>Ga0247810_10001027_pt1 | contig 19793 bp, 22 predicted proteins | sample UWRJL119311C1_FD_179918 | JGI IMG/M metagenome (GOLD analysis project Ga0247810, IMG submission 179918) | Plant litter microbial communities from Arlington Agricultural Research Station in Wisconsin, United States - UWRJ-L119-311C-1 | ecosystem: Environmental > Terrestrial > Plant litter >... | reverse complement strand
TAATTGAGGCAGCCGTTCCCGGACTCGCTGGCCGCATTGACCGCGACCGCATCGCCGCAACCGGTCATTCCTGGGGAGGGCAAACCGCCCAGTCACTCCTGGGCGCGCGGATCTTCGACGAGGCGGGCCAGGTCGGCGACGACATGTCTGACAGTCGCGTAGGCGCGGGCATCCTATTCGCGGCCACCGGTCTCGGCAGCGACGACCTGCACCCGTTCGCGCAGGCGAATTTCCCGTTTATGCGCCCGTCGTTCCACGAGATGACCGCGCCGACACTCGTCGTCGCGGGCGATAAAGACCAGTCGAAAATGTCTAGCCGCGGACCCGACTGGTTTACGGATGCCTACACGCACAGCCCCGGTGCCACCGACCTCCTCACACTGCATAACGCCGAGCACGCGCTCGGGGGGATCGTCGGCTACGAAGTCGCCGAGACCACCGATGAAAACCCGGAGCGCGTCGCTGTCCTCCAGCGGCTGAGCACCGCCTACCTGCGCACCGCGCTGCACATCGATGAACACAGCTGGCCAGCTGCCCGTGCTGCATTGAGCGACAGCGCCAATTCGATCGGCCGCATCACCAGCAAGTAGGGCACCACGGCGTGACCCCTCACGCCGGCACTAATCCCGTGAAGATCACAAAACGATAACGGTCGCGGTGAGCGGCACTGATTCGGAGAAATGCTCGCGCCAACACCGGTTGGCTGTTCCTCACGCTTACAACACGGAGGACATCGTGACGGTTACCACCGCTCGCACCCGATCGCAGCGGCTCGACGCGCTGCCGTGGACCCGCAAACACAGCAAGCTCCTCGGTGGCTCCGGCATCGGCTGGGCGCTCGATGCGATGGACGTTGGCCTGATCTCCTTTGTGATCGCCCAGCTGACCGTGGTGTGGAACGTGGAGTCGTCCGAGCTGAGCTGGGTCGCGTCGGCCGGGTTCCTCGGTATGGCAATCGGAGCGAGCGTCGGCGGACTACTCGCCGACCGGCTCGGACGCCGCCAGGTGTTCGCCCTGACGCTGCTGATCTACGGGATCGCGACCGGGGTGTCCGCCCTGTCGTGGTCGATCGGCGCGCTCGTCGCCCTGCGATTCATTGTTGGCCTCGGCCTCGGCGCGGAACTGCCCATCGCCTCGACGCTCGTCAGCGAGTTTGCGCCCGCGCGTATCCGTGGCCGCATCATTGTGATCCTCGAATCGTTCTGGGCTGTGGGGTGGACCGCCGCTGCACTGATCGGCTACTTCGTGGTTCCCCAGGGCGACGACGGCTGGCGCTGGGCCCTCGCCCTCGGAGCTCTGCCGGCGGTGTGGGCGATCTTTGTGCGGCTGAAGCTGCCGGAATCCGTGCGCTTCCTCGAATCCAAGGGTCGAGTGGAAGAGGCTGAGCGCATCGTTGTCGAGTTTGAAGACGCTGCTCGTGCGAAGGCAGCTGCCAGCGGCGACGGTGCGGGTGGTGGGGTGGATGCCGTGGGGGCCACCACTGTGCTCGTGCCCGAGGCATCCACCCCGCACCCGACAAACGGAAGCACACCGGACATCAGCGGTGCGGATGGAAGCGACACATCCGAAAAGGTCAGCCCCATCGCGACCCTGTTCGGAACCGCGCTGCGCCGCCGGACGATCTCACTGTGGATCGTCTGGTTCTGCGTGAACTTCGCCTACTACGGCGCGTTCATCTGGCTGCCGTCGCTGCTGGTCGCCGCGGGTTACCCGCTCGTGCGGTCGTTCGAGTACACCCTCATCATCACGCTCGCGCAGTTGCCCGGCTACGCCGTGTCGGCCTGGCTCGTCGAAAAATGGGGCCGACGCGTGACGCTCGCAGTGTTTTTGGGTGGGTCTGCTGTGTCCGCGGCGCTCTTCGCCACGGCGGGCGATGTCACGGGAATTCTCGTGTTTGGTTCGATGCTGTCGTTTTTCAACCTCGGCGCCTGGGGAGCCCTCTACGCGGTGACGCCTGAGCTGTATCCGACCAGGGTGCGCGGAACCGGTGCGGGCTGGGCTGCGGGGTTCGGCCGGCTGGCGTCGATTCTTGCTCCGCTGTGCGTTCCGCTGCTCAGTGCGGCGGGCGGAACCACCTTGCCGTTTGTGGTGTTTGCGGCGGTGTTTGTTATCGCGGCGGTCGCGGCGTTGACGCTGCCCGACCTGCGCGGGCGGGCGCTGGAGGACTAACCGATTCGGGGCTGACGGATCCGGGCACCACACGGGGCGGATCCTGAAGACTCCACGCCGGTGTGGGCGGGACGGGCAGGGGAGCGGTGATCGCGAGCTCCGCCTGCCACGGCGGGTTCGACCCGGCGCGGGAACAGGTGATGGCCGCCGTGCGGTTCGCGTAGGCCGCGAGGTTGTGCAGGGTCTCCTCGGAGAGGCTGTGTAACTGGTCCCGCGCGTCGGGGCCCAGGAGGTTGGCGGCATCGAGTCCGGACAGCAGTCCCGACATAAACGAGTCACCCGCCCCCACGGTGTCCACCACGTCGACCACCGGTGCGGGAACCTCGAGGCGAGCGCTGCGGCTCAGCACAATCGGGCCCTCCGGTCCGCGAGTCACGATGACAAAGGCGGGCCCGAGATCCAGCCACGCGGCGGCCGACTCGTCCAGGGTGCGCTGGGGGTAGAGCCAGAGCAGGTCTTCATCACTGGCCTTGACCACGTCGCTGAGCGCAACAAATGCTTCGGCACGCTGTCGGGATGCGTCGACATCAGGACTGATCGCCGGGCGACAGTTGGGGTCGAAGCTGATGGTGGAGTGGGGACGCGCGGCAGTCAGTAGTTCCAGAACGGCCTCACTCCCGGGAGAGAGCGCGGTGGCAATCGATCCCGTGTGGGTGTGGTGTGTGTCGGCGAGAAGGATCTCCGCATCGGCGAGCGCCCCCGCGATGTCCCACGAGATGTCGAAGTCGTAGGTCGCGGCGCCGTTCTCGTCGAGGTGAGCGGCGGCCGTACTGGTCGTCTTCATCCCGCCGTTGACCGCAGCGACGGCGTTGGCCGCGAGATACCCACCGATCATCCGGCCGTACTCATCGTTGCCGTAGGCCGTCACCAGCCGAGCATCCATCCCCAACCGCGAACAACCGACGGCCACGTTCAACGGACTGCCGCCGGGAAAAGCAGCAGGGGCGTCTGGGGCAGGGCGGCCTGAGTCGGCGGCCGGTGCGGCAGCGTTGGCGCCCAGATCGTTGGTATCGGCGCGTGCACCGTGGATGATGTCGACCAGAGCCTCGCCGATGATTGTGAGCATCGAAATCCTTGCCTTCCTGCCGCGTTCATCTGGCACATTACTCCGCCGCGAACCGGCAACTCTAGAGCGAGGCGCCGCGCCGCATCGGTGCCGGGTGCGGTGAGTGAGAGAATTGCAGCTCAGGCTGCCAGCAACAAACAAGAGAGTGTGGGTGCCCCCATGGACGACGACAACAACTACGGCGACGGCACCTGGATCCTCGCCACCTTCGGGGTTCCTCGCGGTATCGCGCCCGCCCCCGACAGTGTGTTGCGTGCCCTGCCCGACCCGTTCTACGACATCCACCCCGGTGAGTCGATCGCCATTGTGCCCGACATCACTGCGAACGACGAAGTCAGCATTCGTGCGGATGAGTCCGGCGTGATCAGCATCTCCGGCGTCGACGACTTCCCGGGATGGGACGCGGTCACGAAGTCCGAGGTCTCCGCCACGCTCCGCCAGTTGTGGAACGTCGCTCTGGCCGGCCAACTCCTCATCGACGCGACCGAGCTGCTCGTGCGCGAAGCAATCCTCCGTCGCGATCTCGCGGTGATCATCCCGGTCGACGACGCGGTCGGCGAGATCACCGTTCCCCTGCAGCTGATGACCGAGAGCGAAGGAACAACCCTCGCAAGCGTGGTCGAGTCTGACCTCGAGCTGGTGGCGTCCCTCACGGCATACGACGTCGCCAAAGAGCTCGTCCCGATCCTCGGTGGCCTGCGCGTTCATCACCACGACGAGGTTGATCTCGTCGAGTAGTGCAACAAGGCTCCAGTCGCCAATGCCCTCGCCCACTGCGGCCGGTAAGTTCGTCGCATGTGCGGACGATTCGCGATGAACAAAGGTGTGGGTATTGTCCAGACCAGCCAGCTCGTCACTGATTTTGTCGCCGAAGGCGGCGACTTCCGAGATTGGAGCACGTCGTACAACATCGCACCCACGCAGACGATCCCCGTGGTGATCGAATCCGCTAAGGGCGGTAGCGACGTCACCCGCCGGCTAGAGCCGGCCCGCTGGTCGCTGGTGCCGTCGTGGTCTAAAGAGTTGAAACTGAAATATCCGACGTTCAATGCCCGCTCTGAGGGCATCGCCACCAAGGCGACGTGGAAAGGGCCGCTGAAAGCCCACCGCGCGCTTGTGCCGGCCACCGGGTACTACGAGTGGCAGAAGTTTGATGACGGCTCCAAGATTCCGCACTTCATTCACGATCCCGCCGGAGAACAGTTGGTGCTTGCCGGGCTGTATTCCTGGTGGAAGGACCACAGCAAAGCTGAGGATGATCCCGACGCGTGGACCCTCACAGCGACGATTCTGACCTCAGGTGCAGTGGATGAGCTGCTGCAGATACACGACCGTAACCCGGTGATGTTGCCCGAGTCCTGGTGGGACGTCTGGCTAGATCCGAAGGTGGAAGGCACCCAAGAGTTGGTCGACGCCGCGGTGCAAGCTGCGCTGCCCGTCGCGGCCGGTTTAGAGGTCTACGAAGTTGCCCCGGTCCGAGGGAATGGTCCAGAGTTGATCCGCCCCGCGGGGTGAAGCTTCCACGCAAGAGAGCCGGTCCGGTGTTGATGCCGGACCGGCTTCGTTGCCTCACTCTGGCCCAACTATTTGTTGTTGCTACGGCGTCTTACGATCAGGAGCCAAATGGCAGCCGCAACCAAGGCGGCCCCACTGGTTCCTACAATCACAAATCCCCACGTTGCACCTCCGGCGACGAGTACTAGTCCAGTAATCACACCAACCACTCCGAGCACACTGAGGGTCACGAAGAAGCTGCGAAAGAGGAGTGCAGTGTCGCGGTCATATTTAGTGGTCACAGGGAATTCCCTTTCATTCGAATACGGATGAGCACTAGCAGTTCCCGTTTGATGACAGGTAGTAGATACCCAGAGCAGCAGAGGGTGCTCCGGTGATGACACTGACAGCACCTAAAGCTCCTGCCGCCAGCGGGAGAGATAGCCCTCCAGTAAACGGGCCAAAGAGCAATCCCGCGGATCGAGCGAATTATCGTTTTGGCTGCCACAATCAGCGAGTTATAGCTCCCGACCACCCGCGGGATCATCCTCAGTTCCGCGCGCTGCGTAGTCGTACGCAGGATCTGAGAATCTACGAATGACTATTGCCGCGATGACGCAAGCCGGACACAGTGCCGTGAGTAGAAGCGATTTCTCAATGCCGGTAAGCGCGTATATCGAGATGCCGCCGACGACGACAAATACGGACATCACGAACAGAAGGTTCGAAATAAAAAGGAGGTGACGTGTTCGCTGGTTCATCCGAGTAGAAGCCCTGCGATCAGGCCGTCGCGGGGGGATTTACCGTAAACCAATGCCCCTGTCGCATTTCCGATTGCGCCGCTGACCGCAGCTCCGGCGAGACTAGCAGGGATGCAGCCTAGGAGAGCGGACACTGCGCAAACAGCGCCGACCGCTGGAGCGAGTACCGCCCCGACCACTGCTCCTGCAGCAGCGGCGATAGTTGCCTCCCCTATTAGTGCCCAGTCAAGAGCCAATCCCGTGGGGTCTTTGAAATTGATGGGGTTGTTGGCTGAATAGGCGTAGGGATTCGCTTCTTGTCCGGCGGGGTCGAACTGGGTGAATCGTCCGGTGGTGGCGTCGTAGTACCGGGCCCCGAGTTTGTACAGGTTGGTGGCCTCTTGATAGCCGGCGATGTACCGGAGGGGATTGGCTACCACTGCAGCGTTGGTGCTGGTCGCCCGGGTCTCACCGTAGGGGGAGTACGAGTACCCGCCTTCGTAGGTGCCGGTTGGGGAGAACATGCCCACGACGCTACCGAGATGATCGGTCACGTAGTAGTGGTTGCCACCGCTCTTGTAACCCAACGGAATCTCAGTATTGCCGTACGTGAAGCCGAGGGTGGTGGACCCGCTTTGCTGGGTATCCAGGCCGAGTGCAGTGGTGGTGAACGTGCGGTTGCCGGCTTCGGTCCGGTCGCTGTTGCCGATCCCAAGGTAGGTGAAGTCGGTGGAACCGATATCGGTGGTGGCCCCGAACTGGTTGTAGCTGGCCGGGGTCCCGGTCAGGCCACTCTTGGTTTGGTTGCCGGCGGCGTCATACGTCCATGTGCTGGTGTCGGCGCTGGTGCTGGTGAGCTGGTTGTCCCCGTTGTAGCTGTAATTGATCGTCCCGGCGGTGCCGCCGGTGCTGCCGGCACGGACCTGGTTGGTGCGGTTGCCGGCCTTGTCGTACCCGTAGGTCCAGGACGCGGTGGTAGTGGCCCCGACTTTCTCGATTGCGGAGACAACTCGTTTCAGCGAGTCGTACCCGTAGCTGGTGACTGCTCCAGCGGTGAGCCCTTCTTCCTTGAATGCGGTGCGAGTTTGGATTGTGCTGCGGTCGGCACCGCCGGCGGTGTAGCTGTAGCCGATGTCGACAGCGGTGGTGCCGTTGCCGGCTTTCGCCGTGATCCGGGTGGGACGACCCGAGTTGTCCCGTGCGGTGACGACGTTCGCGCCACCCGGGAAGGTGCGGGTGGATTCGGCGCCGTTGGCGTTATAGGCGAAGGTCACACAGCCACTGTTGGCCGCGGGGACTCCGCTTGCTGGGCAGGTGCCCCCGGGTTGCTGGACCTTGGTGAGCTGGTTCGCCGCATCGTAGGTGCGGTTGGTGGTACCGACGGGGGTGGTGGTTTGGGTGAGGTTTCCGACGAGGTCGTAGACGTAGTCGGAGGTGTATTCGTCGGTGGCGGTGTATCGCTCGACGTAGGTGGTGCGGCCTTGGCTGTCGCGGTTGATGAAGTCGCAGGAATCCTCCCCGTCACAGATTGCCTCGATCGCTCCGACCAGGGTGTAGAAGTTCAGCAACTCCCGTAAGTTTTCGTCTTTGGTCGACAGGAGGTGGTCGGCGGCGTCGTACTCGTACGTGGTGGTGTCCCCGAGCCCGTTGGTGACGGTCAAAGCGCGGCCGAGGGAGTCGTAGGTGTAGGTGGTGGCGCCCATTGGGGCCGGTGCGGTGACGGTGACGAGGTTGCCGTCACTGTCGTAGTTGTAGCGGGTGACGTTGTTGTTCCCGTCGGTACTGGTACAAATCTGACCGGCAAATCCGCCACAAAGGGTGCGGGCGGCGGTGTCCCGGGTGTAGCTCGCGGTCACCGCGGCGGTGCCACCGGCGGTGGTGTCGGTCGTTGAGTTGATGTTGCCTGCAGTGTCATAGCTGTAGGACTTTTTGTTGCCGGCGTCGTCGGTGCTGCACTTGGGCAGGTTGGGGTTTCCGGTGCCGGCGTTGGGGCAATCCGGGCTTTGTGCATAGACGGCTGAGGATGCCGCCCCGGTGGGGAGGGTTGCGCCGGTGCGGTTGCCGAGCTGGTCGTAGCTCAACGTGGTGACGTTACCCGGGGTGCTTGACGAGGCGAACGCATCGGTTGTGGTTGCAACGTCGCTATTCGCGGTCCAGGTTTGTGCGCGCTTGCGTCCGAGTGGGTCGGTGGCGGTGGTGACCCGGCCTGCAGCGTCGATGGCGAACGTCGAGGCGTTGTTGCGCGCATCGGTGACGGTGGTGACACCGGCGGCGTACCCGAAGGTGGTGACCGCGTTTGGACCGAAGGTGTCATCGATCTTCGTCGTCTGAGCGACAGAAGTGAGTTGGTGGGCCGTGTTGTAGCCGAAGGTGATTTTCGGGTCCACACTGGCGTTGTTGCCAAGAACGAGGGTAGAGAGGCGGCCGGTGGTGTCGTAGGTGTACTTGGTGATCTCTCCGTCGGGTTTGGTGACCTTGCTCAGCTGTCCCGCGGCATTGCGCTCATAAGTGGTGCTGCGCCCAGCGCTGTCGCTGATGGTCGAGATGAGGGTGGTGCTACCGGCGGCGAGAGTGGTGGTCAGTTGTCGGCCGGCGCTGTCGGTGGCGTAGGGGGCGTACTTGCTGCCGTTGTTGTAGGTGTAAGTGATGCCGACACCGTTGCGGTCCTTCTGGTCGAGAAGCCACCCCTCTTTGTTGAAGCTCAGTCGTTCACCGGAGTCGGTGTAGGTGAGGGTGTAATACGCGGCAGTGGTCGTGCTCGGCACGGAGGGAGTAACAGTCAAGCTCCCTTTGAACCCGGCGGCAGGGACATAGGCGGTACCGTTCCAGGTGAACATAACCCGGAACCCGTTCGGGCCGGAGAACTCTTGGTTGGTGGGCGTCCCGGTTGCGACCGCGCCGTGAAGTCCGACCTGTTCGGTTGACAGTGACGAACTCCACCCGCCCCCGAATTCCCCGTTGGTGGTGGACAGGCCGTTGTAGAACCGGTCGGACCGCAAGCCCACACCGACGCCAGCAATGGATTCATCCGCGGAGGTGATGAGCAGGTTGCCGTTGGCCAGGTTCACCTGGGCGACGGTGTCTTCGCTCAGGGTGAAGTCTTGGAAGGAGAAGTAGGGCAGTGAGCCCAGGCCAGGGGCACCAACGACGGTGCCGGCCGGAGCCCGGTTGGCGGTGCCCTCCTCGCTGAGCTGTCGGTCTTCCGAGGGTGGCTCCCACGGGGTGTCCGGCAGAACGGATTCACCCGGGGTTTCCTCCGACGCCTCCGCCGGGGGCGCCCACTCGGTATCCCGACTGATGCCAGCCTTTTCGAGGTGCTCCGTAAGCTTCGCCTGCACGCTCTCACGCGTCTCCGCCGCTACCGCTGGCGCAGCGGGCTCAACGGTGGTCAGGCCAGCGGCGAGAAGCGCTGCGGTGACAAGCAAAGTCAGTGTGGAAAATGATCGCGTCATTGTGATTCCTCCCAAATGGTGACTGAAGATCACCACACAACGACATGCCAGGGAAGAGAAACCGGGTGCCCCGAACGGGGGGTTGAGACGGCCTCACGAATGGGCGTAAAAGCCCCGCCCGACTGGCATTGATGGGGTACAGAAGTGGCTAAGAAACCCCTCATCTGTACCCCGAAAGGAAGGAACTATTTCCGACGACGGGTTCAATGTTCGCGGAGTGAACTGAAACGCGTTCCTTCGAGGTTGCGCCCCAATCAGGGGGCGTCGGGTAGCCAGAAGATCGTAGACGCGGAAGTCAGGGCTCGAAGGGCAGGCTTGAGATAGTCAACCCAATGAGCCCGTGTACTTGGCACCATGTCGCGTAGGTCTGGGGTGTATCGGGGGTGCACTGCTTCGGCTGCGAGAGCCCCGGCGCACTCCTCGCAGAGGGCACCCCAGTAGATCCCGTCTCGCACGTCATTGTTCATCTAATAACTCTGCCTAAGGCGTCATCAGCTATACGGAGCTGTGGATAACTGATGTCGTTTCAGGGGAGGGCACTGGGGAAAAGCATCGAATGCGATTGCCGCGATAATATATGAGCATCACTCGGTAGCCAGTCTGCGCCTGGCTGCAGGATTAGGCAATCCCTGGTGATGAGCATCTGTCATGTGATTGGGTTGTTATGGAAGATAACTCATCTTCCCAACAAAGGAGTTGAGGACCGCATGCCAAATATTCGATCAAATAGGGTGCCGTGGCTTTTGGCCGCAGGGGTGATCGGCGTATCGCTGACCGGTTCGTTGGGAGCTGCTGCAGCGGAGCCGATCCCTCGAGAGCCGACAGTAATTTCAGATTCGGCAGCGACGGTGTCGGGTGCACCGATTCAAGAAGCTGGGGCGGGTCCGGCCTCGCTAAAGCCGCAAGAGCAGCAAAACTATGAATCAGAGCTCAGCGAGTTCCTGGACAGCAGCCCTGAACCGACGCCGCTGGCTAACAATGCCTCGGTAGACGAGCAAAACAAGTACGAAGAAACATTGGCAGCGTGGTGGGAAACGGTCCCATGGGACGCGGTTGCCGGCCAGTGGGGTTGTGACTCGGTCGTTGAGGAAATCACGTTCAACCCGGTCAATGCCGATGGGGTTACGACGGCAAGTCACGGCGGCATGATGCAATGCGACGAGATATTCAGTCCATCTGAGCTCGCAGTTGTCTCCTTACCTGAACTTCGCAGTGAGTCCGATTTCTCGGTGCTCGCGACACGGTGCAACCCTCCCGGTGGAGACAGTTGGTGCCTATCGACGAGCGGGACAACGCTAACCGCTAGTTTTCAGTACCAGGGGGCGGGAAATGTGACCGGTAAGGCACGCGCAGGTCAACCCGGTGTTGGTTCCTCCTGTGGACTGGGAATATTGATTGCCACGGGCCCGGTCGGGATTGGTAACCAAGGCGCGGTCTGGTATGCCTCAGGCACAATCAATCAAAACTCGTACTATTCCAGCTCGTTCATCATTGGCTCGAGCTCCATTTACGGGACATGGTGTGCCACGGTCTAAACACGTCTGATGCTGACCTTGATCACGATTCGTCGAGGTCAGCATCACACCTTTTCCGATCGTTCTAGAACAGGGATACACGAACAGGAAGTCAGTTCATGAGACTGAAGAGTCGTTCTAAGTTTGGTTCGGCGGGCGCGCTTCTTATCGGAGCAATAGCAGTGGGTTCGCTAACCGTCGCAATGCGCGAGCCGCCCCCACCAACGCTGCCCATAGCTGAGCCAGCAGTGCAGGCCGAATATGAGAAAGAAGTCGCGGCTTTTCTTGAGAGCAACCCGGAGCCCCAAAGCGCAGACTTCGACTACTCGGTCGACGGACGCAACGTGTACTGGCGTGCACTCGGATCATGGTGGGATTCCGTGCCTTGGGTCGCGGTGGCTGGTCAATGGGGCTGCGTTAGCCAAGCAGCCACAGTCACCTTCAATCCGCCGGATGAGCACGGTGTTATCACCGCAGGACGTGGTGGGATAGGTCACTGCGGGGGTGTAGTCATCAGTGACAACCCCGCGGTGTTCTCTCTTCCCGAGACACGTGCCACGATCGTCAGAGAAAATCCTGAGGACTTTGATTAGCCGGCCTTTCGCCGGGCCCAATCGCCGTTCCGGAACTTCTGATATCGCTAGAGCCCTAGCGGATCCGAGGCCGCTGTCCATAGAGTTGACATGATGTCAAAAGTCAACGACGACGACCAAACCACCTCAGCGGTTCCGCCCGAGCCATCTCCGGAACCGTCCTACGTGGCGCTTTTCCCGAACTTGGACAAGGTGTCACGATCATCGTTCGAAAAAGGGACCTTGAGTCGACGCCGAATCAGGATTGCGGCAATCGTGCTGGTCATTGCGTTTTTCGCGATTGTTGCGGTCATCGTGGCTTCCGTGACTTTCTCATAACCGTCGTTGATCTAACCGTTCCTGAGGACGTCTCTGAGGCAATGGGTCTGACGGTCACGTTGAGGTCGAACTGACCGGAGACGAGCAAAACAAGTGCGCCGTGGTGGCGGCCCACGAAGTTCAGTGTTACCTCCATTCCACGACGGCATACGAACTCAACAAAAAGTAGACCGGTCGCCTTAACGAGTGGAACGAGCACGCAAAGTCACGGTGCGAGCTTGTCGTCCTTGACGTCGATAAGTCCCGTAGGGTCAAGGTCCGAAAACGATCGTTTGCGGACAGGTCGACACAGGGAACGCTGACCTTTGATTTTCCGCGGGAGGTCGCCTGTCCAAAAGTCGTCACCGAAATCAAATCTGCCGAAACCTCTACGCAATGGTTTTTGACCAATCCGATAAACTTGGTGTGATCCGATTGGAGCTGCCATGACTGACAATCACGACCGTCCATCCCTCGCTGTCTTCGAGGCCGACGTTGAGCGTCGGATGAGCTTCGCGGATGCGGCTCTCGGGGCAGCCGGCCACGAGGTTATCGACCCCACCTTGCGCGAGCTGACCCGCCAGGTTGCGGCCGGCACTCTCACAGCCGAAGTAGCGATTGCCCGAGGTGTCGCGCATATCGATGAAAGAGAAGTTGAGCGCCGGATGAGCTTCGCGGACGCGGCTCTCGGAGCCGCCGGTCACGAGGTTGCCGACCCCGAGGTGCGAGCGATCAGCCGCCGTGTTGCCGCGGGGCAGATCACGGGGGATGAAGCAGCTGCGCTGATAAAGGCGTACCTTCTCAGCCGCGTGCCTCGGTGAATCCAAACATGACTGCATCACAACTCGCCTATCAGCGAACAATCGGCCCTGCATAGTGCTGCCATAGAACGTCTCACCTTCACCACCCTCGTGACTGAATTGGTCTGTTTGTGTGACCGTGCCGGCGGTAGAGCTGCGGAAATGAGAATGGACTAACACGATGACCATAAGCACTCCGCCGGAGAACAAGAAAGTCCGCATTCAGGACGTCAAGCCATACAACGCTCCGACAAGCCTTGACGAGCTACGCGGGCCGCACAGCGGCACGATAGAGCTTCCCGGCTGGCTGTACTGGGGGCCGAATCCTACGGTCAACCTCGACGTTGAGTGGGGCGTAATCAAGGGTTACCAGGCTGTCATCCAGGAGGGCAGTGCGGCTGACCAGGTGCAGCTACTCAATCGAGATCTCCTTGTGGCGATATGGCCAGAATTGCGGATGCCGCCGCGAGTGCGGCAGCTGTGGGAGACACGTTTCCCTGAATTGAAAGGCACCTTGTGAGCATCGTTGGATATACCCGTGTTTCGACGCAGGACCAAAATCTTAACTCGCAGTTAGACGCACTCAAAGCGGCGGGTGCGGAGCACACCTACTCTGACAAGTTGACGGGGAAGAACGCGGACAGACCGGGCCTTACCGACTGCCTCAAGTTTCTCCGCAGCGGTGACACGTTGCTCGTGTACAGCACCGATCGGCTGGGCCGATCGATGACCGACGTCGTGACGATCGTTACAGACCTGGGGGAGCGGGGTGTGGAGTTCAAATCGCTTACCGAACCGTTCGACACCACCAATGCCGGCGGTGAGTTGTTCTTTCACATTTGCGCAGCGTTCGCTCAGATGAATGGCCGGATGATTTCGGATCGCACCCGTGCGGGGCTTGCGGCGGCGAAGGCGCGCGGTCGGCATGGTGGTCGGCCTACGGTGATGACTGCGGATCGGATCAAGCTTGCTCGCGCCATGCGCGCGGAGAAGGCGACGTGGGAAACCATCGCCGCAGCACTACAGGTCGGGGTGTCGAGTGTGCGTCGCGCACTCGACAAGCCCGACCCCGTAGACGCCTCAGAAGTGAGCGAGACGCCCGCTCTCTCACGCTGACAGGGCGTTGTGTGACCTGTGGCTTACTCGTCAGAGTTTGTCGTTATCGGGGCAATTGAGACGCGTTGCGTGTGGGCTTTCGAGGCAGTTTAATTGGGCGCGCGCACGCCCGTAGCGCGCAGCTCTTTGTCCGTCCACCCCGTGCTGCGAGCGGCCTTCCACGCGGCAGCGTGTGCGTTTCTGGACTGTTTTAGTCCCGCTCTGGCGTTGTTGAGTCCTTGCTTGACAGCAGCCTCGGCAGCGTCTATCTGTTTCGTTGCTTCAGCTATTGCAGCGACCGCATTCACGCGTGCGGATACATCGGCTTCGGTCAGGGGCGAGCGGACGGTCTTTTTTGTTTTTGGCTTAGGCGATGGCGCATTAAGTGGCCGTATTTTCACCTGAGCCTGGTCGAGCAGAGCCCGATAGGAAAGTTTGGCCTTGCGTGACCAATACGCGACGAGCAGAGCATTGGCGGCCGCATCGTCGGCCGCATCATGCAGCAGCCACTTATTCGCGGTCGGTGTTATCCGGTGTGTGAGTGATCGCGCCCGTACCTCTTCAGGGCTATAGAGGTTGAAAGCGACCGCATTGTCAATTAGTGAGCTCGAGCGTGAGCCGGAATGCCTTGACAGCTCTAATCCGCAAAAGTACATCCACTCCGGCACCGGAAGTCCTTCACCTCGATACAGCTTTCGTAACATTGGAGCGTCATATTTGTGGTTGAAGAGTGAGACCAGGCGTGTACCAACGAACGCGTCGATAATGGTTAGCGCTTCAGCCATGGTCGGCACAGTGTCTGACGGGTCTGATGCGAACGACGAGAGAGGGCTTTGTGCCCGAATCGCAAACACCGTTGTGAGTTCGTTCCCTTGCATCTCCGCAATACCGAAGGTCGCGAATGCTTTCATTCTCCCTCCGGGCTCGACATCGATAGAGACAAATTCGTCTACCTGCTGCATGGGCCCAAACTAATGATTTATCGGCCCGGAACATAGACCACGGCAAGAAACTACTCACAAAGGGCCCCATCACCGGAACCTATTTCGCACCGGGCTACCGGACGTGTCGTTCCCGTGCCCTTCCGGGCGCGTCGACCTGATGGCGAGTGGCCGGTTAACGATCCCCTATCGGGCACAAAACAACTGATCCGGACGCAGGTCTTCGGCGGTCTTCCTTGGTGTGGATGCAAAACAGCCGCATCAGTCGAGCCTCTCGCATAGCCCCTAGGCGTGACGCACAGAATCCGCGCTCACAAACTATCCGCAGCTCAGCCCGGACAACGAAGGGGGATAAATCGCACCAGTAGCACTATCAGCTAGTTATCAGTAAACTTTCAGAAAACGTACAGCTGAACCGAAAATCGGGACTGCCGCGCATGGCTCTCAAGGAATGCCGAGAGCCAGTTTTAAAAAATGTCGATAGTAACCAGAAGCACCACCTTAAAACACAGTGGCCCCATAAGGGGCCTACCCCACTAGGGGCTGTGCTCGATGAGCCTCATGCGCGAGGCCGACCAAAAAAAGGAAACAAAATGACCTTAACACCCAAACTGATATCCACACCTCCTGCGTTCAGCGCGAGCATGCAGCTCTCACCCGATGGGATGAAGATAGCCGCCAGGGGTGCGCTGCTCTTATGTGTGGTTACCGGGGTGATTTCAGGTGTACTGCCTGGGATCAGGCTATGAGCATTCTGAATCTGTTCCCGTAGCCAGCTTGGGGAGTGACTTGTCACTCCCCAAGCACTACGTGCGGGGTGGGGCCTGGATTTATGGCGACGGTCCCAACTTTTTATTACATCGAACGTGTGTTCGAATAGGGGTTATGGGATCAAATCGCCGCTACGGGTCAGATGTCACCGACCAGGCGATCAACGAGGCCGTGACCAGGCCCCGACCTATCTCGCTCACGCCGGCCGAAATCGGCCAGCTCGACGTGATCGAGCCACCGAAGCCTGAGCCGGTCAAAGCGTGGGTGCGCTATCCGGAAACCCCTGTCCAGGTCGAGGCCCGCGCGATCGCGTGGACCGAGCGCGCGGTGAAGGTCGAGTGGACGATGCGCGACGGTTCAGTGCAGCAGGCGTGGGTGTGGCGCTCCGCCGTCTCGCACCGTAAGAGCCGCTAACTACCAGCCAAACAGGGCTCCGGGTGGAGCTTCATCGCGCCGCAGCGCGACCAGGCAGCGGCGCGGCCGCCGCCACAGGCGCTGGACGAGACGGCTCCGCCGTCCAACCCTCTAAGAGCATTTTTTCCCTTGGTGGTGGCCGATCGTAGTTCGCTACGTACCCTGCGTGCCCAGCTTTTCGAACGCGGTCGCAGGCTCCCTTATTTCGCCCGAAAAACCGTCCACTCCGGGCACTGCGCTTCCTATCGATTCTCTCGCCACCAAGGGCAAAAAAACGGTGGAAGACGAAGGAGCAGTAGCCATGACCCACAGCATTCAGACCATCCAGACTCGCGTAACCCGGGACGACAACGAGAGCGCCGCCCGCAGCCGCCAGCTCGCCAACCGTGGCGAAGAACTCACCAGCTACGCCCGCCACGGCTACACCCTCGCGCATACCGCCGCGATCGAGTCAGCCGAATCGGTCACCTTCGTAGACACCCTCACCCGGCCAAACGACTAACCGCACCACCCCCGGAAGGGGCGGCCGCGCCGCCCCTTCCCCCCAACGCAGACAGGGAACAGACCATGACCGAATACATCAGCACTAAAGACACCGCGAAGCTGGTTCGCCAGGCGTTGAAGAACGCATTTCCCGGAGTGAAGTTCAGTGTCCGGATGAGCACCGGCACCGCCTCCGCGTGGATGAACGTCACCTACAGCGACGGACCTACCGAAATCGAAGTACGTAAGATCACCGCCCGCTACGAGGGCCGCACCTTCAACGGTATGACCGACGGTTACGACGACTGCGGAACTGCGCTCGTCGCGTTCGACGGTGAGGCGATGCCCCGTGAGGTTCGCTACACGTGCGACGGAATTAACACCCACCGCAGCTACACCGCCGCCGGGTATGTCGTTGCTCAAAGGCTCATCAGCGCCGACAGCGACCGTAAAGACCTGGTGTTGTTCACGCCCGAGGGGGAGGCCGTAAGCGGCGTCACGCTCCCCACGGATATTTACGTTGCCGGGCACTTCATTGATTACGTCTACAGCGCCGAGGGGATCGCGCAGAGAATCCTCCACCACGTCAACCTGTGCGCCGCAGGCGTACCCACCAAGTAGGAGCAGGCCATGACCACCGAGCAGAACAGCACCACAGAAACCGACCACGACCCCGAGGCCGTCGAGTGGAATATCAGACGTTTTACACGGCGTATCCGATTCCGTGCCGGGATCATCAGCGGCGAGACCTACTCGCAGGGCCACGGGAAAAGTCCGTTAGGGCCCGAGTGGTACGCGGAGCAGCAAGCCGTGCTGGACCACTTCACTGAACAGCTCGCGTACTGGGAAAACATCAGAGACCAAACCATACCCACCCGATAGAGAGAGGAAAGTGTCTACCGCCCTTGACTTGTTTAGTCTAGGGCGGTAGACTAATGTTATGAACAAGCGGGCGGTACTCAAAAAGATCCGAGACGCGGCCAAGGCTCAGGGCCTCGATTACCGAGAAGTTGAGCTGACAAACCACACCGGCATTGTCGTCGGGAACACGCGCAGCACAATCGGACGGCATACCGAAGTGGCCGAAGGAACCGCGTGGGCGTTCTACAAGCAAATTGAAGAGGAACTAGGAAAGGGGTGGTGGCGATGACGTACACATCACACGCACGCAAAGAGGGCCGATGGTGGATCGTGCAAAACGACCAGGTGCCCGGCGCTATCTCTCAAGTAATCCGATTGGATAAGGCCGCCGATGCGCAGCGCGAAGCAATCGCGTTCGTGGAAGAGATCGACGCCGATTCGATCGAGGTTCTAGTGCGGGTATCGATCAGCCCCGACATCGACCGCAAGGTCGAAGAAGCCGCAGCGCTGCGCGCCGAAGCGCAACAGAGAGAGCAACGCTCCACGGAACTACGCCGCGGGGTCGCGTTGCTGCTCGAGGCGGAGGGGTACACCATCCGCGATATTGGTGTGGTGCTGGGCGTTTCGTATCAGCGCGTGCACCAGCTCACTCACTAGACCAACGATTTTTAAACCAAGGTTGTCGACGCTGCAGTGACTCATCACAGATGACGTTAATCGACAGCTAGACCAACAAGGAAGGCAATCTCATGACCACAGTGCACTCCACACGAACTCTCGCCGCGCGCGCGTACCGTGATGGCAAGTGGTGGACCATCGAGATTCCCGAATTGACCTCTGACTCCCCACGCGGGGGAGACTCGCGCATCATGGCCGTAGGCCAGGCCCGAAGCGTTAAGGAGATCCAGGCGACCGCGGTCGACCTCGCTGCAGTGTGGCTCGACGTCGACGAAAGCGACGTCGACATCACCGTGGCGATCGAGATTCCCGAGGCAGCGGCCGAGCTCTTCGCTCAAGCAAAGAAGAGCGAAGAGACCGCACGCGAGGCCGTCGGGGAAGCCGCCCGCCAGTGGAGGGCGGCGGTGCGCACTCTCACGGCCGACGGAATCAGCCAAGCGGACGCCGCGCGAATCCTCGACCTCTCGCCGCAACGCATCAGCCAGCTCATCCACTAACCCCAAATGATCGATCGCCGTTCCGGCGATAACGACGGGCAAACCTCGGCACCGTTGCCGCTGAACCCGCGGGTAAACCACTGATTTCGCAACGGAATCGATACGCTTAGGGATCATCAAGGAGGCAATCGTGAGCACGTCGACTACCAATAAGACTGCTGTAAATGCACGACGTGAGCGCGCTGTAGAAGATGCCATTCACGGCGGCGAGATGGAAGACCTCAGCGTCAGCGGCGCCTTCGACGTAGACGCGGCGGACTATACCAGCGGCGTAATTGACCTTGAGGAGTTCGGCCGCCGCGTCCGTGTGCGCAACGGTGTTAGCTGACTTCGCCGACCCGTACTTCGATCCCGCCACAGACTCGCTTCGCTGCAACGTCAAAGCGATCGCGCATGCGGTCCCAATTTAGGCGATGGGTGAATGCCCGGTGGCCAGCTTTTTCTCCACCGCGGGTTCATCGTCGATAAACCACACGTGGGCTCCTTGGTTCGACTCGGCGACGAAGTCGCGGAGCGGCGGACTCGCGGCAACAAACCCGCTGATGTCACCGAGGATCGCGATCGTCAGTTCGTAGGTCGCGGCCTTCTGCAGCACGTCACCCGCAAAGAGTGACTCGGGCTGAAAAAACCGGGGGTCCAGGCGATCGACGGGCACAACGAGCAGGCCAACGTGGGCGCTCCAGGCACTGGCGATGAGGTCCGATGCTTCCTCATTCGACGTAATGAGGGGCCCGTCGTCGTCGATAAAAAGCACCCGGGTTCCGTCGATGTCCTCGATTCGCATAGTTCGACGGTAGACCGAGTTTGCCCGTGGCGGCAGTGGCAGCCGGAGCATCCCGAACCCATTTATGTGGAAGAGAATATTTCTGGAGGCACCTACGGGATTCGAACCCGTGTAGACGGTTTTGCAGACCGTTGCGTAGCCACTCCGCCAAGGCGCCCGGTGGTCTAACGGTCCCCACGGTACGGCACTCGGGTGCGTGGCCTCCGAACGTTACGTGACGAGATTTCGATTCTCCGAATCGGTGCCGTGTTGAGTTTGCGGGCACAAGGCGGGCACGCTGGAGTTATGACAATTGACGAGATCAGGGAATACGTCGAGGCGCTCGGGGGAGTGCTGACCCTCGCGCCGCAAGCGGGGGATGAGGCGCCGGAGATCAGCTGGGGTGATCTCTTTTTCTACTACTCACCCAGCGGAGTGGTGCCACACACGCAGCCGTTTGCAACGGTTGTCACCAAGGACTATCCGGACGACCGCGAGTCACGCCTCGACCGACCGGACGCCTTTCGGGTCAACGTTTCGGCCACCTCTGAGCAGTTTGAGCAGCTCACCAGCGGGCCCCAACACGACAGCTCCGCCGCCGACGTGGTGATTGCCCACCCCGTCTATGGATCGTTGCATTGGGTTGCAGTTGTTAATCCTGGCCTGGCTACCGAAGCGACGCTTCGGGAACTGCTCCGGTCGGCACACTCCCACGCTCGTGAACGGACGGAGCGTCGGGCCGAGCTGGGGAATCACAGCGAGTAACTGACCGTGTGTGGGCCCGGATCTCGAGTTACTGACTGTTGCCGTCAATCTCGCGCTGGTGCGCGCGAACAAGGTCTTCGATCAGGCTGCGGGGTAGCGGTTTGTCCAGAGTGAACTGAATCGCATGCGCAGTCGTTGTGTAGTCCGTGAGCTGGTCTCTCAATTCCTCGATAGCCCACGAAGAGGGGTAGAAGCTCAGATGCTTCTGTGAAGCGGTGAAATAGACCAGTGCCCGATTTTTGTATGTGAGCGTGGGCATCCCATAGCTGATGGTTTCTTCGGTGTCCGGCACTATCTGTTTTACGAGCGCTCGGATCCGTTCGAGTTCTGCTCGCTCTGCGGGGCCAAGCGCCGCGAGATATTCCTCGACGCTCTTCGCTTTGTCAGCCATATCGGGATT
>Ga0247810_10001026_pt1 | contig 19797 bp, 17 predicted proteins | sample UWRJL119311C1_FD_179918 | JGI IMG/M metagenome (GOLD analysis project Ga0247810, IMG submission 179918) | Plant litter microbial communities from Arlington Agricultural Research Station in Wisconsin, United States - UWRJ-L119-311C-1 | ecosystem: Environmental > Terrestrial > Plant litter >... | reverse complement strand
TAAATAAGGAAACATAGAAGTAAATCACATAAATCAATAAATAACAAATATAAAAAGTACTTTTCCGTAGGCCCCGTGACCCTTTCGTGGGCTGGCCCCACTCCTACACTCACTCCGTAATGAAAATTTGCCCAAACGGTGCAACAGCCCACAACCCATCCCAATCCCACCAAATTCCTTACCTCAACCTTAGCTCTTAGTGTTCTCTTATTCTATTATCATTTAATAACTAAGCTTGCTAACTGGAAAGTGGCTCAACATGGTTTCGGCTAAATCGTCCTCTCCGGGGGGCGAAACTGGTTCCAGGCCAAAACCAAGTCGCCGAGCTCCACGGTCCAATGCCGGTTGTCTAACATGTACGAAGCTTGAATCACATGACCTCTTCCTCTCATTGTACTGACAGTCATCACTCAGGCAGACGTCGCAAAGTAAGGTGCAATGAGCAGAAACCTCGATGTTCTCACTGCGAACGCCTTAACCTTCAATGTACGTGGAGACCTCTCCCAGTAGCGGTCAACCCAACACGAAGGCAGTCAAGTGCTCATTCCGAAAGAGCCGCACCAGGATTATGCAGAGGCAACCCCATCAATAATGATACTAATACCTTTGAACCTTCCTTACTGAATGCTCCAAATCAATCTGCTAGCGAAGGCACATTTAATGAATTGTTTGATTATGCAAGCTTCATGTGGGATAATGAGATTCAGAGTCGAACTATACAACCAAATTGCTGGCGAGACGTAGAATTTCCAGACATGGAATTACTGGCCCCGGAAAATGGAGATGTAAGTTCCCAGCTGCTCCATTGTAGATTGTTTTGCCTATTTTGAAATCTTAGATAACTTCACCTTTCATTGAAAGAACGCTGATAATAACAAAGGAGGAAACTCAGTCCATGAATTCCACGACATCTTTATCAAACAGCCATAAAATCACGTTCCAGGAGTCCAACCCATCTTTCATTCAAACGTCTCTCGTTGGAAATTCAGGGGCAGCCCTCGAGACTCTTAACTATAACAGCGGCTCCTCTGAAGAGCTTATGCTGAAAGAATACTTCGCTTCAACGGTGGTACCGCCAATAATCGCTCAAGTCGAAACACAACTAAGATGGTCTTCTATGAGGCAAGTTTTGATCTCTATGTCAGCCACTTCGGAAATGGTGCACAATGCAATCATGGCTTTTTCCGAGCTGCTCATGGGTCGAACATCACACGTCCCGACGCCAAAATATCAAAAATACTACGATAGCGCAAGGTTAGAGCTATCACAACGGAAGACGGAAGGGATATTTTCTGGAGCGAATCCGTCATCAACGGCATTTGAGCATATGCTTGCCGCATTATTTTTTCTCAGCTACATTGACTTGTTAGAAGGCAAAATTGTAGATGCACATGCTAATCTTAAGGAAGCATACGAAGCCTTTCAGGCAGCAGATAAATCTCAGCTGCGCATGGTCAGTAGGCGTCTGATATCTTGGATGCGTCTATTAGATGCCCGAGCAGTGACTGCTGGGGGGGAGGGCCTTTTTCTCTCTGATATTGATAACATTCTTACCCATCCATCTCCAGCTAGCACTGAGTTCACAGAGGCTGGCGGCAATAGTAGCGACGCTAGTGAACCTAATGTCGAAGATGTTCTTTTCGATACGCTTTACCAGCCTGGGTTTTTCTTTTTCCAGCGGATACAATCCTTTATGGGGCGCATCTCGAAAATCGATCCCTGGCATCGGTCTCGCGGAACCGTGGAAGATGAAACAGAGGTCATGAGTATTGCAGCCAAGATATCTTATGACTTAGGTTCACTCTGGGATTCAAGGCCACCATTAATGAACTATACATTGAATGGAAAGCTTACCTCCGAATACGTTTCTCCCAATCTGGTCTTCACGATTACAAGGACATTTCGGACCTATTTTGCAAATTACAACGCTTCCAAGATTCACCTTCATCGCGTCGCATATAAACACTTGCCATTATCTATTGATACCCAGAAGGCAATTTCAAACATTCGTGAGACAGCACAACTAATGGTTGAAGTCGGTATAACTTCGGGGCCCGAACAAGAAATGCTTCCTGTTAATATGTTGTGGCCACTATTGATGTGGGGTTCCGAGGAGAACAATCCTGAGGCAAGGGAATGGATTATAGTGCAGATTAACAAGATGAAACAGGTGGCTACGAATGCGAAGATCACAGCACAGGTGCTAGCTGAGGTTCAAAGGAGGCAAGACGTCTCAAAGCAAAGAGTCGATATCCGAACTGTCATGCATGATATATTCAACTCGTGCTTTGCCATAGTGTGAAATTCGACCATCAAAAGTATAATAATAACAAAAGAATTTGCGTGTTGAAGATGATCTCTTGCGGGCGGATTCAACTGCGGTTATCGCGATCCGACAAGCCGATACGACGCGAAAGGTATCCACTCACGGTTCTGACCTTGTTCTCCAATTACTCTCTAAAATCAAGCATTGAAGAAGCACATATGATTATAAGGGAGGAGAATCAGAGAGATCTTAATAATACTGAAGAATCATTACTCCTCACCCTCTACTGTTTCTAGCTAGCTTATGTTCCTTTGGAGTTATTAATCCACCATGACAGTGTCACTTATCCCTATCATTTCTGTCATAGGATCTCTCAATGCAGATCTCACGACATATACCTCACGTATACCTGAAGGAGGTGAAACTCTGCACTCAGATTCGTTCGAGGTGGGCTCGGGAGGTAAAGGTGGTAATCAAGCCGTTGCCTGCGCCAAATTATCCCGGCGATCCAACGACCGTCAGAATGGCTCAGCAATAATCAAGATGGTCGGAGCCGTAGGTAAAGACGCCCATGGATCCATGCTACTTCAAGACTTGCAGTCTACCGGCATCGATATATCGGGAGTAACTGTGAAGGAGGACGTTGAAACAGGAGTGGCTGTTATCTTGGTGGAAACAGGGTCGGGTGAAAACCGAATTCTACTGAGTGCTGGCGCGAATTACTCTCTCGCGGCGAATGATTTTCAAAATTTCCCAACTCCTCTTCCAGCATTGATAATCTTACAGTTAGAGATACCGGTCTCGACTACAGTGCAGATATTACGCGCTGCTAAGACGCAAGGAGTAGAGGTTTTGCTTAACCCGGCACCTGCAGCAAAGCTTCCTGAAGAAGTCTATGTTGGCCTAACACATCTTATCATGAACGAGACGGAGACCGCCATCTTATCGAACCACAAGAGTAGTGACCTTGAGGATACTAAAAACTTGCCACATATTGCAGGATTTTTTCATACTCGAGGTGTAAGAAATGTCATCATTACATTGGGAGGCCGAGGAGTATTCTACTCAACTTCAACAGGCGATTATGCCTTGTTGCCGGCCAAGAAAGTTGCTGTAGTTGATACCACAGCTGCTGGGGACACATTTGCTGGAGCGTACGCATTGGAGGTTGTGAAAGATGGCTTTGAGATCAAGAGTGCCGTCCAGAAAGCCAATGCTGCGGCTGCTAAGACGATTGGAAAACGAGGAGCACAATTCTCAATTCCGTGGGCAAACGAGTTAGATCACATATGAAAGGCAGCAGCACATTGAATAACAGTCTTCCCAAATAAATGTATATTATGATAATCACTAGACTTGATGCCCAGTTTTTCGGATTTGCTAGCTACGGCAATTGTTAACCCAAAACGTTCCAAGCCTCGACGTTGCCAGATATTCTAGACAATAGCTATCTCTTGAGTGCTGCTCATCCTTGCTCTGCTCAGCTCCGCTGAGTAAGTCAACAATAGCTGGAATTCTGTTGATGGTCTGATCTTAGCTTAGTCAGGGGTAAGCTAGGTACCGAAGGCAGCGCAGCCGATCCGATCGCAATGCGCAATGAACAAGCGACCCGAGGACCACAATTAACTATGAACGCGACGCGATCGCAATAGATATCCCGACAAGATTCTCATCAATTGCTTTGACCCCGGGACTATCCAGTAAGCTTCCTGTAGGTTAGTTGATATACTCTTGCTAGACTAACAGTTTTCTGTTCTTGTTGTCGGTAGGGTTGTTTGAAACCGGAAAATGACGTTATGCGGACTTTATGATATTTTTAATAGCGACGAGAATAGGGAATTGGCCAGATCATCCCTTGATGTATCTATGTAACTTACATCATCTATGTATTCTATCTATGTAGGCTGTTGTATTTGATTGTTTCAAGATTCTATCATGATAAAAGTAGAAGCCACTCGGTACAGTCTGACCATTAGACATGTCTTCGGCCCACATAATGCACCCCATAATTCCCCGAGTCTCCACATCACTGGAGAACTTTGTCAACCCCAGTGCCAAGACGTTTCTCGTCCCGGGGCAAGGGAAAAGACTATATAGAGACGATATTCCGCTCTTCTACAAAACAATGCTCGTTTTGAAACTGCGGTAGACTTCTCGTGCTTCATATCACAAAATTGTAGAACATCCCCGTTATATCATGGCCGGCAAGAAGCTAGATTGGTATGGAATAGGAGTTGCGTCTTTTGCCGCTATTGGGACCTTTCTCTTCGTATGTCTGCCTACACCAGAGACCAAGGAGAAAAGCTAACTGTACCAAAGGGCTTTGACTCTGGTCTTGTAACTACGACTATCGCACATCAGAGCTGGAAGGACTATTTCGGTCATCCTACCACTTCTCAAACCGGTGCAGTAAGTTCGACCAGTACACATTAATCGCATGCATCTCTAACTCGGCACAGGTTGTCTCTACTTATATTGCAGGAGAATGCGTTGGTGCTCTGATTCAAATGGGATTCGGTGACAAGCTTGGGCGTCTTAGGTATATAACATAGCATCCATCTTTGAAACTTTGCTAAGATTGCATGCAGATTTATGCAGATTATGTGTATCATTGTCACCATCGGGGCTATTCTGCAGACGGCGGCTATCAACTATGGAATGTTCCTTGCAGGTCGTATACTGGCTGGAATAGCTGTAGGGTAAGTGGAACTGAACCCTTTGAGGGACCACATTGGAGCGAGCTCTACTGACAACGTTGGCTTTCAGAGGACTCATTGGAACAGTACCGGTTTACCTAAGCGAAATCTCAGCTCCTCAACACCGAGGCCTCATTGGTGGAATCTCAGGTTGCGGTATTTCGTTCGGAACAATGATGTCAAACTGGGTGGGCTTTGCATGTAGCTACGCCCCCTATGGTCCTAAACAATGGCGCCTCCCTCTCGGCCTGCAAATTCCTTTCGGGATCATACTCTACATTGGTCTCTTTACGTTCATGCCAGATTCTCCTCGTCTTTTGGTCCGCGATGGTAAGATCGAGCAAGCGAGAAGCGAATTTATGAAAATCAGAAGAGATTTGAATGATGATGAAGCAAATGAAGAATTTGCCTTTATGCAAACGCAGATTGGTTTTGAGATGCATAGAGAAATTACGAGCTATAAAGAAATCTGGAGTATGTTCAAGCATAGGGTCTTGGTTTCTGTAGCCGTGCAGACAATGACGAGTTTAACTGGGACAAATGTTATTTCTTACTACCAGAGTAAGTTCCCCCCTGCGCTGCTGTACTAGATATTAGAGCTAATTATGGGTTATCAAGCGATACTATATAAATCTTTCGGTATCGAAGCGAAAACTATTCTGTGCCTAGCCGGCGTATATGGCACTGTTGGCTTTATCTGCAATTGTCTCACCTCTGCCTTCCTAGTCGACCAATGGGGTCGTCGCAAGTATGTCTAATCTTCTCTGTGACCTAGCTTTCATGTGTAACAGAGCTCAGGCTAACCGTCGATTACTTAGGATGTTAATCACAGGTCTTGCTGGAATTGTAATAGTTGAAATTTATTCCGCCGTCATGCAGCTAAAGTTCCAACATTCAAACAATGCAGTCGGAAAAGCGTTTGCCGTGGCGGGTATCTATATCTACGCTGTTATTTACTGTAAGTCTTTTTATGGTCATAACTTGTGATTGAAGTCTAACGGTATCAACGCTTAGATGGGATGATAAATAGCACTACTTGGACTTACGGGGCGGAGGTCTTACCCATGGCTTTGAGGAGTAGGGTCATGGGCCTCGGTTCCCTAAGTCATTTCGTTGTCAATGTTGCGATCACACAAGCTGGCCCCACTGCTTTTGCAAATATCCACCAGAACTACTACTATGTCTTTGCTGGCTGCTCCTCCTTCTTCCTGGTCATGGCTTATTTTTTCTTCCCGTAAGTTGTTCCTTTCGAGATTCTTTTCCATCGTTACTCAAAATGAAATGTCGCGGAGAACAATCGTTTAGAACATCAACTTACATACAATAGTGAAACCAAACAAAAGAGCTTAGAAGAGATTGCGGCAGCTTTTGGAGATAAACTTGCTCTAGTCGATGAGGATGTTCTCCCTAGCGACAAGGTAATCTCTGAGGATAAGGGATATAGCCAGCATGAGAATTCAGCGAAGTCTGCCGGCAGCGCTGTATAAAATTACGACTAGATGGAAGTGACAAATTCTGAACGATTCTTTGCCCATATCTGATTATTCGACTGAATATATGGATGCAAAGCAAGTCATTATTTTGACATCCAAGCCCTTATTTTCAGCCCCCAGGTCAAAGCATATGAAGTGCCACTACGGATATTGCCTTTCCACCATATCTAAGAAGAATGTACTGTTCGGTAACAGAGTCATACGATTCAGTAGTGATACAAGTGCTAGCTGTATTGACAGATTATTGCAGACTGAGGAGAAATTGGATTGAGCTTGGCTCGGTTCATAAATGCAATAATATCTGCTTACGCTATATATTCCAGACCAGGAGGCTGGTTCCATGTCTTAGACTATTTATTTGACGATTTGACTATCGATTAATTTACACGGCTTTGATATTTTTCTCCGTCTTCATTTCTTTCCTCTCAATAAAAACACACAAAAGTCATCCAAATCACATCGAGACCTGACTCTACCTAAATTATGGACTCAGACCCCAAGTAACCGCGTAGCTTGTTTTGTGGATAATACAAGGAGGAAAATGGTGTTCGATTCGTTATTGAAGTCAGGAGGGTTACAAAAAACCCCCTAAGCAGAGGGGTGTACTGTTTTCTGTTTTTCTACTCTTCCGCGTATTCTTCTGTTGCGCATTAAACTGTTCGTAGTCAACTTTACCGTATAGCTAACTCAGTCCACTTCGCTAAATTCAGGGAATACTAGCATCCGGTAGTGAGTTTTCTATCTGTTACCCCCCAGAGAAGGTGCCGGCTATGTGAGAGACTGGGGGGAAGATTTTAGAGTTTCAAGATACCAACTTTCGCACAGATGATACTTGACAGTCTCCCTGTTAAAGAGTCAATAGGCCGGAATCTTGCAAAAAGACTAGCGGCAGCATGTATGCCAGTGGGAATAAGTAATCTAAGCCTTCCGAATACCCTACTCATCAATTATCTTGATTCTTTCCTCTACACCAGTGGGTGGGAAATCCAACATCAAAAAGAAATTGTTCACTGAGGGGGAATGATTCCGAATCATACTTTATATCCCTAGATTCAGGTGTCCCAGACTAGCAGGAAATCGTAAGTGGAGCAAAGGCTTTTGATACATACGATGAATACGTAACATCTTTTGTTGCCTTTTTCGTGCTAGCATGGCCGACTAGGAATTGGGACCCATGAACGCGGGTCAGATTCTTGAATTATGTGCTTTAAAGTACGTCGGGTGTGGTTTAAATTAGTTACTAGTCTCTTAAGAGTAAACGTTAAGAAATCCGATCAACTTCTCAAGGGTTCCAATACTCGCAATTGCCTTTATAGATATCCATTATCTCTACGGTACATCGGCGGCTTTTTCAAGACGGACTTGCAAAATTGAGGTGAAGGTTAATCTGGGATCGTGTAGGAAGAAGATCCCTATTCAGAACTACAATGAATAGCCCCTGACTCAAGTAGCCTATCAACCAGGTATATGTAATGCGTGTTGCCACTATACACTTCTAAGAGTCAATACCTAACTTAAAGAAGCTGTTCCCTAATGTTTCTTTAGCTTTTCTAACTACCCTAGTCATGTTCCTCTAAACTGCCTTCCAGCGAACGCTCAGCATGGCTGGGGGAGAACGGAGTACCCTCATCGTAGGCCGTGAGCGTTATGGGGTGTTTTTCCAACTCTGCGTCGTGAGGGCTTTGTTGGTTACCGAAAACCTGACTGTAGCCTGCAATATACACCTTGTTGACGCTTGATGCAAGAAGATTGCGCATTGTCATCCCCCTATCTTTTGTAGCTCTTGCAACGTCAGATATTCTGTCACTCTGAGCAGCTGTCACAGCTACTTCAGCGGCACCAAAAAGAATTGCAGCGCCTAAAAGTGCATTGCCAGCTACCGTATGATCAGACGTCCAGCAAATTATCGCCGCTCCAATGCAGATTCTCGTACCAGCCATGTATCTACAGGATATTAGTGTTGTATGTCCATGATCTTGTCTTTAGTCTTTTTCGAGTTTTAATACGCACATGGCCTCCATATCTTTGTCATACCACTTCATTTCAGAATTTGCGGCGCGCGGCGATCGCTAACTCGGAAGTAGCTGCAAAGGCAAGGTATTATGTAATATTAAAGCAATTAATATAGCCTAATGAGATCGGGATGATATTGGACACAGAGACAGAGACCAATAGCAGTAGGTACAGATGTACAGAATTCCATAAAACTCAAGATTATTGTTTGTTTTCCTGTCGGAATTCAATTTATCTTTTGTCAAGTTTGTCGACTTCTCTTGTGTTATTTATTTATTGTTTCGATGTTGGTTCAATGTCAAGAAAAAATCAATTAGTTCTTATAAATTGCTCAGCCTCTCATGGTCTTCATTACTCAGATCAGCCTCACTTATGCTATTTGCAGCACCGAGTTTTTAAAGTTCAATGGTGGTCTAACGAATCAGGTCATGGCTCACAAACACGTTTTAGCAATAAAAGGTTGTACAGTGAATGTGCAACAAGATCCCAGGATTCTAATCTTAGGCCGGTTAGCCCCGCACAGCCCTCTTACTAAAGTGACTACTGTGCGCTCCTGTATAACACTGCGCTTCACATCCTACAACGGCCCCCCCCCGCATTCCCCCTAGGGAATGAACCAATCCGCAGTTGTATGCCTTATTTGAGGCTGAGTCGATGTTCAACACTCTTACCAACACATGCTTGATATCCACCCGCTATTCTCATGAGAAAATGCAAAGCACTTAAATAACCTGACATTTAACTCAGGAAGCGCCATAGCGCATTATTATCAATCTTCTCGAACTGCAAGATGCCTGTCACTAAGTCTTGGCTATCCACCTACTTCGTAGTTTATGAAGAACCGACGATGGTTGATCTAATTAATAATTACTAACCGTATGTTAGTGCTTCTAGAACATGCTTAATTATGAACTTCCACGTCGACTATGTATGAACCTTATCTAAGCTACACTATCTGTCTTCCAGTTGGCCCTGCACCTCTTTATTATGTCAAAATTATCTCGGATTCGATAATCCTTGGGAATATTCAAAAATGTTCTGCTTTTGACATTACACTAACCGCTATCGCTTAGACATTTTGCCATCCAATTCCAAGAATAGGTAGCCTACAGCTATAACACGCACCTTTGACCAGCATCCATCTGATACACTGTGGCGAACCTTGAAAGAGACATGGCTTTCTAGCGTTCATGTTAAAATGTATCTCCATCATTGCGGTGCTTAAAATGGCATCTAAACCACATAAATTTGAGTGGCAGAGAGATCGTAGCGTTATGTCACAGCGTTTCGTCTAGCTTTTATAGAATGGTAGTCTATTCCTACTGTGTCTTTGGCAAGATTTAAGCATGATCAAAAGAGCGCAGAATAGACGTTTGTAGTAATAATCGTAATAATCGTAATAAAAGTAAAGATGAGAATGAGAAGATGAAATCAGGAGGGAAGGCGGACTGATATGACCTAAGTTTCATGTTAGAAATTTTGTGATTTACACTACCGGAAGCCGCAATTGGTCTAGGTACAGATACCGAAGTATATCTTTATAGAAGCATAATTAATCTTTACCGTGCGAATCACGACTCTTTTTCTCGAGCTTTATGACAATATGAAAATTATCTGCCAGCCTTTTTCCCCCAATTTACAAGTTTTGCTGGCACAGGGTTGGAAATGGTTCCAATGTAATGAGTATCCATATGCCAGTAACTTTGAAGGTGACGATCATGCCTGAGGGGCTTATATCCTGCAAGCATAAAGCAGCAGGCAAGGAAGAACACTCGAGCTTTCTCCTCACTTGCAAACAAGATAGATTTCGGGTTCATAACGTCTAATGATCGTCTTACTAATCTCCCACCATATTGTTCGAAGTGCTTTGTTACAATTCTCACCTATTAACAATATGCCACTATTCTAATATTGAGACGCATAAAATACGTTTGTGTATATGTTGTTGACGCTATCTGTCATCGGTCACTAGGGAGGCTCTCCTATATTTTAGCTATAGTGCTCTATGCAAGCTGTACTTCCTTAGAAATAGGTGAACACTAAAGTCATCATAGTTTTTCAAGTATTTTACTTATTGAATTTTCGTTTATTTTCGTGTATGGAGAGGATTTATCATAGACCATCAAAGTTTAACATCTATATTGTCTAAGAAATTGCTCACAAGCAATGCTGCACTTCCTCACAGGCTTGTACTGAGTCATCTTCCTTTTAGTCCTCGACAATACAGATCTTGACATGTACACCATGAGAGTCAGCCCGAGGGACACCTAAGAGCACATCTCTAGCAATATCAATGTCTCTCTCTCTTACAACTCCACTGATATCGAAGTTGAATTGCCGGAAAATCTTAGCTATTACCAGATATAGTTCAGCCCAAGCTAAGTTGATACCTGTACATGAGCGTGGACCCCGGGAGAATGCCAACAGATATCGATGGAGATTTTCATCTCCTAACCATCGTTCAGGTCTAAACATATGAGGTTCAGAGAAGATATCTTCATCTTGGTGTATTAGGAATGGTGTCATGCCAACTGCTGTTCCCGGTGGAATCACTTTGCCGTCGTATATCAGTGTTTTCTTTTGAAATATTCGCACAATTCGGTGTGAAACCGGAACAGCAAGACGCAGACCTTCTTGGAGAACAGCGGTCAGATATTGAAGGCTCTCGAGCTTTCTAAGTTCGGCGGTAGAGTCCGGATGAGGCATCACGGTTTTGAGGTCTTGGAGAAGTTTAGCTTGCACGTGAGGATTTGCGGCTACGTGGTACGAAAGACATTTCATTACGAATGCCCTGCAAGTTGTCAGTATTGCTTTAAACAAAAGTAAGTTGTGGGAAATATTCTTACGTAGTACCTGAACCTGCAGCCACTAGTGTAAATGCTTCATCTCGAAGACGGTCCCTGCCAAGTTCCCTCGCTGGCAAATTGCTCTTTAGTAAGTCGTGAAAAATTGTTCGATGCCCAGATACAGTGTAAGATAAGCCTTTTTCATTCCGAATACTCTCTATTTGTCTAGATAGTTGCTACACTTCTGTTAATTAATGAGCTTGAGTCGGATATTGTGCCTACTTCGCGATAAATATAAATATCTCTTGCTGCAGGTTTTATATTCTTTACAATCGATTCCTGTTCATAATATTAAACACGGAGCATATCTAAAGTGTCGATTAAGCCTACCGGCAAGGAATATGTAAACTCCATAAGCCAGGGGATATGAATGTTCTGAGCCAAACATCACAATAAAGCTTTAGTTGCAGTGTACCAAGTCTTACCCAAAGGCTCATTTTTAGAAAAGAATCAATATCATCAAACTCCTTTTCCCCAAAATCCGCTTTCAAAGTAGTTTCAGGATCTGTAGAGAAGCAATATTCGTTGATAATATCCAGTGTTAGGGCCGCAAAGCAATATTTCAAATTAACTGGCTGACCTGTTTTATTTGCATCACGTAGGCGGTCGCAGAGTCTGTTAACAAGGGAAGTTATAGACGGAACAAGGTCTGTAACCGACCGTTTGGAGAAGAAAGGGTTCAAGGCGCTCCTTCTTATGCGGTGGAGGTCATGATCTGCGGTCCCGATGGCCTAGAGATAAAATATTATTTATTTGAATCTATCGGAAAAACCGATCATATGAATCGTAACATACAGCTGGATATGGCCCAAATGCTTTAGCTGATCGAAGCGGCTTATCAGCTTTACCGTTTGTAGCGTCGAATACCTCATCGAAGTAGTGTGGATTGGCAATATGGAGGTCATTCGGATTTATCCTGACCACAGGGCCTATGTAATTAGCACTGAAGATGCATGGAGGACTTTTCATGACTACCATATCGTTTGTGGAGCTCTTCCAATTTGAATGTGAGCCCTGTCATATAAAGATCATAATACAATTCGTAGGCATAGGATGCAATCGCCAGTTTGGGACCTGGAAAGCCGGAGAGCGGATGGAAGAAAAAGCGAAATATTGTTATGCATGATATCCAAAACAAAGATGCCACAATAGCGAATCCGAAGCAAGTTGCAGAGTCAAGGGTAAGCAAAGACATTGTAGTTATGATTAAATCCAGTTATTAATATCGCGCGACGTCTATTTGCCGTCTTTGAATACCATTACCAACGGTCGTTCAAATGGGTGAGGAAGTGTCAAGGACCTCCACTCACGATAGGGACAAAAGGAGAGGTTCCTCAGCGTAAACGTGTGATAAGGTTCTTGTATTCCGATAAGTCTAAGGAAGGAAGCTCTCCATAGGGAGAGATCTAGGTATACTAGCTAATGGGGATGTGGCCACAACAGGAAGTTGGCTATACGTTTCGCTTAACGGTGGATCCATTTGTACTTGTAGATAAGGAGCCAGCGTGGATTAGACACAACTCGTATGGCAATTTAACCATGGTCAAGAGCATGTTTGTATTGGAATACAGAAGCTGTACTACGTAGCATTTGTTGGTTTTTAAATTACCTGTTGGAAAAAGAGGCATCAGTTGACATAAACCAACTAAACGATATAATTCTATTGGGTGGCTGTGGTGATGAGCTATTATATGTGTACTTTATCACCAACTCCTAGCATTGAAGCTTGGGCTGGTTTCAGCGCCATAAATATACGTCAATTCAGCCTAAGCTATCAGGTAACTGGATCCATGACAATATTGAGCTGAGCCCACAATATTCCTCATAATTCTGATAACGGAAAAGATTTACAATTTAAGGAGGGTTCCTGGATGCATTGAAGTGAAGGCGGTGTGAATAAACAGCTTTGTGGATGTAGCAGAGCTTTGGCTATGGTTGTTTGGTGGTGGTGGTGTATTCTCAATACACGTACCTACTGATGGTCATGTGATACAGTCACATGACTACTGTGGATCCCTAGTTGGGGATATCATCAGCACTCGTAGTTAGTCAATAATCAACACCAACTACTCTACAAATACAAATGACACTATACGTGAAACGCAGTAGTCGTGCCACGTATTCAGAGTCAATCAACGCTAATAATGAACTTTTATATTTAAATAAATTGATGTTTGGTGGCTCTTATACACCACCCACATGCCCATATTGCACAAATAGCCTTCAAAGGAAACGAGATTCAAGTATTGAATATTATATTACGAAGTCTTCAAAATAAACCAAAAAAGGTACACTGATATTAGAATTAAAAGGTAAGCTCTCTGGAGAAAGTCTATAGCTTAAGCGCTTGCGCCTTTGGTATGGTGATGCAGCGGTCAAAGACGAGTTTCGGAATGGGCAGTTTGTTATTTTTCTAGTCTGAAGCAAAGCATGTGCTTATTGTTGAGATATTGTGAATTTTTCTATCTGAATGTTCTTCACAACCCAGCAGTTTCATCTCTCTTGCAATCGATTTGTTGTCAGCCTAAACTAAGTGTAGTACTCAATGTTTGCATTAAAACAGTTATCAGCCCGGTATTAGTAATTCAAACAAGTCAAAATTGGCTTTTGTATAGCTTTTCTATTGCCTGAGACCCGTTAATTGTGAGCCAAGTCAAACTACTACTGAGTGGCTGATTGTGTACACAGGGCCCGGGCCTTTTCCAACCAAATTGCGAAGCATGAGGCTGTGAAACAAGAAAGAAAGTGGGGAAGACAGGTTGACAGAAAGGCATCAGTATGACTGCCAGCTTGCGAGTCTTTCCAATTGGCTGATAAGACCGCGTCGCATTCAGCTTCCTGCAAGTGAACACCACACAAACTTGAGCTCAGTCGAACCTGTGACAGAAAAGAAAGCCACTACATGCTTATAAATCATTGTGTCAAGGGTGTGCGAGATTGTGTATATCATGCTCTTCATGATCAATGTAGGCTTGTTGTATCAAATAAGTGAGTACATTCTAAACGAGGTGTCTTCAAAATCGCCCACTGCTAAGAGAACTCTAATGAAATTGCCACAATGGTCCTTCAAGCAGAGAAAAAAGTATATGCGGAAAGTTTCCAATACTCACAAGGGGGTCATCCCATTTGGCCAAGGATTCTGTCCAGCGAAATGAGGCCAGGCGACTGTGGATATTTTAACGGGGATGGAGACTTGGTCACTATCCTACAATTGACAGATAGTAAATCGATCCAGGACCGCGGATTACCGCCTTTGAATAATCTCAAAGTCAAACATGGAGGCTTCACAGAATGGTCTGAAAAAACTTCTTACAAAGTGTACCGAAATGCAACCACCCTGGAGGGAGCGGCTATGTGAGTCGATTTTCTTTGGGATGTTTGGACACAGTTCTAAAACAATGAGACATGACATCTGTATTCTCCCGTATTTTGTAAGCAAGTCGTGTACTAATGATACCCACGGTAAGTTCTTACCAAACGCCAGTACATTGACTGATGCATTCATTACCAGTGCTCCAGGCGCCCCTGTTGAAGCAAACGCAGGCATAAAATACACTTACGGAACCAAGCAAGGCGCCATGCTGATCGCGCGGCCGCCAATAACTTGTTCGCGAATTACCAGCGGGGAAGACGATGTAATCAAATGGGTGAATGAGAACATTGACAATTTGATTCCTAGAGAAACCACTAATAAACCTTACGTCAGTATCATGAAAAGAGTATTTTGGGTTATTAGGAAGACGTACTATGCTCCTCAAAGCGCAAAGACGGCTTTCAAGGGAGGACCAAGAGGCTTCAGTGCATGTTGGGGTGAGAGTTCCTAATGCCGGCCATGCAACAGCGTCTAGTGAGTGGTGGAAAGCACAAGATATATCTAGCGGATGGATAAAACACAAAGTGAGTCATGAACAAGGATCATCTAAGTTGCTTCGTACTCTACATTTGTTCAATTTGGTTTGATAAACACACGATCTATAGCCATATTTGTCATGCTTTGACATTTACTCTTTTTTAGGCTAAGGAAGATAATCCTGAGGGTATATGGGCTATCTTTCTGTTTACCATAGCAATTCTCGGCTTCCAATATCTCCTTGGACTTCGAAATGCTCAAGCCCAAGCACCAAATAAGAAAGACCCACAAGACGAGCCTGACGAGTTAGGTGTGGTGATGTTTGCGGGGGGGATATGGTACGTAACCCCAATATGTAAACTCCAACTTCTTCTCGCGCAAGCTTAAATGAAGACCTCAACTTTCATAACCACTTTCTTACACTTACCTTCTTTCATAGGTGGAAGCCGCGAACGTTTGCCTCCTTACGCTCCCGAGAGTTCAAAGCCGAGACCGAGAGACATAAGCAAGAAATGCTCCGCGTGAACGATGAACTCGGGCTTCTCATGGAAGACCCCAGAGGAACTGAATCTAATCCCGAGGAAGCCTATCTTGAACTCTTTCCCGGCGCGGTGGGAACAGGACTGAATCTGGGATTAGCACAGTATGATGATAGTTATGGAATGTTTGTGGGTGATGACTATTTTTTTGGATTTTCTGCGCGATCACTAGTTGGGTAAACGTTGCTACTTGTCTTGCCGCAAGGATGAATGTGGAAGTTATATGGAAGTTGAGATTGTTGAACTATACATGACATTGAATTTATATTTGATTTTTGTGATGGAATGCATTTTAAAAATTAGATGCAAGTAGATAATTCCATAGTTTAGTATTTAGCAGGTAAGTTAGGTGAAAGTGAAACTTAAGCTTACCCAGATAATCTGCGCCGAATCTTGCCCTCACGAAAATCCGTTTCCGTCTTTGCACCTGAGCAGTAGCAAGCCTGGGCCAGGCTAAGGAGAAGACGGCTTGTTAGGCTCCTCGGCTCCAACTGCTGCCAGCTAAATTTGGAAAGAGTAAAGCAGAGATTCTTTCGGGGCCGATATTGGACCCCCCAACTTTACCAAACATCAGATTCAACCTCATTTATATACCAATATGGCATTAATTTTGTTAACTATTTATTCACCTTCTCTCTGCCACAAGTTATCATATCTGAGTATATAATATACTATATATTAGTGATAGTCGATTGGCGATTCGGTACAATTCCAAAGTGCCAAAAGGACAACGACTCAAATTCTAAAAGTCTCTAGCGCCGTATATAAGCATATTATCTATAATATAACTTTACTAGATAATTTTTCTAAATAAGATATTGTTTATGCAAGACTGTTTAATAAGGTATAACACGGCAGTTATATTAAGAGTAATAATAGCTGGTATATTTAATCAATATAATAAAACTCATGCGAATGTAAAACTATATCAAGGAAAGGTTTATATATATTCCCAAAAGACAGATAATTTCATGCAAATAAGGTAAGGCAGGGCAGGGCAAAATCACCTTAGCAATAGGAGTTTCTTTGACGAAATTGTTTATGGTTATTAGTGTAATTTTTGGTTATTGTAGAATTAATGCAATAGCGAGACTAAAATAAAGAAAGGTTTATAATATAGTTCAGCAAGAGAGCCACGCAAGACACAAATACTAAAATTATACAAAAAGCCAAGTAGCTTTATATTAATGGTAATATATTGATTTAAAAGGGCTAATGGCTTTTATATCGGCTGGCCCTCTTACGATTTATATAGCAGCGAGGAACCTCGCTGTTGTGAGATTTACGAAGCAGTAAGACTTTTTCAGAAAATGGAATATAGATAATTTCAATTGAAAGCTACACAATCAACACGGCAGACTCATCTCGGCAATAATGCCGCACTAATGAAGGGGTCTGGGAGTTGACGTCGAGGATTTGAAATCTATATATGGACAAAGCTACGCTGGGAAAAGAATAATATAGCTGTGCTCTGCCCTGTATAGCTGGGAAATTCATGCAGACCAGGGCTAGTACCACGACTGGCATGATTCATTCGGTGACGGAGTTCCAGCCATGGATCAATAGCCCAATCAGAACGAGAGGAGCGCCGACATAAGTAAGTGGAATTCGATACTCGGACACATGTTCGTTGCTGGTGGAAGACCGAGTCGTCATGTAGAGGAACAGTCGGTCTATAAGAGCTGTGACCCAGCAACCTCACCAAGTGCGCAAGCTATGTAATGAAGACCACTTACCTCGACTGATTGGCTGGTCTGTAGGCTATGGTAAGGAATCTTTCTGTCCATGATTTGTTATTCCTTCCTCAGGCAAAGAGTTCAGGCTTCGGCAAGGCGCAACGAGTATTTCGACTCTGCGTAATTCACACAGCGCTGATCCGGCAATTCACATCTATACCAAGCGGGGTTAAATTTCTTTCTGGAACTCCAAGTATTTATCGAGCCAGATTCAAACACGTCGCAATATAACTTACAAGTGTCAAACCCAACATACAGTCATCCAATGCACAGCCAGCAACTCCTAATCTGTTACCAATAATAAGTCGAAGCTTCTCACGATCCATTGCATAATCGTTTCTCAAATCCCTCAATCTCTTTCGCCGGCTATGGACGCCGACAGCGACTCGAAAATCGTGCAAGGAAAGAAACGCCAGCGCGTCGATGACGAGTACAAGGAGGACCCTACGCAACAACAACCTCCAAAGAAGCGTAATACTAAAGAAGTAGCTGAGAATCATGCCCCTGCCTCCGAACGCCTTCGAAAGACAACTTCTTTGAGAGCCTCCAAAGCGGCAACTCCTCCGCCACAAATTCCCTAAATACCAAATCTTCGGCCAAGCAGCTCTCAGACCGCAGGCTCTGAACCAACAAAGGCTGCCATAATAACGACTGAACCAACACATTCCCAGACAATAGCTTCTCGGGTAGCAATCCCTTCATTTCACACTCAAGACGATATCGCAATGGTCGATGTCGAGGCAACAAACAAGGAGGTAGAAACAACACAGGCAAGGCAGGAGCAGCAGTAGAGGCAGAAGCAAACAAAACAGCGGAGTATGCACTCCAAGCAGACGTCTCCATTTCAGCTTCACATGCTACAAGTGTGTTGGCATTTTGAATCTCCCGTTCATCATTCACCACGCTAGCAAGCACAGGCAAATCAATGATAAATCTGACCACGGAACAGAGCCCATTCAGCCAAGGGGAAACATCTCCCAACTCGCCACTGAAACACTCCTCCAAATATTCAAATACCTTCGTCCCCGCGCCGCAGTATGCCTAGGCTTAACTACGACACGCCACTATGGTATTCTCAAGACCTTGTCTCCCGAAACCCAGCCAGATTCCTCTCCATCTCACAATCGGCTGCAAAATCAAACCCAAGCTCCAGCCCGAGCTACACCAGCTTCTCCGAGATTGGATGGGGCCGCATTCCCAATACAAGGATCACTCTTACGGGCGAAAGTTCTACACCAAGAAGGCGCTGGCGAACAAGGAGATGAGGATGGGGAAGAACAGGAGTCGGAGGGAGAGATGATGGAAGGAGGAGAAGAAGCATTTCAAGAGCTGGGTGGCTTGGAAGAAATTCGATGATGCGCGGACGGCGGGCAAGAAGGGCTTTGAGATGAGCAAGAGGATTTGGCATTGAGGGGGAAAGAACAGGAAGTGGCGACTATTCAACTGGAAGCCCAAGTCGAAGGCGGAGAAGGACAACACAGCGGTATAGCGGATTTATTGTGGTAACTTTGTTGTAGAGTTTGGAAATATTTCACGTTGGACTGTCGAGGTAGAAAATTAGGCATCAGGTTGATTTTGGATAATAGGAAGGATTCTTAAGCTTTATCGCTTATGCATTTCAAGAACATATGAGCAAAGGACAGTACCTAGGTACCCAGATGAACTTTGGACCTAGGTACGTTCCAATGATTCCAGCTACTTCCAATTCCTCCAAACAAGAACAAGCACGATGCCAACTGGCGGATCCCGCAAGGCAAAAATGGAGTCAAACATTACCTCTGCCATCCCACCAGCACCAGTTGAAGAACAAGTAGCTCCACGACACGGTATGTTATATTGCGCCAACGCTCACCTCCCTCTGCGTGCCCAGCCGCAGCGCACGTGGCCCCTCGCCAGGTTCCTCTGACAAATCATCCTCCGAACCTACAAATTGTTTTTTTGAGCTACCACAATCAACGAGTGAGGGCCAAATTCATTAGCTGGCTGACACATGAGCAATCAGAATTCCTTATCAGGACTACATGACTGATCAAAGAAGGGAACCGTAGTTGCAAGGTCTAGAGATCGTTACGGCCAAACTAATTCTGTCTTCCCGTATGCGCAGTTTCCCTCTCTCCATCATCATTTCTCTTTTGAAAACACTTCAGTCTTATATCACTGTGGTGCAGTGCTGTGGCAGACACTTTTAAATTTCAAAAGGATTCAAAAATCACGCAACAAGACAACCAGAAGTGTCAAGGACCTGGACTCACGATGAAAGCGGAGGAGAGGTTCCTGTGCGTAAAACGTGTGTAAAGGTTTCTTGTTTTGGTAAAGTCTAGGGAAGGAGGCTCTCCGTACGGGAGAGGTCTAAGTATG
>Ga0247810_10001025_pt1 | contig 19798 bp, 11 predicted proteins | sample UWRJL119311C1_FD_179918 | JGI IMG/M metagenome (GOLD analysis project Ga0247810, IMG submission 179918) | Plant litter microbial communities from Arlington Agricultural Research Station in Wisconsin, United States - UWRJ-L119-311C-1 | ecosystem: Environmental > Terrestrial > Plant litter >... | reverse complement strand
CCAGCGGCTCGTCCAGCTCTTCGAAGATCCGCAGCAGGTAATAGGCCATGTCTGACGGCGTGATCCCGTTGTTGTAAGCCACCATTTCACAAACAGTCATATTGGTGGAATGCCCGATTCCAGTCAGAACGGGTAGGGGAAAAGTGGCAATCGCTTTGGATAGCGAGTAATTGTTGTAGCACTGCATCCCGATCTCGCCACCACCACCACGGATGATAACCACCGCATCGAAATGGTGTTTTATCCGCCCGATACGCTTTAATTGTGCGGTAATAGAATGAATAGCGGCGTCTCCCTGGAGTGTCGCTTCAAACAAAAAGGTATCGAAATGGTACTTCTTCGGATGACCGTTGAGCAACAGCCTGAAATCGGAATATCCCTTGCTGTCGGCCTGGGAAATGATCGCCAGCCGTTTCGGCACCAGAGCCATTTCCAGCTGCTGATTGGCGTCCAGGATTCCTTCTTTGTTCAATCGTTCAAGTGTTTCCTGCCGTTCGCGCTGCAGGGCACCCAAAGCATAATTCGGGTCGATGTCGATGATCTCCAGTCCGAGATTGTAGATCGGGTGGTAAACGATCCGCACCTGGAACAGCAATTCGAGTCCGTCGCGCAGGGGTTCTTTCACCACTTCCATAAATTGCCGGCGAATGCGCTCAAAATTCGTTTTCCAGATCGTGCCGCGCATTTCAGTAACGATCTGCCCGTCTTCTTTCTGAACCAGCTCGGGATAGCAATGACCTTTACGGGTTTCGTTCAGCTTGTGCATTTCCGCTGTTACCCAGTAGGTGCGGTTGTAACGCGCTTCAATCGTTTTCCTGATCGAATCGGCCACCTGTTTCAGGGTAAAATGTTCTGCGGGCGCTTGCATAAGTTAAAGGTAAACTTTCAAACAGACATACGAAGGGATAATTACCGGCGAACAACTGTATTTTGATCCTGTTTATGAAAAAGAAGGTATATGTTTATCTTCATGCTGAATAGCAGCAATTTTGCAAAGCTGTAACTAAGAGTAAGATGAAAGGATTAACGATACTATTTGTTCTGTTTTCGGGAATGTGTTTCGGTCAGACTGACACATTTAAACCACAGATCTTAAAAGCGGATGTGGAGTTCCAAAAGCTGCTGAATTCACCTGAATGCCGGGATTATTCCAGTTATGCGTTGGTTGTTAAAACGTCATTCTGGTACAATGCCATGCCTATGACAACCGATCGCGGACTGCTTTGGCATGTTAGTATAGTTAGTGTCGATTATTCAGGCACCGATTTTCTGCCAAACGAAATCAAGCTGCTTAACTGCTATCTTTTTTATGGTGAATCCGTGTATTCTTTTGCGTACAATGGCGCCGAGATTGCTGACAAGTCGCTGAATATTCCTGGCAGACCGGACGACGTTGTTGTGAAGTACCTGGATGTAACAGACAACACCATTAAATATATTCGTAAAAAAGGCCCGTTTGATGTACAAACGGTGTATTGAATCAAGGGGATGTTTTAGGGCATACTATTCGACTTTTCCTGCTAATTTTACACCCATATTTTCGTCCCTATGAGCAAATCCAGATATACCGTCACAGCTGCCCTGCCTTACGCAAACGGCCCTTTACACCTCGGACACGTTGCCGGAGTGTATCTTCCGGCTGATATTTTCGTTCGTTTCCTGCGGAAAATGGAGCATGATGTGGCCTTTATCTGCGGGTCGGATGAGCATGGTGCGGCCATCACGCTGCGCGCTAAAAAGGAAGGAATTACACCGCAGGAGATCGTTGATAAATACAACAAGGTCATCGGCGATTCGTTCAGGCAATTCGATATTTCATTCGACATTTTCCACCGCACATCCGAGAAGATCCACCACGAAACGGCACAGGATTTTTTCAAGGTGCTCGAAGCCAAAGGAAAATTCATCCAGGAAACAACGGAACAGTATTACGATGAGGAATTCCAGCAGTTCCTGGCCGATCGCTACATCACAGGCGAATGCCCGAAATGCGGAAACCCGAACGCCTACGGAGATCAGTGTGAAAAGTGCGGTTCCGACCTTAGTCCGACCGAACTCATCAATCCCGTTTCTACGTTAAGCGGAAAATCTCCCGTTCTGAAATCAACTTCTCACTGGTTCCTGCCAATGGACCAGCACGAAGAATGGCTGCGTCCGTGGATCAAAGAAGGAATCCTCGACGGTGTTCAGCAACACGATCCGAAAGCATGGAGAAACCAGGTGATCGGTCAGTGTATGTCGTGGATCGACGGCGGTTTGCATGCGAGAGCCATGACGCGTGACCTCGACTGGGGCGTTCCCGTTCCGCTCGAAGGAGCTGATGGAAAAGTACTCTATGTCTGGCTCGATGCGCCGATCGGCTATATCTCGGCAACCAAGCAATGGGCGCTCGATAACGGAAAAGACTGGAAAGATTACTGGACCGGTGACAGAAAGCTCGTTCACTTCATCGGGAAAGACAACATCGTTTTCCATGCAATCATTTTCCCTATTCTTTTGAAAGACCATGGCGATCTGATCCTCCCGGACAACGTACCGGCTTACGAATTCCTCAACCTCGAAGGAGATAAATTCTCCACATCCAGGAACTGGGCGGTTTGGCTGCACGAGTACCTGGACCGCTACCCGGAAAAAATCGACGAGCTGAAATACACGCTTACCTGCATTGCCCCGGAAACCAAAGACAGTGAATTTACCTGGAAAGAATACCAGGCACGTGTGAATAACGAGCTGGCCGATATCCTGGGCAATTTCGTGAACCGCGCATTGGTGCTCACGCAAAAATACTACGGAGGAAAAGTTCCTGCCTGCGGTCCGCTGACAGATGCCGACAAAGCGGTGATCGAAGAAATGAAAGCGATCCCGGGACGCATTGCAGATTCTGTTTACCAGTACAAGCTGCGCGATGCACAGTCCGAAGCCATGATGCTGGCGAGAATTGGTAATAAATACCTTGCAGACAACGAGCCGTGGAAGCTGGTGAAAACCGATCCGGCCCGTGTGGAAACAATTATGTACATCGCATTGCAGATTACTGCGAACCTTGGCCTGGTGCTCGATCCTTTCCTCCCGGCAACGGCGGCGAAGATCCGCTCGTTCATGCAGATTCCCGAATACAACTGGGAAGCCTGCGGTACGTTCCTGGTGGCTGCCGGGCATGAGACATCCGAGCCAAGCATCCTGTTCCAGAAGATCGACGACGAATTCGTAGCCAGGGAAGTTGAATTCCTGCACGCTTCGCAGCCTGTTTCGAATGCCGTTCCACAGAAAGAAGCCATTGCCTTTGAAGATTTCGGGAAAATGGATATCCGCCTGGGAACCATTACCGAAGCGATCCGCGTACCGAAAGCGGATAAACTGCTGCAATTAACCGTCGATACAGGCCTTGATACGAGAACCATCGTTTCAGGTATTGCAGAACACTATTCCCCGGAAGAAGTGGTCGGTAAAACCGTTGCTGTTCTGATGAACCTCGCGCCGAGAAAGATCCGCGGAGTCGAATCGCAGGGAATGGTCCTGATGGCTGAAGACGCCGAAGGAAAGCTGAGCTTTATGATTCCCGAAAAGGGATTTGGAGCAGGAGGAGAGATTCGTTAATGTCCATCTTTAATTCTTGAATCCATGAAAAGAGCGCTTTTAGTACTGCTGTTGCTGATCTTTTGCACAACGGCAAGAGCAGATGATCAGCTGGCTTACCTGTCTAAAGCCGATGCAGAGAAAGCAGCGGCCTTTATCCGAAAGCAGCGCAAATTATTCCTGTATTGCGGATGCTGCCCGAACGCGGTTAGATTCAAACTGCGTGCGGAAAAAGTAGACGTCAGGCCCGCTGAAGGTCGTGAAGGGTTTTACGAGCTGATTGTTACTTATACGCGCTCCCGTTCGGGAACAACCGTTTCGCAGCCTGTTGACCTGGCGTATACCTGGGTGAAAAGTAAATTCGAATATCATACGGTAGGAGAAATGCTTGGATTGGCGCACGATCCCTGCACGCTTATTCATAAATAATGAAACGAATCAAATGAAGTTTTTCCCGGTCATGTTTTCATTCTCTGCTTTGCTTTTTCTCGGCTCCTGCACAGCTGCTGCTTTTGATAAGGCACATCCTGCAAAGGCGAAAACCGAAAAGGAATTTCCTGCTGCCATGCTCGGAAACTGGGAGGCTACGGAGCTTATCGAGAATTTTTACATCGATAAAATAAGCTTCGACAAAACGGTTGTGACCTACGAAATGAATGCGCTTTCACCGGGAAATCCGGCGTTTCTTACACTTACGAAAGATTCGGTCGAGCTCCGGAAAATGAAAAAGGATTATGTGTTCAACGTTGCCGGCGACTCACTCTGGATCTGCTACATTCTGCGCCAGCCTTCGAAAGACAAGCTCGAGATCTACGGATTTGACGAAGACGCGAAAGCCTATGTTGCTAAAATAGAAACAGAAAGCTCTGAGCAGGGAATTGAATTTGTAAAGTACTACGCCACTGATTCCGAGTGGGGGAAGCTCATTAAATCTGCGGCGCTTAAGAAAGTCGCATCTTACAGCAGGGCAGTTCCCGGAAATTAATCCACTTCTCCGATCCCGAGCAGCACTGCCTGCCCTTTTATGAACGTAAAGGTGTAAACAGAGCTGTGCTCCACGCATTGTTGTCCCGGATCTTCAAACCGGACCAACGCCACAACATTGTCCGTCAGGCTCAGGTAAAAGCTTCGGGTAGTCGTATCAAAGCTCAGGTTAACCAAATCGCCGCAATGCTGGTTCAGGCTGTTCCGTTCAACTTTATTGAAAAAATCACCTTGAAAGTTGATCTCTCCCAAAACATAGAGCTGATCGAGATCAATCCTGGAATAGATTTCCGCAAGCAGCGCTTCGGTGATCTTTATGGCCGGCTGCACACTATCGATCTGTTCCAGCAGTAAAAGCTGCTGATCGCGTTGACCCAGAAGTACGATGGACTGAATCGTACAGCTGTCGCTGGCCTGGGCAGATGCCGTTAAAGCGAAACTGGTCATCAATACGCTGAGCGCTGTTCTGATAAAGTATCTCATGAGCTTAATTTACGGTTTAAATCCGGTTTGTCAAAAGTGAGGGCTGTGAACAATTCCGGTTAAACCCAGGACTATCCATCCGCACGATACAAATGAATAGCAGTTCGTGAATTGTTATTTGCTGCAACTTTTGATAAGCTCCAGTGACAATTCGGTATCGGTGCCTCCGCTGGCAACAAAATCCGAATTGTTCGGGTATTTTTTCTTCGTAGCTTCCAGTGCGCATTTGCAGTCGAAAGAGCTGGATCCTTCGCAGGCTTTCAGGAATTCAGCTTCCTGGCTTGCCGACCATCCACCACCGGCACAGGAGGAAAGACCTGCCAGCGTTAGCGCAACTAAAAGTGATCGAGCGATTGTTTTCATAAGCTGTGATGATATTGATTCAGGTTAAAAATAACCGAAAAATCGGGTAATCAATCATTTACGGTTCTGAACGATAATCTGTCAGTTACATTTCTCCTGCGGTCTTTGGAGCAGGATGAATTTCCGGTTTAAAATTTGCAATTTTACGTGAAAAGTCTGAAATCAGTGGGCTGCAGCCGTTCGCCAAGTGGCGAACAGCTTTGCCATCTACTGTTTTTCGGTAAACCTATAAAAGCTCGTTTGCAAGATTCGCCAGCTCTGAACGCTCTCCTTTTTCCAGTCGCACATGCGAGAACAGGTTTTGTCCCTTCAGCCTGTCGATGAGGTAAGCGAGTCCGTTACTATTCTCGTCCAGGTAAGGCGTATCGATCTGGTGAACATCTCCCGTGAATACGATCTTCGTTCCTTCGCCTGCCCGCGTAATAATGGTCTTTACCTCGTGCGGAGTAAGGTTCTGCGCTTCGTCGACAATGAAAAGAATATTCGAAAGGCTTCGCCCGCGGATAAATGCAAGCGGCGTTATGAGGATGCGGCCGTTCTCTTCCATTTCAACGATGGATTTGTGCTTCTTCTCGTTTTCGCCGAACTGCGATTTGATGAATTTGAGGTTGTCCCAGAGCGGCTCCATGTAAGGACTGATCTTGTCTTTGGCGTCGCCCGGCAGATACCCGATATCTTTGTTGGAAAGTGGAACCAGCGGTCGTGCAAGAATGATCTGCTGAAAGGTCTTGTGCTGTTCCAGCGCCGCGGCCAGGGCCAGGAGCGTTTTTCCGGTTCCGGCAACTCCCTGCAGAGCGACCAGCTTGATGTTGTTGTTCATCAACGCACTGATCGCAAAAGCCTGCTCGGCATTCTTTGGCTTGATCCCTGAAGTGTATTCCTTCTCCACACGGTTCAGCGTCGACGTGAGCGGGTCGTAATAGGTGAGGGAAGAGGTTTTCCCGTTCTTGAGGATATAGAAGCCGTTAGCGGTCTTTAAATCGCCCAGGATACCGTCCTCGTCTATGCTTCCCTTCAGGAACAGGTGCTTGATCACTTCGCTGTCTATATTCTCCAATGTCGTTGTGCTGGAGAACTGCATTTCTCCGTGATCTACTTTTCCCGTTTCGTAATCTTCGGAAAGTATGCCCAGCGCCTTGGCCTTGATGCGGAGATTGATGTCTTTGGTAACCAGTATGATCTCTTTCTTTGGATCGGATTCTTTAGCCGAAAGAACGGCATTGATGATCTTGTGGTCGTTCTTGCCCTGTCCGTAGATACGCTCGGCGTTCAGCTCCTGCGGATCCTGGTTCAGCAACACCTTGAAAGCGCCCATTCCGGGTCCGAGTGTGATCCAGTTCTGCAAACCGCCGCCGTTGGCCGAAAGCTTGTCGATAAAACGGATCACCTCGCGCGCACTGAAATTCTTGGTATCGTTACCCAGCTTGAATTTGTCGAGCTCTTCCAGAACGGTGATCGGAATGGCAACGTCATGTCGTTCGAAATGCATGATTGCATCGTGGTCGTGCAGTAGTACAGATGTGTCGAGCACAAATAGTTTTTGCTTTTTAGCCATGGATAAGAGTTTGGTTTAAGGTACTCAAACAACAAAAGTTCGGCCGCCAATAAATCCCAAACTTATTGACAGCAATTTGTGTGTTCCGGGGTTTTCCATGTGCTGTTTATCTCCGGGTAATACGGTGATGATAGTTCTTCCTACCAGGAAGGAATAAAGGAAGTTGGCTTACTGAGTGTTAGCTCGGAAGATAGTTGCTGCCAATCAAAAGCCCTTCCATCAACTGACGGAAGGGCTTTACAATTTGTTGGCTTTTTCTTAATGGCATAAGCAGTAGCAATCTTCTCCTTTGCCTGTCCGATGCCTGAAGTTTTAATGCTGTATCGTCAGTTTCTGAGTCGCATGGGCATTTCCACCGGTAAAGACAACCTGGTACAAACCGTTTGAAAGGAAATCGAGCTGGCTCTGAACGCTTCCTACAGGAACGCTGATCGTTACAAGCAATCTTCCCGAAGCATCGAATATGGCCGCTTCAACCGGAACTCCTGATTTATTTTCAAAAGTCACCGCTCCTGTCGAAGGATTCGGATACAGCTGCATAGATCCCGCAAGCAGTTCGTTCAGCGAGCTGGTTGGCGAAGCAATTGACAAACGGTTGTCTTTGTTGGAGCGGGAGCTGTTGAAATCGGTCGTCGTTTTCGTCGCATTACACTCCGTAGGCGAATCGATCGTTACCAGGTAAACCAATCCTTCTGTAGATGGCGGTGTATCCGTAAAACTGAACAGGTTCACAGGCATAGTCTGTATTGTTTCCCAACCGTTCAGATTGGTATAACGCCTGATAGCGTAATTGGGGAAAACAAATCCTTCGTAACTGTCCCAGGAAAGATTGATCGTTGATCCCAGCCCGAGATTAATGGCAAGATGGATCGTTTTGTGGCTCTCGCTCAGCTCTGATTCCACGCCGCAGGCATCAACCGAAGAGATCTTGTAACGCCATGAGCGAACAGAAGGAGAAGCAACGAGGTCGTTGTACGTTGATTCGTCATCGTAATCGACCTGTCCGGCAAGCTGGTACAATCCGGCCTGTGATGTTTCACGGTAAATATTGAAATGGTCGATTCCATTGGTGATCGGTTTCTCCCAGACTACGAGGTTCGTATTGGTCAGCGTATCGACGGTTAAAAGACAGATTTCAACGGCAACTGGAGGAGTAGATTCCACAACGGCGCTGAGCATGGTTACACATCCGTTTGATCCTGTTGCTTCAACGGTATAAGTTCCCGGGGAAAGACCACCGATGTTTGGCGTCGTTTCACCGTTGCTCCAGTTAAATGTCTGGGCATTCCCGGAAATATTGATAAGTGCTATCGCACCGTCATTGTCGCACGAGGAAGTAATGATCGTATCGATTGCGACAACCGGTCCGTTCACATTGGAGACCATAACACTTGTGGTAAATGTACAGCCGTTGGCGTCTGTTACGGTGTTGACGTAAGCTCCCGCATAGGCATCTTCAAGCAGCGAGCTGTTAATGCCCAGGTCATTTCCGTCTGAATCTTCCCAGACGTAGGTGTAAGGCATTGTTCCTCCTGTATAAGTAACAGATGCAACACCGTCACTCTCGTCGCAGGTCGCCGGGGAATTTCCAAGGTCTTCGATAATGAGAGCCTGTGGCTGCGTAACAGTGTAGCTCGCAGTGGAAACACATCCTTCGCCATCTGTAATGGTTACTTCATAAGGTCCTGCGGGAACATTCGAAAGATCCTGTGTGGTAGCACCGTTCGACCAGGAATAGGTGAATGCTCCTGATCCTCCTGTAACGGTAACATCGATTGCCCCGGTAGCTCCGCCTGCGCAGGCAACATTCGTCACTACGCCGGTTTGAGTAGTGCCGGTGTTGGCTATCAATACAGATTGTGTAGCGGAACACCCGTTGTCGTCGTGAACAGCAATGTAATACTGCCCGGAGTTCAGTCCGGTTACGGAGGTCTGCGTGGAACCGCTGCTCCAGTAAACCAGATAAGGGCTCTGACCTTCTGTGATCGCTACTGCCGCGGTTCCATTCGCTTCGTCGCAATCTGCGCTGGTCGTTGTAACGTTCAGTATTGGTGAAGGTACGATGGTGATATTCATGTTGTCAGAAGCGGTACACCCGTAAAGATTCGTTTTGGAATAAGTAAGGGTTGTGGATACCGGGCTTGAAACCGGCTGCATGTAGGCTGGATTGAACGTATTTCCCTGTACGCCGGTCCCCGACCATGTTCCGCCGGCTGGAGTTGCTTTATTCAGCAGGTTCACAATGGCTGCGTTCTCACATAAAGTGGCATTCGGAAAAGTAAACTGGATGTTCGGCTTCGGGTTAATGGTAATTGGAAGCAGGATCGAGTCCACGTGAATTCCGTTATCGATCAGCACCCATTTCAGGTCTACCACCGTGGAAGCTGTCACGTCATTGGTTCCCGTGATCTGGAGCCCGAAGCTCGTAGTTCCGCTTCCAGTTACGGAGATAGCCGATTGAGGAATAATGGAAGTATTCTGCGAAGTGCACGTCATCTGGAGGTTGCTCTGATCAAAGTTCGGGTCAAGGCAGTAGATCACAGGCTCAAGTCCGTTGTTGAAGAGCGTTCCCTCACACATCGTAAGGAGATCGTTGTCATCGATATTTGCGTCCAGGTTATATTCTTTTACATAGCAATTGGTTCCGCTTACATAGGCTATCACGTGGATCCCGCTGTAAGTTTCCGTTGCCAGCGACGTGGAGTTGTTTGGTGCCAGTGCTGTTCCGGAAGAAATGGCGGTTTGGGCAGGTGAGAGGGCCGTAGTAACTTTTTTGAAATAGCAGGTCGTGTTGCTGCGGTAGAAAACATAAGCATCATCGCTGTAAATGTCGAAATCAAAATCGGTAACTGCGCTCGATGTTGGCATGCTGAGCGCAGTTCCTGGTGTGGAACCGTTCGCCGCAATGAATTTTAAGCTGGTCGGGGACGACGTTTTATAAAAAATACCGTAGTTCACAGAAGCTTTTTCTACTTTGATCTTATTCATCTGCTCGCCGTAGCTTAGAAGGGGTCCATCCCATTCTCCCGCACTGAAAGAACGAAGCTCGGTCGCGTAATCCATATCGGCCAGCTCGCAAAGTGCCACTTTCACATCGTTTCCAACGCCTGCGTAAGTGCCCATTCCGTAAAAATCGGTGTCCCATTCGTTGACAATGGTCCCGATTTGCTGCTGAGTGGAAAGATTCACAGTGATCATTCCTTCGTCGTGCGTCTGGTAGTCGAGGTTGTAGTAAGTCAGGAACAAAGTCCCTGTACTGTTGGCACGAAGCGAATAATCATAATTGTGCTCGGTCCACGGATAACCTCCCGGACTTTGAGCTACCCAAGCTGTTCCCGACCATTTGTAGATCTCCAGGAATTCGTAAGTAGTGGCGCCGAGCGTTGTCAGGTGTTTCACAGCGATTGCCGGGTTCTCTCCCGAAGCAACCAGCTGAAGATCAAAACAATTGGTGCTGGTTATTCCTGCTGTGCCTACGAGCTGCCAGCTGCCGTTTACAAATTTGCGTACCGTAGCTTTTCCGCTGTTATCCGAATCGATGTAAGCCATAAGCAGCTGTCCGTTCGGAGTAACTTCAATATCGACTTCCGTAGCGCCGTAACCCGCCGGGGAACCTACGAAGTTCCACGTCTGGGAAGTTGCCATTAAAGCCGGAAAGGTGAATACAAGAAGTAAAAAAAGGTGTTTCATAATTCAGTTTTGTTAGTCTGTGACGGATGAACGTCATTTTGAACCCGCAAAGTAAAGGAAAACAAAGCAATACGTCAACCGCCACTAATTAGTTGGAGGATTTACGTGAGCAATCGAAGCGTCTGTGCAGATTGTTGGAAGATGTGAAATAGCAGAAACGGTAGTCCGCGCGTTGCGAACAATCGTCCAATAGAAAAAGTCCGCAGACAAGCATTCGTTGATTAAAACAAATCCTGTTCATGCGGACTTAAAGATCAAAGAATCATCCGCGCTGATCAGCGGGAGATTCCTGTTTATAGCTTAATGAATTGCGCTAATCTTCCCGAAGTTCCCGTCTGGATGAAATACATTCCGGCTTCCAGGTGACCCAGCTGCAGCTTATTGATCCCGTTGGAAAGAACCGCTGAACTCACCGCATGACCGTCAACGCTGTAAACAATAACTTCTACATCCGAAGCAGCATTCGCTACGTTCACCACCAGGTAATCGTTGAATGGATTCGGGTAAACGGTGATTGTGGCGTTATTGAGCTCATCGAGGCCATTACTGGAATCGTCAGTTCCATGGCCCGGTAAGAAGTTTCCTTTGTCTTTGTTAGAGCGGGAAGAGTTGAAATCCTGCACTTTCTCAGCTGTACACTGGTAACCCAGCACCATTTCCACGTAGTAGTCCAATCCGGTAGAACCAACCGGTGGAACATCGTTGAAGAAAGAAGTCCCGAAAGGTACGGAAGGAGTGAGTGCTTGCCATCCGTCCTGATCGGTCATTCTCCATACTACGTACTCGGGAGCGGTTGCTCCTTCATAATCGTCCCAGAAAACATCCACGCTCCCGTCTCCGAGTACGTTGATGGAATTGAGGTGCAGTGTTTTATGAGGATTGGAAACCGGGCCTTCGATACCGCACTCGTTCACTGCTGAGATCCTGTAGCGCCATGAACGGTCGATCGGTGAAGCAACAACATCGTTGAAGATCGACTCGCCGTCGCCATCCACTGTATCGATAAGCATATAGGTTCCCGCTACGGCATTTTCGCGGTAAATGTTGTAATGATCGATCTCGGATTCCACGCTTTCCCAGACTACCAGGTTGGTAGACGTGGCTAGATCAACGGTTACAAGACAGATCTCCTGCCGGATCGGTGCTTTCGTTCCGACGGTCATTGTTTTCTGGGAATAACACATATTCCCGTTGAACGGTGAAACGGATCCTACCGTCAGTGTATAGTTCCCGGCGGCAAGGTTAAAATTGTCTTTGTAAAGAGCACCGTTGGTCCAGGAAATGGACGAAGGTGGATTTCCGAAGTCTGTAGGCGTTAAGGTCGTGAGAATAGCTCCGTTGCTGATGCTGCAGTCTGCTGCGATAATGCTGTCGGAAATAGCAACCGACTGGTAATCGTTCAGCTGGTAATAGAACGTGTCCTTGCACCCGGAAAGATCGGTCACTTTCACACCGTACAGTCCACGCCCGACGTTCGCTAGCGAAGCCGTTGATTGTCCCTGTCCCAGCCATTCGTAAGTATACGGCTGTATTCCGCCGGTGTAAATTCCTGCAACTCCACCATTGGCCACCCCGCAGTCCGGAGCGGCTAGTGTTGTAAGTGTAGCGCTGATAGGCTCAGGACCGGTAACGGTATAGGAATAAGTAAGCTGACAGCCCGAAGGATCGTTAACGGTTACTTCGTAATTTCCGGGAGCAAGATTCGAGATCGTATTCGTGGAATATCCGTTCGACCACAGTACGGTGTAATTGGGAACGCCTGCCACTGCAAGGGTAATAGCCCCGTCATTGGCTCCTGCACAGCTCACGTTTGTAATGGTCGGTGTAACGGTAATTCCCGTTGCGCCAACACTTGCAAATCCGGTTGTGTGACAGTTGTATTCATCAGTTACCGCATAATAATAAGCTCCTGCGGGCAGTGAGTTAATAATAGCTGTTGTTTCCCCGGTTGTCCATTCGTAAGTGACATCGGTAGAAGTTCCGGGTGTGAAAAGAATCTCGGCACTTCCTGTCGAAGCTCCGCAGGTCGCAGCAGTGGTAGTCGCAGTTGCCGTTCCGACAGTTGCAAAGCTGAAAGTAACACCGGTTTCAACGAAGCAGCCGTCTACATTAACGCGATAATAGATCGTTCCCGAAGGATTGCTCACCGCTTGGGTGATCCCGTTGATCGTGCTGCTTGCAAGCTGCTGTCCGTTAAGTGTGAAAACACCGCCGTTATAGCTCACGTAGTTTTCCAGCTCGATCATGTTCTCGTTGTCGCAGAATACGATCGGCGTCTGGTTGAAGGTAATATTCGGCGCGCTGGCCGTTACGGAAAATAAGGGAAGCGTATCTGTGATAATGCTCCACCCGTCTGTGTAGGTAATGATAACGGCATCATTGGTTGCAAAGCCAAGTGTTCCGTAAATCTTGAATTTAGAGACCGCCGGATTGGTAGCAAGATCGAGTCCGCTTCCTACTGCAGAAAGATTGGTGATCGTACCGAATTGCGAAGTAATGTTCAGGATTCTTACCTGTTCCACATCTGCATCATAGATCTCGAATTGCGGATAGATCTCGTTGTAATGTCCACCGCATAAGCTGCCGTTCATAATTGTGGAAGCAGCTGTATAGAAGGGCTTCCTGTTCAGTACTTTGATAACGCTGACGCCGCTGGTTGCGTTGGTCGCATATTTTACAGCCATGTGCTGCTGTGCCGGAAGGTCCAGTGATGCGCGAATGCTTCCGCTTACAACAAGTGGCGATCCTGCTTCCAGCTTGGGCCCGATAGAATCCCAGGCTGCAGGTGCCGGAAGCTCCTGTCCGTAAAGGTAGAATTTGTTGGCAGTTCCGCCCCCGTTGGGAATGAAGTTGGAAACCACGAAGGACATGGAAGGTGCGTTTACCACGTCAAAAGCAGAAGTCGTTACGTTAAAGTCGTAAGCAGGTGTGGTTCCGGAAGTGATAGCGACGTCAGTCGATCCGAGCGGCAGTTGCCAGGTCATGATGGTTGTATTGTTACGAACGTTGATGTTCGGCGCGTTCTGACCGTCCCCGGTAAGGTAGAAAATAGCATCTGCTGCTGCACTTCCATCGATGTAGATCTTTCCGTTATTGCTGCCGGCCGTGTTATAATAGCTCGGTGAGGAAAGATCGGTAAGGCTGGCAAATGCAATGCGGTTGTCAGTTCCGGAAGCGCCCGCGTAAAGCTCGTTGTTGGTAAGATACAGCTCAAAATTATTGATCCCTGCACTGAAGGAAGGATTCAGCATCGTGGAATAATCTTCTGAATCGGTCCAGTCCGATGTCAGTCCGTCAAATCGGTTGAGGAATATGCTGCCGTTGTCCTGAAAGATCAGGAACAGCTCGTCGTCACTGTCGCCGGCAAGGAATTCCCATCCGGGAGAAAGTGCGGAAGTTGACAGTGATGATCCCGCCTGACCGAGCGTTTCCAGGCCAATGTCGAAAACAAGCATGTTAAACCCCGAAAAAGTTTCGGTAAGAATGTAGATCTTTTCCCCGATGATCTCTGCCTGGAGGTTAGTCGTACCGGAATTGTAATAATGCGCTTTCTGCGTCCAGGTCAGTGTTGCCGGGTCGTAAACGTTCACGTCCATGTATCCGACGGAATCATGCATATGGTAGAGCTTGCCTCCGTACATGATCACATCTGACTTGAAGCTTGTTTCGTAATCCGGGTTCGTTTCCAGGACCCACGCATATTCCTGGGAAAATGCGTGGCCTGAAAAAAGAAAAAGTAGTGAAGTGAGTAGGAGCGTTCTCATAGTTTATTGCTTAATGATACGTGTGATTTGCGTGGAATTGTTCAACCCGGTTGTGATGAAGTAAATTCCGTCTGCAAGACTGCTGATATCGATCGTTTCCGAAAGCTGTGTTGTTGTAACGGCTTTGATCAGCTGTCCTTCAACCGAACGGATTTCGATCATCAGCTCCTCGGAAGATTCCTGTTTGATTGTTACGGTAGCAGTAGCAGGATTCGGATAGATCGTTACGGAAGAAAGGTAAGCTTCATCCAGTCCGTTGTCCGAATCGCCTGTTCCATGACCGGGAAGGAAGTTTCCTTTGTCTTTGTTCGAGCGCGAAGAATTGAAATCCGATGTGCGGTAAACAAGTGCGGTACAGTACTCGTCCAGCTGCATTTCGACCATGTAATCAAGTCCCGGAGTGGAAAAGGCAGTGCCATCGGTATAAGATAATTGCGTTGCCGGAACTTCTGCGATCTCTTCCCAGCCGTTTGCTGTCGTATAGCGTGAAATGAAGTAGCTGCTGAAAGCGGTTCCTTCGTAAGCATTCCAGTTGATGGTAACCGAAGTTCCCGAGTTGTCGAGCACATCCAGGTGAATGGTTTGGTGAGGAGCGGAAAGCGGTCCTTCGACTCCACAGGCATTCACCGCTGAGATCTTGTAACGCCATGCCCTTGACAACGGAGAAGCGACTACGTCATTGAAAAGCGTAATGCCATCGGCATGAACGGTATCGATCAAAGCGTAATTACCCTGAACAGATGTTTCGCGGTAAATGTTGTAGTAAGCGATCCCGGTTGGCTGTGTTCTTTCCCATACAACAAGATTGGTCGTTGTGGAATCGTCTACTGTTACCACGCAGATCGGGTTCTGAAGCGGCTTAACAACCGGAATGTCCCAGCCTTTGATGGTCGTACAGTTGCTTGAAATTACCAGGGTGCAGATATAAAGTGCCGGCGGAACGTTGAAAATGTCTTCTGTTTGTGCACCGTTCGACCAGGAGATCGAGCTAACTGTATTCCCGAAAGGGATGTAGTAAGGTGTTACATCAATGGAAGCTTCGGATGTTCCGCAGTTAGCCCCGGTAACATCCCCCGAAATTTCTGCCGAGCCGTCCTCTGAAAGATAAGTGGTCTTTACAGCTATACAGCCGTTGGCATCGGTTGCGGTGAGGGAATAAATACCCCATGGAAGTGTCGCTGAAGTAACCTGGCCTGCATCTCCGTTGCTCCATGCATACGTGTAAGGACTAACACCGCCGTAAGCGTCGGCGCTGAGCTCTCCGTCGGAAACACCGCAAGTTGGATAGATGTTCACATAGCTTTCGGCGATCAGCTCTTCAGGCTGCGTAATGGTATATGTTCTGGTGAGGATACAACCTGCCGCATCTGTAAGCTGAACGGTGTAATTTCCTGCCGGGACCCCGGAAAGGTTGAGCGAAGAATGTCCTGAGCTCCACAAAGCGGAAACGGGTGCCAGCATTCCGGAAGGAGCAAGGCTGATTCCTCCTGTAGCCGAGCCGAAGCAGTTGGCGTTCTGAACCGCTGCCGTTGCAGTGATTCCTGAAGTGTTAATGGTGAAGTACTTGCTGACCGTGCAGCTGTTGGCGTCTGTTACGGAGAAGGAATACTGGCCTGCTGCCAGGTTCGTTGCGGATGTCGTGTTTTGCTGGCCCGAGCTCCAGATCATCATACCGTATGGAGTAGCACCTCCCGAAATAAGTGCTGTCGCTGTTCCCGTGCTCTGGTTACAGAGTGTGCTTGTCTGGGTGGTGTTCACTGTTGGCGATTCGTGAAAGACAATATCCACCTGACTATTGAGATAGCAGGTCCCGTAAGATTCGAATGATAATTCACGGACCTCTTCCGGGGTATAAGGACTGTCATTGGTGTTGAAAAGTCCGTTATCGAAGGTCATTTCCATTCCGTTATCGTAGAAGCTTCCTCCCTGTCCTCCTCCGACAAGATAAGTGGAAAGATCTACCATTCCCTGGTTGGAGCACAGCTCGATCAGCGAAGTGGTCCAGGTTGGAGTGGTTGGCGTAATAGCCGTAATTACCGGAAGTGTAAGCATAACAGTGTCTACCTGGTCGGATACTTCCAGTGTCAGTATAGCTGTTCCGGCAGAAGCGGCAAAAGTCGAAATGGAAAAATAACTGGTCCCGTCGGGTGTTGTATTGGCATAGTTCCAACTAACGTTCGACGGATCGATAACGGCTGAATTGGAAGATTCAACACTGATGATGCTAACCGAATCAAGATCGATATCGGTTATTCCCAGGTTGGTGAAAGGTGTCGAAGACCCATACACGCACATCTCCGCGGTACCGTGAATATTGGCAGGGTTAATAAATGGAAGGTTCTGGCTGAAACCGAAGGAAACGGCCAGGCAGGAACAAAGTATTAAAATGCTTTTCATAGTTGTTTGAATATCAACGCAAATCTAAAGCATTAAGACGAATAATGGTCACTCAGCGCTGAAAGGAATGAATATTTCGACGGACTGACTGATTGAATGAACCGGAATTGGCAATGATTAAGCGAAAAGTGCGCGCAGAACTTCATCTATTCGCGTACACTGGATCAGCTCGATCTTGTAATTGGCAGGATCTATTCCTTTGTTGTGAGTGGAAATGATGATTTTTTCAAAACCCAGTTTCTCTGCCTCGCGAATGCGCTGGTCTATGCGGTTCACCGGTCTTATTTCGCCGGAAAGCCCTACTTCGGCCGAACAGCAGATCAGCCGGTCGATGGAAATATCGGCATTGCTGGAAAGAACGGCGGCAACTACTGCAAGGTCGATGGCGGGATCTTCTACCCGGATACCACCCGCAATGTTCAGAAAGACGTCTTTTGCACCGAGCTTGAATCCGCAGCGCTTTTCCATAACTGCCAGCAGCATGTTCAGCCTTCTGAGGTCGAAACCGGTGGAGGATCGCTGTGGTGTGCCGTAGGCTGCAGTGCTGACAAGGGCCTGCACTTCGATCAGCAGCGGACGGATACCTTCCAGTGTTGCTGCGATCGCTACACCGCTCAATCCGGAATCGCCGCCCGAGATCAGGATCTCCGAAGGATTATCGACTGCTCTTAAGCCGCTTCCTGACATTTCGTAAATACCTAGCTCGTTGGTGCTTCCGAAACGGTTTTTAATTCCGCGGAGCAGCCGGTAAACGTGGTGCTGATCTCCTTCGAACTGGAGAACGGCATCCACCATGTGTTCCAGTACTTTCGGGCCGGCAAGTGAGCCCTCTTTGGTAATGTGGCCGATAATGAAAACAGGAACTTCGGTCATTTTTGCATAGCGCAGCAGCTGAGCAGTACATTCGCGAACCTGTGAAATGCTTCCCGGGGCGCTTTCGATAGCCGAGCTGAAAAGCGTTTGTATGGAATCGATAACGACCAGCTGGGGCGAAGTTTGTTCGGCCTGCTTGAAAATATTCTGAATATTTGTTTCGGTAAGAATGTAGCATTCCGGGTTGATCTCGCCGATCCGTTCCGCGCGCATTTTGATCTGCTGCTCACTTTCTTCACCGGAAACGTAAAGTACCCGCATGGTCATCTGAACGGCCAGCTGAAGCAGCAATGTCGATTTACCGATCCCCGGCTCACCACCGAAAAGTACGAGCGATCCCGGCACGAGTCCGTCGCCCAGCACGCGGTTGATCTCCGGATCCGGAAGCAGGATACGGCGTTGCCCGTTGATCTCGATAGTCTGAAGCGGCAATGCTTTGGCATTTCTTCCCGATGAGGTCGAAAAAGCCACGATCGTTGGCAACTGCTTTTCTACCAGCTCTTCCACGAAGGTGTTCCATTCGTTGCAGGACGGACATTTACCAAGCCATTTCGCGGTTTCGTAGCCGCAGTTCTGACAGAAAAATGCTGATTTTACTTTTGCCATTTCGTTGTTCGGTTTAATGATGAGGATTGCTTCACAGCGATGAGCAAAGATAACAAGACAAAGGCTCGTTCAGCGCAACAAAAAGCAAAGATGCTCTCGTCACACCGGGAACTGATCTGCTGACAATAACCTTCTTAAATTTAAATATCCTTTTGTCTTATAGTCCTGGAATCCTGTTGTCCTGATCTCCAATAAGCAAAAAGCCCCTCCGTCAGTCGACGAAAGGGCCTTGTATACATGTATAAATGATTACTTTACAACAAAGGGTTTGGTCGTCGTTCCCGATGCAGCTGTTACGCTGATGAAATAAACACCTTTGGAAAGTCCCGTGACTTCGATCAATTCCTGCGAATTTTGGGTTTCGATCAGTTTGACGGTTTGTCCCAGCGTGTTTTTCACAACGATGGATTTCTGACCTTCGATCTGTGCCATCTGTACCGTTACCGCCTTGTCTGCCGGATTCGGGTAGATGCTCCACAGGGCTTCTCCAATCTCTTCTAACGACAATGGACCCTGTTGTACACAGAAGGTCTGGATATTCTGTGTTCCGAAATCCGCGTTTGCTCTGCTGAGACCTGCAACCTGGTTGCCATTGACGATGATGGAATAGAATCCTGAATCACAGCTTCCGCCTGTTAAGCCGTCGCCTTCTTCATCCATCAGCTTAAAAGCATAGCATCCTGTTGCAAGACAAAAACTGGCCGTAATGACCTCACCGCCCTGGCCGTCGTCCTGATAGCCGCCGCCTTCGAACAGGACAGCTCCGCCAGCAGTATTCGAAAGCTCCCAGCTTGTTTCGCTTCCCCAGCAGTCAAGTGTAAGGGAAAGCTGGGCAACAACCGGATCCTGTATGGTTGTGAAAGTAGAGCTGGCGGTATTGTTAATGCCGTTTCCGTCTACTCCCGCGTTCGGGTTGGAAACCGTTGCCTGGAAAGTATGGGATCCTCCGGCGAGTGTAGCTGCTGGAAGTGTGATCAATTGGTACTGGTACTGATCAAGACTTCCGGTCCAGGTGTAAGTCTGGTTCAGCAATCCGTCGTAACCGTAAGTGATCGTTGCGGAAGTAAGAAGACTTGTTCCGAAATTCGTAATGTTTACCTGTGGCGTAACGCTTGTCGAGCAGAATCCTCCGCTCACACCTGCCAGGTTCATAAGTCCCGCATCGATAGCAACGTCACCTGCCGGGTTCACACCGTTGATGGAAGTTACTCCCGAGTTGGTCGGGTCGAGCCAGTTGCTCAGGCGTGTGTCATTCGTTCCGCCTCCTGCCCAGGAAACAGCTAATTTTCCATATTCGTCGGAAAGCTGTGAAGATGTGCAGGAAGAAGCACCTCCATGAAGCTGACCGATCGTTTTGTGCTCTGCATTGAAAAGCGGCGAGCCCGATGATCCGCCTTCTGTTACCCCCTGGTCCCAGCTGGTTACGCCCCAGTGACTGTTTGGAGGACAGCCTGAGAAGGTCGTTGAGATCAGCGTCGTGTTTTCAAAAGAGATCTTTTTGATATCA
>Ga0247810_10001024_pt1 | contig 19827 bp, 21 predicted proteins | sample UWRJL119311C1_FD_179918 | JGI IMG/M metagenome (GOLD analysis project Ga0247810, IMG submission 179918) | Plant litter microbial communities from Arlington Agricultural Research Station in Wisconsin, United States - UWRJ-L119-311C-1 | ecosystem: Environmental > Terrestrial > Plant litter >... | reverse complement strand
GCGCGCGTCCGCTCGATGATGCCCGCGATCGACTCGGCCTCGTTGTAGGTCGGGATGACGACGAGAAACTCAGCCACGGCCGGCCATCCGCGCCCCGAGGCCGGCGATCACGAGGCCGAGCAGGCCGAACAGGCCCGCCAGCCACTCGATCTGGAGTCCGGCCAGAGCGGCGGGGGTCATGGTCGTGCTCGTGGGCACATCCTCGACCATCACCCCGGGCTGGTACCACTCGAGTTGGGTGAGGGTGGAGCCGTCCGGCAGCAGGATGGCACTGGTGCCCACCGTGGAGATGTTCACGATGCTGCGGCCCAGTTCGAGGGCACGGGCCCTGGCGATCGCGAGTTGCTGCACGCTCTCGTCGGTGTGGCCGAAGTCCGCGTTGTTGGACTGCGCGAATATCACCTGAGCGCCGTCGAGGACACTCTCGCGAAGGAGCCCGTCATCGACGATGTCGTAGCAGATGTTGACACCGACGATCACGTCGCCCAGGTCGAAGACGGCGTCGGTCGTGCCGATCGTGTACTCGCGCTGGACCAGGTCGATGAGTTCGGGGGCGAAAGGCCGCCAGAACGCCCGATCGGGGATGTACTCCCCGAAGGGCACCGGATGCCGCTTGTCGTACTTGTCGGCCAGGCCCTCCCCCGGAAGCCAGAGGAGGGAGGAGTTCCAGATGTCGTCCCCGTCGGTGGTGATGCTCCCGGCCACGAGCGGGGCATCGTAGGCCTCCGTGAGGGCGTCGAAGACCCGGGCAGCGGACTGTTCGCGGAGCGGGTCGACGTCGGTGCTCCCCTCGGGCCAGAGGAGGACATCGAGGTCCTCATCCGGGTCGATGGCCCTCGTGGCGTTCAGTTGGGCACGGAGCAGGTCGCCGTACTCGCGCTGGTCCAGGTAGGCGGCCTTGCCGTTGCCCTGCACAGCGCCGACCCGGATCGTGTCGTCGAGGGCGATCGGGAAGGCGGGGATGGCGACCAGCGCCGTGGCGAGGGCGACGGGGATGGTGACGCGGAGCAGCGGTCGGATGGCCGGGGCCATGACGGCCTCCACAACCACGGCCACGAACAGAACCAGAGCGAAGGTCACGCCGGCGACACCGAGCCAGGGGAAGAGCTGCGCGACGGGGCTCTCGGTCTGGGAGAGAGCGACCCGGCCCCAGGCGAAGCCGCCATAGGGGAATACGCTGGCCACCGCTTCCCGCGCCGTCCACAGTCCCGCGACGATGACGGGCAGGAGCGCCGAGACGCCGATCGTCGTCGGGAAGACGCGAGGCACCCACCGGTACGCGAGGGTGATGAGCGCCGACCCGGCTGAGAAGAACAGCGTCTCGGCCAGGCACAGCGCCAACATCGGCACGATGTTGCCGAGGAACTGCTCCGCCCACGAGATGTGGCTGAGGTAGAAGTACATGCTGCCGACGAAACCGAGCAGCAGGGCGCCGCCGACCGAGCGACCACGGAGGGCGAGCAGGTAGCCGGCGACGCCGACCAGAGCCAGTGGCCACCAACCCTTGTCGGGGAAGCCTGCATCCATCACGATGCCGGAGGCGGCGACGAGGACGAGCGCAGCTGCGAGTGGCATGAGCGGTCGCGGTCGGTACGGGGCGCGCATCAGGCGACGCCCGTGTAGGCGACGATGCCCCGCCTGATGGCGTCGAGCGCCTGGCGCGCAGTGGTGGCGACGGGAGGGTCGGCGACGACAGACAGCTGGTCGAGGAGGTCGATGGCCTGCTTCGTCCAGCGGACGAAGTCACCGGCGGCGAGATCCGCCTCGTTGAGCACCCGGTAGAGCTGGCCGCCCCGTGCCCACTGGTACATCGGCAGGCACAGCCCCGTCGCGAGAGGTTGGGTGCCCGGAAGCCGGTTGTCCCGCTCCAAGTCGTCCAGGCGCGCCCACAGGTCGGTCGTGGCGTCGAAGGCGGCAAGGAAGCGTCCACGCGGCAGGTTCCGCTCGTCCGGCTGTCCCTCATCCCGACGGGGTTCGAAGACGAGAGCAGCAGCCATTGCGGCGAGCGAGGCGGGGTCGAGGTCGTCCCACAGCCTGTGACGAAGCGACTCTGAGACGAGAAGGTCGCGATCGCCGTAGATGCGGCGGAGGGTGCGGCCGGCCGGCTCGAGGACGGTCTCGCCGTCCCGCTGGGTGAGATAGCCGAGCTCGACGAGCACATCGCTCACGTGGTCGAAGATGCGGGCCACCGCTCCGGTGCGACTGCGGATGTCCGCGGTCAGCTGGTCCGACTGGCGCTTGAGCTTCCACCAGCGTTCCGCCCAGCGGGCGTGCTGCTCGCGCTCCGGGCACTGGTGGCACGGGTGCTCACGGAGGCGCTTGCGCAAGGCGGTCAACTGGTGCTGGCGCCGCTCGCGTTGTCCGCGACTCTCCACGTCCGCACGTCCCGCGCCCTTGCGCTCGAGGTCGCTCAGTTCGCGGCGGATCGCGGAGTACTCGCGGAAATCGCCGAGGTGACAGTCGAGGTTCTTCTCGTAGCCCTCGAGCGAGTCCTGGTACTGCCGGACCTTGCGGGCGATGTCGACGACGGCCCGGTCGGCCTGGAACTGCGCGAAGCTGGACTCGAGGATGTCGCGGGTGCGCTCCCGACCGAACTGGTCGACCAGGTTGACGGCCATGTTGTAGGTGGGGCGGAAGCTCGAGGTGAGCGGATAGGTGCGGCGCGAGGCGAGGGAGGCGACCGAGGCCGGGTCGAGCCCGTCCCCCCACTGGATGAGGGAATGGCCCTCGGTGTCGATCCCCCGACGGCCCGCTCGGCCGGTGAGCTGGGTGTACTCCCCCGGCGTGATCGGCACGCGGGCCTCGCCGTTGAACTTCTCCAACTTCTCGAGCACCACCGTGCGGGCGGGCATGTTGATACCGAGGGCGAGCGTCTCGGTGGCGAAGACCGCTTTGACGAGCTTGCGCTGGAACAGCTCCTCGACGACCTCCTTGAAGGCGGGCAGCATGCCGGCGTGATGGGCCGCGACGCCGCGCTCCAGCCCCTCGAGCCACTCGAAGTAACCGAGGACGCCGAGGTCCTCGTCCGCGAGGGTGCGCGTGCGTTCCTCCACGATCCGACGGATCTCGTCGCGCTCGTGCTTCTGCGTGAGCCGCACACCGGCCCGGAGCACCTGGCGGACGGCGGAGTCGCAGCCGACGCGGCTGAAGATGAAGAAGATCGCGGGCAGCAGGTTCTGCTCGTCGAGCATCGCGATCACGTCGGAGCGGTCCATCCGCCCCTGTTGCCAGCCGCCGCGCTGCGGCTGCGGGCGTCCGCCGCGTGGCCGGCCACGACCTCCCCGATCGGTGGAGGCGCGGGAACCGGACCCGACGGCCTGCACCAGCTCGGGGTTGACCCGATTCGTGACGGCCACCGGGTCGCTGAGGTCGAGTCGGTCGAGACCGGTGGCGGTGTCGAATAGGTCCAGCATGCGGGACTTCACGAGAACGTGCTGCTCGAGCGGGACCGGCCGGATCTCGGAGACGATGACATCCGTATCGCCCCGCACCGCCTTCAGCCAGTCACCGAACTCCTCGGCGTTCGACACGGTCGCACTGAGGGAGACCATCCGCACGTTCAGCGGGAGGTGGATGATGACCTCCTCCCACACGGCACCGCGGAACCGATCACCGAGGAAGTGCACCTCGTCCATGATCACGACGCCGAGGTCGCGGAGCAGGTCCGAGTCGGCGTAGAGCATGTTGCGCAGCACCTCGGTTGTCATGACGACGATCCGGGCGCCCGAATTGATGTTGGTGTCGCCGGTGAGCATGCCGACCTCGCTCGGGCCGTACTCCCCCACCAGCTCCTGGAACTTCTGGTTCGACAGCGCCTTCATCGGCGTCGTATAGAAGATCTTGGTGCGTGTCTCGCGCATCGCCTTGTAGATGGCGAACTCCGCGACGATCGTCTTGCCGGCTCCGGTCGGTGCCGCGACGAGCACGCTGTGGTCGGCTTCGACGGACGCGCACGCATCCCGCTGGAAGGGGTCGAGGTCGTGGCCCAGCCCGAGGGCGAACTCCTCCACGAGCGGAGTCCTGGCACGGGACTTGGCCGCCGCGTAGCGTTCGGCGGGGGTGAGGCTCATGCGAGGCCGGCTTCGAGCTCGGCTGCGAGGCGTGCCTCGCGTTTGGCGACACCGCGGTCGTGCCAGAGGGCGACCCCGACGGCACCGAAGTAGAGGATGACCATCGGGATGGCGAGGATGAACATCGAGACCAGGTCGGCTGCCGGGGTGGCCGTTGCGCAGAAGAGGGTGATGAGCAGGATGGCGATGCGCCATCCCTTGAGGATCGCGCGCCCGGTGATCACCCCGAGGAAGTTGAGGAGGACGAGGAACACCGGCAGCACGAAGGCGACGCCGACAGCAAGCACCAGCTTGATGATGAAGTCGTAATAGGGCCGAGCGCTGAGATTCGTCTGGGCGAGGGCGTTGGTGTCGAAGCTGGTCAACAGCGCCACCATGTGCGGGAAGATCAACAGCCCGACGAAGCCGCCACCGAGGAACATCGGTACCGCCGTGAACAGGAATCCGAGCGTGTAGCGCTTCTCACGCTTGGTCAGTCCCGGGACGAAGAACGCGAGGATCTGGTAGAGCCACACCGGGCTGGTGATGAGGATCGCGGTCGCGAGGGCGATCTGGAAACGCAGGTCGAACTGCTCGGTGAGGGTCGTGTAGGTGAGCTTGATGTTGCGGTCTGCGGCGACCGCCTCGATCGGCAGCACCAGGAAGTCGATGATCCACTCGGAGAGGAAGAACCCACCGACAAGTCCGACGAGAAGGGCGATCGCGGCGATCGTGAGGCGTTTACGAAGCTCGACGAGATGCTCGCCGAGCGACATCCGCCTCTCGGGGTTCTCGCCCGTGCGGGGGCGCTTGGCCATGGAGGTCCTAGGAGGACGAGGTCTTCTTGGGAGCGGCCGGCTTCTCGACCGTCGCCTCGGGCTCGACGACCTCGGCATCGACCGTCGTGTCGGCGTCCTTCTTGTTCGGGTCCTTGACCTCGGAACGGAAGATCTTCATCGACTGGCCGAGGCTACGAGCCAGCCCCGGGAGCTTGGGGGCGCCGAACAGCAGCAGGATGATGACGAGGATGATGATGAGGTGGGGCAGCCCGAAGGTGTTGCCGAAGATTCCCATGTCGTCTCCCTAGACCGGCGACCCGACGACGGATGCGCCGGTCCTGCCAGTTTACGTCAGAACCCCGGGCGCGACCGGACGTCGGCGCGGAGAAGGGCGTTCGCACGAGCGATCCGTGCCCGGCGGCGCAGCACCCGACCCTCGCGGGAGAGCCACCGTCGATGACGCCACCCGCTGCGGATCGCGTCACGCTCCAGCAGGACGGCCGGGGTCGGTCGCTCCTCTGCCTCCGCACGATGCACCCCGTCGAGGACGGCCGTGCGCCCCACCAGGTCCCCGAACGCCGTGAGGACCCCGATCGTCTTCCGTGCGAGCACGACGCCGAACGCGCCGAGCATGAGCACGAGGGCGATGATGAGCGCCGCCCAGACCCACGGGATCATCGCGTGTCCGCGTAGCGCGAGGCCGCCTCGGATGCCCAGGCCGCCACGACCGCCCGCGCGTCGGCGGGCTCGATGACGGTGATCATCCCGGGCTTGCCCGCCACGAGTCGCTTGAGGCCATGGAAATGGCTCGCTCGCAGGGTCGTGCGCACGGTCACGCCGTCGGCGCTCCGCGGCGCGTGTTCCGGGATGAAGTCGGCCAGGAGGGGCTCGATGGCCGCCGCCACGTCGATGACCACCTCCACATCGTCGGTCGTCCCCTCGAACAGGCGCTCCGGAAGGGTGACGTCCTCGGCGCGATGGTCGACCGGGCGCACGGAGACCGCGGCGTTCGCGATGCGATCCAACCGGAACGTGCGAATCGCGCCGCGCAGGTGGCACCAGGCGCGCAGGTACCAGTCCGCGTCGACCGACTCCACGAGGAGGGGGTCGACGCTGCGATGCTCGGATTCCCCCGTCGAGCTGCGGTAGTCGAACTCGAGCTGCACGCCCGAGGCCACGGCCTGACGAACCACGGCGAGCGTCGCATCCGTCTCCCCCGCTTCGACGGCCAGCTGGCTGGGGTCGGCGGAGGCGCCGCGCGCGAGCTTCGCCATGAGCGACTCGATGGCTCCCGCGTCCGCACTCTCCGGAAGCGAGGACAGGTACTGGAGCCCGGCCATGAGCGCGGCGGCCTCCCGCGCCGAGAAGCGGGGCGAGTCGTCGATCGCCACGAAGTTGGTGACGACGATCTGATCGTTGTCCTCGAAGTCGTCCCAGGCGATGTCGAAGAGGTCCTCGTACTGGTAGGTGCTCGTCTCCCCCGGCACGCCCGACACGGCGATCAGACGGACCGCATCACGGATCTGCTCCGGCTTCACACCGAAGTGTTCGGCGGCCTCGGTCACGCTCACCCGGTCCCGCTCGGCGAGGTAGGGGACGAGGGACAGGAGGAAGGTGAGCTTGTCCTGCGCCTGCAGGGGGGCCGCGGGGCGGCGGGGCGCGCTAGGCATGGTCGGCGGCCGTCCTCTCCAGTCGGGCGATGACCCCGGCACGCAGCTCGGGCGGGGCGACGACGAGGACCTCGGGCCCGAAGCCCGCGAGCTCGTCGGCGAGGATGTTGACGTCCGCGTAGTGCAGCTCGAGCTCGCCGGTGCGGGCGACGGTCGTCCCGCGACGACGACGGAGACGGGTGTCGGCATCCGTCCCGGGCGTGACCTCCACGATGGCGGTGTTCGACTTCCACACCTGGTCCAACTCGGCGATCGCCCGCGCGGAGAGGTTTCCTTCCGGAGCCTCGAACACGGTGTTCGTGACCGTCACCTTGTCGACGATCCGTTGCAGCAGGAAGGTCTTGGACGCCCCCTCCGCATCGTGGGCGTACAGGTGCCAGCGTCCCTGGTGCTGGAACAGCGCCAGGGGCTTCACATGCCGCTCCCCCGCAGCAGCCTGGCCCGGCTTCAGGTAGGAGAACCTGACCCAGACGTGCTTCTCCTGGGCAATGCTGAGCGGCTCGAAGGCCGCGTCCCGCACCCGTACCCGCGGTGCGTATCCGGCAACGGGCTGGTCCTCGTCCGCGCCACGCGATCGCAGCTTGAGCACCGCACGGCGGGCCTCCGCCGAGAGCGAGCCGTCACGCCAGACGTCGGCAGCGAGGTGCAACAGGGCCGTCTCCTCCGCCGTGAAGGTCACATCGGCCGGGAGCTCGTAGGCGCCGCGAGGGATCCGGTAACGGAGGTTCTGGTTGTTCCCGGGGTCGCCGGGCGCCTGCACCGTCTCGAGCGGGACGCCGAGTGCGCGGACGTCGTCCTTGTCGCGCTCGAACTTGCGCTCCAGATTGGCGTTGTCACCGCCAGCCGTGAAGGACTGGCGGTACCCCTGGACGGTCGAGAGGATCTCGGACTTGGTCAGCCCGTTCTCGGTCGCGAGCAGCGCGAGCACGAGGCTGAACAGTCGCTCCTCGACCGGGACGCGGCTCGGGTTCGGTGATGATGGCACGAGAGGAGATCTCCTTGGGCTAGACACCCGGCCAGTGTCGCTGTCGGACTAGTCGGTCTCGGTATCGACGATTCCGAGGATGTCGTAGACGGCGACCACGGTGGCGGCCTCCGGCAGGGCGATGTCGCTGCCCGAGGCGAATGCCGACGGTGGCAGGACCATGACGACCTGGCTGCCGACGGTCTTGCCGGTGAGGGCCTTCAGGACGCCGTCGGAGACGCCGAGCCCGGTGGCGGGGTCGAAGGCCTTCAGGAACACGGGCGCGGGCTGGCCGTCCTCACCCCAGGTGGAGTCGAGCGGGGCGCGGGTGTCCCAGCGGACGTAGGAGTACTGGACGAGGAGGAGATCACCCTCGGCGACCTTCTCGCCCTCGCCGGTGATGAGCGTCGAGAAGCGCAGGTCGCTCGGGGCATCGCCGACGATGGTGAAACCGGGGGTCCCGTCCGGCGCGGTCACGATCGAGGGGAAGCCCTGCTGCTGGATCTCCACGCGTCCGGTCGCCTTCGAGGTGAAGGACGACGCGACATCGATGATGTAGACCTCGGTCTGGTCCGTGTCCGCCTGCGGAATGGTCACGGCGAGACGTGAACCCTCGGTCACGCACTCGAGCGCCTTCGACAGCTCGGTGCCGTCGGAGTCGACGAAGACCTGTGCGGCCTGCGTCTCGAGCCCGAGTTCGCCCGTTGAGCCGAAGTAACCGGTGGCGGTGAACGCCACGTAGTCGGTGTCGCGGAGTACGCGTCCGTCGCCCGCGCTGAGCACGGTGACCTGGGTGTCGTCCGCCAGGAGAGGCGTCGGGAAGTCGACGACCGGTGTGGTGTTGATCGCACCGGTCGCACTGATGGCGTCAGAGGCCTTGCCGGAGGACACAGTCGGCGTGCACTCGCCCGAGGGGGCACTCACGGTGCAGGCGGACAGGGTGACGAGCAGCCCCGCAGTGGCGGCGATCGCGATGGTCTTACGCACGAATCCTCTTTCCGACATGCCGAAGGGCACGGTCTTGCGAATACCGGTCAACTCTAGCGTTCCGCCGAGGCGCGCTTGGCGGCCTCCGCGGCCTTCTGCGCCTCGCGGGCGGTCTTCCGCAGGCGCTTGTCGCTCGCGCTGCGCTCGCCAAGGGCTCCCGGCGTCCAGAGCTCGACGTCCTCGTCGCTGAAGTCGCTCTTCGACGCGCGGCGCTTGAGCTCCGGAAGGACCGCACCCGGCGCGAGTCGACGCGCGGTGAGAAGGAATCCGGTGTGTCCGATCATCCGGTGATCCGGCCGGACCGCCAACCCCTCGACGTGCCACCCACGGATCATCGTCTCCGTCGAGTCGGGGTTCGTGAACAATCCTGTGCCGCGGATCGCCTCCGCGACCCGACTCAACTGGGTGACGGTGGCGATGTAGCAGACGAGCACGCCGCCGGGGGTGAGCGCGTCGGCCACAGCAGGCAGGCACTCCCACGGGGCGAGCATGTCGAGGACGACCCGGTCGATCGTGCCCGGCTCGGTGACCGTCGGCAGCGTCTCGGCGAGGTCGCCGATGTCGATCGACCAGTTCGCCGGATCCGCACCGAGGAAGGCCTCGACATTGCCGCGGGCGACGGTGGCGAACTCCTCACGACGCTCGAAGGACTGCAGGCGCCCCTCCGGTCCGATGGCACGGAGCAGCCAGAGCGAGAGGGCACCGGAGCCGACGCCCGCCTCCACCACCTTGGCCCCGGGGAAGATGTCACCGGTGGCGAGGATCTGCGCGGCATCCTTCGGGTAGATGATGGCGGCGCCGCGCGGCATCGACATCACGAAGTCGGTCAGCAGCGGCCGCATGGCCAGGAACTCGAAGCCGTTGTTGCTCACGACCACGGAGGCATCGGGCAGCCCGATGATCTCGTCGTGGCGCACATAGCCCTGGTGGGTGTGGAACTCGCCACCGGTCTCGAGGGTGATGGTGTTGAGACGACCCTTGGGTCCCGTCATCTGGACGCGGTCGCCCTCACGGAACGGGCCGCTCTGACGGCGGTACTGCTGGCTCATATGGAGCGCCTTTCACGGAAGACGGAGAACAGGTCCTCGGCATTGCGCCCGGCCGCGCCGTCCTCCCAGATCGTGTAGTCGTCGTGCTCGAGGAGCGCGACGTGCATGGGGACGGCGATGACCACCGCACCGGCGGCGACCGCGGACGCCACGCCGGGGGCGGAGTCCTCGATGGCCACGCAGAGCGCGGGGTCGACACCGAGGGCCCGGGCGCCCAGATGGTAGGGCTCCGGGTGGGGCTTGCTGTGGGTGACCTCGTCACCGGTGATGAGAGTCACGAAGGGGTCGAAGCCGATGTTGTCGGTGATCGCCTCCGCCATGCGACGGACCGACATGGTCACGAGGGCGTTCGGGACGCCGAGCTCGTGCAGTTCGCGGAGCAGCTCACGCGAGCCGGGCCGCCACGGGATCTCGGCCGCGGTGCGGTCGATCACGCGGGTGGTCAGGCGGTCGATGATCTCGTCCTCGGAGAGATCGACGCCGTGCGATTGCAGGATGCGCGCCGAGTGCCAGAGGCCCTGCCCCACCAACTGGACGGCGTCCTCCATCGTCCAGCTGCCGCCGAAGGACGTGACGAGTTCGGTCTCGCTGGCCATCCAGTAGGGCTCGGTGTCGACAAGGGTGCCGTCCATGTCCCACAGGACGGCGGCGGGGCGCGTTTCGGTCACAACCGTCAATGGTACGGGTAGTTCTATAGTCGACAGGAGGCCCACCGGGGGCCGGCAGGGGTGTAACAGTGGTTCTGGGATCGGGGTTCACGGAGGGACGGCTGCTCGTCGTCGCCTTCGAGGGCTGGAACGACGCGGGCGAGGCGGCCAGCGGTGCCATCCGCGTGCTCCGCGCGCAGCTCGAGGTCGAGTCACTCCTCGAGATCGAGCCGGAGGACTACTTCGACTACCAGTTCAATCGGCCGACCGTGTCGCTCGACGAGAACGGGAACCGCACGCTCAGGTGGCCCACCGTCGAACTGGTCGGCCCCACCCCGGCGCTCGCCGGCGACTCGTCGCTCTATCTCCTGGTCGGCTCGGAACCGTCCCGTGGCTGGAAGACCTTCACCGGCGAGATCATCGATGCGATCGAGGCGCATGGCATCGGCGGGATCGTCTTCCTCGGGGCGATGCTGGCCGACGTGCCCCACACCAGGCCCATCTCGGTCTTCACGTCGAGCGAGAACGCGGTCGTCCGCGAGCGTCTCGATGTCGAGAAGTCGTCCTACGAGGGCCCCGTCGGCATCATCTCGGTCCTGGCGGACGCGGCCGAGCGCGCCGGGATCCCGACCGTGTCGGTGTGGGCGTCCGTCCCGCACTACGTGCACAACGCTCCGAGCCCGAAGGCGACCCTCGCTCTCGTGGACGCGCTCGAGGAGCTCATCGACGTGGTGATCCAGCGCGGCGACCTGCTCGATGAGGCGGCCGCGTGGGAGACGGGTATCGACGCCCTCGCGAACGATGACGAGGACATGTCGTCGTACATCGAACAGCTCGAGCAGGCCAGGGACACCGTGGACTCTCCCGAGGCGAGCGGTGAGGCGATCGCACAGGAGTTCGAGCGCTACCTCCGCGACAAGCCCGAGGACGAGCAGCCTCCCGCCCCCTGACCCATCCCCCTTTTGCCCAATGCTGAGCGTCGTTGAGCGCGCTGAGCTATGTGCCGCGCGCGGCGGTTCGAATCGGCGCGCGCTCGACAAACCGGCGCGGCCTCAACGGCGCTCAGCATTGAGCTAGAGAGGCTGGAGGACGCCGGTGGAGAGAAGGACGATGAGGGTGCCGCCGAGGACGATGCGGTAGATCACGAACGGCAGGAACGAGTGCGTCGAGATGTACTTCATGAGGAAGGCGATCACGGCGAAGCCGACACCGAATGCCACCACGGTGGCCAGGGCCGTTTCGGCGTAGCCGTAGACCGCCGCCGGCTCCCCGAGACTGTGCACCAGCTCGTAGAGCCCCGAACCGAACACGGCGGGCACGGCGAGCAGGAACGCGAACCTCGCCGCCGCGGGCCGGGTATAGCCGAGAGCGAGGCCGGCGGTCGTCGTGGCGCCGGAGCGGGACACGCCCGGGATGAGGGCCAGCATCTGAGCGAGCCCGATGCCGATGCCGTGCGCGTAGGTGATGTCGGTCAGCTCCCGGCTGCGGCGCCCGAGCAGGTCGGCGATACCGAGGATGATGCCGAAGACGATGAGCACGATCGCGGTGATCCACAGGCTCCGCAGGCTGGAACGGATCGCCTCCTGCGCGAAGTAGCCGACGAGCACGATCGGCACGGTGCCGATGATGATCAACCACCCCAGGCGCGCGTCCGGGTCGTTGCGCGGCACGCGTCCCTCGTTCATCGCGCTCGAGTGCGAGCCGCCCCGCGGCGACCCGAGCGAGCGGAACCATCGCCCGATGATCCGGGTGATGTCCTTCCAGAAGTAGATGAGGACAGCCAACTCGGTACCCAGCTGGGTGATCGCGGTGAAGGTCGCACCCGGGTCCTCCGCGGAGGGAAGGAACTCCCCCACGATGCGCAAGTGGGCGCTCGAGGAGATCGGCAGGAACTCGGTCAGACCCTGCACGAGCCCGAGGATCGCGGCTTCGATGAACCCCATGGGACGGACTCCTAGTGATTGAGCAGCAGGTCGGCGAGAACGCGCCTGCCAAAGAATAGTGCGTCGAGCGGCACGCGCTCATCGACGCCGTGGAACATGCCGGGGAAGTCCAACCCGGCCGGAAGCTGGAGGGGCGCGAACCCGTACCCGGTGATCCCGAGCGTGGCGAGCGCCTTGTTGTCCGTCCCGCCGGAGAGCAGGTAGGGCAGGACGGATGCCTCCGGGTCGTGTCGCTGCAGGGACCCGACCATCGCGTCGACCAGCGGGCCGCTGAACGGCGTCTCCAGGCCGATGTCGCGGTGCATGACGACGATCTCGATGTCGTCGCCCACCAGCTCCTGCACGCGCGCCAGGACGGCGTCCTCCTGCCCGGGCAGCGTCCGGATGTCGATGAGCGCCTCGGCCGTGTCCGGAATGACGTTGTGCTTGTACCCGGCGGTGAGCACGGTCGGGTTGCTCGTGGTGCGCAGGCTCGCCTGGATGAACCCGGCGGCGGTACCGGTGGAGAGCACGAGCTCGTCGGGGCTGACCTGCTGCGGGTCGACTCCCATGATCCGGGCGATCTCCCGCAGGAGGTGCTCGGTCGTACCGAGCAACTCCACCGGCCACTCCTGGCGCCCCAGGACGGCTACCGCCTCCGCGAGCCGGGTGATGGCGTTGTCGTGGATCACGCGACTCCCGTGCGCGGCACGGCCACGGGCGACCAGTTTGATCCAGACGAGTGCCTTCTCGCCCGTCTGCAGCAGGTAGGAGCGCTTTCCGCCGAAGGTGACCGAGTAGCCGCCGACCTCGCTGATCGCCTCGTCAGCTCCGGCGAAGAGCTGCGGGTGGTTGTCGACGAGGTGGTGGGATCCGTAGACACCGCCGTTCTCCTCGTCGGAGAAGAACGCCACGATGACGTCCCGTGCCGGCTGCTCCCCTGCCGCTGCGATGTCCTGGAGCGCCGTGACGATCATCGCGTCCATGTCCTTCATATCGACGGCGCCGCGCCCCCAGAGCAGACCGTCGCGGATCTCGCCGCCGAAGGGGTCGACGGACCAGTTGGCCGGATCGGCGGGGACCACGTCCGTATGACCGTGGAGGACCAGGGCGGGCCGGCTGCGATCGCGGCCCTCCACCCGCGCGACGACGCTGGTGCGGCCCGGCGCGGAGTCCACGTAGGTGGGTGTGAGGCCCAGCGCCTCGAGGTGCGCGCCGAGGTATTCGGCAGCCTCGGTCTCGCCCTTCGCATTGCCCCCGCCGTAGTTCGTCGTGTCGAAGCGGATCAGGTCGCGAGCGATCGCAGCCGTCGCCTCCAGTTCGGGGGAAGTCTCGGGCGTGGTCATGCCTCTACGGTACCCGCCGTCATTTGGACCGCCCGAGAGGTGCTACAGTCGTCTCTCGGAAGTCCTGCACAGGATGACCGAATGCGCGGGTGGCGGAAATGGCAGACGCGCTAGCTTGAGGTGCTAGTGCCCGTAAGGGCGTGGGGGTTCAAGTCCCCCTTCGCGCACGATCGAAGCCCCGCCGGACACTGTCCGGCGGGGCTTCTTCCGTTTTCCGGGAGCCTGTCGGGCGATCAGAAAGAGCCCCGCTGCATCAGCAACGGGGCTCTTCTGTGTGAAGCGCGGCGCGAGGCGTGGAGTCAGCCGCGGGGGCGCGACACGCCGGCCGTGATGAGGATCGGCAGGTGATCGGACACGCCCTGCGGGAGGGTCTCGACCTTCTCGATCTCGATGCCGGTCGATGTCACGAAGTCGAAGTGCCCGCGAAAGATCTTGTAGCGCAGATAGGTGCGCTTGTCGCTGCGCATGAGGTCGTAGCCGCTCTTGCCGACGTGCTTGACCAGCCCACCCATGAACAACGGGTAGTTGTAGTCACCCACCATGACAGCCGGAAGGCCGTCGCCGAGACCGGCGAGGGCCGCGTGCGCAGCGGTGATCTGGTTGCGACGCAGCGAGTTGGGCGCGGTCAGCGGTGAGGCGTGGAAGGAGGCGACGACGATCTCACGCTGCGACTTGGTGTCGTACATGCGAGCGGCGAGAAGGCGTTCGTGCGTCGGGGAGAACACGAGGTCGTGCATCCCCTTCTTCAGCGTGAAGGTCTTCGTCTCGTGGAGCTCGAAGCGATCGCGGCTGTAGTACAGCGCGAGCCCGAGTCGGTTCGTTTTCGTCGAGTCCGCGAGGCTGAGGTGACCGATGCCCGCCGGCATGTGCTCGGTGTGTGCCTCCTGGATGCAGAGCACATCGGGCTCCCACGCATCGACGAGCGCTTCGAGTTCGTGTCGGGCCGCGTGCTTGCGGAGGTTGTAGCTGATGACTTTGATTTCACTACCCATCGTGGCGGGTACCTCCCCCACATCCTGGCGATCAGTCTAAGACGACGCCGTCGGCGCTTTTGCGCGTCAGTGTGTGTCTTAGTAGCCGGGATGCACGTATTCTGTGTTCGTGGCAGAGACCCCGGACGACTGGTGTGCCTTTCGTGAGGCGATCTTCGGTGCGCCGTACAGCGTGTGGGAGTGCGGTGCCGACTTTACGGAGCTCCGGCGCCGGTGGGCTGCGGACCCTCTCCTCGTCGAGGAGCAGCTGTCCCAGGGGCTGACACGTCGAGACCCGCTTGCGGCTGATGCGAGCGCCGCGCTCGACTGGCACCCCGAGGCTCGTGAGCGCGTCGTGAGTGCCCTCGTCCGGCACGTGGGCGCTGAGCCCGTGGCCTTCCACCTCCGGATCGCCGTGGCTCTGCTGGCTCTTACCGGGGAGCCGGGGTGGACGTCGGAGATCTCCCGGGTGTTGTCCGGGGCGGGGTTCTGGGGTGACCGGCTCGAAGCCGCGGTCACAGTCTCACGCCTCACCCCGACGTGTGCGACGGTTCACGCCCTGGGCGCAGCCGTCTGCGACCCGGATTCATTGGTCCGGAGGCAGGCGGTTGTCGGGCTGATCACCGCTACAGCACTCGCGCCCGACTCGCATGAGGCCCGGGAATCCCTCCGCGCTGTCCGTTCGGGCACCGCCCCGTCCGACTGGGCGAGGACGGCAACAGCGCTCACCGTGGGAGCGCTCCACGCGGTCTCCTGACACCCAGTCGTTCTGCCCCCTGTTCTGGGGAGCAATGTGGCCCTACACTCGTGTCATCCCGATCGCCGCCGAGGAGCGCCATGACACTGCCCGCCACGCAGTCACCCGGTCCTGCCGCCTGGTACCCAGACCCAGACGATCCCCGCATGCTCCGCTATTGGGATGGGGCGATCTGGACGCGGCAGATAGCGCCCAATCCTGAGCCGGTCCCGGCGCACCCCTACCTCGCCGCGGTGCCCACGCTCCCCGTGCGTGAGCCGGCACCCGCTCCCCACGCTGTGTCACCCGCCACCGCGCCGCAACCGCTGGTCACCTCAGAACCGGTTGTCGCATCAGTCGCCCCTCGCGCCGCTGCACCGTCGCCGTTCCTCCCGGAGCCCTTCACCCCGGGAGCGGGGAATACGGCGATCTCCGTCCCAGCGGCCGACGTCGCCTATGTACCGATGTCGCGGACCACGCCGATGTCCCAGCCGTCCCGCTCGCTCCGTCACGAAGGACGCTCGGCGACCCTCGCCTCCTGGCTCTACGTCTTCGCACCGCTGCTCACCATCCCCTTCCTCTGGTTCGGGCCCGCGATCGATGCCGACTCCACCTGGTCCGTGGCGCGCGTCGGTCTCGTCGGCCTCGCCGTGGTCGGGTCGATCGTCCTCGCGGGATTGGATCAGCGCGCACTGCAGCGACTCGGGGTGCCGAATGCGCCATCCGCACTGGTCGGCATCATCCCGCTCATCTTCGTGATCGACCGCACCGCTCGCGTCGGTCGCTCGGGTGTGGCCGTGCTCCTCCTATCACTGCTGGTTCAGGGTGTCGTCGTCGCTTTCATCGTCCGACTCCTCCTGCCCGTCCTCGAACAACTCGCGTGACGGGCTCCCCGAACGGGGGATGCTGGGCGGCTTGACCGGCCTCTAATGTCGACAGGTACGTGAGTTCTCGGGAGCGCCTGTGACATTCGAACAAGGAAACTCCGCCATACCCGCCTCCTGGTTCGTCGACCCATCGGACACCCGCCGGCTGCGGTGGTGGGACGGAGAGGCCTGGACCGAGCACACGCGCGCTCCCCAGTCCGCCACCGTGACGCCCACTTCCCCGGCTGCTCTTGCCGACGACTGGAGCCGTTGGCAGGGTGAGGTCACCCCCTACGTCCCGGCAGTGCCCGCGGAGGAGGTCTCCGTCGAGCCGGAGACCCGCACCGGCCCCCACCGTCCGCGCCTCCTTCTCGCCATCGGCGCAGCGGTGGTCGCGATCGGAGCCGCGGCGATCATCCTCCCGCGCATCGCCGACCCGATCGAGGACACGGCAGCGCTGCCCCTCGTCGCCTCGTCCGACGATGTCGCCTCCGTCGAGGAGATGGACGTGCAGGTCAGCCCCGAAACTCTGGTCGCCTGGCTCGCCTCCGACCTCGCTGATCAGGGGGTGACGGCAGACGGCATCCTCTGCACGCCGCCATCGTCGTGGGACGTGGGGACCACGATCGCCTGCTCCGCCCTGCTGCAGGATGCCGCTCTCTCGCTTGTCGTACAGGTGGTGGACAACGGAACAGGCACACCTTTCGCCATCGTCCAGCAGTCGATCTCCGCGACCGTGTCGAGCTGATCGCTCTCGAGCCACCAGCTCTCAGCCCGCCGTCGGTCGTCGGCCCTAGGCTTGTCGCACCATGCGACTGCTCCTCATCCGTCACGGCCAGACTCCCGCGAACGTCCGAGGCGAACTCGACACCGCCCACCCCGGGCCCGGCCTGACCCGTCTGGGTCAGCTGCAGGCGGAGGCGATCCCGCGAGCCCTCGCCAACGAGCCCATCGACCGGCTGTACGCGTCGACACTGGTCCGCACCCAACTCACCGTCGCACCTCTCGCCGCCGAACGCGGACTGGACGTGACCATTCTCGACGGCACCCACGAGATCGAGGCGGGAGACCTCGAGATGGGGGCCGATCACGCGTCCTATCGCGGGTATCTGGGCACCGCCTTCGCCTGGGGCTCCGGGGACCGGGATGTCCGGATGCCGGGTGGAACGAGCGGTCACGACTTCTTCGCGCGGTTCGACGCGTCCATCGCCGAGGTCGCCTCCTCCGAGGCAGAGACGGCCGTCGTCGTCAGCCACGGTGCCGCCATCCGCGTTTGGGTCGCCGGGACCTGCACGAACATCGTTCCCGGCTTTGCCGCCGAACAGGATCTCGAGAACACCGCGCTCGTGGTCGTCACCGGGTCCCCCGAGGACGGATGGATCCTGGAATCCTGGTCCGGCGAGCCGCTCGGTGGCCACGATCTGCTCGACGAGACCGCCGAGGACCCCACCGGCGAGTCCCTCGACGACATCGGCGCCTAGGCTCGGATCATGAGCACGACGATCGCCCACGAGCCGGACGCACAACGGTACGCGCTCCACATCGACGGTTCCCTCATCGCGGTGCTTGACTACCGGATCAACGGCGACCGCATCTCATTCACCCACACCTTCACGAACCCTCGCCATCGGGGCAAGGGGCTCGCCGCCGACCTGGTCGCCTACGCGATCGACGACGTGGAGAAGACGTCCACGCGCCAGGTCGTCCCCATGTGCTGGTACGTGGCCGACTGGTTCGAGGCTCACCCGGAGCGGGCGGGGCTCCTGTCGCGGTAGCTCGCCTCAGTCGTCCTCGGACTCCCCCTGCCACGGTCGACGAAGGAGCGCATCCATGTCGCCGCGGAGGAACTGGTCGGCCAAGGCCAGCGCCTCGACGGTGCTCCCATATCCCAACTCACCGGCCCCACAGTCCTCGTCGAGCAGATTGTCGAGCCAGGCGGTGCTGCCGTCGAACTCGAGGCACCAGCCGGCACCGTCACGAAGCTCGACGGCCGGAAGGTCGTCGCCGTCGTTGCTGAGCAGAGACGCGACGAACCCCGAGAAGCCGACCCGCGGCTGCCACTTCCGCTTGCCTTCGAGCAGCACCGCTGCCAGTTCGGCCAGCGCCTGGGCGACTGCGTCGAGGGTCGCTGGGCAGTGCACGTTCTCGCGGATGTCAGTCAGGGTCACGGTGCGCGACGTCATGCAACGATCCTCGCACCGACCGAGTCAGCGGAGGGCCGGCGCCACGTCTTTCACGATGGACTCCAGCAGCCGCGCGTTGTAGTCGACGCCCAGTTGGTTCGGGACGGTGACGAGGAGGAGATCCGCCTGCTGCACGGCCACATCGGCGGCGAGCTGCGCGGCGATGACGTCCGGCTCCCCCACGAAACTGCGTCCAAACCGGGCGAGACCGCCGTCGAGGTAGCCGACCTGGTCCTCACTGGAGCGCTCCCCTCCGAAGTAGGCGCGATCCTCGTCCGTCGTCAGCGGGATCACGCTGCGGCTGACCGAGACCTGAGGAGTGTGACTGTGGCCGGCCGCGCGCCAGGCGGCGCCGTACAGGGCGATCTGCTCGGCCTGCAGTTCATCGAAGGGAACGCCGGTGTCCTCGGTGAGCAGGGTCGAGCTCATGAGGTTCATCCCCTGCTCCCCCGCCCACTGGGCGGTGGCACGCGTGCCGGAGCCCCACCAGATGCGCTCGCTGAGCCCGGGCGAGCGCGGCTCGATCCCGAGCAGCCCACGCCCGGAGGCGGTCTGCGCCAACGGGGAGCCGGCGATCGCGGCGCGGAAGAGCTCCGTCTTGGAGCGTGCATCATCGGCATCGGTCGAACCCTCGGCCGGGGTGTACCCGAAGGCCTCGTATCCACGGAGCGCCGTCTCGGGTGATCCGCGGCTCACCCCGAGCTGGAGCCTGCCGCCGCTCAGCAGATCGACGGCAGCCGCCTCCTCCGCCATGTACAGCGGGTTCTCGTACCGCATGTCGATGACGGCGGTACCCATCTCGATGCGCGAGGTGCGGGCCGCGACCGCTGCGAGCAGCGGGAAGGGGCCTGCCAGCTGCCGGGCGAAGTGATGCACACGGAAGAAGGCACCGTCGAGTCCGATCTCCTCGGCGGCGACCGCCAACTCGACGGACTGGAGGAGCGCGTCGGCTGCCGTGCGGGTCACCGAACCGGGAACCGCCTGGTAGTGACCGAAGGAGAGGAAGCCGATCCGAGGAGCCATACAGGGTGCAGCACGCGGGGAGCCGCAGCTATTCCCGCTAGCATTCCGCTCATGGAGGCTCCCCCGCGTCGCTCGTTCCCGCGTGAGTTCGCCGCCGGGGTCGGATACCTCTTCCGCGGCCTCGGCCAGTATCGGGTCTCCCCCGGGGTGATGTTCCTCGGTGCCGTCCCCGCTCTCATCGTCTTCGCCGTCTACCTGACCCTTGTCATCGTCCTGGCGGTGAACCTCGACGCGATCGTCGGGCTCATCGACCCGCTCGTCGTCGATCTTGCGCCCGCCGTGGCGTCCCTCGTGCGCATCGTGGTGGGCCTCGCGGCTCTGGCCCTCACTCTTGTCCTCGTCGTCGTGACCTTCACGGCCGTCACCCTCGCTGTCGGGTCACCGTTCTACGAGCGGATCGCCCAGCGGACAGAACAGGTCCTCGGCGACCCGCCGACCCCGGTGGAGCCGGGATTCTGGCGTAGCGTCGGTCGCGGACTCGGGAACAGCATCGTCGTCCTTCTGATGAGCATCGGCGTGGCTCTCATCGGCTTCGCCCTCGGACTCATCCCCGTCGTCGGACAGTTCGTGGTGCCGGTGGTCGGGGCCCTCTTCGCCGGCTGGTTCCTGGCCCTCGAACTCACCGCGTTCGCCTT
>Ga0247810_10001023_pt1 | contig 19831 bp, 22 predicted proteins | sample UWRJL119311C1_FD_179918 | JGI IMG/M metagenome (GOLD analysis project Ga0247810, IMG submission 179918) | Plant litter microbial communities from Arlington Agricultural Research Station in Wisconsin, United States - UWRJ-L119-311C-1 | ecosystem: Environmental > Terrestrial > Plant litter >... | reverse complement strand
CACCTAGACTAAAGGTCTAGTTTGCGCTTTTATTGTGGTAGGCATTTCGCTTCAAACTTTTATACATGGTGGGCGGGCAGGCGACGTCCTAGAACATACCTCTCTTACGCGCTAGGAGAATAACGATAGGAGGAAGCATAAGCAGATAACCCTTCCATCTATACGGAAGTGAATTTAGGGTGAACCAAACATACTAGTGGGTGAAGCAACGCGTCTTCCCCAGCAATAGCTCAACATCTTGCCCCTTAAATAAGCGAGAATTGTATCACGTGGTCTCTACCTTTACTTCAAACATTTTCTTAAAACTGTGTCGGTGGTGCTAGCGTACGCATAGGTATTATCATCATAATTTTGGAGAACTCTACATTAACCTCTGTAAACACTAAGTATACCATTCTATGCAGTCGCCAATATATATGCAAATGCTAATAGTTTCACTCTCACAAAAGCATCATGATTGCACTCCAGCCGATGGAAACATCCTCCAAAAATGTAAGTATCTCAAAGAATTCTCCAATACCATGCACTATATAATGATATTCTCACTAGCGGCAGTTCATTCGATATGGTTTTAAACAAGCCATGCTAGTAGTCCGTTCCTGTGAATGTATCTCCCAACATATGCTTCGCGATGGATGAAATGCTCAAATTTTTCGCGCTGATGTCTCGTTGGTATTAACTATTTTTTCTGGTTGGTGCTTATCAATGCTGTAGGTAATGTGACTTTAAGCAGGGCTGTGGTGTACAGTCACTGACGAAGCTTCTGACCGCGGTGTATAGGATCGTCGGGACATGTTTGCATCTTGGTCTATTAAAGAGGATTGAACAGGGGTAGTAGCCATAAACGTAGCAAGGTTGAACATACTTAGCTACCATAAGAACCTGCCACAGAAGTGCTCATGTATCTTCAGTTGCTGAGTGTAATGTCATATCGAAAAGTGCAATTACCATAGCCATAGCACTTTCCAGTTTCATATACATAAATTAGATGCGGAAAGTATTCATTATTCCATGTTATGCAAACATGCCGTATGCAATCAATAGATTTGCGTAATTCAAAACGCCGGGTATGTCCATATAAGCCATTTACTGCCAGTCCTGATCGCCCATCGTACTTTACAATTGCATTACACTTTCCCGTGTCTTTTCTAAGAATCGTGTTTAGCTCCCGCTCCCAAGCAGACCCTCCCTAGCCGGATCCACCGAGCTAGCTTTCATTAAGCCATCTCCTTTATTGGACTTGAAGTAGTTTGGGTTGGGCAGTATATCTCCGTCACTCGTGACGTAGCTACGGTCGAGAGTGTTCCAGTCCTCTCCTTCGCTACTTTCCTCATCAGCATCTTCGCCACTAGTATCTGTGCCCCCTATTCCAACATGTGACTTATGTGCTTCTGCTCTAGCATCTTCTCTCATCTTCCGTATTTTGATCCAATTGTATGCTGCAATAGCACCAATCGTGACAAACAAGCCGGACACATTAACTGGTGTCAAAGGATCGCCAAACACCAAGCCTGCAGCTGATATAGTGACCACTTCTTTGAAGATTCCAGCAATACTAAGTGTGACTACCGATGTACGCTGGAGCAAAGCGAACTCAGAAGCGGTCATCAAAAATGCGATGGCTCCTGGGAACAAGAGAATCAATGGGCCGATAATTGGTCCTTTTTTCTCGATCAAAATTAGAATTCCACCCCACAAAGCTGGAAAGCCTTCCACCGGGATAGCAATGACGAGTAATGACACAAACATAACAGGGGCCAGGTAAAAGATCGAGGAGAATGGGTTGGAAGTGGCCGGGTTGCGAAGTAGAAGGATTTGAGTTAGACCCCATCGAAAGCCAGAGAAAAATGCTGCTGAGATTACCAAGACAAATCCAAGGGTGGAAAAATCCACTTCTCCTGCTACCATCAATATAACGCCGACGATCATTGTTGCAATTATGGCAATTAGTCGCCATGACGGGGTTTCTAAACGGAATATGAATGCAAATAGCAGAACAAATGCAAGGGCGGAAGATTTGCACATAGCTGGAATGCATTAGTTTCGAAACTCAGAGAGGATCTACCAGACTCACTGTAGAATGTCAAGGATATAAATTTCAATGACATGTTCCCTAATCCAATATCCAATCCGGTAGCAGTTCCGCATGGCCCGATCCGCGTTAAGTAGAATGTTTTGGTCATTAGAGGCTTCTTAGAATCCTCCTCGTGCTGCATCAACTCCCCGTCGGTATGTGTGTTATGTGGATTTGATATAGAGTCGTATCGCGGTCGATATTGTGGGAGGACCAGTAGGACTAGTGATGAGAGGGAGAACTGAACAAGCATGTGCGTACATGTTGTGAACAAGGGGAAGTGAAAGTCAAGGTGTTCGGGGTCGAACATCCATTTGTTATACTGTTGTTATTAGCTCAAGAAGGGGACCATGAGAGAGATATGCTTACTATGGATATCGATAAGGAGAAGATATACCACAACCCTATTAGCAAGCCATTCACTAGACTCCTCCTGAGGACATTCTGGTCCGCCTCTCTCTTTTCCTCTGCTGTAATCTGTACCTCGCCAGCTATTCTGTGATCCAGGAGCGTGTTTCTTCTCTTTCTCTTTTTTATTCTTCTCTTGTCTTTCCCGGTCAATCCCGTCTCTTCGTCATCTTGCAACCCATCCTCTTCTGACAAGTCGTCCAGCTCTACGTTACCACTAGTGCTTGTATCATCGTCATCCCCAGGTTTAGACTCCTCTTGTATGCTGCTACTGTTTCCACCTTTGGTCGGGCTCTTCGTCTTTGGTCGTTTCGCAGGCGCCGGGATATCGGTATTCAGGCTGTTCATCAAGCTACTCTTCCTTCGCCTGTGTCCCGAGCCCTCTGAAACCATTCCTAAGTCGGAAGGATTGATATTTGCGAGAGCCGCCGCTGCATGGGGAGACCGAAGCTCGTCGTCGGATCGCGATGTTGAAGAGCGTGAAAGTGATGCTTGGGGAAACGGCGCGGTATGGGATTGTGAGGCCGTCGAGGGTAAAGTAGAGGTCTTCTGATCGTCGTCCATAGCTGCGGGCGTCAGGACCTCCGTGTTCCAGTGTTAGATCTAGTGCCGTCGCTGGTCACCAGGGGGGAACTGCTGGTCTCAAACGGACTGGGTCAAATGGTGCCGGCACCTGGAAAATCGGGGCCGGGGGAAAGCCTGGCATGAAGTGGAATAGCGGAGATGAGATTGCATAACAGATCACATAATAAAATTCTTCAAAAAGCAAGCGGTTTCGTCATTGACTTCCAGTCCAAGGTTTGTGTTGACAGCGAGACGGGATATGTTGTGAGAGGTGAGCAGTGTAGATTGGTGTGGCTTGTTCGATGCCACGTTCACAGCCTATCCTTCCTTCGGCAACCCATCGCCCGCCCGCAACTTATGTCTGGTTCCACATGGTATATCGGACATCAACGATCAGCATTTTAATCCCCATAGATGATGATGCTCTTTCGTGATGAGTATTGCAGAGTTTGCTAGACTGGAAGTCCCTTTACGACGATCTTGTATTTGTCTACAGTACATGCTAGCAGTATCTTCTGTATAAGCTTGATACATTGTGTCATGGGGTATTACTCGCACAGGAATGGCTTATGCATCTTCTCTTCTAGCTTCAACCGACGCAGAATGTTCATAATATATCTAATATACATTTAATCATGTATCTTTCGAACGGTGTCATTCTCATTGCATTTAATCATCTGTAAATTTTGATCCGACCGCTTCATAGCGACTATCAACAATAAATGGTGTCACAATTTGCAGATAGATTGAGAATCCTAGCTAGGATTCAGAGCTCTGGTCTTTCTGTTGCCCTCCATGTTTCTGGGACGTTAGGAAAATAGTACAGCCATATGCCGACTCTCATAATGCCTTCCAGCGCCTTACAATTCCAGGGGGGGATTCTCGAACTCGTTCTCCTCCTGAAGCTCAAAACACAACAACTTGGGTTCCTTTGCATATTGCCTAATTCCTCTGGCCGCGACTAACTTGATCATCAATTGTGGCACTTTTGTCTCACTCTCTACAAGTATGTACGCTATAACTTCCATCTTACACAGTCATCTAAATGAGTATAAGTATGTGAATATGGAGATCACGAGTTTACGCCTTTGCTTAGCCGAAGCTTGAAGCTAGAAACATGACGTTGAGGAAGAAAGTCGCATTTTCGGTTAATCACTTTATTGTTTGATGTTTAACCACTGGTCTATTTTATTGATCTAAAATAGAGACTTTCTTTGTTAAAGTTAGCAGCTACATAGTACCAACATTTTCTCCAATCTATATAGGTGGTGGCGACCTTACTATCTTGACCTTAACGGACTATAACTCATCCGAAGCTTCCGTGAAAGTCACTTTGAAAATAAGTCAACTCTTTGAATTGCATAAGCTGCCAAATTATAGTGCGACCTCAACCTGAAAATGGCAGGTAGCTCTCCAGCTGCTCAGCAGCATATCTATCGGAGACAAGCCAATGGCTATCTCCCGATTGAGAATTATGGGTTAATTGGCAATATGAGAACATGTGCACTAGTTGGCATTGATGGAAGCATTGATTTTATGTGCTGGTGAGTTCATGTTCCCATGTAAACCAGACCACAGCATTGACAACTGGGCTTGTAGGCCAGACTTTGATTCCCCATCCATCTTCTGTAGACTGTTAGACAAGGATAAGGGAGGCTATTTCAGCATTTCTCCCCCAGCTGAGACCCCCGTCACCACCAAGCAACAATACTTGCCGTCATCATCCATCCTTACAACTACTTGGATCCATGAAGAAGGCGTAGCAACCGTGGTCGACTTTTTCCCACGCCCTAAGAACAGCTATGTAATCCCAAAAATGAAGAAGGGGATGCCCTTCCGTGAAGCATTAAGTGTGCAGGACGAGTTGAAGAAATGGTTGGTTCGAAGGGTTGAGTGTATTCGTGGAAACATCGACTTGGACATTGAAATATTCCCGGCATTTGACTATGGTCGCGCCGAGCACGACCTAGAGATTCTTCTCCCAACTCATCCACCAGGTATCGACGAGAGTAAGACGGTCACATTCACTAGCAAAAGTCACAAGCTTCAGCTGGATGTCACTATTGATCGGGGAGAGGAGGATGCGGCAACTTGTCCAGGGGTCATTTTCCGTAGAGTCAAGAAAGAAGGCATGCTGAGTGAAGGAATTGTGGCTCGCATCCACTTGGAAGAGGGTCAACAGATTTCGTTTGTCTTACGAGATGATATTCCAAACCATGTGACTGCAGATATCACTTCCGAGATTGTAGACGCTCATCAGCATGATACCCAGACTTTCTGGTACAACTGGATTTCGAAGAGTTCGTACAAAGGTAGGTGGAGAGAGAAAGTACATCGTAGTCTAATGATACTTAAGCTGCTTACCTATGAGCCAACCGGTGCCATCATCGCAGCTCCTACATTCTCTATCCCTGAAGATATTGGCGGTGTTCGGTGAGTTGCCCACCACGTCAAATTTCATCTGCTAATGCTTGACCGCAGAAATTGGGACTATCGATTTTGTTGGGTCCGCGATTCAAGTTTCACTATCTACATCCTGCTGCGAATGGGATTTACTGAGGAGGCTGATGCCTACATGGCTTTTATCAGCGATCGATTTCGCCTGTCTAGAGGCCCGGACGGGTCGCTTCCTATCATGTTCACGATTCGAGGAGAGACCGATATACCAGAACTTGAACTCGAGTACGTACTTCCTGAGAGGGCATTTATAACTCTAGCTTACACGTTATCAAGTCATCTAGAGGGATATAGGGGAAGCAAACCCGTTCGAATTGGAAATGGAGCTGCTTTCCATCAACAGTTTGATATCTATGGAGAGCTCATGGATGCGATATACCTCTACAACAAGTACGGCAGACCAGGTATGTTGCTCAGTCAAGGCTGACCATCTTGCGATGGTTTCCTTTTACCCCATGTAGACTATGGGATATATCTTCCAATGTGTTTATACTTGAGATAACTTAAACGTGAATTTGTGCTATGTCTAAATTCTATGAGTTATGGTCAAAGACGAGGTCCTCAAAATTGCAGCTATGGACTTCAACGGTTGTTCATAGTGCGCATTTGATGGTATTTCAAGCTTTGACATATCTAAACCACGCATTCCTGAGTCCCAGGTATCGTTTGATACTAACAATGACGCAGTGACGTGGGAGCAATGGGTGGCAGTACGTGAGATCTTAGGTATTTCGCATTCCCTCATCACCAAACACCTACTTACATATTTCCAGACTTTGTGACCACGATCTACAAAGGTAAGCCTTTGTATCGAGTTCTCCAGAGTGGCCAGACGACTAACATCCATCCAGATCCCGACATGTCCATCTGGGAAGTTCGCAACAAGAAGCAGAACTTCGTCTACTCCAAGATCATGCTCTGGGTGGCCTTTGACCGCGGCATCCGCCTGGCCGACAAGCGCTGCCTGCCCTGCCCGAACCGCGCCCTCTGGCTCTCCATCCGCGACGCGCTCTACGAGGAGGTCATGGACAGGGGCTACTCGCAAACCCTGGGCTGCTTCGTGCAGTCCTACGAGTCCGGAGACCATCTCGATTCGAGCATCTTGATCGCGCCGCTGGTCTTCTTCATCAGCCCGAACGACCCGCGCTTCTTGCGCACCATCGACCGCATACTCTTGAGCCCCGAGAAGGGCGGGTTGACCAGCACCGGCCTGGTGTATCGATACGACACGGAGCACTCTCAGGATGGGGTCGGTGGGAAGGAAGGGGCGTTTTCCATGTGTACGTTCTGGCTGGTGGAGGCTTTGACGAGAGCCGGTGTCTAGTAAGCTCCCCCTTTCCCCATCCCAAGTTTTTTGCAAGCTCGACGCAATGCTTATTTCTTCGCGCGTGTAGTGAAAAGAAGTATCTGACGCGGGCCGTCAACATCTTTGAGAATGTGTTGAGCTTCGGGAACCATCTTGGGATGTTCAGTGAGGAGATCGCGCGGTCGGGGGAGCAGCTGGGAAATACTCCTCAGGCTTTCAGTCATCTGGCTCTGATCAGTGCGGCTTTCAACTTGGATCGGGCTACCACTACCGGGCATTGAGCCTCAGTAACCTTGTGATTTGCTTGGAAGCCTGTACAGTAGTTATAAGGTGCCGATCCGAGATCCATCTGAGCTGGTTTTGGAATCATTGGTATCATTGGTATCACAAACCTGGTCTGGTCATGGAAGGAAATTTTTGAGCTGAAACAAATGTACTAAGGTGCTGACAGAATACGCTACAGAACTGTAGTCTATAGTCTAAATAAGCAAACTACCTATATAATATGTTCAAAACTGTAAATACCAGCCATACCTTGCTGCCGCCAGCCTGCCCAACAAGGCACCAAACTTTCCTTAAGCCCATCAACCCATCCCAACATAATCATAACCCTAAAAATAGGTGAACTAATCAAACGCCAATGCCATGTATCCAGTACGCCTCTCTATGATATCAATAATCCAAAAACTCCTTGACCAAGCTTTTCCCGACGTATCAGCCAATCTTCCCACTCTCTCCCTATCTGATATCTAATTGAAAAGGTTTAAACCGTCCCCCAATCGTTGCACATCTAGGGCATTTCCTACGCGCACCCTGCTCTGCCATTAAAACGTCAACGCAGGCTTGGCATATGCCACATATGCATTCTGTACATGCATATGACTCTTTCAGTTGAGAAATACCCTGACATGCAGCGCAATATATCTGAGTTCCGGCAGAGGTGAAGCTGGGCGATGAGTCTGACAGACCTCGATTCTCGATATTGAAAACGTCTGCACTCTCGCCGCTTTCTACGGATGGAAATGGTTCCGGGGCATCGGGGAAGTAGGCTGGCGGGGTGAGAGCTTGCTGGAGAGGGGATGCTTGGTACCCCTGGAAGTGGGACGCGGAAAAGGGGGGAAGCGAGGCACGATTCACTGTTACTGGAGATTGTGGTACCTAGATATTGATTAGAAACAGCCAAAGTATTAGAACAGACGAAACACTTACCGGAGTTCGTTCTTCGTCTTCTTCTGTAGCTGATGTTGCAGCATCAATCAGGTCTTCCCACCGTTTGCCATAAGCTGCGGACAATGCGGTGGAGGGCTCAGCTGAATAGGCTTTCCGATCGTAGCTCATGCGTCTTAGATAAGCTTGTTCTCCTTTGGATTTCTGTCTTCTGTGTTGCGGCTCTCTAGCACGTTTTGACACCGACTGTTTCCGAGGTCGTGTTGGGCCGGAACTTCTATGGATTGGCGGGAGGGTCGAGGATCTTCCAGGTGGAGAGGTTGATAGTATAGAGGGTAGGAGTTCCCTTCTTCGATGCTGGTTCAGGTGGGAATATGGTTCACTTGTCGGTTCGAAGTTGTTTGGTAATGGGGGCAGCTCAATCGAGTTTCTCATGGCTTGCTTATGAGCTTCTGTGTCCGACATCCAATCCTGCAGCTTTGTTAGTTGTGGGTTTACATCACACCAAGAATGTCCACTCACCCCTTCCGACTCCCAGTCTATCTCGACTTTATGATTGTGGTTGTGTAGCTGTGCAAGACTGGTCAGAGCTACGGCAGCGCTAGCGGCTGGCAGCAGTGATGCAGATTGATACTCTTCCAGGTTCCTGGGGGTGTTTGGGGTGCTCGAGTCCTCGCCATAATAGCTTTGTCTGTCATTTCCGTAACCTGCAGAAGATTAGCCAACCGTCGTGAGCTCAATCGCTTCTATACACACTTGGTGGGCCAATGTTATTATTGCTCGTCGGCGGAGCAGGTCGCTCGGAGGGTGGGGTACTGATCATAAGCTGGAAGCTCTCCTCGGTGGCGGGAAGCTTGGAGATGTAATGCTCTGGATGAGCGCGTCTGATGTGCTCTTGCATGGATCGGTATCGCTTTTCCTACTCATCCAACTCGCTTGTTACTACATTGATCGTTGTAAAAGAGAGGGGTACAGCGGGAATTGCTTGTATTGCAGCGTGCACAGAAGAGATCACTCACTCCGAGACAGCGCTTGCGACAGCTGGAGCCATCTTGGTTGCGCAAGGGACAGACGACTTCATTGTTGGCCTCCGACACCGAGAAGGACGAGGTCAGCGAGGCGCGAGGAGGCATGGTGATGATGGTTGAGCCCACCATTCAGGCGGGGTAGATTGGGTGAGATCGTAATCGCGAAGCTTGGGTAAGGATGGCGGTGCTAGGTGATAAGGATAGCGTGGGCAGCTATGGTGCATCTCATGGCAATACCGACACAAGCAGCGTTGAGGAAGCTTTGGGAATGGTGTGTAGTGTGTCGAAGGGAGTTGGGGTACAACCAAGGTGAGGGGGTGAAAGGAGCTTGCTTTTCAAACACCAATTGTTTGGAAGAATGCCCTGAAGGGACGAGACTGGGTGGACGAGTCGATGGTGGTAGGAGGGGCAAAAACAGGCACTCACCAGAACCAAGCTACTTCGGTTAAGCTCAGCTCAGCTCAGCTCAGCTTCCAAGCTTGAGTATTGATATTTCTATTACTACCACTATCGTTATAGCTACTACTACTATGAATACTAATACTACTACCACTCACTCTCACTACCTTTCTCTTTTTTCCCCTTGTTGGAATGAACCAGCGATCGACAAGGATCCGACAGAATTTCCGATGAACAGATTTCATGCATCGGGGTTGGCTTGGATGGAATGCTGGAGCCAGCTTTGCCCCCCCATCAACAAAGAGACGGGTCAATTTGTTTGCGAGTTTGAGTTCCACGCCAGACCGGGTCACAGGAGCGTGTATGTGGGAGAGCAGCTTCGAGCGGTGAAACCCAACAATCGCAATCACCCCAAAGAATAGCCAGCAAGTCGCGGCCTCTCACCGTGGTGGTGGTGGTGGGAATGGGTGTCCCAGCAAGCCAGCCAGCCAATGCTAATCCCACCAAGCCGAAGTGGTTGGCAGAGTAGTTATTTCAGGTGCCATCGACGTCCAATCACTCGCGGCAAACAATGTCAATAAGAAGTGCAAGCAGCTATAGCAACAATTTGGACCATTCGGATGACCGGTCAGACCACGCAGATATGTCCTGTTCTGTAAGGGACAGATAGTCCTCCTGTCCTCCGTCGGGAGGTATGCTTCTAATTATATATATATATCTTCATAAGTATAAGTATATATGTCAACATCCCCTTCCTACACCTTCGACAGAGCTCGTAGCTGCATCACGGACTGAGGGATCTCCCGTCGAGCTATGGCTACCCGGACTAACCTGGTCACTAGTCAGTTCGTGCAGTAGCATCAATCGTATCGACAAAATACAGAGCAGATTCTTCCAATTTTTCACTCCTCCCTCATCTTTCGTCGCTCCCCTCCGTGTGATCTCATTCAGCCTCCGACAAATTGCCGAACCCCTCCTTCAGAAAGTCAAGCTTTTTCCCTGAACATCCACTCTACGCAAAAACTCCCTCGGATCACATCTCCGTCACACGTGAGAGCACGTGATACTCGTTTGTATGTATTTTGGATTTTTCGGAGAGATTGCGCAATGTTTCTTTTAGATAGCATCTTTCTTGGATGACGAGAAGCAAGTGAGAGCAGTACGAACAACATAGACTTGAGTGATTACAAGGTTGCATATCTGTCGGAGCTTGAGAACATCAACGAGGTGAAGAGAGACGTCTAGTCTAGCTGGTCTCTTTGGTGGTATCTACAGATCAAGTGACAGAGACACTTCTAACATAGGTAATCGCGCTAGTATTATGGATATGATGTTATAAGATCTGCCGTAGTACCGGAATGGCCGGGCGCTGTTAATTCTACATGAGTGACAAGTGCTGGGTGTAGCCGTTACCCAAGAAGGGATGTCTTTCATAGCACTGAACGGTCCGACAAAGCTAAACTCTACGAAGTTGATAGTTCGAGATCTTTGCAGGCGCTACTTCTGCGTGTTTCTTAGCGCAGCACGATGAAATCTCTAATCTACAACTAAAATCCGCGGCCCGACTAGTTCATATCTGATAGCAAGACTCGAGGATCCTCCTTGTAGAGCTATCGGATTGCCAATACTGAGCTCTGGTTGGTATCTTAACTTCCGCCTCGTCATATTTGCACGGTGTCCAGAGTATATGAGATTGCTTAGCAGAAGTATTGCTCCAACTTAGACACCCAAGACTAGAACAGGCTACTTTGATGGTCAGGTTAGCAGAATAGGATCCCAGTGAAGAGAAGATGTGGGGCACTGTAAGCAAAAGATCCTGTAGCTTCCCTAAGCCGCCTTCAAAGAAATAGAGTCTGTTCGGCCGTTAACCAGGCTATGTTGACTTTCGCCTTTCAGTCTGACGATATATTGCTTTAAGAGCTTTTACTTTCATGTCTCGAAATGGATGAAGCCATATATGAATTTGGCGGAGCTTATTTCTTCTGCTGTTGAGCACCCCTCCGCAATCTGTTCGACATTCCCGCCAGGACTATCTTCTTCTCACTTCACGTTCTTCCAAAACCGCCTCATTACCAATCGCCAATGGCGAGGCCTACGGTCGTAATAAACGGTCAGCTGGGTGCGGACTGGAGGTCAGAGAATGGTTTCTCTAGAATCTTGAAACATCGTGATGATAGTGCCAGGTGAAGGCGGCTCGTCAAATCCTGCCTTGTGCCGATGGTGCCGCCACAGCTATATTCGCGTGAGATTGCTCCATCCATAGTACAGAACGCTACGGTGATCGGGGGAGCATCTGCGGCAACAATGCACCATAATAAATATACCATGATTATCATACGGTCATAGCGACTCGAAGTGCCCCTAAGCTGCCAAAGTTGCTCGACAATCCAAGAACTCGTCGGGTCGCCGCAATCCACGTCTGAATAAGGTGTTGTTGTTCGTGTATTATTGCCGTGGTGGCCGGCCCCCCGTGACTTTTTCATTGCGCGCCCAGAAGCTCAGAAGCTGTGTGGCACGCTAGGCCCGCTGTTGTCTCAGGATGTCGGGTAAGTGCAAGCGTGGTGCGATACAACTAGATCCGTCGCCCGTCTGTGGAAAATCCGGAGAAGAAGAAGTGAAGAAGATCGATCATACTTCCCGACGGCGTGCAAAAAGAAGTGCAAGGGAGCCACCCGCCAAGGAACCACATGGAAATGTCCGTCCAGGTCAGGACGATAACAAGCACGCAATACTCCCGCATGCAAATAATAATGGGAAGAAAGTGACCACAAACATGTCCAAATCCAAGAGAGAGAGAGAGAGAGAGAGAGAGAGCACCAAGCCTCGAGCTGAAGGACGGGCTGGGTGAGATAGATAGATAGAGGGTGAGGTTACACTGCCAATTCCAGATCACTCAGCCACTCGCTTCCAATCACCTTTTCATCTTCATCTCACTCTCTTAGCGGCCGCTTTACCCATCGTCCCAAAGATGCGCATACAAAGAACCAACCCACCCACCTACCTAGTTCTGGCTGGACCATCTTCCATCCTTCACCCTCCTCCGCTGCCTGTGTTCTCACACGTCTGCGATCCTCTTTCTCGTTCGACATCTATCGTACCACTACCATTCAAGAATGAGTTGATTTACAACGTGAAATTACCTTGGGTTCGATCTCCAATTATCTCGTACCATCGTGTTTGACTTGGTAGCTCCATGCCCAGCAGTCAAGCAGTATTACATATTTTTTGGTCAAACAAGGCTTGGCCCAAGGACTTGGAAAGGCAAGATCAATCTTCTCCAAACCAACACCCGGTATCCCACGATTATATTATGACCTTCTCCAACTTCTGCGACTGCATCATACAACGATTTGAAGATGTCCTTGACCGTTAAGCACCTCAACAATGATGCCTCATTTCTCCTCACCTTCCAGCCCATACAACACTTCCCCTCGTCCTTCAAATCCGCCGCGAGCCCGTTCACTATAGTTCTCGATCCGTGGATTACGGGGACTTCCAAAATATGGCATCCGAAGTTTTCTATATCCCGTCAAAAACAGCCATCTTGCATTGCCTCGTTGACGGAGCTACCGGAGCCAGACCTGGTCATAATCAGCCAGGACAAATCCGACCACTGCCACGAACAGACCCTCACACAGCTCCCACCTAGTGGAGGGAAAACCCTTATTCTCGCCGAGCCCTCTGCCGCCAAAGTAATCCGCGGCTGGAAACATTTCTCCCCTTCGAAGATAATAACGCTGCCGAAATGGGAAGATACACGACGCAACACAAAACCTTCTCCCATTTACCGAATACCTGTACCACCTATCTTTCCCGGCGGCCCCCCGGGCGAGGTCACCATCACCTTTCTATCACAACCGCGAGACATCACCGGATTACACAGCGCCATTGGCATCACCTATCGTCCGCCAGCCGCTAGTGAGCGGTTTGGAATGCTCCCCCCGACACCTCCGGACTCTCCTCGCTCATGTCAATCCACGTTTTCGAATTCGCTGACCGACAGAACGCTGTCCGTGATATTCTCTCCGCATGGATGCAGCTATAAGACGCTGGCGCCATACGTGACGTCGCATCTCATCGCCGAAGCTGCGTTGCCGTTGACCGCGCTACTTCACTGCTACGACCGGGTCCAGAATGCATGGTACATGGGTGGGAACATCTGCGCTGGCTTCCCCGGCGGGTTGGAAATCGCACAGAACCTCGGCGCGAAGGTGTGGATCAGCGCGCACGACGGTGACAAGGAGTCCAAGGGCTTCGCCAACAACAAGATCACGATCCAGAAATACCCCAGAGAGGAGGTCGTGAGCGTCGTCAGCCCCAAGAGCGACCGCTTCCCCAGCAGGAGAACCGGCACCGAGGCGGTCATCCTCGAGGCCGGCGAGGAGATGATGCTAACTCGCGCGATGGAGTTTGCTTACGATGATGATACCGATGATACCGATACGTCTATGATGAAATTGGATTCCGTTGCGAGGATCTTACGGATGACTTAATTTTCTTTTCTTTTCTTTCTTCGAGGAGAGGCGTCCCCAGTTGGGAATGTTTGCTACTACTACTACTATTACTACTACTACCACTACCACTACTTGTTTGGGACGATATGGGATGGTGGTCACATTGCTCTATTATATAGCGAGGCGTTGTACTGGGATCGGGATACCCAAGCTGTTGGCATGGCCACACAAGGATAAAATGAATTTTTATAATGTACCACTTTAAACAATGGCATGACTTGAACGTTGCAACGTCTTGTTTCCTAGTATGGTTCTTACTGTTTGAATATTTGACGAGCGGCAGGATAATGGCTCGCAAGGAAGTGTTTGTAGTTCCTCCAGGACAAGCATGTGTAAACGATATCACTTAACCAAAATTCCCGCGGCAACTTTCGTTCATTGATCTAGTCTAATAATAATTTTTTTCATCGCGTCAACTTTTCCTATTTACAAATCCGGCTCCTCACATAAAATTCGTCTATCATTACAAAATCCAAAGGGGTCCCTGGCGTTTTGGCCAGTTGCTGAAATTTCCTTATTGGGTGCTTCTCAAAGAGAAGAGAATACTCACTTTCTCATGCTTATATGCCATCCATGCGGAATTGGGTAGTGTCATCGTTCAGCGCACTGCCGGGGCCGGTTTCTGAAAGAACGAGACTGTACATGTGATGTTAGCTAGGGTGTAGGTAGTGTTTTAACGACAAAAAGTACTAACCCATCATCCTTTGGTCCCTCTGTCCCGAATAACGCTGCCCACTTCTGCGGCATGACGGACTCGAAGCTAAAATTGCCAGCTTTGTTCTTCACTACCTCGCCCTTCTCAGTGATAACTATTTCGTGTCAGCTTCTGCTAGTTTGAAAGGTACGTGGCTATAGAGCCAGAAGGTAGATTTCCATGACTTACTAGCATCAATCAACGAGTGAGGAGTAACATCAAAGGATGGATTCCAAACGTCGATTCTCTGATCCGCGATTGCAACTCGCTGAGGGTTGTTAACATCCACTTTCCCATCCTTTCCGACAGCCGCACCGCTGATCTGTGTCAACTCTGTCTTCGCTCGATCTTCAATCTTGATTGATGCGCCAGAAGGAGTGTCTAGATCAATACTGGTAGTTGGTGCTGCAACGATGAATTTAATGCCGTGGAGCTTAGCAAGACAGGCGAGAGTGTAAGTGCCGATTTTGTTGGCTGTATCTCCGTTACGTGCGACTCTATCCGCACCAACAATGACCGCCGAGATGTTCTTTTCGACCTTCATGCGTTGAAACAGAGCTCCTGCCATAGAGTCGGTGATAAGAGTTGAGGGGACTAAATCAAAAGATTAGGGAGGCTGCACAAACTAGCAAGGACATATCATTCGTGGACTTACTCTTTTCATACACGAGCTCGAAAGCTGTGAGACGTGATCCTTGGTTATAAGGTCTCGTCTCTGTGCAATAGGCGTGGTCGAGATAGTTCATTTTGTGAAGGCTGCGGATTATACCGAGAGCTGTGCCATGACCGGAGGTAGCTAATGAGCCAGTGTTGCAATGTGTCAAAACACTCAACTTTCTGTAGGTCTGGTCTGGAGCGCCTTGGGTATTAGGAGGACTTGTAGTGTAAAACCTGAGATCATCTAGTCTGTTTTCTGGCGTTGATATGGCTGATTGTTGAGCTCGAAGGTACTCTGCGCCATATCTCCCAACTATTGTTCGAAGTCAGCCTCTCCCCCGTCTAGAGAAACAAGCAATATCCGCTCAGATTCGCTGAGACTTTGGTGCCGATTTTACTCACTCGCCAAATTGGTTGTGTAGTCATCCTCCAATATCTTCTCAGCTCCCTCAATATAAAGTGATCGGACGGATTCGCCGGTCGCTGACTTCGCTGTGTTGGCATGCTCTGATGTAGTGTTCTTCAGGTGTCGGATCGCATTAGAAAGATCCACTGCTGTTGGTCTGCTACCCATCAAGTAATCCAGTCGCTTTGCAATAAATTCAACAGCACCGGAGGCATTTTTGCTTTCTGAATGCGAAATAAGTAAGGATAAGACCATATGTAGTAACAGCCAACTTACGATCCTTTCCTTGTTGCACTTCAATGGCTAGGGCGAGCACCTATAGATAAATGAGTGACTTTTCAGAAGATCCTTGTCTAGTATGATAACGGCGAAGTAGTAACAAGGCAAAGTCCAAGCTTGTCGGTCATGGTATAACTGCACTCGTAGTCTCCATATATGTCCCAGAAAGAGTATGCTGCTGAACTCGGAAACTGGCTAAACCTCAGACCGAACACTTTCTTCCATAGACATCTGCCGTTTCAAAATCCCATCCTCGTATACATTCGGGCGTCACATTGGCACATAGCCACTCTTCTAAAACTGCACATATAACCTCAAACCAAAAATATGCCACTTGAAAAAATATGAAATATAGTATGACGTACAGCGACGATAGCAATGGCCGGCGCACCTGAAAATTCCAACATCAGCACGTTGAATTCACCATCTCACGTTTAGGAAAAGCTCACCTCTAACCCTCATGCTCTTAATACAGTCAAAGGCCTCTTCACAAGTCGTCACATCCTCATACACAAACTCGTGTGGAAGTCTCAATTGATCCAGGACCTCCAGCGAACCGCGCTTATATTTAATTGCCTGTAGACCCTCCATTGCAAGAGATGCTTTTCTTGTCCTTATGTCCGATCTTTTTCTTTCCTTCTTTTGTAGCGGAGCAGCAGAAGGAAAGGGTTGAGAGGTTATGTTTTTGCTGTTTGTCCAGTCCGATCATGGATGGCAAGAAACGAGGGGCAAAATAAAAACCACTCGCGGGCGGTCTGCAGCTTTACCCCTCCCCCCACTATTTTGCGCTACATTCACAGTGAGCATTGATAAGGGGGGTTCGGAGTGATGAATAGAGGCAGACTGCGGTGGGGTTCAGTTGCGAAGCATTCGGCTCGGAATCTCTGGTATAATGGTAAGTAGGATTAGTAATCTTCTTGCAAAATTTATTTGTCCACAAAAAATAGGTCGAAGACACGATCGTATATACTTAAACATCCACTTGGGCGAGGTCTATGTTGAGCTGTAGTTAGTGCGGTAGTTGATAGAACTCATTAGCCCGTATTGTACTCCGCATCTAATTTTCTGGACACATCTAACTAATGCATCTAAAGCATCCGATTTTAAGAGTTCTTGTTGCTCTTGCGATGTTATTGATGGGTGATTACGATACGGATCTGGGACGTTATTATAAAGCGTTCGCTTAAACCCCCTTCTAAAATATCTTGCTAAGGTATTGCAAACAACGTCAGAGTAAGGCTCTACATTGAGTCTATCTTCTAGTCATGTCTGATACAGATTTTATTTAAGCTAGCTTTCTAGCTTTTCTAGCCTTGCTGCTTACTGAACAACACACTGATTTCTCATCCTGAGCAAGTGTCTAAGGGGAATCATCAGACAAACTAAATCAATGTAATCCCCAATGTGTCCCAAGCCCAGCCATACGCCTGAACTTCCGTCCCGTATAGACAAATTCGTCTCAAGCCTTTCGGCAAAATACATGTCCCTGGGTATACTGATGAGTTTACATATAAAAAATGCCTCGCGTTAAATCTCAAGGTGTATTTCTTCTTCGGCTGTTTTCATTCAAAACTTCACCTGCTCTAATCAATGCACTGACCTGTGTGGCCTTAAGTCAGCATCGGCTCACTGTGGGCTGGTGTTTGCAGGGGGAAGAGCAGGCATTTACGCACGGGATCCAATGTAATGTCTTCCGGCGAAGTGAATTCACGAAGCCGCACATCATTGCTCTCTGCTGTGTGCTTTGATGTGACAGGTCCATAGCCTCGTAAAGGCGCCATAGAAGTAGGGAAATCCGAGCTTAGATGTATGCCTAATATAATGTCAGATGTACGTTCTATTCATGGTATAATCTGGACTTAGGCAAAAAAGAACGTCTCTGCTCAGGCTTTAGTGGATTCGGGTCTATGCTTACCATTTGGGGAGTGCTGTGCGTTGACCATAGCAGTCCGTGGAGATAGAGAAGGTACCAAAATTGGTGGTAATTGATTCTCGTGACTGCCCATCGTCTTTGGATAGTATGACGTCGATGCAGAGTCTAGGGGGGCGGCATCCATTGGAGTCCGAGGTCCATATGAGAAGTTCGAAGACCCGGTTGATCTGTTGGTAGATTCGCGCTTTAATAAAGGCGGTGGGTTACCGATCAGGGCGGTACGATGTCCCTGCGATGCCGGTGCTGGCGAAACTAGAGTATCGGATGGTTGTCCAGATTGGGTTGTCCCTACGCTCCCACTTCCAAGGAAATGCTGCTCATCACGAAGTCCCTCCCTCCAAGCATGCGGGTGTCGACTTTCAGCGAAGATAGCATCACGATACCCGGGAAGAATAGAAGGCGAAACTGAAGGCGGTGATGTCCGAGTTTGAGCTACGTTTACTGTCAAAGGTGGGGAAGTCAGATCTCCTGGCATCCACTGGCTTGAAGTTGATACTGAGGACTCGACCCGAACACGACTGGCCGGAAGCTCGGCCCCATGTTGACTTGCACCACTGCTAACGGTAGTGGTACTCGTGGTACTTAGATGAGGCTCTAATTTGGGCCTTTTGTTTTCGACTTCTGCCGCTATAGAGGTTAAAATTTATCTTATTCACAAGTATAAAACCTCGGAACTTACCTGGGTGTAGGTTCCCCTGTCGAGCTTTGAATTCGGCGAGATACTGTTGATATTCTTTGTAGTTACTAGTCCTTTTGTATTCCGTAAGTTCGTGGTTGAACTTTTCTTTCGCGGCAAAAGCCTTCTGCTCATATGGATCTTTCTCATGCGGCTGTAAACTTTGCCAATTTTCTCCCACCAGTTTTGCGATTTCTGTGAACGAGAGATTTCGGCCTTTCAACTGTTCGCGCATGGTATTGGAAAATATGACATATGCAGACGGCGGTCTTTCCGGGGCGTGCTCGTCTGGTTTGGGATGTCGTCTATATTTCCGCTTTGCTCCTTGAGCCACGCCAGTGCCTTCCCTCGCATCTACCCGTGTGCTTATCACCTTGGGTTCCTCAAATGTTCTATCATCGCTAGGGGTATTTCTCGTTGAACTACCAAGCGCGGTGTCCGACGATTGACCCCTGGAATTGGCAATCTTCCGCTGGAATTTTCTGCGGTGACCAAGTTTCACACCCAGGGCATCGAAGTCCGACTCGGTAATGTCGAGGATTGTTTCCCAGCTATCAAAACCCTGCTCCACAAATTCACCGAGGTATTGCTGAAGACCCAGCTCCGCAAATATAACCTCCAATTCAGTCATACAGCAATCTGTTTCTGGATCTGTAGGTCCAGAAATTATGCGGGGTCGTATACTCCTGGCTTTGGGGGCCCTTCGGAAGAAATTGATGCTGCCAGTCTTGGAGGACTTCGCGTTATCCAACCTACTTACCAACCAAAGTGGCGGTTTTGTAATGTGAGTCGTGGATGATAGATGAAGCGTGGTATTGCATCAATATTGTGATCTAAGCAACTGTGTTGTTCAAATGATTGAGGGCACCGAGTTGCCAGTCTGACAGCACCGTAGGAGTCTTTAGCTACCCTTCGACAGATAGATATCCGCAGCCCAAAGGTATATTCAAGAGGCCAAATGGGAAACAGGTCTGAGGAGGTGTGACGGCGCAAATGGGTTGTCGGGCGAAGGTTTTCAAAGGTCCAGGGGTGTGGCCGAGGTGACGAATGCGAATTGATTGATCTTCTTCGTAAAACAGCTTGGGAATGATTTCTAGAGTTTGCGATCTCAAAACAGAGCAAGAGCCTCCAAGACCGATCGGGAAGTGCAGAGATAAATTTAAAAGTATGGCGGGGGCGGGCGAGCTGTATTCTCGAGCAAGAGTATTCGGACTATCTTGCGTATGGTCCTGCGACAACAAAGAGACAGAACGATGAAGAGGGAGCGTG
>Ga0247810_10001022_pt1 | contig 19870 bp, 18 predicted proteins | sample UWRJL119311C1_FD_179918 | JGI IMG/M metagenome (GOLD analysis project Ga0247810, IMG submission 179918) | Plant litter microbial communities from Arlington Agricultural Research Station in Wisconsin, United States - UWRJ-L119-311C-1 | ecosystem: Environmental > Terrestrial > Plant litter >... | reverse complement strand
ACACTGCACCACCTCCAATCTCCCATTAATAATACCGACACTGCCCAAGACCACCATCCGTCCTTTGTCCAGCACCTCAGTATTTTCACATCATTTTTGGTTGTGATTTGAGATTTAGAGCTCGTATCCTAGCTGCACAGTAGAGACGACGACACATACAACATGGCTTCAACAACTGGAATTCCGGCTCGAGCCGTAGACCCCCAAGAGCGCGGAGAGGATGAGCCACTTCTCGGCCGACCAGGAGATGTCCTGCAAGAGAGTAGACAGCCGTTGTACTATAACATATTCACTGGTAAGCTTGGAGAGAGAATGTATTTCACCGCCGCAATCCTCTAACTCACCTCCAGGCACTGCCATTATTGCCCAGGCAGGCATTATACTACTATTCGCTACTATCTGGGCGAGCATCTTCCTGAGTGATCTGATCTTCTTCTCGGCACATCCTCTCCTCAATTCCGCTGCGGTCCTAGCTATTTGCGAATCCATTCTCATCCTTCAGCCCACGCACTCCAAAGGTCAGAAGCGCCAGGGCACGCTCGTCCACTTCGCTACCATAGATCTTGGTCTCATCCTCCTTCTAGCAGGCCTCGTCATTGTTGAAATCAACAAGCGTGGTCCCGGCCACGAGCATTTTGTGTCTCCCCATGCCATCCTAGGTCTCATTACATATATGGTCATCGCAGTACAAGCTTTTGTTGGCTTCACGCAATACTTTGTTCCTCAAATGTACGGTAGTGTGGACAAAGCGAAATCGATTTACAAGTGGCACAGAATCAGCGGATACGTGGTTCTCACGCTTTTGCTCTCTACTGTTGCAGCTGCTACCCAGACTGATTACAACAAGAACGTTCTGGATATCAAACTCTGGGCCGTGCTACTCGCTGCGGTGTTGGTTTTAGTAGGGATCATCCCAAGAATAAAGAAGCAGAAGTTGGGTTTGGTCAATCCAACTCCTCTTGTGAGTGGCGGTTTCGGTCAGTAGATTTTGAGGGCAGCTTAGTAGGTCTGGATTTGTTTGAGATGTGGAGAATCATTGATAGCATAACTTTTAAAAATATCGAGATTATGCCTGTGGACATGGATAGATTCCTCAATTGGTGTTTCGTGGAGTCTATATCATTATTTATGTTCAGGATTTAGTAGAGGCTGAGTGTAGTGTAATGAACATCGTGGCTTTGAGTTTAGACTGTTGTTTCAGCTGAATCTTATGAGGTAGCCCTCTCGTAGATCAGCTCAAGATCCCCAAATTATGTAATGGGAAATAAAAACGAGCAACCCTTCAAAACATTTTTCTATAGTGTACAAGAAAGTATAGGTAAGTGATCTTTGGGTTTATAGGATATGCAAGAGACGTCAATCAAAATCTAGTCGACACAGTGCACATGGTGGGTTAAACCAAGGGAGATGGCATGATATCTGGTACGGAATACTTCCAAGAACGTCCGAAAGCTACAAAGAGCCCTGAGAGCCCTGGGCAGCCGCCACTCAATATGTAGTGGTAGGAATAGTAGTACGAGGAAGTAGGCAGTGTCATGTCTATTGGATTACTATTTCTCAAAAAATAGCGTCATCTAAAAATAAAATACAAACAACTGCTTGCTTTGGTGAACACACATGCTTGCTATAGATATTTAAATATATCAGCTGCGAGTAATGTTTGGGATGAATTCGAGATTAATTGATCCTTGGTAATCGAATTCCAAGCTCTGGGCTCTTATATGTATCATGCCATATGAGGTATGGAATGACGAGATGGCTGACTGTTGTAAAGCATTCTTAACAGGACGTACCATAGTGAGTTTGAACGAAGGTTTAACAGAAATGGGATGGTGATTACAGAAGTGGGTGTCACTTATGCGTCATCCCATTTCTCTAAATGCTTCATTTAGAGTTTAAGTCATGTTATTGACGGGATCATCATAGTGATGATATTGAATTTCTACGAGGCCAAAAACGACAATTCGTAGGAAGTGAAGTCTCTATGATCGCACAGACTTTTACTAGTATACAATATAACCCCTGCTGATGATTTAGTTGGGTCTTCTCGGACGCTTCATTAGCAGAGTGGCACTGGAGCACTAAAATATCTTGCACATCTGCCGATCAGGAACGATGTGGATAATTTGAATCAACTAGAAAGAATCTACCGCCCTCGCTATACAGTACATTTTCTGCTTTTGATCCAAGCAATACTCCCCGGATTCGTTCCAGCTTCATCGCGAGAGATTCTCACCATCGGCTGCATTCCTCCCACACCAATCTGCCCCAAGCCTTGCTCTAAATACTAAAAGAAGGCAAGACGTGCGCCATCCCGCGTTCGCGCATCTACCCCCCAGCACTACCAAGAGACGCGGCATATTACAACGTTCGTGACTAAATTGCCCTTTGGAGATGAGCTATGGAGACCTTTCGTTCCAGCATCATCCGCAGAGGCTCAACTGCAACATCCTCACCAACACGGGCAAGGACGAGGTTGGTCTCTTTGCGCTACGAGGACTGCACTGCTTCGCAACCCCCTATTCCGATCATTGTCGCCCCACCGCGCGCCCCTCTTGACGCTATACATCCTGCTCTGCGCGCACGCGGAAGCACCATGGTGGATGGGGACGAATCCAAGAGAGACTCAGGACTGGCAACATCGATGTCTTCGAAAGCACGGGAGGAATCCGTCGCCGCTGATGGGGATAGCGTGTCGAGTTTTCTAGGCGCCGTTATTAATTTTGATCCGCCGCCTCAAACGTCGAGTACGGACTTGTCACAGGCCTCTGCAAAGGCCCCGACCACAATAACCATGTCAAGGAGCGAGAGCGCGGGCGCTGGTGGTTCAGGTAACCTGGGGAAGCCGAGCATAAATCCATCTGCGACCTCTCCGTCCACATCTACCGACACTCCTTTTTCAATTACCACGTCCATACCAAACGAAAGCTTGTTGGAAGAGGACTTTCTAGAGCACCTGTCCTTCTCGAAGCGCGGAAGTATGATGCTAGGTGGGAAGAAGGCAGTGAAAGGGCATGAACATATCAATAGTAGCCGAAGGTGTGCTGTGCCAATCTAAGGTTGATTTTATTTGCTAACAAGTACGCAGAATACCGACTGTCTCCTTACTCGTTCCCTCTGTGCCAACAACCTTATCCGATGACGTTGAACGCGAGTCTCAGAAAGTTAGATCTATGTATGAATCTGGCACAAGCTATAACTGGCGTGATGGCGGCGACCCTTTAATTGATACCCTGATCAATGTTAATGAGACGGCAGTCGATGACACAACTAAGGCGTAAGGCTCCCTTATTTCTTAAAATCTAGCATTCAAGTTCTAACAAACGCAGAAATGGATATCTGATGCCGAGAATAGCTCCGAGTGAAAGACCAGGGAGTGTAGTTTCCGTAAGAAGTGAGCATGAGCTAGCTGGAGGAATAGAAGATTGGGAAGATGTCAATGGCCATGATGTGGATAGATATGGATTCATTGATCTGAACACAAGGCGATCAAGGCCTGGAACTCCAGAGCCCAAACCCCCACAGCGAGTCTCTACAGTATTGCAGCTTGCTTCAGAAACCCCTAGGAAGAGAAGAAGTTTCGGGAGATATCCCTCTACTATCAAGAGAAGCTCGGGTCAGAAAAAAACTGCTAGATCCTTACAGACCCAAAACACGCAGAATACAATTGATTCGCAAAGAAGCACCCGTTCTGGGATGCGGGCTGCAGCCAACCGGCTGCCTGGCAACAAAGATCGAAGATGGATGGAAGAAGCCGGGGATATGCTCACTCTACCTCCGGGATTAGCAGACATTGCGGAAGACGAAGAGGGAGGCAAAGCCGCAAATTACCTAAAGACGAAAGAATGGGAACGGTCAGAAAAGTGGAGGAAAATGGCAAAAGTATTGAAAAAGGGCGCCGAGGGGCATGGAATGGATTTTGAGTTCGATACGCGGAGCCAGAAGTTGATCGACCGGACTTGGAAAGGAATTCCAGATAGATGGCGTGCGGCAGCGTGGTTCTCCTTCTTGGACACATCCGCAAAGAAGAGGCAGGAGAGCCCGACAACTGATCAGCTTGTCAAAGCATTTCATGAATTACAAGATCAGAGCTCGGCTGACGACATGCAAATCGACATTGATGTTCCTCGGACGATTAACAGCCATATTATGTTCCGGAAGCGGTATCGTGGTGGTCAACGCCTACTTTTCCGTGTTCTACATGCTTTGACGTTGTTTTTCCCAGACACTGGATATGTTCAAGGTATGGCATCTTTGGCTGCAACGCTTCTATGTTACTACGATGAGGAAAAGACTTTTATTATGTTGACACGTATGTGGACGCTGAGGGGACTCGATAAGCTCTACGAGGCTGGCTTTTCGGGATTAATGGCAGCTCTAGATGAGTTTCAGAAAAAGTGGCTAAAGGGCAGCAAAGTCTCAGAGAAACTCGTAAGTTCCATGAATAAATGATCGAGCCTTCCTACTATACTAACGAATCTCAAGGACGAGCTTAATATTGATCCCACTGCATATGGGACTCGATGGTATCTCACTCTCTTCAACTATTCCATCCCATTCCCAGCACAGCTGAGGGTATGGGATGTTTTCATGCTTCTTGGAGATAGTGATTTGGCAACCGCACCAACTGCAGAGCGCCCTTTCAGCGGTGGCTTAGATGTCCTTCATGCCACTAGCGCTGCGCTGATCGACGGTACCCGAGAGATTCTTCTTGATAGTGACTTTGAAAATGTCATGAAGGTGCTGACAAGCTGGATCCCAGTCAAGGACGAGGAGTTATTAATGAAAGTTACACGAGCGGAGTGGAAGCTTCATCGCGGAAAGAGAAGGAATTGAGAAACATGGTCGACCGACGACTCTCGGTTTCATTGTTCACTAAAACCATGATTCTGGAATCATTCTTCGACACACTTTCAAGACACCAGGCTTCGGACTGTGCTAAGTACAGCTTAAGATTCTAGCTCTACAAGCAAGACTTGTGCTGCCAGGTTACTTCGGAGGGGTTAGATTTTATAACGTGATTCTTCTCACGACCTATTTTCTTATGTTTCATCTGCGGGGGGATAGAATCTATAAAAGATCCCCATGCTTGTTTTGGCGTCGCACTATACCATATCGCGTTTCTACAGGCGGCATGTAGACGTAGGCGTTGTCTGTTACTTTTTTCTAGAGGGACGTTTGCGGAATGGCAAGAAAGAATTACCTAATTAATTTAAATGAGCCACAAGACGGAGCGGTGTTCGGCCTCGAATACCCGAGCAGGAAATGCTGGAGATGTAATACTATAATGGAACGGCCCCGAGATGGGGAGGCAGCCGCATGGTTTGCGATAAAACACCTTGGTCCTATATGAGGAGATTCAAAAAGGCTTCTCAGCAGCGAAAGCAATGAACTCAACTGAAATGAAACCAAAAGAAAACTCATTCGTCTTGAACCCCTTTCAAATGTTTTTTTAGAAAAAGTGCATCGTGAGACAACATCAGCCCTCATTTTTCCTTTTTCCCTGCAGGCTTTCTGAGAGATAGAGCCCTTTCTTTCCCCGACTGCTGCCTAGGTTATTCCCCCCTCATGCTGCCCTCGCTTAGGATAGGGGTAACGTCCTTGTCATATGGTGTTCATGTTCATGTTTGTGTTCATATTCATATCCGTTATTTTTATAGATCCTCTCCTCGCCGGTGGTCATTAGACATAGAGGCATGGTACGGTAGTGCATCTTGGCTCAACGGCATGCATCATAGGATGTTGCTGTCGGTTACCCGTCGGCTTTGGTTCCTGAATGAGAAGAAAACTTCCAGCTTTGTTTGGGGCGACTGAGTAATCAAGTTTTTTTTTACAGATGTGCGAGAATTCTAGGGCGTTGCATCTTCTCTATCTACTTAGTTTTGGGCTAGGAAGGGTATTTATGTATTTTAGAGAGGGTCGGTTGAGCGTCTTTCTTGTTTTGGGGTTGGGGGATCTGATTTAATGGGAGGTATATGTGTGTGTATGTGTGTGTGTGTGGATGGGTGTGTTTTCTTGAATGAGGCTCAGTGAATAAACATTAATTAAATGTAGACTTTCAAAACTTTATAGGTTGGATGTAATATTTCTAGACATATGAGCATGCCAGACAGAGCTTTGTGTGTTCTCATGTTCGCGAAAGAGCAGCTTGTGGAATCGGGGTACTGGTCAAATGTGAGGTATGTGAATCGTCAAGTCCAGCTCCTTGAGTAAACTTCAATTTGAACACCTAAAGCAAACTTGATAAATTGTTAAAAAATTATTTATAGATGAATGAAAGGGCTGAAGCATCACATACATATTCCCTGCTCTACTAGACAGCAGGCTGGAATCGGAATCTGGTTGCGATCTACTCACACGCGAGGTGTATTACACGGAGTCAAGCTCTTTGATTAAAAAGCATTTTTCATCTTTAAAGGTTGAAGTGGTTGAAAATGGCTGAAACTGGTCGAAGACATATGTGGCTGCAAACCTTTGTATGTTTATTCTACTAGAGAGCAGTTTAGGATCTCGTCTAAATAATCTGGTCAAGTAACAGGTGTTCTCACTCTCGTTGGTTGATTCTAAGGAAAACATCATTTATTAGCGAGACAAGAGGCCTTATTTATGTTTGTTTATGCAGCTTTCTATATATTTTGAACATCTGTGACTACCGTAAATACATCGAGTTCTATACAAGCTCGGTGCGGACATGCAATCAGGCTTCTTGGTAAGTCACTCACTCACGCACTTACTTGGGCATGGTATACAAAGAAAAAAAAAGGACTTACACCGAGCGGATGGTCTCACATCCAGGAGATTAAGCGAACGAAAAGGGCTTAAGCGAAGCAGACATATCAGCCACCACTGATGTCCGTGAATCGGGGGAACTGTGTGAGGATGTGTTGGATTCAACCCTCTACCCCCAAAAAGCAATAGCTCAAATTGAACCGCGGTCTGCCATTCAACCCCTCTCGGAGTGAGCTGCTGTCCTTGTCCTTGCCCATCGCCATCGCCATCGCCGTTACCACTGACCATACCACTTGCCACTTGATCAAGCTCCGGCGGCTATGGCATCTATCTATTTGACAGCTTGGAGGGAAAGTATGAACCTGACTAGCTACGACGCCGGGTGCTGGCTATGACGAGGGAAACCTGATCTGTGCCACCGAGGAGATAATATTGTAGCAGAGTAGGGTACATACATAGGGTAGTAGGGTCGACGTTGGTGTGAGTTTCCTCTCTTCTCCTGATGATGGATGGCCGTCGCCGTCGTATTTGCGCCGGACTAGCGTGCAGAAAGAGAGTTCGGCTACTGCGTGATCCATAATGCGTGATATCGTCCGCTTCGGGCAGTTGTGCAACCCACCGGGTCTGGAACGTGGTGAGTGGCGGTGCAGATCTCTTATCGATAAGGTAAGGCTGATGTGTGTGGCTGGCACTCACTCTTCTCTCACTCGGCTTCTTATGATTTGCTTCCAAGTGTGTTCACTTTTACCTACCGCACATCCATCCATCCATCTATCCATCCATCCCACCCAGAGTTGACCGGTACTGGTACGGTTACTTACATCCTGGCCGCCAAATCCTTACCTACAGTCAATTAGTTACTCCTACGGTGACGGCAGCGTGAATATCTTTTGCTCTAGATTCCTGCGTGCGGAGCTTTCGCGTAGGTTATTCGGCAGGATCGACAGTGGGCGGTTATTCTTACCGACCCGAGTCAAGCACCTTGCCGTTTGTCTCCCGCGTTACCCATCATGATTGATGGAGGTTTGTGGCGGTATTTTGGAAAAATCGGGGTACGGTACGCTTCGTGCAAGTTTTTCAAGATGCTGCCCTTTGCCATCGCCGTACCAGAGGCTAAGGCCCGACTCCAGCGGTCGGGTCGAAAGGCCGGCCGTTCATGGTTAGTGGTCGGTAGGAGAGTCATATCATGGAAGAGCCAGAGACCCGCCGTTAGTTACTGCAGATCGAGCGAGAGCTTTCCTGCTTCTCATCCTCTGCGTCTTGATTTTCGACAGATCCCTCGCAAAGGCCCGGTATTATCGCTGCCCAGCCTGACATCAGGACACCGGTGAGCTTGCGGTAGAGTGACATAAGCCATGAAGCTTCTTAGATGCATGGAAATCTCATGGCACAAAAGCAAAGAGCCAAAGTCCACTTCGCATCCGGATTAGGACGCCAGGTGTGGCTTTGGACTTGGTCCCCAGCTGGTCCATTAACTTTACGCGATGGAGCGGGAGAGTCGAACGGACTCGCACGCGCAAGCCACGAGGGATCGACGACGGATCTACTGACAGAACGATTGCTGGAACTTTCGCAGCCGGACTTACAAACTGTGTTGAGGTGCTTGCAACCAAACAGACCCGGTGGGAATATCAAGGTTTCTCATCTGCGTCCCTCGGGACTCGTCGAATCCAGGATTTCCTCAGCAAGTTGGCCTCACGGCTACCTTGATGCGATTGGGCCTGCGGCGGTTGTGCAAATTGCTTGTACTAGGAGAGGAGGCCCCATACATGCAGTGCTGCGTGCTGTGTGCTGTATCCGATGTGCGGTGTGTGGATGAGTGCGAGCAGGACCATGTTATTCTCCTAGTATCTACACTATACAGGATGTGGTGAATGAATGAGCTCAGCCAGCGTCTGAATTTACACGAGTGGATCATATTGTGCGGTGTAATAGCTTGCTTCTCACGCTTGATGCTCACGCTCATGCTCATGCTCATGCTCATGCTCATGCTCATGCTCATGCTCATGCTCATGCTCATGCTCACGCCTCACACTCAGGCTCATACTCAGGCTCACGCTCACTTGCTGCTGCTGCCACTGCTGGTGGTGCCTCTGCGGGGCTGGTGCTCGAAGGGGATCTTGGGACCTTGGTGATGCAGCCGGGGCTTGCTCGCCTGGTCAGCCACAGGCTGAGATGGCCTTGTTTCAAGTTGGCAACACTTCGGATCCCAGATCGCACTATACCCAAACCACATAACGTAGGAGTCGATCCCCGGCCGTGTCGAGTCGACCTGTCATGGAATCTCTAGTGCTAGACCCAAGCAGGTTAATACGTATCGGTTATCCATGCACTTTATATTAGAAGGGTTTCCAGATGTGGGGTTGCGTCAACCATCACCTTTGCTGGGAAAACGAAGGGGGAATAGCGAAGGGAAAAGGAAGGGATCAAGGGGAGGAACTTGCCTTCAGAACCACAACTTTCATAAGTACTTGACCGTCACCATACCACACCATCCGGACCCATACCTATATCCAGATCCTGACCTATATCACGGTCTCACCGTTTGGACCGATGCCTGGTTATAGGCTCTTGAGCCAGTGGAGGGAGAGATCGCAGGGCCTATGAGCCTATGGTTATTGTGTGTGTCCATCATTTCCATCATTGTCAGGGAACACTGCCAGTGAATCAACACTCCGCTACATTGCAAGAGTAATACGTAGGAGTAGCGGTAGAGTCTCAAGCTTCCTGGAGCTCGCTGAAAGAAAAGCAGACGGCGGTCTTCCTCCCATTTCTTACAGGTTTGATGCCCCCGACCAACTCCCACAGTAGGAGCTCTGCTTCCGAGTTCTGGTATTGTAACAGTGTGTACTTATTCTACTTGCCTGCGTGCGTGCGAGCTACACATCTCACCAACTTATCCACCTGTGGCTGGAACATTGCCAGCTTCCCCCAGATAAAGCAGACAAATTCAGCCATCACACACAGGCCATCGATTGGTCGCATGCGGGGGGGAGAGGCTTTTTCATTCGCCGGCGCAGATGATGTTTGCCAACCTAGAAGTATATACTTTGCGTCAGAAACCTACTCATTCCTAGCCTGAACCGACCTGTCAGGTATTCTAGTGTGCTCTCTACCTCGTATAATCTTCCCTCTCAACTATCACCAAAGAGGACAACTAGCCACATACTACTCCATAACCGAGAACCTACTAATCCCCATGAGCCTTGCTCGTTTTAGACTGCCATGTTTCAAGCTGACCCAAACTTACTGGAAATGGCACCCTAGCCAACCCGGTTCAAGGTTCCGCCACAGCAACCCAATCCGGAGATTTGGAGTCTGGAGGAGTCTGGAGGTTTGGCATGATGCTCGTCACATTTGGTAATTTCGATTTCACCAGCATCGTGTATTACTCCCAAAGTCTCATTACCAAACCTGTTACCGGGCCAGCACCCCTTTGCCCAACCACTTTTGCTGGTTCTCTTCCGTTCCGTTCTGCAGCCTCTCTTACAACTTACGGCCATACTAGGGGACCCTTGGCTGAGCAACAGCACGTCTTATTCGATACATTTCGGACGACCTGCTTTGATGATTCGCATCCCCATCCTACTACTATATAGCATCTCTCTTCATCCCGGGTGTAACATGTGCGTGAGCAAGCCTACCGGTCCAGCCCAAGCTAGCTTTGGCCTGCTCCCGACAGATCGTCCCCGCAGCAGTGAGAAAGATCCATCCCGTCCCTCATCCACACTTGACTTGACTCTCCTTCCACTTCTCTTTCTGCTACCACATCTAGAAACCTTATTGCACATTCCTGTATTATAATCCCACATATTACATTTGCCCAGACTTTTCCAATGTACGAGGCTTAATTACACCTGAGCTCCACAAAGCCACGCACCACCTCGCCAGCCCGGGATCAAAGAACCACAGCCAGTCTCACCTAGAAGATCTGTGTGTGCGCGCAGACGGTAGAGTACCTACCAATACGCAAGCAGCCCCATAGCTCCATAGCCCTACCGCCCGGTCCCGGTCCCAGTCCCACGGAGATTTCTTACCATACATGGTACCGGTTCTTATACCACCATTTGTGAGAGATGAGCTGACCAGTGTGAGGGGGGCAACGTTCTACTTAAAAGTCCTCCCTCCCCACTACTCATAGTGAGTGCTTTTGGTACTTTGCCGTCTTCTGTTTCGAAGGTTCTCTTTTTTTTTATAACCACTCCCTATATTCTATGTTTCTCCTTTAGTGCTTTCTCTAGTTCTTCTGATCGAAATGTTGCTCACTATCAAGCAGCCAACACATCAGCTCTACAAGTCTTTTCATGATTATACTCCACCTACTCCACCTTCAACCTCTCGTTTTTCTCCAGCGGTAGTGGCAACTGCTTCTTCTGTTCCATTTGCATCCGCTACCCATACGTCTCTTCCGCCTCTTTCAAACACAAGTTCGGCGACAGAGCCAATGTCTACCCACCACCGTGGGCTGCCTCCCCCGGCGGGTTTGGCTTTACCTCCAGCTCAGCAACCTCTTCACCAGCCAGCCCAGCAAACTTCGTCGCTAGGACAGTCGTCTTTGGGTCAACCAATAGGGCAGCTACCTGCTCCTCCTCAGCAGTGGCAAGGTGCTGAGGATTCTATGAGAAATTGGCTTCATGCAAAGGCGGAAGAAGACAAGAGGAAGCAAGAGGAAGAGAAGACGCGGCAGGAAACCTTAAGATTAGAGCAACGCAAGATAGAGCAAGATATGCTGCGAACGTCATTGAGTGGGGGAATCCCTCCCTACATGATTCCTATGGTATTCGCTGGTATGGGTGGTGGAAATCTACCCAATGCAAGTTTGGAATGGGCACAGCATTATCTAGCCCAGTCACAGCATTTCCAGCCTCAACAACAAGGTCAGCAACAGCCACTACTGCCATCTTCGCAATCTCAGCAATCTCCCGAGCAAATTCAGCGCCGGGATTCGCGAGCAGCACCTTCAGCGTATGGTCAGCAACAAGCACCACTAACATTACCATCAACACCGGTGGGGGCAAGTTCTCAACACAGCGCAGGATTCCTTCCAGGTCAGCAGGGTTCTCCAGACGCGAGAAACCGACAGCTGGTGCAGGGGAATTCCGGTGTTCAAACACAAGTGTCTCAACTACCTAGATTAAATACAGGAGAAATGCATATCCAACCCCCTCCAGCAGGGCCTGGAATTCAGATCCTACCGGGACAAGGAAACCATCCTCTGCAGCAGTCACAAACGGCTCGACAACAAGAGCCTCAGTCGCCTTCTATATATTTCCATCACTGGCAACCTCCAACTTCTCAAGCTAGTACAAGTAGTGCGAATCAGCCTACCCCACCTTCAGGCAAGCACTAGCGTTTGTATGGCATCGACGAGCACCCGGACTAATAGATTTGTAGATCAGACCAACTCTCCAAAGAAAAGAAAGGCTACAGGACCTCAGCAAGCTGCACCACCGCCCACGACACAACCACAGTATACCTCACCATCCTTCTCGCAACCTGGATCTTCGGATTCCAATACGCCCCAGAGCCAGCGTCGCGGGCACTCGAGGCAGAGAAGTGATATGTCATCTGGCAGCCGACATCGACATGCCGAAAGTGGATATAGCACTCACAACCAGGAGAAATACTCCGAGCAGGGTCGATCGGTACCTACGGAGCCCAAGCGAAGCTCAGGAAATTCTGTGTCTTCTCTCCTAGAGCAAAGTGACACAAGACCCCAATCTCGACAGCCACTGCCCGCGCAACAATCCCCACGTTACTCGGCCGGGCCGGAAATAAGACACGACGAACGAAGAATCTCACCGGATGGTGAAGAATCACGACGCACGAAAATGATCAAGCGAGATGATACAAGAAATTAGAGGAGTTTCAGAAAAGGTTCTTGGCGTTCTTTATTAGGCCAGGCCCATAGTTGTATGCGGCGGCGAAAGCAAATTGCGTGCACGAAACAGACGACCAAACACAATGTTTGATTACATTTGATTACATTCGATTCAGCCATAAATGGGACTCAATTAACGCCGCGTTTCCTATTTCATCATAATCATTTGGTTATTGATGAGTTGAAGATACCCATTTATTGCGATTTTGCATTACCTACCAATCAAAAAGCTGGCTGACAGGCAGCTGTCCTATTTGTACTTATATATATATTCTTCCTTTTCTACTGGTGGAAAAGACTGTATTATACGGGATTACATTCCAGTGGGCTAGATGCCGGGGGTGCTGATGGCTGTTCTAAGTCATATGGGATTTTGCAGCACGCACATAGGGATAAGTTGGGGGTTTATTGGCCTCACAGAGCTGGAAGCATTTTGTACATATACCATGCAAATTTATTCTGGAGGCAAGGCGGAAAGGGATGCAGAGGCTTACAGGACAAGATGGAGAGGGTGCTGGGGTGGGAGGAGGGCGAGATTAGATTTGAGAGGTTGCATAGTGTAAAGCTGTCTGCTTAATCAAACTACCCGTTCTTCACGTTCATACTCTTCATTTCAGCTCTGCACACGGCAGCAGCTCTGGTACAGTACTTCATCTCGTGCACTACGTAAAGGCCAACCTTCTTGAGCTTTTGGGCTGGTTACGCATCCCATGTCATCCGGAAGTGGATATTACCCGCCACAGGTCCAACGGGTACACGGCCTAATGTGAACCAAGCCAGCATCACGATCCTTGGGCTTAAGAGCCGCACTATAGCGGGGACGAAGATGAACTCCAGCAGTTTCAGGCAAGTCATGAAATCTCTCACCCAGCAATATTGCCGCTGCCCATAGCTGAAGAACCGTCGCTTTCTTGCGGCTAATCTCGTTCTGGGCAAGGGCCGCATCAACCGATCGAGAGGGATCGAGACCAGTTTCCGCTGGTCAAGCAAGCACCACAAGCCAAAACAATACGAGATGATGGGAAACGACTCTCATCACATTTTTGGGGCAAGCTACCGGCAGCAGAACCGGGTCGCGCACCAGCTGTGGAGCGGGAGGTTCATCAAACATCGCACTTGCTCTGCCCTTTTTCACGCTTCTTCCAACCTCCGAGATGTGCGATGACCAATCTCTAATGCAATGGCCGCTGCTAATAACCCACATCCACGTCGTTCGTCGGGGCTGGTCGTAGCGGCACAAACCAGATATCCCACTATGGAATTTCCAAATGTGGTGCTCGAGTAAACAGGTGTGCAGTAGCCGAAGCAGCAGCAGCTTGACGGATGCCATGTACTGTACAGTACATATGTACGGACCGCAGCCAGACTTGCATCTGCAGGTCCCTTTTAAGATTTGGGAAGGTCCAGCCACTCTCACGCTCGCTGCTCGTTCCTAGTGTGTCCTTGCGGGTGGGACGTTGTCTGTCTGTAAACAAAAACAAACCGAAAAAGTGTTGCAACCCGCGCGCGGCTGTGTGGTCCTTCAGCACCGAAGGCGCGAAACTTCAGCCGGTGTGGAGTTTGTGCGAAATTTCATCATCCTCTTCTGCACGCTCGCTGCAGTGTGGATGGATGAATGAATGAATGAGGCATGTCGCTCCCTTTCCGTGCCGGTCGGATTAGGCACGGAGCCCGAGCTGCACAACAGCCACACTTCACGTCGATGATGGCTGACTTACCCACGTCGCCCAAGGGAGGCCGGTTGTTTCAGCCACAGAAGGAGGGGAATGGGGAGGAGGGAGGGGTTGCGTAGCGTCGTACTGGCGATGATGGGAAGGGATGAGATGAGATGCGACGCACATATCTTGGGGAGATTAAAAACTGATAGCGGACGTCGATGGCCAAGGCTAGGGAATTGCAATCTACGAGGGACGAGGACAATCTACGTGCCTGGGCTCGACGATGGGGGGCCCGATTGGTGATGGGCGGTTTGTTCCTGTTTCACATAGAGTGGAATATCAATTGTGTTCGTCTGGCTTGCCGGATCCAGCATCGCGATACTGGATGGGGAATGTTGCACGTCGCTGATATTAACTGGATTATGAGATAGGATCCACGCGAGCACCGACACCGATAGAGGGATGCGGTTATATTAGCCCTTGCATATATCATCGTCACATCGTCGGCGTGTTAATCAGGATCCTTTCACATCCGAGAAGCCATGCTGCACACTCGCTGACTCGCAGTTTGCGGACAGCAACCAGATACGATCAAGACTTGGTAAGCGACTGCGGGGGAATATAGACAGACAGACAGATCTTGCTCTCATTCTACATATTGTACATATATATCTTAGCCAATGCGGGAGCTGGATATTATCATAGAGCCCTCTGATGTCTATCCAAGCGGGCGAAACAAACTCAGCCTCTGTAGTATAGTAAACAATAAACAATAAATAATAAACAAAGACCGTTCATTACACTGCCTGGACTTTTATCCAATACCTCTCACAAATCATCTTTTCTCTCTGCCCCCCCACCTAGTCTACCACTATCCACCGCGACGCATTCGCAACGGTCGCCTGCCATCAAACCTGCAACGTCCTCGTATCTCGTACTAAATTCCCCGAAACTGAATCCTAGAACACCAAAGGCAAATAGGAAAAAAAAAGATAGGACAGACTGACAGACAGACAAGCAGACAGAAAAACATCGGACCGAACCGTTTGGGCCCTTTTTTTTTTCTTAACTTTTATTCAACACAACCAGAGCCAGGTACCATTTTAAATGATTTTTTTTTTCATGCAGGTGGAGAAAAAGTGTGATCAAAAACCACACCCATTTTAAGTATCGTGCATACCATTTCTGGTGCTCAAAAGCGTTCCCTGCGCTTTCGGCGCAGGGTTCACCATTATTGGCCCCATGCGGGATTTCGCGTGGGCAGCGGCGCCGGCGGCCATGACCAAAAAGCATCAAAATCAAGACGTCCTGAAAGAAGAAGTCGAATTGCCTCAACTTGCCTTGTCATGTAATGTAATGTAAGGTAGTATGAGTTGCATCATCTCTCGTATACAGTGATAAGATGTGGTGCGTGATATACACTTTTTATTTAGGGGGGGAGATTCGCTTAGGAAATGGATATCTTCTATATACAATCTATAAATTTGAAAAACGATACACAAAGATATACACTGTAACCATCCGAGGAGCAGGTCTTGCCGAATTGCTGATCTCTCTCTCTCTCTATCTCTTTCAAGGGCAAGGGAGCAAGCCTCTTGGGAAAAGTGACTTGGGTCTTTTTTGCTAGAAAGTAAACGTCTCGGGCGGTATTTCCTGCCACAAGCTCACTCACCTCCACAAGGATCATGAATCATGGATGGATGGATAGATAGATGGCATGCCAGGAACGTGGCCAAAGATGGGGTGTGCCTGTTTTTATTGCTCGCTTGCTGCGTGGCTGAAAAAAAGTGACAAACTGACAGCTGCATCCAGCGCGGAGACCATCTATACTGTCTGTCACAAAAGAAAACTTGATGAGGCGCTAAGGTCGGCAGGCGGGCATCTGTTTACTTGTTTTGTTGCTGAAGCTAATCATCTGTTGGGATACGAGGTCGGACGTAGGTGAGAGATCAGGGAAGCAAAAGGTTTAGGGAGGTGTTTAATCTTGAAATTGTGCCATGGATCATTAGCTTTGGAAGTGTGTTTTGAGCAGGGAATTGTCCAAGGGTTTTGCAGGTTAGAGATTGTCCTAAACCCAAAAGTGATATTCTCTTGCTCCAATGGAAGAAGAAATATTCCGCTTCGGCAGGAGTTATATCGGCGAATGTTGACTAGAAACTAGGTATTGCCAACTCTAATTAAATAGTCCTTTCGGTGCATGACAAGTCGGCTTATATTTCTATCAGTAGATGGCTGGAACGGTTATGATGTTTAGGTAAGTCCTTGATATGGATGAAGATCTTTCTGCGATCAATATTACGTCTCTGTCTTGTTAGAGCAGATGCAGTATAGGCGGCAAAGTTTCTAAGATCAAATCAGCAACATTTACAGTTCTATGAACGCAATTGTAAATTTCTCTACTCGTCAGTGTTTGGGTACATTTCAAAAGTTGTTATACATGAGTGTGTACGCTCGACTAAATAAGTACCTTTCCCATCTCATTTTCATGAGAGGTCATAGTCTTTCTACTGGTAGAACTCAAGTTCCGACTCCAGGCTCTCTATTTGTGTATTTCCTATCATCTAGATCTCTCTCAAGAACCAGAAGATTGTTCCATCCTTCCTTATACTCTCTATCACGACTGAGGTGCCATGCGTCCAAAAATAGCTTCTAAGTATCAACAAGAGAGAGAGACTTTCTAGTACTGAATCCATTCTAGTCCAGGCCATCTTCCATTCTTCATCACCTCCAGCATAACCGTTCGAGTGAATTCGCATGCGAAATCAGTTTCGCCATGTGGAAAATGGGAGTCGATGTTATTTCCGCCTTCGTGTTAATGACTGACCACCTTGCAACCCCTTTTTGGAAGCTGATGCTACCATCACTCTAGCATGATATCCTCGCGTTTGGTATCAGGATCAGACAATGCAGAACTCGACCCCGAACCACAATCGAACTCGTCCAATCGGTGCTGCATCCCCATCTCGTCCTCACCATCGTCCTCACAACTCACATAATTGAATCCCTTCCCACCTACGAAGCCAACCCGTTCATGAGGTCCTCGAAACCTTGTACAATCCTTCTAGTTCTCTCGCCGCTGGCCCCGCCGATGCCAGCATCGCCGCCACGGTCCTTCAGACTGTTCCCCCCCACCGCCTTCTGATCTACCTCGTCGGAGTGCGAGGACTCCAGCGCCTTGATCTCCGCGAGCAGGTCGTCGAGGAGGTTGGCGTGCAGCATGAGCTGATGCAGGTTGTGGTCTGGCCGCGCTGCCTCGTGCCACAGCTTCTCACGGGCCACGTCAGCGAGGCGGTATGTCTGCAAGTCAAAGGACATAGAACAGATGTGTGTATTTGTGTGTGTGTGTATGTTCGTTAAAGATCACGAAAGGAAGGGGGAAAAGCTGCCCAGCTTCTGGTAATGATTATGTGTTCTGGGGTATTTGCACAAAAGGCCTTGCTCTTCCGTTCTGTGAACCATATATCGAACTCATGAAGAGAAGAAACCAAACTGTGAAGACTTATAAAATGAGACGGTAGGTTATAATCATAATTATACCGAGTGAAACCTACATTGCTCCATCAACGGCTTCTGCCTTACATTTTCGACCGTATTTGCGTCACGATGCGACTGCCTTTGTTCGGGGACGGCGTGAGGTAAAGACCGAAGGGACCACGAGACGTTTCCCTCTCGGAAAATCCGGATGAAGGCCGCCTTCAGCGGCCCTGCGCGCATTCTTCTACAAAACTCTGGATGGCAGCACCCAACGCAAAATCAGCGAGCAAGACCGACGGGGCCGATTGTTGAAGCGGACGGACGCTATCTCGCGCGTAACGGTTTCCCGCGTCGACAACCTCCGTTGCTCCACTGTCATTTTGTCCTATGAACCCCCCACCCCCTTGGAGGGTGTGATGGCATGTGAAGCTAACGTGCTCGCCTCGCCTCTCGGATGTCCCGGAATGAAAGACATTCAGGTTCGGACGTTATTCCTTCGCGAGTTCCGACATGCCCTAATCATGGGGAGTTGGTAAAGGCGAGCAGGTACATGTGACCCTTGTGCCTCGGAAGCATCTTTGGATTTTCTATAGGATTCTTGTGACTGGAGCCAAAAAAAACCTTCATATAATCAGGAAGAACGCACACTAGTGAACCAAATAAACTTATAACTATCCACAGACTTAATATTTTTGGGTGTATCCAAGCGTTTCCTGATATTGTATTCGGATATACAAGAAATTCTCTCACAAACATTCAATATCGAAATAAAGCACGCTTGCCTACATTATACAACCACTAGCCAACTAGGTATACTACCAAAGCTCACAAACAGGCTTCTTCGAAGGGCACTTGAAACTCTTGCGGAAATCCTTGGAATTAGCCATGGTCCCCATGATACGTGCCCATTTGGGTGCGTGCGGATCAGTATAGATATGGTCTATTCATTCCCCAAATGTCAGTACTTGTCTCTGTTGAGGAAATAGAATCAAGCAGGCATAGTTGTAGAATTAGACTTACTGATTGCGCTCTCCTTCCGGCTTTTGCCGCACCACCAACTCGCATAGCCTACGAAGAATAGCTGATCTTGGGTGAAGAAATCCAGTCCTGGCAGGTCTTCAACTTGAGACTCTGCTTGTCGCTTCTTCCACTGTATGAAGTTTAGGGATTAGTTACATTACTAATTAAAACAAAGAGTATATGTGATCTGGTATTGAACAATAAAACTGATGGGCCATCGCAGATTTTCTTCTACTCTTGGAAAATATGCCGACTGGGAGGGAAATGCTTGGAATACACTTACGGCGGCAAAGGCAGCAGAGACTCCGCCAGCATCAGCTATATTCTCCCCAAGGGTCAACTTTCCGTTGACATGAAGAGGTTTCCCTTTGGGTCCCGGAATAGTCTGGCAGTGAAACATTCCTTATTAGCTAATGATCGCTTCCACAGAAATATCAAATGGTTATAAACTTACATAGTTGTGATATTGATCAACGAAGCAATCTGCACGCTCAGTGAATCCAGCAACGGTGCTATTGGTCCACCAGTCCGTATAATTTCCGTTCTGATCAAATTCACGGCCCGTGGAGTCGAAGGCATGAGACAATTCGTGACCAGAGACAGAGCCAAATGCTCCATAACTGAGAAAGCTCGGTAGATTAACATCGAAAACAGGGAACCTGGGACACGGTAGAGTTAGTAAGCTTTGGTCAAGAAAGAGATCAAAGTGCCGGCTCCAATAACATGAATTTTATCATGGCTTTTTGGAGACCCAATTTGAATATGTTTTTCAACAAGAACAATTTCGATTCAATAGCATAGAGAACAAGTGGCTATGTATCGGAGGGAAAAATATTGGAGTTTATTCAGTGTGACCTACTGCATGATTCCGGCTGGGAAGACGATCTCATTGAGAGGGGGATTGTAGTACGCATTCACCTAAGTCCCAAAGTTAGAGAGCTCAACCAGAGTGTTATGATTACTGCCAATGTGAGCAGGCAACGGGCCAACGTACAGTAGGTACAGTCATTTCCCACTTCTGGAAATCAACAGGCTTTCCAAGAGTTGACCACACCTTCGATACTCCGAAGCGGTTCATCGAGAGAGCGTTTTGGAAGAATGTGGATGC
>Ga0247810_10001021_pt1 | contig 19882 bp, 32 predicted proteins | sample UWRJL119311C1_FD_179918 | JGI IMG/M metagenome (GOLD analysis project Ga0247810, IMG submission 179918) | Plant litter microbial communities from Arlington Agricultural Research Station in Wisconsin, United States - UWRJ-L119-311C-1 | ecosystem: Environmental > Terrestrial > Plant litter >... | reverse complement strand
ACAATTAATCATTTATAATTCTGTAGATGATTAAAGTACACCGAGGTGATGTAATTCTAGCATGGGGACCTGACGGTAAAGGCGGTCTTAAGCAAAGGCCGCTAGTAGTATTTCGGGATGCACCGAAAAATTCGGATACTATTGTTGTATACTGCACCACACAAAACGATGGAGATGAATCTAATACAATCTTAGTTAAAGCAGATTCAGAAAAAGGAATTGAAATGGGTATCGATGACGACACTTACATAAGACCATTCAATATCAGTCCAATTAAGGCAAAATTTATGATTAGAAAAATTGGGAAATGTCCGTACATGCAGGAAATACAAATGTTGGCTGATAAGAAAATGGCACAAGGTAAATAGGAATTGTACTATATCCTTTTACAAATCTCTCCGATGAAAATCATTTATTACTACTTCCGGATAGGAGATGCTGCATTTAAGCCCCCCCTTTCCAACCATTCGATCACTACGCGCAATACATTAGGCGTGATTCTTAAGAGATCCGAAGCCTGATTAATCTTAAAGTTATATTCATATATTTATGTTCATGGAAGACATTGTATTTATAGCCGAGAAGACCGGGACCGGATTCTCGGCTTATGCAGAAGATTTTGAAAGGATACCAGCTGGTACCACAGGCGATACAATGCCTGAATTAAGAAAGAATATTGAAGATGCCTACAACTCGGTAGCCGAATTAAAAGGCTGGCCAGAGGTTACGATTGATAAGATTACAATCAAGTATGATTTTTAGCTCCTTTTAGCTATGAAATAATCCTCGTTCATGAAGGCCTCAACATCTTTGCGTTTGAATCGCAAGTTTCCGCCAACGTTCTTGAATCCTAATTTCTCTTTGTTGTCCTGCACCCATTTCTCACCAAAGCGCGTAAGCGCAGCTACTTCGGAGGTGGTCATATAAGGTTCTTTCAATGATTTTAGCTCTGCATGCATTTCTTCTGCCCGCAGCCTCAATGACCGTAATTCAGCAAGCAACTCATGTACCGCTTCAGTCTCAAATACAGTTAGTCCATTCATGTTAGCTCCTTCTTTTTACTTTGAAATAATTGCGTTGCATGTATTCTTCTACATCTTCGCGTTTGAACCTTAGGCAGCCTCCAAGCATGCTATATCCTATATCGTGCTTGTTGTCGTTGATCCAGTCTCTTTTGAATCCGGTTAACTCCATCAGCTCGGCGCTGGTCAGGTACGGTTTCTTTGCAGCTTTTAATTCTTCTGCTATCTGGTTAACTTGACGGCTAAGGAGATCTATCTTGGATATAAGGTTTTGTAAGGTTACAGCGTCAACAAATGTCACTGGATCCATAATTATGATTTTTTAGCCTTAAAATAATTATGCTCCATAAATTCCAAAACATCAGAGCGCTTAAATGTTAATGAACCAGTTTCTTTGCTAAAGCCAATCAGATGCTTATTGCCGTTTAGCCAGGTCTTACTTTTTCCGGTGATCATCATTACCTGCTTTGAGTTCATGTAAGGGCTTTTTGATTCTTTCAACTCCTGCGTGATCTGATTGAACTGGTCACTCATAATTTCAATTTTGGTCATTAAAGCCTGCAATGCTGCGGTTTCAATAATTGTTATACCTTCCATAATAATCTGATTTAAAATAGATAATCAATTTAAAAAGTATTTTTGTGTAGGACAAATTTTAATACATCAAAACAGTGTTACGGGTGATGATCTTCGGCGACCCCATAGACATTTCGTCCACGAACTCATTGATTTTTGAAATTATCTCATGTTTTCAGGCGCATTATCTTCAGAGTAACCCGCTCTGATTGAGGCTGTCAGATTTTGCAAGAAATCACCTCGTGTGACTGACTCGGAAAACTCAATTATTGATTTCTTCCATTCATTGACAGTGTCTTCATTTTGGTTCCAATATACGCCTGTACGACTGACTCGGAAAACACTTCTACGTGCTGGAATCAAAGTAATTGTATGTTGTTTTCTTTTATACATTGACCGTCAGAAAATCTCGCTTCTCTTCTGTTGCAATCCTGCTATACTGACTCTAAAAACTCAATTATTTCGCGTGTATGACTGACTGAAAAAACTCGATTATCAATGCTGTAAACCTGCAGACTCGCGCGCGCGTATTGTTTTTTTTATTGCCGGCAGCGCTTGCCGTGTCCTTTTGATACTAACTGGTGATTAGTGACAATTGATGCAAGTGCCGCTCGCAAGGGTTTAAAAGCGATAGGCGGAATTCCGACCTTGATGAATATCAGTGAGTTATCAAATAAGTAGCCCAGTGCTGTCAGTAGCACAAATATCCTAGTGCTTTTTATGTTACGAACGTTAGTCAGCAACATTCCCTGTCAATTACCAGAGATCCCGTAAATGATCAATGCAGAAACCAACTGAGTAACTCACAGCTACTCGGTCGAGGTTTTACACCTGGCAATGAAAGGCTGCGGGTTTAAATAATGTATTATAACAATTAAAAGTAATAATTGAAATAACACGTTTTAAGGGATTTTATTTAAATAGATGTACAATTTGCCGCGCGAGTGCCTTTTGTTGCTATACGTGGCCTGAGTGTCCTTATTACAACAACTTCTATTAGTTTCGTGTATCGTGAAATATAATCAAATGTAAAATCATTCCGTTCGACATCATGTCGAACCCCCTTTTAACCTGCGGGCATAATGATCTAGGAAAACCTTCCACGCGCCTGCATTAAGACCGACGATAATTATTCATACCTCCGCACTTCCATATCTGCTACGCGCTTGCCCGCGCGTATGGACTCTAAAAACTCAATTATCTCATGTTTTCTCATGATTCACCCAGTACTCGTTATGGTGTTCGAAAATCTTCAACGGCTCGGGCGCGCTCACGTTATGATGTTGGATAATTGCATTTATCTTGAATGAATCTATCAAAATCATTCCCCTGTACGCGCGTAGTGACCGGGTAAAAATCATTGGCGGCATTAGAATCGTTGATTTATGCTATCACTGTTATCTCATAGTTATTGATTATTTTATTGAACTATATTGAACTAATGTTTTTGAATTTTGCCCCCTGCGTTATGATAGGGGATAAATAATTTTTGCCTGAATTATGCCTGATAAAATAGGGGTGTGTTCAAAAGTGAGCGCTCCTGAATGTTAACATTAGTTAACAACCTTGAATACTGCTTGAATGTCGGGTTTTGTAAGGTTCTAGCAACTAAACGCATGGCTCGTATTTCAGGTTTTATAAGAATCTCAGCTCTATTTGATATGTCAGATTTCTTTTACATCGCCCTAAATAACAAGTTTTAACAAGTTCTTGGGCATAATTATTTTAAATCTATTCTTGAATGTCAACTTTTGAGATCCTATCTGTCTGGCGGTGTTTGCCGAATGTCAACAAATGTCAACATGCCTTACGGGCCCTCGCGTTACATAGATGCATGTACAAGAAAATCTGGTACATCTGAAAATGATTGGTTTTGATAGGTTTTATGTATTTGTCCTGCCCTTTGTTATTTATGATTTATACTAAGTTTTGCTAAGTTCTGTTAGTGTTGAACCTTAATTATTTATGAACAACTCCTTTTGTTAAAAGTGAGGTTTTGTGAGGTTATGGCTATTGTAAATGTTTCTCATTTATCCGGCAACACCATAACATTTAATCACAGGTTTGGACAGGTTTTGTGAAATATGCAATTGTTGCGGTGTAGTGTTTGCATTCCTGGTAAAAGTATTGGTGTTTTATTGAATTAATGTTAAGTTTTGATAAGTTTTACTCTAGCTGAGCAGACAAATATTTGTTAACCACTTTGTGAGTAAGTTACGCTTACTAGCAACATAAAGGCCCTGCAATTATGTAGGGCCTTTTAATCAAATATGATTTCAATCTGAGGTTTTCTGAGGTTCTACTTAATTTCCCCTAAATAAACCGCAGCTTTTTCAACATCAATAACGATCTCTGATGCGTATTTATCTGTCAAAGGGTCGTACGCTCCCCGGATCCTTCTTGCAAATAGAAAATATTCAAACCCGATATCGCTTTTTAGAAATATATTACCTGAAGGCCATGGTCCGGCTATCCGGAATGTACAGTCGCTTCTGAATTGTTCAAAGGAAATCCAATTACCAGAATTTCTATGATGCGGGTTTCTTGGCTGTAAATATAGAGACGGGTCTTCGCTTATTTTGAACACCAGCACTTTATTGAAATCGCTCCTTTGCTTGAACATAGCGCTTTTTGTAAAGTAATCAAACTCCGGATCCTCAATAGACTGTTTACAGGTAGGATGCTCGCAATACTGATCAGCTTTATCTTTCATTAGGCACATGATTTCTGCCCTTTCATTTCTTTTATGTTCTCTGCGGTAGTGTGCATTAAGCTAACATAAGTCATAGCAGATATCACGGCTTCTAAACCGTCAATAGCCATACTTCTTTCTCCTTCTTCGCTTCCCCTGGCTATTGTGGCTAGAAGAAATCCGGCCAGATTTAAACCGGATATAGTTTCTTCAGTATTTATTTTCCTGTCATTTTCGCTGATTTCATCAAACAATAACTCTTGCGTGTAACTTAGCATTTTTTGGCCCCTTTCTCAAAATGATCACAAAATTGGTTAATATGGTTTATAAAAGTTTTCTTTCCCGATCTTCCTGATAGCTTAATATTCCCCCATTCAGGATTTTGATTGTAAGAAAAGAATAGATGTCTGTACTGAGCCTCTGTCAACCCGAAAAAGAATCTCTCCCCATCATAAGGACTGCAGCTAACATGTCGGTAGGTCGCACTTTTACTGCCACTCTTATTGAAGGCCTCTAGCCAGTCGGACGGGAATAGGATAGGGTACTCGGCCTCATAGCTGCAATCGCAAAAGCTGTACGGATTAACAAGGGATGCGTTCTGCAGGTGATCTGCAAACAACCGCAGCCGGTCTAATCGTAGAATAGGTACAGTCTGATCCATACGGTGAAAATATACGCTTAACGTTTTTGTGTAATCATACAGCTGGTAATGCTCCTGTGGTGTAAGCTGCTCGGTTAAGAAGCCGTTAACCTGTATCCGTTCTAAGATACCCCGCAGCTCATCAATTTGACCTGCTGCGACTGACTTTCTGTTATTAACTCCTTGATTATGCATGACCAGCCTCCTCTCTTTTACCAAATCCGGACCAAGTATTAGGCATTAACCCGCTTTGTCTAAGGATACGCTCATTCTCTTGCATATCGTCAAGCATAATCGCGTCTTGCATATCATTGACTGTGTCGAATAGCCTACCGATGGGACTACCTTTCTCTGGCCTAGTTTCCAATATAATATTGAACAAACCTCTTGTTATAGCCTTGATTGCACTGAAATTTTCAGCATAATCTTTTGGACTATCAAACATCTTTATCAAACTAGTTGCCTGTTCAGCGGTTAAATACTGGAGATCAATAATAATCTGATTGGTAGGCTTTATTGCAGTAACGACACCCTCTTTATCTGTTATTTTAATTCTCATCACAATCTCCTTTCATACCTACGTAGATAGCAACTTCTTTTACGTCCATTACGGGTTGATTCAAAACAGATAAGCAGTTGGTAGCATCAACATTCCCTGCGGCTATCAGCGATTTTATTTCACTAACAGATCTGCTCCTTAATGATTGATATTCAACATGGATGAATTTTACTTCATCAAAGCTAAATACTGAACGCTTAGGCCAATTGCCGCGAACCTCAACTGTAAATCCGGTATTCATATTTGCAGTATCGCTGCCTTTTTTAATCCCGGTTAAATATCCCACCGTTTGCAGGATATCGGCAGGAACATTAGCGCGCACTTCATCAGTTAATGATTTAATTTCCTCCGCCGTAATGATACTATAATGTACATGGAATCGGTCAAATCCATGATCAGCAAAGAACTTATTCCATCCAGGGTAAAACTGTGGCGTCTTGGCTGTTACCTTGCATCCCCAGTGATTGCATTTAATATTGCTTTTACCTTCAAGTAAGCAGGTATGGTCTATAGCGATTACTTTGTTATTGTTCGTGTTGGTTTTCATATTTGGTTTGAATTAGTAGATAAGATTTTCGATTTTAAAGCTTCTGAATGCACCTTGTTCAAGGTCGAAATATGCAAGCGTTTTGTTTGTGCTAGGTTTGCCTTTGAACTCGTAATTCACATGCGGGCCTTGGAGCGTTCCGACGGCCGTTCTAACGCTTCCATCAACCTTGCGGTAAGAAAACTCTACAACTCCCTTTAACATGGCGTATTTGAGTTTAACTGTTTGCCACGCATGTTTTAATGCTTCTGAAAATGTTTTGAAATTAGAGGCGATCTGCCATGCTGTTTTAAATACTAATTTTTTCATAATGTTATCCTCTTGTTGTATACTACAAATGTAGTATAATCGGAAGATCTTATTGTCACTCTATTGTCATAGTCTACAAACGTAGTATACGTGTATTTCTGGTTCATATCTTTGCGGAATGAAAGAACATGAATTGAAAGAATTACTTGAGCGTCCAGAGCTAAATAAGTCTGGTATAGCTGATAAAATGTATCCTAATAACAAACACGCTAGGACAACGCTTAGTGCAAAGATTGCCGGTCGAAAACTAGGGAATGGTGTTGCAAGATTAACAGATGATGATCTGAAGAAAGGGTGGGAGGTATTAAAAGAACTGGCCGATGCTATTTATAGCAAAGCACCGCAGGAGTGAATAACCTTGTAAAATTCGAATAGTGATGATGATTTATGGTAAACCGTAATATTTAACGAGTTAGTTGTTAGATTTTTGCATACCTAAATTTAAGCCATGAAACCTCAGCATTATATTCAATTTGGAGTAATAATATTCTTCACTATACTTATTTGTTTTTTCTTTTACCAGAAATCAAAAGTAGAAAGTGAGAAATTGGAGAATACTACAAACGTATCAAAGTCAGATTCATTAATGCTTGATTCTTCTCTAATTATTACTGATGTCGATACATCGTACAAAGACATTCAACATGAATGGGCTTATGGCGAGAAGATAGACCAAATGTCCTCAACGCCAATATACCTTGCTCAAGTAATATCCGGCACCGTCCTTAATTTTGAATTTCCGTATGATGGAGGTGCTTCTGCTTATTTAACTATTCGCAATAAAGACGGGCTTAATAAAGCTTATCTGGAAATAAGTAAAGGCCAATTTCTTATTCATTCTTCAGCTAAAATGTGGAAGTTAAGATTCGATCAAGATGAGACTGACTACTATTTATTTAATCCCACCTCATCGGGCAATTCAAGAATAGCGTTCGTATCTCGCGCTGCTGAGTTTATATCTAAGGTTAAAAAACATAAGAGACTGTTCATAGAGGCTGAGTTCTACCAGGAAGGATTAAGGCAAATAGAATTCGATATCTCAAATTTAAAATGGGATCACTAAGAATTCAATAATAAATTGGTATTGTTTCAAATGTACATTAAGCGCTTGCTGCTTAGCTACAATTGGTATTACCAATTAGCAGATTTACCTTCTTCAATACCCGTAGCTAATTTAATAACCCACGCTTGGAAGGAAAGATCAATAACTCTTTTAGTGGTATCAAGTTTCAATATGCCTTTATCTGTAAATATTGATCTGTTGTATTGCGCTGCAGGTAAGATGCCTATTTCTATGACATCTCTTACCGGATAACCATAAATACGATTTATAGAAGGAGCCATAATCCGCAATTTATTGTCCTTGAATTCGATGGTAAGGGTATAATTCAATGTAAAACGGCCGGAATATCCTTTCACCGGTACGCGGTCTTCCACAGCGTTAATAGTTATACTTTCATTCTCAACCAATGACAGAACGTCCTTTGGTGAAGTAAACTGTTTTGATAAATACTTAAGCGTGCGCTTGTAAAGATCCTGTTTTGAAATACCAGGGTAATCTTGGATGATGTAATTTAGAGTAGTATCTGATTTATTTACAAAGCCCTTTGGAGTTAATTCGAATATCGCTTTTGTTTGAGAATATGACGCCAGGGAACAAGCTACCAGAACAAATAATAAGAGCGTATTTTTCATAACTGAAATTTGAATGGTGCAAAGATATAAATTGATCCCTTACATTAAACTACGACAAACCGTAAAATAATAAGATAAAACATTCCCTTTGCTATTTTGCAAAGGGAATGTTTGTAGTAACAGCTTCTTATTTTATCATCGCATCACGTAACGCCTGATCGAAACTGGTTGATTTTACAGGAGTGGTGTTTTCAATGACCTTGTCCAGTTTGCCAGCTAACCCGTCAGTATTGTTGGCGGTTCTCAATGTATTCGCTGCAATCTGTACGGTAGCATCGAACTGTTTCAAAGTTGTCTGGTAAAGCAGTGCAATGTTCTGGGAAGTCGCTTTCTGGATATCGTATTGAGCCTGCCAGATACCCAATCCACGGTTAGCCGTTCCTTCGGTTAGAGCTTCGGATACTATTTTGCCAGATGCGCCTTGAGCAGTTGAATCTTTTGAGCCCTTAAGATCGGATCCAGTTATCTTTTTGTACTCCTCAAACTTTTTAAGGGCTTCATCTGTCATTTTGCTAAAATCAAGCTGAAGCTGTGCAATTTCCGCAGCAGTTAGTTCATCTCCGCTTTGTGCCGCTTTGTCGAAATTTTTATAAAACTCCTCCATTTTGCCGGCCAACACTTTATTTTTAAAGATGTTCAAGGCCGCATCATCCATAGATTGTTTAAAGAAGTCTGCCAGATCCAGCGCTCCGGTCTTCCCGCTGGCAAACATTTCAGCAAGGGAATTTGTCAAATTATCAGACGTTGTGCCGGTAAATAATTCAGAGGTTTGCTGCGCTAATTCTGCCATGGCTTTCTCTGCATCATAGCCTTTCTGCTCCAACTCTTTCAATCGCTCTACCAGCGCCTTTGTATCGCCTTCAAGTTTACCTTGGGATAATAAACTACTCAGTTCTGCAAAAGATTTACCTTGCAGGCTCTCATACTTTTTATTAACCTTGGCTTTTTTGAACCAAGTCCCGTGCGTATAGCTTTCAGATGAAACGAATGACTGCCCCTGCAGCTTAGCCATTATTTCGTCAGACTCCGTTTTATAGGCTGCGGTTTGTTGTGTTCTTAATGCGACTTCATCCCGAATACCGTTTAACGCGATCTTGTTATTTCTGACATTTTCAATTTGCCTGTTTTTTAATAAGTCCTGATATTCTCGCTCTCCGGAGATAGCATTAGAATAGTAATCCGCCACTTCCTTGCGGGCTGCGGCATTCATTTCTTTTACCTTTTTCCCGATAGAGAATAAAGTTCCAACGGCTTTAATAGCTGATCCTATGATTTTTGCCGGATCTCCAGACGCTACCGCTCCAACTAAATCCCCCGCAGCACCAGCAAGCTTGCCGATTGTATCCAATGTATAACCTGCCTCAGTATCAACACCGCCCAGCCCCTCTGATAAGGTCATTGCAGCATCGGAAGCAAGGTTTAATCCGGTGGCGGTGCCCATCAGGGCCTTATTGTCTTTTAAGCTGTTTAAAAAGCTTTTTAATCCACTAGCCTTTCCTGATCCTTTTGGATCTAAATTGTCTATTTCATTATTCAGGTCTGCCAGCTCTTCTTTTAGTCCGGTAACGCTTGGGGTTGCTTTTTTACTTTCCAGATCAATAGCATTTAGAACATCAAGACGTCTTCCTCGCAGCGTATCAAGGTTAGACTGGTCAACCCCTATATTTAACCTTATTTTTAGTCCATCAATTGTTTTTTGTATCTTATCCTTAAGGTCATTCGGGATATCGATATCCTTCATTGCGTTCTCAAGCCCTTTAATCTGCTCTGTGATCTGTGACCTGGTTAAAACTAAAGCATCCTCTGCTAGCCGTTTGAAAACTTTTGATTTGGCATTATCGGCATCAATAAACGCGTCTGCATCAACCTTGTAAGCTTCATCCAAAAGCTTATACATTGCCAGGCTTTTAGCTGGGCCATTTTCCGCCTCTTTATCCTGAATAGCCATTTTACGTTTGGCGTATTTGACATCCAGGGATGTCAATTTATCGGTTAGTGATTCAGCGGATTCATAAGCATCTGCATAGAAAGAATCATTGATATCTTTGCGCTTCATACCAAAAGCCACAATGTTTTCTGTTGCAATGGCTAATTCTTGCTTTTGAGATTCAGTGTATCCGGTAGGATCTCCGTATTTATTCAGTATATCAGTCTGTAGATCTTCAAGTTTCTTTGCGTACACTTCGGCTGAAGAAAATTGTTTTTGATATGTCTCTACAGAAATATTGAACTCCTTAGTATATCTTTCCTGGGCCTTATCTGCACCGTATTTAAGTCTGTAATCTTCAACAGCCTCAAAGTCTCTGGTTTGCTGTTCTAACTGCGCTCTGAATCGGTCATTGATTCCCTTATTGATCGCGGCTTGTTTCTCGTCAACTTCTGATGAGTCTATTTTTGATAACGTCAATCCGAAACCTGTCTGTTTATCTTTAGGTATTTTTTTGTTCAATTCATCATAATACTCTTTAGCCTTTTGGCGAAGCGTATCATATTTCTCAGATATAGAACTAACCTCAGCATCATCAGCGGTCATCTGCTTGCGACTAGATCCGGCAACCATTTTATCAATTTCTTTCTGTAGAGTATTCCTTGCTTTAATTAAAGACTCAGCCGTATGATCAGCTTTAGCCGATTCAGTGTCAGGTAAACCGTTAGCGTCCCTTAGTTCCTTTTTAAACTCCTTCAGCTGGCGTACGTATTCTTTGTACTGTTTGCTGGCAACATCTAAAGGTTTCTTTAACTCAGTAACCCTTTTGATATCGGCTTTGATATCGTCAATAGTTCTGCCCCCCTGATCGGTATCAGTTAGCTCACCTGTACCAATAACATCTACCTTTTGCCCGCCATTACGAAGTTTATTCAGCTCCTTTACTAAAGCTATTTGCTTTCTCCTTTGTGTATCGATCTCCTGAAGCTCTTGGGTAGCGGATAGTGTCCTGTCTGATTTCTTTACAGATTCATACAATACTTTTGCTTTCAAGTATTTCACATCTAAAATGTCCCTGATCTTAACCTCTTCTTTTAAAATGCTTAAGCGTTCGCCGTCAATACTTGTGTCCTTATTTCTGTAAGTCGCCTCTGCTATTTTTTTAGCATCCGCATTGATTTTTTCCTGCGCTTCATTCCTTGATTTTGCAGCGCTATCGGCTATAAACTTTTTAGGATCAGTAGTAATTCCTTTTACGGTAGCAATGAGTATGTCAATCGCTCCAACGGATTTTGTTGCTCCATCAATCAACCCTTTAAAGAAGTTGAACATATTACTGTTTGGGTTTGTAGTTAGGTTAACTACAGCATTCCCTAATTTATCAACAGACGCTCCGAGGGAGTCGTTTGCAATCTCAAAGTTATGCGCAACGCTTGTTCCCTCTTCAAATGCATGTGTTCCTTTAACAATTCTATCAGCTAGCTTATCCTGATTCTCTGCAAGGATTTTAACGGCATTGGTTACTTTACCTGTAGTAATCCCCACCGATCCAAGTCTTGCCGCAAATTCCGTAGCAACTGGATTTCCAGCCTTTAATCCTTTGAAAAAAAGATCCAGCGCTTTCTTTGTATCGGTATTTACAATATTGGTAAACTTTTCAACGGTCAATGTAGAATCAGCTAATTGCGCAATTGCAGCATACTTGCCTGTTTTTGTGGTTAATCCAGTAACCAAACGAGTAACAGATAAAGCGGCAGATGAAGCAATTTGACCAGACTCACCCAAAACTGCACCATAAGCTGATATTACCGGAATTGACAACTTCGCGCTGGCAGCAGTACCAGCCACCCCTAAAGTAAAATCCTGTAAATACTTTACCGTTACTGGTCCAGAGTGAGCGAGCTCCAGCATGTTTGATCCAACCTTGCTTAACGCAGTACCCAAAGAAACCCCCTCAGCTTGTGTAATTTTGTAAATAGTTACAATTCTACCCAATGATTCTGCAACCGCTTCCGCGCCCCCTGGAAGTTCTTTCTTTAGAACGACAGCCAGCTCGTCTACCTGCTTTATAAACTCAGGTAAGTCTTTCTTTACAACACCGAGCCTGCCTCCAATAAATCCAATATCCAATAAGCCCTCCAAGTTGGTTCTGGTGTTCAGGTCTTTCAATCCGTCAGCAAGGTTGCCAACTTCATCAGTTGATAATTTAGCTGTTCTTCTAACATCGGCAAATGTATCTGAAATCTCAACGTTATGTGAAAATATAGCTTTTGCGGCTGTCCATGCTGCACCCATCAGCGCTATAGGGCCTAACGTAGACAGCGCCCCGCCGCTGATAGAACTAAATAATTGATTGAATATGTTTCCGTCTGAAGACTTAGGCAAGGATTCCGGAACCTTTTTCAGTTCCTTGGCTACTTTCTCAACTTTGGTAGGATCCAATTTATTGATCTGCGCCCCCAAATCTTTGACAATAGTATTCATACGTTGTCCGGATGCTGATTCCCTTTCCGCTTTAGAAAGCCTACCATAAGCAGTAACAAGCCTTTCAAGCGCCGCCTTGCGCTGCTCGATAGAACCTTTAGCATTCAGCATTTCACGGGCGTTATTCTTCAACTCTTTGGTCGATTCGGCCTGTCTTAATTTTTCCTCAGCAAGCATTTGCGCCAACTGTTTTTTGCTTAATACATTTTGATTGGTCGCTGTAGTTTGCTGTTGTGTAGCCTGCGTATTGTAGTTTATACCGGCATTCAGTGTGCCATTAGCAACCGCTGCATTTGCGGCTATAGCGTTTAGCTTTGCTCTGGCAACTACCTCATTATTGATCGCAGCAGTGTACAGCATACTACCTTGCTGCGCTTTTTTATATGCATCTATCTCAGCCTGACTATTCGATATTTGCGTTGGCTTTTTTTTATTTGCATCGGCAGTCAATTGCTTTTGTAATGCAATCTGTTCCCTTTTTATTCGTGATTCTTCACGTAACGCCTCCTGAGTAGCCAATGATGCCGTTCTATCTGCCTTTGCTTGCTCAGCCTTCGCCTTTGTCAGATCCAAGGCTTCCTGTTTGATCTTCAGCAATCCAGCCTGATATTCAGTTAGAGGTTTAACATCGAATGCCTTTGCAGTGCCTGCGCCAGCTGACCCCGCAATATCCCGCATTTCTTTTTTTAATGCCTGAGCGGATTTAATTGCATCGGCCACGCTCAACTTTGCTATTAAATTCAAGCCCCTTCCGCCTGCACTACTAAATTTAGCCATTGGTATTTTTGTTTATGTTCATTATTGATTTAATTATTTTGATGATCAGGGAGAACGTGATTGATTATTGCCTGCATTTTAGCCTGGAACCTAGGATTCTTTAAGCTTGGATAAACGACAGTAAGGTGGTGATTGATCATCTCTGAATTCACGAAGCCTAAACAGTCTGCCATTGCATCCCTTAACCCTACACGTAACTTTGAAATTCGCTGATTAAAAAGGCAGGCCGGATGATATATCTTATGTGCAACTGCAATGAAGAGAATGATTTTATCTACTATTATGAATTCTGGGTTTTTTAGGTCTATTGCCTCCAATATTTTAGGCATCAGCAATAAATCATCCGATAACGGTGTGATTTTCGGTAGTATCTGATCTACGATATCAGGATACAATACTGAGACTGCACGCCCGATTAATATGGTTTTCGCGTTTTCTGTCATAATTTCTTCCAGTTAACCAGCTCCCCTGATGGGGTTGAATCTGCGCTCATCGCCCGTTTATCTGATACAGCGAAAATTTCCCTGTGCGTTTTATTGTTGATGTATATTGTATGAAATGACATTTTCTATTGTTTTGCGTTGTTTGCTTTCTTGATTCGCCTTAACAAATCTCTGTTTTCCAGCCTTAATTTTTTGTTTACCTCTTGAAGGGATTCAATCTTTGATTTGTATTGTCGCAGTCCTTCTGATGCTAATTTTAAGCTTTTTGCGGAATCAGATAAATGACCGGACAATTGAATTAGCTTTGTGTGTGATATGAAAAATGCCATAATATTAGTTTAAAGAGGGGTGAGGTGCCAGTGAACTTTTATGGAATAGCATTCCCGATTTATAGGGCATTACAACCGTCAAGACTGTTTTTCCGCTTTCCATCTTTGCTGCAGTAATACTTTCGATCTTCTCCCAAGAATAATACTTTCCTCCAAGATCATGGAAGTATGAGTCAGTCCCCATGCTGTGATGATAAATATTGATCTCAACTGTAGTGGATGAATCCCGCAGCTCCCTAAGCTTGATCACATTAAATTCCTTCCATAACTTTAGCACCTGCTTGGCCTTTTTCCGGATCACCTTTGGTGCCTGATTGATATTTATTTGTAGCCCCTTCATTTTAACTATTGAGTTTAGGACAAAGAAGAGCGCTCAGTGAATTGGCGTTGCAATCGCTTACCATTGCCGCAGCCAGCTTTACAAAGAAATCTCTTCTAACCTCTGGCGCTGCGGTTTCTAAATCCTTTTCTATAATGGGTAAGTTTTTCTCGATTAGCCCCTCAATCCTGTATTTAACAGGTAGTTTTCTTTTGCCCTTCGGCCTGCCCTTTGGATTGCCTGTCTGTCCTTTTTGATACCTCATTTTGCCTGTTATTTTCTGTTATTTTTCTGTTATTCAAAAGTACCTAACAGGACCATGGGGAATAGGAATGCAGTTTTACTATAGGGAGGAAATAAGCAAATAGGATGGGTATCGCCAATATTGGGGAGGCTACTTATTTCATACTTGGTATAGTACGAATAGCTGTAATCTATAAAGTTATAGGAAGTATAAACGCCAAAACGAAAAATCCGTTTTTCCAAAACCAAAGTTCCTAATCACATAATAGATAATAGTATTAAATAGTTGATGGTCAGTTTAATAGTGCTCTGTCATTTACTATCCATTTTAATATCCAATCTAATACCCAATAGTACTTTTTACACATATTGACTAGTTAAAATATATTCAAAACCTATTTAAACACCATTTAAACAGGGCTCGTATTTTTACTTCTATATCACAAGGGACTTTTGGTTTTGATTTCAGAATATGCTCGTTTATTACAATAAACATCATTACAGCGCTTTTGAGCTACATTATTTGATGTTTGAAATTAATATCCAATAACCATTTCGTTTTGTCCTGTATAAATGCACAAAAAAGCCCCCATACAAATCAATGCATGAGGGCGGCTTCTGGGGGACATTACTTAATCCGCGATTCGCAAATAAGTGTCTTTAATAAATTGATACATTGTATTTCTTAATTCATCAACCAATTGAGTCTGGTGTTCGTAAAGCTGGTATAGCATAACCAGCATGGAAGTATTCGCCCTGTTGAACTCAGCAACTTCATCAGCAATCAGATTTGTTACATTGTCACCGGCAGCAATTTTTTTCTGTATTTCTTCTGTCTGTGCAATCCAGCAAACAGCCTGTAATATTTGTAGGATATCCCCTACGGGATTTTTTACATACTGATCGTCAGCTATAAAGCACTTGATCACGCTGAATTCAGGCTTTATTTCTTTGTAGGTGTGTACTTTGTATTCCTTCATGTGATTCATATTTAGTATACTAAAATATTAAATTTTTCAATAATTTTTGCTTCGGGAGGCATAATTTCATAAATATTTATTACCTTCTTTGGTGCTCGAATATGAGCACTACGAAACCCAGATATAAACGGAACGAGAGGATGATATCAATCGTTGGTGATAATATTCGTAAATACCGAAAACTAAAAGGCTTAAGTCAGGAAAAGCTTGCTCTTTTATGCGATATAGAAACTCGGATGGTCAGTAACTATGAGCGAGGTAAAGTGGATACAAATATTACTATGCTGTGCCTAATTGCAGAGCATTTGGGTATAAAGCCTGGACAGCTTTTTGAGGAGCCATAGCCATTTATAATTTTTAGACACAAAAAAAGCCCCATACAAACGCACGGGGCAACTAATTAATTATAAATTGCTATGAAAGTATTAAGTTAATCATTAAATCTCTCGGTAACAACAGGTTATAGGCAAACGATTACTTTTGAGTCTCTTTGCCCATCTCCGATCTAAACATCCAGTGGGTGACATCGGCATAATAAATAGGGCCTTCATAAGCGGAAGTTGCAAATTTGTTGTGTACATAATAAACATCATCCTGATCAATAATGGTAACATCCAATTGTTTTAAGATTAAGGAATGCCCTTCATCTGGTAATTGATCAGTAACTGATATCCATATCATATCTCTAATTATTTAATTGATGTAGCACTAATCCGCCCATCTTCATAGCCTGTATTATATTTTTGCTCACCATATAACTCAGCGGCCTCATTTACAATGTATAGAATTTTACATAAAGGCTCCGGGTCGTCGCTTGCCTTATTAAACCCTTGCATTCTTAAGGACAATAGTGTGTCAAGTAATTCTTCAAAGCTTTTCATACTGCAGGTTCTTTAATGGTTAATTCTTCACCGGTGAGGGCAAACACCAAATTCTGTAATTGATGTACAAACTTGATATAGGTCATGCAGTTTCCTTCAAAATAAACCCCATGCTCACCATCATCACCCAAACGTAGTTCGTATCCATATCCAGGAAGTTCATACCTGGGATTCTTACTATCGCTGTAATGCGCTGTAGTTAGTCCCAATTTAACCAGCCATTCTTCGGTTACTGGGATTGGCTGCAATTGTATAGATCCATCATTCCAAGTGCTCAATGCATGCAACTCATCATCACCACTTACTCCCCTTATTCTGCCTTCTTTTATTTGATCAATAAAACAGAAAGGAACTTTTTGATTAAGACTCTTTACAATATTACCTAATCTTAGTTCGGTTGCTTTCATAATTAAAATTCTTCCCTTGTTGTACGTTTTTCATAATCCAGAAAGTGAAATATAATAACTTCGTTCTTAACGTCGATATCAAAAGTAACGGTCTCATAATGGTCATCATCATTGTTCATATCAGAACAAGAAAAATAATATGCAACATTATAGTTAAAGCTTACTTTGCCCTTTCTTGAGTTGTGGTCATATTCTTCTTCTGAAAGGCTAAACTCTTCACACTCTGGCGACCCACCCTCATCTGAATGACGAGAAAGAAGTTGGCTTATTATTTCTCCCTCATTACCTTCATCGAATTCATCCGTAGGATCAGAACCTCCAGTGCACACTGCTTCTAATAGCTCCTGTAAATCGATCTCTTCTTCTAGAAAAGAATTATAAAGATCCATTTCTAAGTCTAGTTTCATATCTGCCATATTCAAATATAATTATTTAGTTTCAGTCGTATCGGCTATAATCATTATCTATTCTAATATTTCAATAGTAGTGCTTTAGTTTGGTGGTGTAGATACCGGCTTCTGAGAAGCATGTATGTAAATCCTGCCTCTAAACTTTGCCTGCCAGGTACGGTTCTCAATATCCTTAATACCATGAGCGATCAATAGCGCCCATGGATTTTTAATACTTAATGCTTTCATCTTTTAATTGTATTTTAACACCTTATTTAAAGATAATAACAGACTCATGACTGAAAATGCTATATGTGTACATTGCGGCAGCAGCAACACTTTCTCCTTGAAAAGATCCTACTTTATAAAAGAGATAATTGTATGTTCAATCATAATGAGCATTTCATTATACTTCTGGATCTATAGCTCTTCATCGTTTGCCATTTACCTTACTCTCTGGCCATTTTTTTTAATAATTTTTAGGCTCTTCAGAATTTATAGTAAAAACCCTAACCGCGGAATCTGCCGCGATTGTAAAAAGAGGTTCAGGTACTAATTACTATTATCAGATGTTCTATTTAAAAAATCGTTTTTTTAATCTGAACCCGGTCGCTTTGCTCTTCTCAGATCGGCTTTTATCCTTGTAATGCCTGTACTAGTTGTGGGAGAATAGCCGCCAGTACAGGATTGTACGATTGCCTCTCAAACTGGCTAGGCGTTGTAGGAAAGTCTTCACATGTACAGCAAGAAAGATCTTCCTGGTGAAGGGATCCATAACATTCAGGGATGAGAACTTTCTTGCTCATGAGTGGGTCAATGGTGAAGTAGCATTTCATGACTGTGCAATATTATTCATAAATACCTCCTATTTCAGTTATAAAGGGCTCCTGCTGCAATTCGCCATTCTCGTCGATATGCTGCGGTCTATGCCCGTCAGCGTACGAAATATGACCCCTGATCTTATCAACTCCATATTCGAATACTGTTTTAAATCCGAACCACTGACATATTCTTTTGGCCTGCCCATGGATATCGGTCTTTTTCATTTCCTTTGGGAAGAAGCCGACTTTCCGCAGTGTATAGAAATCAAAGAACTCTTCTAAGAAGTTTTTCAATATCCTGTCTCGCTCTTTGGCTTCTGACTGCAATTGCTTGTTGTTCATATCTGGCTGATGGTCTTTATCCTTATTATATCCGGATGTTACGTTTTACCTTGTCCACCATAATGCTATCCAGTCCTCCCCAATCTTTACAGTGAGGGACAATCCTTTTTAGGTGAACAATCTTTGCATTCTTTTCGTCAGCTGTCATCAGTATGTTTCCTCTAACCGCTTGCATTTCAAACTTTATACATTTTTCAAGATTGAAATCTTTGTCTACAGCCGCACTCTCTCTTTTCTCTATTGGATTAGTAACTACAAATCCGTTCTTTTTTACCTGTTCCATCTGTGTTTATTCTAGTCGTTAAATTTAATTGGTGTAATTGGCCATGCCCCTAATTTGTCCTTAAGTTCGTTAAGCATATCAAGGGTAGTATCCTGACTTAGATATTCGTCCGTATCCTCAAATCCATAAACCCTTGCAAGATCATCCAGGGAACATTGTAAATAACCAGTCGAACGATCTTGAAAATATCTTATTAATTTACCACCACAATAGCCAATCAGTATGTTCTGATTTTCAGTAATCTTAACTACTTGACCGCCGGTTGTAGCCCCTGTTTTGTCAAAGAAATTAGAGTAGTACCCGATTGGGGTTGGCTCTATGGAGTCGCTATCAGGATCGTACGCAATACATTTAAGCGACAATAGCAGTTTGATAGCTTGTTCAAATGTCAAACCGCGCTTACTTGCGAATTCAATTACATTATTCTTATGCTTACCATTCGGCCCAATGCTGTTATCTTCTTTTTCCATTGTAGTGCTGACGGTTAGTTTATGTTGTTGGTTTCTTCTCTTTCTACAAAAAGCGGATTCCCTCCGGTAAGTTTATTCTCCAGTATTTTAGCCTGTATTTCTGGATCGCTAACCATATCGTTATGGTCTTTAAAGCCCAGTGCTTTAGCGAAATCATCGCTATTAAAAAGCACTTCGCCGGTTGCTTTGCATTTACTCATTCGTACTTGGTTGCCTTTGAAATAATCTATGTAATTAATGTGGGTGCTGTTTTCTGATATCTGTTTCATAGCTGTTAAATATAATTGTACAAGACGAGCGACTGAATAGTAGCGATCTTATGTGAATCCTGGTCTTCGGGCGCAATCGGCATTATGTTGCCTTCATCGTCCGTATAGGTTGCCATGGCACCATACGCCACGGACTTGATTTCGTCAATTAGTAATTGAAGTTTTTGAATTTCTTCAAATGCTGCTTTTAGCATAGGATCGTTCTTTTCTGAATCCTGAATGTTATCTAATATATTTTTCATAACTGAGTTGGTTAAGCCCCAGCAACTAAGCCGGGGCAATTGGTGTTTAAAAAAGTAAAGTGCTTAACTGGTCAATTTTTGTGTCATTCACTTCTGCGGCTGTTGGTTTATAAGCTGGCTCGCCCTCAACCTGCATGCTGATATATTCCGCTTCCAGAATCTCCCTAGCTTCATCAAGTAATTTATTAAGGCGATCAACCTCTGCTAGTGCTGCGGTTAAAGGGTTGTTTACTTCT
>Ga0247810_10001020_pt1 | contig 19903 bp, 15 predicted proteins | sample UWRJL119311C1_FD_179918 | JGI IMG/M metagenome (GOLD analysis project Ga0247810, IMG submission 179918) | Plant litter microbial communities from Arlington Agricultural Research Station in Wisconsin, United States - UWRJ-L119-311C-1 | ecosystem: Environmental > Terrestrial > Plant litter >... | reverse complement strand
GCTTCCTTTCATTTCTGAACCTGAAAAACCGCTTCCGTATTCAAAACCTTTTACAGCATTTATGGATAGCATTGCCTTTCCTAATTCGGCATGTAGTTTATCAAAAACCGGTTCCCCTAAACCAACCGGTACGTTCTGAATCACACATGAAACCACTCCACCAACAGTATCTCCCTGCTTACGGATGTCACGAATGTATTCTTCCATAATAGCTGCCGATTTTTCATCTGGACAACGTACAGGGTTGCTTTCTATTTTAGAAAAATCCAATTCCTGATAAGGTGTATCCAAATGAATTGGCCCTACAGATGAAACGTAAGCATTAATTTTAATTTCAGGCAACATTTGTTTTGCAATGGCTCCTGCTACTACTCTACTAGCTGTTTCACGAGCTGAGCTTCTTCCGCCACCGCGATAATCTCTAAAACCATATTTTTGATCATACACATAATCTGCATGACTGGGTCTGTAATTATCTTTTATATGTGAATAATCATCAGATTTTTGATTGGTATTCGGAATAATAAAACCGATTGGAGTTCCGGTAGTTTTGCCTTCAAAAATACCTGATAAAAACTGAACTGCATCCGGTTCTTTTCTTTGTGTAACGATTGCCGATTGTCCTGGTTTTCTTCGGGCCATATCCAATTCAATTGCTTCAAAATCAAGCTGAATTCCCGATGGACAACCATCTATGATTCCGCCTAAAGCTTCCCCATGTGATTCTCCAAATGTGGTAACTTTATATAGTGTGCCGTAGCTATTTCCTGCCATTATAATTAGTTTTGAGCAAATGTAAGTTTTATGAATTAAATTAAAAAATTTAAAATTAGTATTGACTTGGATAATCTCTCAAAAAATCATAATTTATTAAAATTGAAACCAAATTGATAACCTTTTGATAAAATAAAAACCATTTTCATTCATTTAATTTGTTAAACTTCAAATTAAGAAAAATTGAAAAAAAGAAATGTAGAATTAGTCATCATTTCAGATGTGCATTTAGGAACTTACGGCAGCCATGCCAAAGAGTTAAACAACTACCTTTCAAGCATTAAACCTAAAACACTAGTTTTAAACGGTGATATCATTGATGCCTGGCAATTCAGAAAATCATACTTCCCTAAATCACATTTAAAAGTGATTCAACGAATAATCGGAATGGCTTCAAAAGGCACCAAAGTGTACTATATCACTGGAAACCACGATGAAATTCTGAGGAAATTCAGCGATATGAACATGGGGAATTTTTCTTTGGTCGATAAATTACTTTTAGACTTAGACGATAAAAAAGCATGGATTTTTCACGGAGACGTTTTTGATGCATCCGTACAACACTCCAAATGGATTGCAAAATTAGGTGGTTTGGGATATGACTATTTGATTCTGTCTAATCGGTTTGCAAATTGGTGTTTAGCAAAATTAGGAAGAGAACCTTATTCCTTTTCTAAAAAGATAAAAGCCAGTGTAAAGAAGGCTGTTAAATTTATTTCCGATTTTGAAACAACTGCTACCGATTTGGCAATCGAAAAAAAATATGATTATGTAATCTGTGGACATATTCATGAACCTAAAATTATTAAAAAGGAAAATAAACATGGCTCAACCTTATATTTAAATTCAGGAGACTGGATAGAAAATTTAACCGCTTTAGAATATCACAAAAAACGCTGGAAATTATTCTCTTATTCTGAGGCAAATTTCACTGAAGCCGAAGAAAATCTTTTTGAAATGGAAGATATTTTAACGTCACAATTATTCACATCTATTCTAAAACAACAGTAACTTTTTCATACATAACCACTTATTGATTATTTAACATTAGTTGGGCATTTATTTTGTTAAAATATGGGAATTCCATAACAATTTTAAACAATTTTATACGTTTCAGTTGAACAGTAATTGTAAATTTGAACAAAATTAATAACCATTTTATTCATATGAAAAAAATCATTTTATCAGCCCTTATGCTATTTGGTTTAGCATTTACGGCACAATCACAAGAAATTTCTAAACATGCATTAGGATTACGTCTGGGAGACAATAACGGATTTGGAGGAGAAATCTCATACCAACTAGGGTTAAACCAAAAAAACAGACTTGAATTCGATTTAGGATGGAGAGACGACAGACATGTTGATGCTATAAAAGGCGTAGCTCTTTATCAATGGGTATGGAATATTGACGGAGGTTTTAACTGGTATGCTGGTGTTGGTGGTGGTATTGCAACTTGGGATTACGATTATGATGGACCTGGAGGCAATTTTGATGACAGCGGCACATATGTTTTTGCAGCCGGAGATATTGGTATAGAATACAGATTTAAAGAATTTCCTCTTACTTTATCATTGGATGCCAGACCTGAAATTGGATCAGGATATTATGATGACGACAACTTTGGTTTCGATGTAGGCCTTGGAGCAAGATTCAGATTCTAAATTTTAAAATAAATCAACTTCTTACTTTAAAAAAAATCCTGTCTTTTAAAAAGACAGGATTTTTTTATTTAATAATTATTTCTTTTTTAGAATGTACTTTCACAACAGTATATGGGTAAGTAATTACCTGCATGACCATAGCGTCTTTAGCCGGAGCATTTTCTTTTACTGTGATAATAATATTTTTATCGGTTTCTTCTACTTTCTCAACGCCTATTGAGTAGCCTCCGGTATTTTTTTCACCCATATTCAGAATCACATAATTTGAATTATTAATATCATCCTGTTTCATTTTATCTTTTAAAAGTGGATCATTCTGAAGCATTGAAATCTCATTTGGCTCCGTCAAAATTTCAAAAAACTTAATATTCCCTCCTCCATCAGGCTGTTCCGTTAAAATTTCATACAATGGAACATTTGATTCTGATGTTTTTTTTGCTCCACAGGAAATCAAAACAAAAACTGCTAAAATCGAAATTACTTTTTTCATTTACCGTTTATTTATAGGTTAATTCTATTCTTTATAATCGTCTATTGCTCTTTGGTATAACGCTTCATATATAGGTAATATGTTTTTAATATCGAATTTTTTTGCAACTTCCAGAGCATTATTTTTAAACTCATTTAAAACTTTGTCGTCTTTAAGGATTTTTATGGCATTTGAAGCCATTTCTTCAATATTCCCAACATCGCTTAAATATCCCGAAATACCCTCAAAATTCACTTCCGGCAAACCCCCAGAATTGCTCGAAATTACCGGAACACCGCATGCCATTGCTTCCAGAGCGGCCAAACCAAAACTTTCTGTTTCCGAAGGAAGTAAAAACAAATCAGTCAAAAGTAAAATTTTATCAATTTCGTTACTGTTTCCAAAGAAAATCACTTTATCATGAATTCCTAATTTCTGACATAAATTTTCTGCTTTTTCTTTTTCAGGACCATCGCCAACCATCATTAATTTTGCAGGCATTTCTTTCTGAATATTATAGAAAATCTTAATAATATCAGGAATACGTTTTACCTTTCTAAAATTACTGATATGCGTAATAATACGTTCGTTTTCTTTCGCCATCACAGAACGGTGACATGGTGCCAGCGGATCTTTTTTGACCTTATCCAATTCGATGAAATTTGGAATCACCTTAATTTTATTCTTGATTTTGAACAATTTCAAAGTATCATCTTTCAGACTTTGTGAAACCGAAGTTACATAATCTGATTTATTAATACTAAAAGTTACGGCAGGTTTATAAAAAGGATGATTTCCAACAAGCGTTATATCAGTTCCGTGAAGCGTTGTAATCATCGGAAGATTAATTCCCTCATTCTTCAGCATTTGCTTAGCCATATAACCCGCATAAGCATGTGGAATAGCATAATGCACATGCAAAACTTCAATTTTATATAATTTTACCATATCAACCAGTTTGCTTGATAAAGCCAATTCGTAAGGCTGATAATGAAAAAGTGGATATTCAGGAACGTTTACTTCGTGATAATGAACATTAGGATTTAAAAGTGCCAATCGTACAGGCTGGCTATAAGTAATAAAATGGATTTCGTGTCCGCGTCTGGCTAATTCAAGTCCTAATTCTGTGGCTACTACCCCACTACCGCCAAAAGTCGGATAACAAACTATTGCTATTTTCATGTATTAAATTTAATACTACGAAAGTACTCAAAATTAGCGTTTAATTGAAGTTTTGGAATGTTAGATTTTTTGTAAATCTTAGAGATATCAGATTAATAAGCACTTAGATTATTGATTTTTTTGATAATTAGATATTACTGTCATACAAAGCGAAATCGAAGGACTTTGCATTCATAAATTCACAACTAATAAATCATATTTTATTTATCAGAAGCAGCATATTTATTTTCAAAAGAACACTAGTCCCGCTGTCCGCTATATCTTTTACGGCGAACCCCGCCATAAAAGGATATCACTACCATCGGGGCCAAATTAGAGGTTTTGGATTTTACAAGAACTGATTTTCTAAACCCGATAGGTTTAAAAAACCTGTCGGGCATATTGTAATTGATTATTTGTCAATTTTTTGTCATCGTATAACTTCTATCAAATAGGATGAAAAAAACTGGATAAGATTAAAACCTAAAAAAAAACAAATTAATTCCATAAAAAAAAAGGGCACAAAACCTAAATTTCATCCCTTTCAAATATATGATAAATTTTTCTTAGAAGAATCTGCTATGCCAGCTATCAATAGCAGGAACTTCCCAGGACTCATTAAATTCTTCGATATTGTTTACCAGATTATTAAAAACAATAGTATTCTCAGAAACCGATTTGTCTTTAACCATTTTCTTAAAATCAATTAAAGGTTTATGTGCAATATGCTCACCATTTTTAAAAGTAACGTTCATTTTATCTAATAAATCAACATTATATTTTTTCTCCAAACTCTGAATAAATTCAACAGAACTATCGATAGAACATCCCGTCGCTGTCTGCACATCCTGATTTACGGCCAAAATAATGAATCTGTTGTATTTTAGTTGATACGAAGCTTCCAAACTTGTTCCGTGTGCTGCCCATCCTTCAATAAAAGTTTTAAGGTCAGCTTCTATTTCAGAAAATTCTTCCTCAGAAAATTTTCTGTTCGATTGATAAATCCAAATTCTGGATTCACCAGGTAAATTTTCAAAAGGTACGTACATTTTAATTTTTCTTTTAGTTTAACTTGTTTAAAGTTTAAAGTTTCAAGTTAGAAAACTTAGAAACTTAGCATCTTAGAAACTTATTACAAATCTTGTGCATTTGCAATTAGCTCTGCAATATCCATTACTTTAACCTGTCCTTCTTTCTCCTGATGTTTGATTCCATCCGTTAGCATTGTATTGCAAAATGGACAGCCTGCAGCAATAATATCCGGCTGGGTTTCAAGTGCATCTTCAGTTCTTTCAATATTAACTTCTTTATTTCCTGGTTCGGCATCTTTAAACATTTGTGCTCCACCGGCTCCACAACACAATCCATTAGCTTTAGAGCGCTTCATTTCGACTAATTCAACATCCAGTTTCTGAATTAAATCTCTCGGAGCTTCGTAAACTTTATTGGCCCTCCCTAAATAACAAGGATCATGAAAAGTAATTCGTTTTCCTTTAAACTGACCCCCTTCAACAGTTAACCTTCCATCATCAATTAATGATTTCAAAAATTCAGTGTGGTGAATAACATCATACTGACCTCCTAATTCAGGATATTCATTTTTTAAAGTATTAAAACAGTGTGGACATGCTGTAACTATTTTTTTAGCTTCATATGCATTTAAAACTTCGATATTCATCATAGCCTGCATTTGAAACAAAAACTCATTTCCGGCTCTTTTTGCCGGGTCTCCGGTACAGCTTTCTTCAGTACCCAATACCGCAAAAGAAACATTTGTACGATTTAGAATTCGCACAAAAGCTTTTGTGATTTTTTTTGCCCTATCATCAAAACTTCCTGCACAACCAACCCAAAACAACACTTCCGGCTGTTTTCCTTCGGCCAGCATTTCTGCCATTGTTGGTACTACTAAACTTTCTGACATTTCATTTTTGTTTAAATTTTAAAGTTTCATGTTTCTACTATCTGAAACTTTAAATATATTTTTAACTATTGTTAGCGGTTAAAGAAATAACCAGGTAAGCTATTTTAATTCTCGTTTTTCCAATTCAATCTGTCTTGCTGATTGTATTGCCAAGGTGCTCCATTGTTTTCAATATTGGTCATCATGGCATTCAGTGACATTGGAGCTGCACTTTGTTCCATTACCAGATAACGACGCATATCCATAATAATAGACAACGGACTTATATTTACCGGACAATCTTCCACACATGCATTACAAGATGTACACGCCCACAATTCTTCGGGAGTAATATAATCGTTTAATAATGTTTTATTATCAGGAACAAAAACACCTTTGTTTGCATCGATATTTTTCCCTACTTCCTGTAAACGATCCCTTGTATCCATCATAATCTTACGAGGAGACAATTTTTTACCGGTTTGATTTGCCGGACATGCAGATGTACAACGTCCACATTCGGTACAGGTATAGGCATTTAATAATTGTACCCAGTTTAAATCCTGAACATCGCTTGCGCCAAATTTTGCAGGAACAGCATTTTCATCTGCCGGAGCAGCTGCAAACGGATCAGCATTTGGATCCATCATCAATTTTACTTCTTTGGTAACGGATTCTAAATTATCAAACTTTCCTTTCGGATTTAAATCTGCAAAATAAGTATTTGGAAACGCCAAAATAATGTGAAGGTGTTTAGAGAAATACAAATAGTTCATAAAAATCAAAATACCCACAATATGCATCCACCAGAAAACTTCAAATAGCACTATTACCAATTCGTTTGCCATTCCGTTAAAAACAGGAGCTATAAACTGACTTATTGGAAAACTACCTGCTTTATGAAAAACTCCTCCAGGAACATTTTGTAAATGTAAATCAGAGGCATTCATCAATAAAAACAAAATCATCAAAACGGTTTCAAAATACAAAATGTAATTCGCATCACTTTTAGGAAATCCACTTAAATCCGAATGTATAAAACGTTTCAACCTAATTAGATTCCTTCTGATCCAGAAAACGGTTACAGCAAAAATTACAAGTATGGCTAATATTTCAAAAGAAGCTATTAAAACATCATAAACAACCCCTAAATAAGGTGCGAAAATTCTATGAGTTCCAAATAATCCGTCAATAATGATTTCAAGCAATTCTATATTGATAATTACAAACCCAACATATACAAAAATATGAAGTATTCCGGCTATTGGACGTTTAACCATTTTTGATTGTCCAAGAGCAATCATGGCCATATTTGCCCAACGTGCTTTAGGGTTATTTTTCCTGTCTACGTCAACTCCTAAATTGATATTTCGAATGATTTTTTTTACACTTGACGCAAAAAAACCAAAACCAGCTATCAGAACTATAGCAAATAAAATATTATCTAGATAGCTCATTCCTCTTATTTTTTATTCGTCGGAGTTTCTTCTTCTGTTGGAGCTACATAAGGTTTGTTTTTCTTTCCGAAAACTGAAACATTTACATAACGCGTTGGATTCAGACGTACATCCTGCAATAACAGTTCCAACTCTTTTGAAGTTTTAGACAAATTGTTATACAAGGCATCATCATTTAATAATTTTCCGGCAGTACCTTTTCCTGAGTTTAAATTATTCATAATACCATCAACCTTAGCTAAAGTCTGGTTTAGATTTCTAACTGTTTTACCTAAATCAGCTTTGTTTAAAGAATCAGATATTTTATTGAAGTTGCTTGACATTTTATTAAGATTCGTCACTACTCCATTAATCTGACCTTTGTTTGTGTCTAAAATAGAATTAAGACTTCCTGAAGCCCTGTGAAACTGCTCCATCGTCTGACTCAATTCTGATAATGATTTCTTCAGATCTTCCTGGCCTTTTTTATCCAAAACGTTATTTAATCCTGAAACCAGCGTATTAATGTTAGCAAGCATCAAGTCTAATTTTTGCTGAATTGGCTCAATTTTGCCACCCAAAGATTCTGTTAAACCCAATTCTATAGCAGCATCCAAAGTCTGTCCGTCAACAGCAAGATCTTTATCCGCCATATTTGGAATAATTTTGATTTGTTTTCCTCCAATTAAACTTGGAGAATACAATGCAGCTTTACTGGTTTTAGAAATTGGAAAATCAGTTTTTAGCTGAAGTTCCACTAATAACTTACCTGTTGTTTCATTGATTGTAATTTTATTTACTTTACCAATTCCAAGTCCGTTTAAAGTTACCGGAGCTGATTGTGCTAGATCTTCAACATTATCATATTCAACATAAAATGTTTTATAATCAGTAAAAAGGTCTTTGCCTTTTAAAAAACTGTAGCCCCATATAAATAATAATATTGACGCGATGACTAAAATAGCCGTTTTAATTTCTCTTGTTAGTTTCAAAATTGTAGTGTTTTATACAAAATTAATATAAATATTCGAACTTATCAGTATTATTTGATAGCGTCCTGAATATTGATTTTTTCACCATTTTTAGTTGCCACTAAAAAGGATGCGCCATATCCTTTACTTTTAGCTTCTTGCAAATATTTTTTAGCGCTTTCATAATCTGATGTTTCCTGATAAAAATATTTATAAATATTGTTTTCATAAATCATCGTTACATTTTTTAAACCTTTGAAATTTTTAGGCTCTAAAGGTGTTTTTTTTATGCTCGCAATAAGCTGTACCTTAAAAAAAGTTCCTTTTGGAGCGTCTTTAACTACTTTTGGTGTTGCCTCTACAGTTTTAGGCTTGGCAGGAACAGAAGTGTCTCTTACAGGTTTTACATCATTTACTTCCGGAGCACCAGTTCCAAAATATTCCCTTTTATAACTTAAAATTGCCTGAGCAATTGCCTGAGCAATATCATCCTGACCTGCTTCAGAGTTTAAAATATCTCCTTCTGTAGGGTTAGAAACAAAACCTGTTTCTACTAGAACCCTTGGCATATATGCTTTGTGTAGCACCATAAAAGGAGCTTGTTTTACGCCTCCCTGACGAAGCTTTTTTCCTAATTTTTCAAAATTATCTTCAATTTTACTAGCCAATGAAATGCTATTATCTAGATACTCTTCCTGCATTAACGTCATACCAATCATAGATTCCGGAGAATTAGGATCAAAACCTTCGTACTTACGCTTGTAATCTTTTTCTAAGGTAATAACCGAGTTCTCTTTTTTTGCTGCCTCAAGATTCGATGCAACTTTACTTAAACCCATTACATACGTTTCTGTTCCGTCTGCAGCCGTATTTTTATTTGCATTACAGTGTATGGAAACAAAAATATTAGAATTGGCTCTGTTAGCTATATTGGCTCTTTCTACTAAATCAATAAAAACATCTGTTTTTCGGGTGTAAATCACATGAACATTAGGATTAAGTTCTAAAATCTTTCCTACTTTCAAAACAATTGCCAAAGCAATATTTTTTTCAATACGACCACTATAAACGGCCCCAAAATCGTGATCACCATGCCCTGCATCAAGAGTTACTTTGAAAACATTAGACTGAGAGTAAGTACAAAAAGACATTATAGTTAGAAAAAAAACAAATATTAGTTTAGTTTTGTTAAAAATGTTCATAAATCTATAAAGTTAATTTTAATAAAATGCAAAGGTATAATTTTTACAATTGATTATTTTTGCCAAAAATTATATGTAAGTTTGACATGTCAAAAAACAAGCCATACTTTTACAAAAATAGCATTTAAACCTTTGCATACAAACTTATTTAATATCGTTTTATTATCATTTTTCCTAACTGTAGGATGTGGTAATTTATATTCTCAAGAAATAAAACCTAAAAAAGACACATTACCTGCTGTAAAACAAACCAGTAAGCCTAAAAATGACGCTGCTGATACTACAAAAACTATAACTGATACAATCAAGCTGGATACTGTCAGACCTAAAAAAACTTTCCTTGACGGAAAAGTAAAATATATAGCTAAGGATTATGCCAAGAATGATTATAAAAAGAAAACACTTACCCTTTACAACGAAGCAGAATTATATTATAAAGATGTAGAACTAAAATCAGGAATTATTGTTCTTGATTATGAAAAAGACGAAGTATATGCCGGAAGGATAAAAGATTCTGCCGGGGTTTTGATACAATACCCTAATTTCAAACAAGGGTCTAATGAAGTTCAGCCGGATTCAATTCGTTTTAATTTTAAAACCAAAAAAGCCTTAATTTATAATTCCAGAACAGAACAGGGGGAGTTTAAAATTAAAGCAGAGATTACCAAAAAAGAAAATGACTCAGTTTACTATTTAAAAGGAGCCCGTTTTACTACCTCTACAGATGTTGATAATCCTGAATATTATTTTAAAACGAGTAAGGTAAAGTTTGTTCCTGGAAAAAAAGTAATCACTGGATTAACTCATATGGTGATTGCAGATGTGCCTACTCCTTTAGCCTTGCCGTACGCCTATTTTCCTATGAGTCAGGAAAAGAGTGTTTCTGGTATCATCATACCAAGTTATAATGACTCTAACACCAGAGGTTTTTCATTACAAAATGGAGGTTATTATTTTGCTTTAAGCGATAATTACGATCTAACTGTTTTAGGAGATTATTATACCAATGGAAGCTATGCCATGCGTTTTGAATCTTCTTATGCAAAAAGATATAAGTATAGAGGGAATGTTAATTTTCGATTTGAGAATTTGATATCGAGTGAACGAGGTTATCCGGATTATTCAAAACAAAACATTTACAATATTCAATGGTCACACTCAAAAGATTCTAAATCAAATCCTAATTCGAGTTTTTCTGCTTCGGTGAATATGGGTAGTAGCAAATATTTTAAACAATCCATTAATCAGGCAAACATTGGTTCCAGCTTAAATAATACGCTTAGTTCTTCTATTTCATGGAACAAAACTTTTAATACTATTCCGCAAGCCAGAATAGCGTTAACAGCAACACATTCTCAAAATACACAAACTGAACAAATTAACATGACACTACCTTCGCTACAAGGAAGTATTGATCGTATCTACCCTTTTGTTGGAAAAGACGGTGTGAAAAAAGGACTAATTAAAAATATTAATTTACAATACAATGTGAGCGGTAAAAATAGTTTTGTAACTACTGATTCTTTATTTTTTAAACCTCAAATGTTTGATAACGCACAAATTGGTATGCAACACAGTATTCCCCTCAGTACCAATTTTAAAATATTTAAATATTTTAGTGCGAGTGCCTCTACAAATTATCAGGAAACATGGGTAACGAAAACAATTGACAGATCTTATGATGAAGATTTAAACAAGGTGGTTGACAAAACAGTTAATGGTTTTGATGCTTTTAGAACTTATAACTTTAGTTCAAGTTTAGGAACTACAATTTATGGTACTTTTAAATTTGGAGATACCAAGAAAATACAAGCAATACGCCATGTCATGCGTCCATCTTTTTCATACTCTTATACACCTAGTTTTGAAAAATACTATGACACCTACACCATAGATGCCAATGGAACAACTTACAAAGATTATACCCGATTTGAAAACGGAGTTTATGGGCAGCCCGGAAAATCAAATTCAAACATAATAGGCTTTGATTTAAGCAATACTTTTGAAGCAAAAGTAACAGACAAAGACAGTACTAAAACTGAGCCTAAAAAAGTGATGCTTTTAAATAATCTAAATTTTAGTACCAGTTATAATTTTAACGCTGACGGAATAACGACATTCGCTCTTGAACCTGTTCGTGTTAGTGGAGGGACTCAATTATTTGACAACAAAATGAATGTCAATTTTGCAGCAACTTTAAACCCATATGCAATAGATAATTCTGGCCAGCAAATCAATGTATTCAACATTAATAATGGAGGAAGTTTGTTTAGAATGACAAGTGCCAATATGACTTTGAACTATTCGTTTTCAAATAAAAATGATAAAAAGGATGAAAACAAACAAAGCGAACGAAATGGCGGCCGTAGCGATGACTTATTTGGAACAAATACCGATTTGAATGACACCAGAAAAAGTCAATTTGCAGAAGAAGAGTCAGAGAATGTAATTACTGAATTCTTTAATTCAAAACTCCCTTGGGATATGACTATGGCCTATTCGTTAACTTATTCGAATACAAACAGGGAAAATAAAATTACTGGAAACTCTTTAATGGTATCTGCAAATATGGACATTACCCCTAAATGGAAAGGCGGAATCTCATCCGGGTATGATTTTGTACAAAAAGGTGTTACTTTTACTCAACTACGCTTCGAAAGAGATTTATTAAGCTGGAGAATGTCTTTCAACTGGACTCCGCTTGGAGCATATTCGAACTGGAATTTCTTTATTGGAATAAAATCAGGAATGCTTAGTGACATCAAATGGAATAAACGAAGTGCTTCTAATCGATAAACTTCAAAACAAAATTTAATATTTTTGATATGAAAACAATAATCTTTACCGAAAAAGCACCTGCTCCTATCGGACCTTACAATCAAGCTGTTTTATCAGGAAATACTCTTTATGCTTCAGGACAAATAGCTATAAATCCATCCACCGGAGAACTTGTAACAGAAAACATCAATGATGAAACACATCAGGTTATGCAAAACATAGCTGCAATTCTTGAAGCTGCAAATATGACTTTTGAAAACGTTGTAAAAGCTTCTATTTTTATTATGGACATGAATAACTTTGCTGCAATAAATACTGTTTACGGATCCTATTTTAATGAAAAAACCGCTCCAGCACGTGAAACGGTTCAGGTGGCTTGTTTGCCAAAAAATGTAAATGTTGAGATTTCTATAATTGCAGTGCAATAGCATCTAATAATAATTGTGCCGTTGCTTCATTGGTTGCCAGCGGTACATTATGTACATCGCAAACTCTGATCAGCATATTAATATCTGCTTCGTGTGGATGACTTGACAAAGGATCTTTAAAGAAGAAAACCATCTGTGTCAAACCTTCTGCTACTCTTCCTGCTATTTGAGCATCACCCCCTAAAGGTCCTGAAAGCATTCGCCTTGTTTTAAAACCTGCAGCTTCCGCTTTTCCTCCGGTAGTTCCCGTACCAATCAGACTAATATTTTCATTTTGCAGAATATCTGTATTTTTAATTAAAAAATTAATCAAATCTGCTTTTTTACCATCATGTGCAATAATTGCAATTTCCATCATAAACCTATTTATTAGCTATGTGATAAGCAATTAACCCATCAATTGGACGTCTTAGAACGTTTCCTAATTTAAGTTCATACTTATCAAATATCTCCTGAAGCTCGTCTTTTAAATAAAAAGCGATAGAACCAACAAAATGAACAGGAACTTCTTTACAATTATCATATTGCTTGATATAGTTTTTAACGAAAGATTTCATGCCTTTAAAGATGATTTTTCTGCAAAAATCGGAATCTTTATGTTGAATCAAAAACTTAGCAAAAGTCGCTAAATATGCATTCGGATTTGGCTCTTTGTACAATTTATTTTTAATATAATCAGCATCTAAATTATATTCTTTTTCAAATTCAACAGCCAGTTCTTTAGGCATTTTATTGAAATAATATTTTCTAATTAATTCTTTTCCAAAAACGTTTCCGCTACAATCATCCATTGCAATATAACCTAATGATTGTACTTTTTGATGTAAAATTTTTCCATCAAAATAACTACAATTAGAACCTGTTCCTAAAATACTAACAATTGCTTCTTCTCCTTTTGGAGTTGTTGCATATACTGCAGCATAAGTATCTTCATGAACCTCTACAATGGCATTTTCAAAATACTCCTGAAATACCTGAGATAAGGATTGTTTCATTCTGTCTGTACCACAACCTGCCCCATAAAAGAACAAATGAGTAGCTTCTTTTTTGTTTTGTGAAATATCAAAGCGGTCATTTACTCTTTCGATAATTTCAGAGCCATCAAGAATTTCAGGATTTAATCCTAAAGTTTGTGTTGTGAATAATACTTTTCCACTATCATCAATTGCAATCCAATCTGCTTTGGTAGATCCACTATCAACTATTAATTTCATTTAGTTTAGTTTTTTGAATTAGTTTTTCTTTAAAAGTGTATTTTTTACATTAATTAAAGACGTAACAAAATAAGAAATCCCGTCATTTTGAAATAACGGGATTTTCTCACTTAATAAAATATTATTTTAAACCTGCGATATGTACAGATAAATCAATCAATTTACTAGAATATCCGTACTCATTATCGTACCAAGATACTATTTTAAAGAAAGTTGAATTTAAACCAATTCCTGCTGTAGCATCAATGATTGAAGTTCTTTTATCAGAAATGAAATCCTGAGAAACAACTGCATCTTCAGTGTATCCTAAAATACCTTTTAAAGAAGTTTCAGATTCTTTTTTCAAAACAGCCATAATTTCTTCATAAGAAGTTTCTTTTGCTACTTTTACAGTTAAATCTACTGTAGAAACGTCAGCAGTAGGAACTCTGAAAGCCATACCCGTTAATTTTCCATTCAATTCAGGAATAACTTTTCCAACTGCTTTTGCAGCTCCAGTAGATGAAGGAATGATGTTTATGCTTGCAGCACGTCCACCTCTCCAGTCTTTTCTGGAAGGACCATCAGCAGTCATTTGAGTTGAAGTTGTTGCGTGAACAGTTGTCATTAAGGCTTCTACGATTCCAAAATTATCATGAATAACTTTAGCTAAAGGAGCTAAACAGTTTGTAGTACAAGAAGCGTTAGAAACTACTAAATCAGAAGCTTTTGCAGTTTCATGGTTAACACCCATTACAAACATTGGAGCATCTGCAGAAGGAGCAGAAATAATTACTTTTTTAGCACCACCTTTAATGTGCTCATTTGCAGTTTCAATAGTTGTGAAGATACCAGTACATTCAGCAACTACATCAACATCAACTTCGTTCCATTTTAAGTCAGCCGGATTTCTTTCAGCTGTAATACGGATATTTCTTCCATTTACATAAAGTTTTCCTTCTTTTACTTCAACAGTTCCATCGAAACGACCGTGAACTGAATCATATTTCAATAAGTAAGCTAAATGATCTACATCTAATAAATCGTTGATAGCAACTACTTCTACATTATCTCTATTGAATGATTCTCTAAAAACGATTCTTCCAATTCTTCCAAATCCGTTTATTCCTAATTTTACTTTTGACATTTTACTCGATTTTGTTTTTGTTTTTATTTAACTAATTTAAAGTTTAACATTCTCACTATAAACTTCGTTTATTTTTATGTTGACATGATATCTGACACTCTTAATAATTCTCTGTCAATTTCAGACTTACCTTTAATTGCTTGTTCCAATGGAGTTAAGGTTACTTTATCCTGTTGCAAACCAACCATATAATTTGATTTACCATCTATTAGTGATTCTACTGCTTTTACACCTAAACGGCTAGCCAGTACACGATCAAAACATGAAGGTGAACCACCACGCTGCATGTGTCCCAGAACCGAAACCCGCACATCATACTCAGGTAAATTAGCTTCAACATAATCTTTTAATTCGAATACGTTTTTACCAATTTTATCACCTTCTGCAATAACTACTATACTTGATGATTTTCCTGAAGCTTTGCTTTTTTGAAGAGAATCTAAAAGTCTTTCAAGACCTAAATCTTCTTCAGGAATAAGAATTTCTTCTGCACCCGCGCCGATACCTGCATTCAGAGCAATATGACCTGCATCTCTACCCATAACCTCTACAAAGAAAAGACGGTTATGTGAACTCGCAGTATCTCTAATTTTATCGATACAATCTACAACTGTATTTAAAGCCGTGTCATATCCTAAGGTAAAACTAGTTCCAAAAATATCATTATCAATTGTACCCGGAATTCCCATTACAGGAAATCCAAATTCAGCGTTAAAAATTAAACCTCCGGTAAAACTACCATCTCCACCAATAACAACAAGAGCATCTACTCCGTGTTTAATAAGGTTTTCATGAGCTTTTTTTCTACCTTCCGGTGTTCTGAATTCAGCAGAGCGTGCCGATTTTAAAATCGTTCCTCCTTTGTTTACAATATTATTTACACTTCGAGGTCCCATTTCTTTGAAGTCTCCTTCAATCATTCCCTGATAACCTCTATAAATTCCCAAACATTCTATATTATGATAAGCGCATGTTCGAACAACTGATCGTATTGCGGCATTCATTCCTGGTGAGTCTCCTCCTGAGGTAAGAACACCTACTTTTTTTATTGTTTTTGGCATTATTTAAGTATTAAAGTGTAAAATTAGCAAACATTCACCACTTTTCAGTAGATGATTATTATAAATTAGTAGAAACTACTAAATTCAAACGTTTTCGGTTAATAAGTTTTTCTATACCAAAAAATTCATTTAAAATAATAAAAGTATGCTTTTTTAATTAAAAATGTAAAATTAACAATCCATAAATAAACTGTTATAAAATCTTTAGTTTTTTACATAAATCAAAAATATCTAATGATTGTACTTTTTAGAAATCATTATCATCTGGTATTACACCTTCACTGTTAGTATTTTCTTGAGGCTTTTTCTCTTCCTCTTTTTTATCAGACTTTTTTTTATCTTTTTCAGCTTCTTTTTTGGCATTTGTAAAATTTATGTAATCCGGATTCAAATTAGAATCCTGTATATCATTTGCACTTTTACCTGGTTTTCCTAATTTATTCTTTTTAAAGATCTTATTAACTAACTCGCTAAAAGTATCAAAATCCACTTCATAACTAATACCAACACCCTGCGTATAACCTATTCCCTGACCTACGTAACTAATATCGTTTTCCTTATTAAATAAACGCAGGTTTGCAGTTCCATCTTCGTTAATACGATATTGCACTTCAATATCTCCTACAATTGCCGATTCGTTTATACCTCCTACCGGAACTCCTACTTTTCCGTTAATGGTAATTCGTTCATTGATTTGTGATGATACAGTTGCCACAACTTGCCCATCTGCCTCTTGCCCTATACGCCTGTCTGCAGAAACATAATTAAAACCAACGTTAATTTTATCATTATCCGATTTAATTATATCTCCTAATAAACTTGAGGCCGTTTCAGCAAATGTCCCAGACAAATCTCCCTGGCTAAAACCATCAGTACTCATAAAAGAGCCTGTCGATAATAAATATAAGGCCTGGGTCTGGCGAATGTCCTTATCATCCAATTTATATTGTATTTCTGATTTCAAAACACTGCTTACAGAAGGAAACTGTATGTCAAAATTGGGTTCCGGGCTTGTTAAATCGCCTCTTAAACCAATAACAACCTCTACTGGAACTTTTTTATTAAAAGAAGAATTCTCTAATAAAACAGCAGGATTTGCTATTGTTCTGTATACAGCTTCTAAATTTAATTGTGCTTTCATTGGGTTACCTTCCCAAATAATTGAACCACCTTTTCTAACAGCAAATTTTTTATCTATTAATCCACCGTATTTAAAATTATAAGTTCCTTCATAGGCCTGGAAATCTCCCCACATGTTAAATTTGCCAAGCGTATTGATCTTAAATAACAATGATCCATGTCCCTTACCTTTCATACCATGGCCGGAATCTCTGTCCAGAATTACTTCTACTTCTGCATCAGGTGTAATATCAAAATCAAATTCTAATTCCAGACCATTATAGTTTTTTGTTTTTTCGACAATACCATTCGCTATATTATATTTTTCTTTTGGTGTTACAAAGTGGATAAAACTTTTATCTCCAACACTTTGCACGTTACTGATTGGTATTTTTACCTCTGTTCCTTTCTCCGATTTTGCATCTACTTTAATAAACAATGATTCAGTTGGGCCTTTTATACTTGCCGTACCATTAATAAAAGCAGTTCCATAATACGCGGCATCATCACTATCTTTTGTATCTAATGCTAATAAACGTTTTGATGTTATTGTTAAATCTAATTTCCAGTCTCCAAAATTCTTATGTTCGATACTACCATTCAACAACCCTTTTGTTCCAAACTTGGTATCAGTCAACTGATTGTTTCTAAACAAGAATTTCTCATCTGTTAAATCAACGACTGTACGATTGTTTAGTTCATAATCTGTATTTAGATACGTAACAGTCATACCCGCTTTTTCAACATAAAGCCTTCCATTGATTTCCGGCTTTTTAAGATTACCTGCAATTGCCGCATTTCCGGACACACTTCCTCTTATATTGGACAAAACATTTCCTCCTATTGTGCTTAAAGTAGCCAAATTAAAGCCATCAAGCTTTAATTTTAAATCCAAAATTGTTTCCTTATTCTGAATAGCGAAACTACCTTCAGCCTTAAAAGACTGAGTGAAATTATTTTCAATAGAAGAATTGATAGTAAACTTTTTAAATGTTTGATCTCCTGAAATATCAAACTTTAAAGTCCCTAACTCTATTTTATTCAAATTTAAATTATCTATTTCAATAGCGGCTGTAGGCTGATAAACGTCTTTATTTTGCTTGAAATTTATATTCCCATTCAAATTTCCATTAACAACAAATTTATTATTCAAGGGAGTTATCTTGTTGATATCCACATCTTCAAAATTTAGAACTACATCCTTATAATCTGTTCCTTTTATAACTCCATTCAAATCTATTTTTTGTTTTTCATGGGATAAAATAATATTATCGATAGTGAAATTTTTGAAATTTTTATCAAAAACCACCTGATTATCATCACCGTCATCTTCATTCAAATACCATAAATAGTCTTTAAATTTCATTTCAGATTTATGAATTCCGACTATATTATTTTTATTTTCATCTATAGTGTGGTATAAATTTAAATTGAAATAATCTTCACCTTTATTTCCGCCTTTAAATTCAGAACGTACAAATAATGTATCTTTTGCTGTCACATTAATCAAACTAAAATCACGAACCTTATAGTAAGGTGTTTTAATACTGTCCAATTCAACAAAAGCATTATATAACGGGTTTTTATTATCAATACTGACCCGTACATTATCAAATGTATTTTTTGAAGCTGTTATTTTCTGTGAATTAAATCTAAACTTAAATTCCTGATTATCAGAATCAATTTTGCCACGCATAACAGTACTCGAATCAATTTCAATATCCGGATACAGCATTTCTACCACTTTGTTATAAACATGTAGATTAAAACGTAAAAATTGTCCTTTTTTAACTTTATGAGGCTTATAATTTGTATAAAGACTTCCTACGGAATTCATTACCAATTTATCTAACTGATCAAACTGAAATTTACCAACTATTTTTCCGTCTACGACATCTGTAGAATTAATTGTAATAGTACGTAATCTATCCGGGTCAAAACTTGAATTTATCGTCACTTCATCAAAAACATAAGTTGACTTCGGGTTTTGGTAAACGGCATCTTTTATATAAATATTTCCATGCAAATTTTGAAGAGAATTTCCGGTAACCTGAACAATAGCATCACCTGTAAAACTTGAAATCGAATCTTTAACAAATTTTAATTTTTTTAAATTTGAATTCTCTATGTTAATATGGAAATCATAAGTATTTTCACGTTTGCTTAAATCTACCAAACCATCAAAAGTCAGATTTAAATTAGGATCATTAATAGAAACCTGTCCTTTATAATAAGGAAGTTTAAAATTACCATTTACAACAATATTATTATATGTGTATTTATTGTAATCCAGCTTCGAAATATCTCCTTTTATAATGGTGTTTAGATATTTTTTAGAAAAACCAACTCCGTCAACATCTAAATTTAAAGTAGTTTTACCAAGATCTTTTCTCTTTAATAATGCGCCGACATTAAAATTATTTAAAACAATATTTCCAGAATAGGAAGCTTTATCAATAAAATCAATATTATTCATATTCAATTCTACCTGACCATTTCCTAAATCAGTAGCCATTTTAAATTTAGCTTCTAAATCTGTAGTGGAGACTTTTGCAGTACCTACAATATTGAATTTACCTATTCTTTGCAATTCTTTG
>Ga0247810_10001019_pt1 | contig 19915 bp, 13 predicted proteins | sample UWRJL119311C1_FD_179918 | JGI IMG/M metagenome (GOLD analysis project Ga0247810, IMG submission 179918) | Plant litter microbial communities from Arlington Agricultural Research Station in Wisconsin, United States - UWRJ-L119-311C-1 | ecosystem: Environmental > Terrestrial > Plant litter >... | reverse complement strand
AAGACCCAATTGAATATGGCATTTCTGGTGTATCTCAAATTCCTGTCGATACGACAAATGGTCAAAACTTCGCCGACCACCTACGATCAGTACTTCGTTTAGACCCTGATGTTGTGATGGTTGGTGAGATTCGTGATGCCGATACGGCTAAAACGGCTATCCAAGCATCTATTACTGGACACTTAGTGCTATCGACTTTTCACGCTAATAATACCTCGGCCGCCTTTAGCCGTATGGTTGATTTAATTGGCGTAAACCCAATCTTTAGTACCGCAATTCGCTTGGTTATTGCCCAGCGCCTTGTTCGCCGCCTAGACGATGCGACAAAAGAGGCGTACGAGCCAGATGAAGCAACCAAACAGTGGGTGCGCGATACGTTGAAAAATTTACCGGCGCATGTTGAGAAGCCTGACCTTGATAATTTCCAGCTCTGGCGACCGGTTGTGAGCGAAAGCTCTCCTTTTGGATACAGCGGACGAATCGTTATTATGGAGCAGATGGTAGTAAATGAAGCGGTCCAAAAGTTCCTTCGTGGTGATGTTGCTGACGCTAACGCCGACCTTATTGAAAAAGCCGCACGCGAGGCCGGGATGGTTACATTACTCGAACATGGGGTATTGGCTGCACTCAGGGGCGACACTACTTTAGAAGAAATTAACCGCGTAATTTAGCCCCATCCAATAATTTCCTCTTGGGGTCTTCCAAAAACAGAGAAGAACTGTTATAATAAAGCACTGATTGTACTATTAAGTTTAAGCGATGCATCAAGCAGCTAGCAAGAGAGACGAGACATTATGAGTTTTGCACTAATTCAAAAAGTAAACAACGAACAACGCAAGCCTGCGGTTGTTGATGTTAAAAGTGGTGACACAGTACGTGTTCACCAAAAAATTAAAGAAGGCGCTAAAGAACGTATTCAGATTTTCGAAGGCGTTGTTATTCGTGTCGACCGTCGTGCGTCACACACTGCGCGTATTACTGTACGTAAAATCGCCAGCGGTGTTGGTGTAGAAAAAAGCTTCCTTATTCACAGCCCATTGGTTGAGAAAATCGAAGTTACTCGTCGTTCTAAGGTTCGCCGTAACTACCTTTCATTCCTTCGTGAACGAAGTGGTAAAAGCGCTCGTCTTAAGAGTGTTAACTTTGACCGTGAAGCTGTTAACAGTGTTGTTGACCTCCACGCCGAAGCAGAAGCTGTTCGTCTGAAAGAAGAAGCTCACGTTGCTGCCGAAGCTAAAGCTGCTGAAAAAGCTGCTGTAGATGCTGAACTTGTTGCAAAGCAAGCTGAAGTTGAAGCTCGTCACGAAGAAGCGTAAACAACTCGTTTACCTCATAAATACAACGCTCCTGAATAAGGGGCGTTTATTTATAGTGAGTTAATGTTTGAAAGGTATACTAAGGGGTATGATACTTGGAATTGATGAAGTTGGGCGCGGGCCATGGGCTGGACCACTGGTGGTAGGGGCAGTTGTTTTAGGTGACGCTGCTATTGAGGGCTTAACTGATAGTAAAAAACTATCTGCTAAACGTCGTGACCAACTCGATGTATTAATTCGTGAGCAGTCGTCTGGCTGGGGCCTTGGGTGGGTCCACGCCGATGAACTCGACACGCTCGGGTTAGCCGAATCGTTGCGCGTTGCAACTATCCGGGCAGTCGAAGCAGTCCATACACCGTATAACGAAATTATTATTGACGGTACCATTAATTTCTTGAAAGAAACCTCTAAGGGCAAATACGTAACGACGCTTGCTAAGGCTGATCTGCTTATTCCTAGCGTCTCTGCTGCGTCCATTATCGCCAAAGTAGCCCGAGATGCCTTTATGGCTGAACAAGTCACTCAGTACCCAGGATACGGCTTCGAGAAGCATGTTGGCTATGGCACCGCCTTTCACCGACACGCAATTGACACGCTTGGCATTACTCCATTGCATCGGACTTCGTTTGCGCCCATCGCTAAAATTGTTGAAGCGGCATTAACCCAGCCGCAAGAACAATCAATAAAGCCAACCACAAAGCAGATAGGCGACAGTGGCGAAGATAAAGCTGGCCAGTTTCTCGAAGCACAAGGCCATGTAATTGTTGAGCGTAACTGGAAAACGAAGTGGTGCGAAATTGATATCGTATCTCAATTTAAAGACACAACCTATTTTGTTGAGGTGAAATATCGAAAAAACGCCAATGCTGGTGATGGTTTTGAGGCAATCACCAAAATAAAGCTAAGGCAGATGAACTTCGCAGCCGAGTATTATTATGCAACGCATCCACACTCGGCTGATAGCCAAAAGCTAGCCGTGGTATCCATTACTGGTAATGAACTAAAGTATCTAGAGCTCTAGTAGGGCTTTTTGGACAGCGTCTGAATCACGCTTGATGAGTGCGACGCGACCTTCAATTTCAGTAATGCCAAGTTGAATATTACGCTTCAAGCTAACATTGCTTAATAATGGGCTGAAGAAATCACGATATTGCTGAAGCTGTTCATCAGTAACGAGTCCGCTAGCGGCATAGCGGGGGAACATGTCGTAGTGCGAGTCGCCGGCGAACTTTTCTGTAATCCAGTCCCATTCATCTTGTACCCATTGCCACATAAAGCTGCGACCGTAGCGGTTGCGAATTAACCAGGCTAGCCAGTGAGTAAAATCTTGTGGGCGGATGACTGTTGAATCTTTGATAATTGTCGAGAAGTGTTCGATGTCTGTAATTTTATCAGTTGAAGTCAAGGCGGAGGCTATGTCATCACGAAGCTCACTTTGGGAAGTTTTTACATACTCCCGAAGCAATTCATCAACAACGGTGCGGTCGGTAGCTTGGCGTACAGCATTTGCGAAAATACTAGTACGAAGTTCCGTGTCTAGCTTAACGGTAGCTCGGTTAGTATAGAGCTCATTAGCATGTGCGATTGCACCAGCATCCTTGCCGTAGAGCATTAAACTGATAGCAAGAGGTCGCAATTTGGTGTCATTTTCCGGTTCGCCATCTTTTGGCTCCCAGCCAAGGCGTTGGTACTGCGCGCTAGCAACTTCGGCAGCAAGTTGGCGTAGTTTTAGCTCGGCTGTATCGTTGGTCTCGACAAGACGCTTCATTTCATTAATAGCTAAGGCGATAATTCCCCAAACAGACTCTTCGGTCTCATTGGCATAGCGCTTAATCAACGGAATAAGATCGGCGGTTGAGATGATACCGGCCTGCGCTAATAACGTCTGCTCGTGTAGTAACTGAAGTCGATCAATAGTTGGCATCGTATCAATCGAATCAAGGATACGAGCCATTAATGCGCCATCGTAATGCGTAACAAAGTGCGCGGTGCCGCTTTTGTTAAAAGTGAGTGGCTTCTCTGAAGTATGTTGGAATTCTGCCGTGGCGGTTTCCATGATTGCTGGCGCCTCTTTGCAAGAACTGTGAAGCGGAATTGGCCATAGTTTAGTTGATGGTTGGTGTGGGCCGATAAAGAATTGTTCTTGGCTTAAAGTAACTGACGTGCCGTCAAGTGTGACGTGAACAACTGGGTAGCCCGATTGTGTCATCCATGCGTTCATAAAGCTACCAACATCAATACCCGAAGCTTCACCGAGTGAGTTCCACAGGTCTTGTGCGCCAGTGTTACCATATTGGTGTTTTTCGAAGTACAGTTTCAAACCCGCACGCATGTTATCGTTGCCTAAGTGTGCCTGTAACATACGTAGCAAACGTCCACCCTTGGCGTAGACGATTGATGGATCGAAGATGCTATTAATTTCATCAGGGTGGTTAACAGCAGTTTGAATAGCTTGCACACCATCTAGTGCATCGCGGCGAAGCGCACTCAGTACCGAGCTGCTGGCGTGTTCAAGCCAAACATTCCACTCTGGTTCAAGTGCATCAATAGCGACGAATTCCATCATTTCGGCGAAGCTTTCGTTGAGCCAGAGGTCGTTCCACCATTCCATTGTGACTAAGTTACCAAACCATTGGTGGCTCAGTTCGTGGGCGATAACGAGAGCTACGTATTCTTTGGTAGCGATAGACGTCGTTTCTGGGTCAACCAATAAAGCGATTTCGCGATAGGTAATAAGGCCCCAGTTTTCCATTGCGCCGGCCGAAAAGTCAGGGAGGGCGACATGATCAGATTTCGGAAGCGGGTAGGGGACGCCGAAGAAATCATCGAAGAAGTCGATAGTTCGGGTAGCGATATCGAGTGCGAAATCGAGGTTGTTACTATCGTGAGCAAGCGTCGACCAGATGTTGATTTCGACACCACTTTTAGTAGCAGCTGTTTTCTTTTGGAGGTCACCAACAACCCAGGCGAGTAAGTACGAACTCATCCGAGGAGTCGTCTCAAAGGCGGTTACGAGCTGATTGTTTTCAGTGCGCTGCCATTTAACCGGCATGTTGCCTAGTACGACAACATTTTCTTCGGTTGTTAGGGTGAGGTCGAAGGTAGCTTTCGCAGAAGGCTCGTCAACCACAGGGAAAGCTTGGCGGGCATAGTGGCTTTCGAATTGGGTAGCAAGAAGTTCTTTTTTCTCACCATCAATGTCGTAGTAACCGGGATAGATACCGTTCATGTTATCGGTAATTGTGCCATTAAAGCTAATAACGACAATGTGCTTGCCTTCGGAGATGTCCTCGTGGGCAATAGCTAGCTCGTCATCAGCTTCGAGGCTGAAGGTAGCTTCCTTGCCGTCAAATAATGCCGAAGTAATTTCGAGGTCTTTGGCGTGCAGGCGAATGTCGGCGGTATTTGGTTGAACGACACCATTAATAGTGACCGTTCCACTAAAAGTTCGAGCAGTGCGGTTAAGGTTAATAGAGAGGTCGTAGTGCTCTGGGTTGAATAAATCGATAAGTCTAGTTACAAGTTGCATTACTCTAGTGTAACAAAATACTCTATCGAAATTAAGAATTACCGTGCCATAGTAGTAGTATGCGACGTCGCCGAGCCACACTTATGTTTATTGGGGGAACCATTTTATTGGCCCTGCTTGGTGGCGCGATGCCAAAGTTGATTGAGGAAAGTCCGGCAATCGATATTACTTTTCCGTGGCAGCAAACAACAGTCAGCGACGAGCCGGCTGTTGCCGGATCGGCACTTGAAGCGCTGAATGGGCTAGAGGTCAAAGGTCGTGCTCCAAAAACTGACTATGCGCGTGCGCAGTTCGGTTCCGGCTGGGCTACAGTAAATGGCTGCAGTACAAGGGATGTTATTATGTTCCGAGATTTGATCAACGTCACGTTGTCGGATGAATGCACGGTCGCCTCGGGGCTTTTGAATGACACCTATACGGGTGAGGCGATTCAATATACCAAAGATGACCCAAGTGCTATTCAGATTGACCACGTTATTGCACTGTCGGATGCATGGCAAACAGGTGCTCAGCAGCTATCTGCTGAAACCAGGAAGCAGCTTGCTAATGACCCATTGGAGTTGATTGCGGTATCTGGTAGGCAGAACCAAATAAAAAGTGATGCGAATGCCGCCAGCTGGTTGCCTCCTAATAAAGCATTTAGGTGCGAATATATTGCTAGGCAAATAGCAGTAAAGCAAAAGTATAGCCTATGGGTAACGTCACCGGAAAAAGAAGCGATGGTAAGTGTTTTACAAACCTGTCCAGAACAGGCGATGCCTAAGCAGTAAAGCTTTGCTGATTTTGTAGATTTCCTTAAAGCATGCTACAATGAACGTAGTACATTATTCCGGCCGGCAGGTCGGATTTTTTCATAAAGAAAGGAAATTATTATGGATGAACTTAACCTAAAACAGCTAACATTAGCTGTACGAACAATTGCCGACGAGAAGAACCTTCCAGAGGAAGTCGTTTTATCTGTCATTGAACAAGCTATTGCAGCTGCATGGCGCCGAGACAACGGTGAACGTGACCAAGAAGTACGCGCTACGCTCAACGTTAACGATGGTACTGCCGTTGTGTTCGTTGGCCGTGAAGTTGTTGAAACTGTTGGTAGCGAAGCCCACGAAATTAGCCTCGAAGAAGCTAAAAAAGAAAAACCAGATGCTGAACTTGGTGATATTATCGAAAAAGAATACGAAGTCACTACTTTTGGCCGTGTTGCTGCGCAAACTGCTAAGCAAGTTGTATTGCAACGCCTCCGTGAAGCTGAACGCGAAGTTGTTCTTGCTGAATACGAAGACAAAATCGGTACGGTTGTTAACGGTACTGTCCAACGTGTCGAACCACGTGTCGTACGTGTTGAAGTTGGTAAAGCGAACGGTATTATTCCACAAAGCGAACAAATTCAAGGCGAATTTTATAGTGTTGGTAGCCGTATTAAAGTATTCATTAAAGATATCGAACGCGAAAACCGTGGTCCACAACTTATTTTGAGTCGTGGTAACGAACAATTCGTTGAATACCTTTTCCGCCAGGAAGTTCCAGAACTTGAAACTGGTGCTGTTGAAATTAAAGCCATTGCCCGTGAAGCTGGTCGCCGTACTAAACTTGCTGTTGCAAGCACCGTACCAGGCGTTGACCCAGTTGGAACGTTCGTTGGTGGCCACGGTACCCGTGTGCAAGCCGTTATGAACGAAATTGGCGACCAAGAAAAAATCGACATCGTTACTTTCGATGCCGTTCCTGAACAATTCATCAAGAATGCCCTCAGTCCAGCTGAAGTAAGCAAAGTTGAAATCAACGAAGCTGACAAGCGTGCTCGTGTATTTGTAAACGAAGACCAACAATCAATCGCTATTGGTCGTGGTGGTCAAAACGTTCGTCTTGCAAGTCGCCTTACTGGTTATGAACTTGATATCGAACAAGCGACAGCCGCTGTTAAACCTGCAGATCGTCCTAAGAAGAATATCGAAGATAGCCTTTTGGACGCTGTTGAAGGAAACAACGACGAGCCTACACAGGCATAGTTCGATTCAACTTTCGTGGTCGATAAAACGGCAAAATTAAATTAGCACTCCCTTGCAACGAGTGCTAATTTTTACTATACTAGATATATGAAAGTAACGTTACTCGAAAGTAGTACTTGGCTTTTCACTATGGAGGATAGATAATAGATATATGTCTGATGACTTTGCTGATTTCATCTCTCACTTAACCGACAACGCTCGGACTAGTCTTCATCATGCAACATTGATTGCACAGGGGTATGGCAGTCCTTACGTAGGTACGGAGCACCTTTTACTGGGTGTCATGGCGCAAGGCGCTTCGGTTGGCGCGAAAATCCTCGCTGATGCAGGGGTCACACTCGACAAGGCACAATCTGCCTTAAGTGCTGTGCCAATTACTAATAATTTTACCGCTGGTATTATGACTAAAAATCTTAGCGAAACTGCTAAGCTGACGTTGAAAATGAGCTGGGACGTTGCCCAAGAATTCCGCCAAGACTTCTTAGGCACCGAGCACATCCTTTATAGTATTCTTTCTCAAAAGAACGCCCGGGCAACGGTACTGCTTCGCGATATGAACGTCGATACAAGCGAGATCTTATCTGAGCTTGAGGAATACCTCGATCGTAACAGCGACCACGCAGGCGATATCGAAGAAATCGAAAAGCCTCGTAAGCAAGCTGGCCAAAAAGGAGCTTTAGGTCTTTACGGTACCGACTTAACTGCCCGCGCCAAAGCTGGTGAGCTCGACCCGGTTATTGGACGCGACGAACAAGAAGAGCGTATGGTTACTATTCTGAGCCGTCGTACCAAAAACAACCCGGTCCTTATTGGTGAACCTGGTGTCGGTAAAACAGCTATTGTTGAAGGTCTGGCGCAGCGTATTGCCAGTGAAAACGTTCCTGAGCACTTACTAGATAAGCGCATTATTCAACTTGACCTCGCTGGTATGATTGCTGGTACAAAATACCGTGGTGAGTTTGAAGAGCGCTTGAAAAAAGTCATGGCAGAACTACAAGAACAAAAGAATATCATTATCTTTATCGATGAGCTTCATCTGTTGGTTGGTGCTGGTGCTGCTGAAGGCGCGCTCGATGCTGCCAATATGCTTAAGCCAGCCTTGGCGCGTGGCGAAGTTCGTTTAATTGGTGCAACAACACTTGAAGAGTACCGAAAGCATATTGAAAAAGATACTGCGCTTGAGCGTCGTCTTCAGTCAATTGTCGTACCGGAACCATCACTCAAAGATACAATTGCGATTCTAAAGGGCCTACGTGTTTACTATGAAAAGCATCACGGTGTCAGTATCAGTGATGATGTTATTGAAGATGCTGTTTATATGGCCGACCGCTATGTCAGTGAACGCTTCATGCCGGATAAAGCAATTGATGTTATTGATGAAGCCGCCGCTAAGGTCCGCGTAAAAACTGGCCACAAGCCAAGTAAAGTTCGCGATTACGTGAAGCAACTCAAAAACCTCAACGAGAAAATGGAAGAAGCGGTTACTGCTGAAGATTACGAACGAGCCGCGTTATACAAAACTCGCATTAGCCAGTTAACTGAAAAGCTTGATGAATCTCGGGCTGAATACGAAAAGAAAACCCCAGTTGTTTTGACCGACGAAGATATCGCCCAGGCAATTGCGCACATGACCGGAATTCCTGTTAAGCGAGTGCAAAAATCTGAGGCTAAGTTGCTTCGTAACCTCGAAGCTCACCTCGAAAAGCACCTTATTGGCCAACGTGAAGCCGTCGAGAAAGTATCTCGTGCAATTCGCCGTAGCCGAAGCGGCGTAGCCAGTAGTAAACGACCAATCGGTTCGTTCGTATTCATGGGTCCAACTGGTGTCGGTAAAACTGAACTTGCTCGGGTATTGGCACGCGAAGTCTTTGGTAGTGAAGATTCACTCATTAAAATTGACATGAGCGAGTTTAGCGAGCGTCATTCAACCAGCCGTTTGGTTGGTGCGCCAGCTGGATACGTGGGATATGAAGACGGTGGTCAATTGACTGACAAGATTCGCCGCCAACCATACAGTGTTGTGCTGTTTGATGAAATTGAAAAAGCTAACAGCGAAGTGTTCCATATGCTGCTGCAAATCTTGGAAGATGGTAAGCTTACCGACGCCAAAGGCCGCATGGTTGATTTCTCGAACGCGGTAATAATCCTTACAAGTAACCTAGGTGCACAGCAGATGATGAAAGAATCGAGCCTTGGCTTTAGAGTTTCGACTAAAAAGCAAGAAACACACCTCGATGAGCTTCATGCTGAAAATGCTGTTTCTGCTCAAAAAGAACTCGAAAAGTTTATGCGCCCAGAGCTGATTAACCGTTTTGATGCGATTGTTACGTTTAGGGCATTAACTCCAAAACAGGTTGGCAAAATATTCGAGAACCTACTGAGTGAGCTTCAAGACCGATTGGTACACAAGGGCGTCCACCTAGTGGTTGCAGCAGCTGCAAAAAGACTCATTCTTAAAGAAGGGTATGACGAAAAGTTTGGTGCTCGACCGCTACGTCGTGCAATGCAAGATTTGTTAGAGCATAAAATTGCTGATGGTATTCTTTCTGGAGAGTATGAAAAGGGAACTGTCTTGAAAGTTACCGCTCAGAAGGGTAAATTAGTAATAAATGTCGACGTCGAAAAGTAGCCGCACTTGGACAGGAATTGCCTTTGCCCTTAGTGTTATTGTTGTCGCCTTTGCAGCTTGGCTGGTTTTAAACCGTCAGTACGCACTTGATCAGTTGACGGTATGGACGTATCAGCCAACCGCTTCCGTCAAGAGCTTAGACGACACACTGCAATTTACTAATAAAGGGCTATTTACGTTTTACGCGACAAAACCAGTCGTTGCCGAGCCTAGCGAGTTTAACGGCAAGTGTCCTCGGCAAGAGGCCGGTAGCCCTATTTTAGGTTGCTATACAGGCGAGGATCGCATTTATGTGTTTAACGTAACCAATGCTCAACTGAATGGTATGAAGGAAGTTACCGCTGCCCATGAAATGCTCCATGCAGCCTGGTGGCGCATGAGCGCTTCCGAGCAAGAGCGAGTAGGCAAACTGCTAACCGCTGCCTACGAGAAGACTGCCAATACTGAACTGCGTGAGCGCATGGCGTATTACCAACGAACGGAACCTGAAGCGATTACCAATGAGCTGCATTCGATTCTCGGCACTGAAGTCGGTAATCTTGGTACCGAGTTAGAGCAGTACTACGGCCAGTATTTTAAAGATAGGCAAGGTATCCTTGCTGTGCATGCAAAATATAATGGTGTTTACAAAAGTTTGTATAACCAGGCAGACGCGCTGTACACCAAGATGCAAGTGCTCTCGAGTAGTATTTCTGCCCAAAGTTCAAATTACGATAACGAAGTAGCGCGACTGAGTGCTGATATCACGAGTTTTAACTCACGGGCCGCTAGCGGTGATTTTAGTTCAATGAGCCAGTTTAATAGCGAAAAAGCTGCGCTGGTGAAACGCTCAGATCAACTCGAAGCTCAACGGACTGCAATTTACGCTGATATCGCGACCTACAACCAATGGTACGAGGAATACAAAGTGCTTGCATCCCAAATTGAACTTTTGAATAATAGTGTCGATAGCTTTAAGACGCTGGACGACACACCTACCGTTTAGGAGCGGTGTATACTGAGACGATGGCTAAATTACGATCACAATTTGTATGTCAAAACTGCGGAACTTCCTACGGCAAGTGGGCTGGTCGCTGCGAAAACTGCGGCGAATGGAATACGCTGGTTGAGCAGATGGCTTCAGCTGCCCAGTCAAATGTAGCCGTAGCAGGAAAGAGCGGTAAAAAGCTTGCAGTGCAGTCAATCACGACTATTAGCAGCGATTCAGACGGTGCTCGCTTGAGTACGGGTGTTGATGACTTAGATATCGTATTGGGTGGCGGTATTGTACCCGGCTCGGTAACCTTATTAGCAGGACAGCCGGGTATTGGTAAAAGTACCTTGCTTTTGCAAGTCACGGCAAATATATCGGCCCACGCTTCGGTGTTGTATGTCAGTGGTGAGGAGTCTGCAAGTCAGGTTGCTATTCGAGCAAGCCGTTTGGGTGCCGATAAGCACGATAACCTCAACTTTGCGTCATCTACCAGTGCGAACGACATTGCCGCAACAATTGCGCAAGATGGCTATTCTTTGGTAGTAGTGGACTCGATTCAAACGATGTCGCTTGATGAAATGACCAGTGCCCCGGGAACGGTGAGTCAGATTACTAACAGTAGCAATGTGCTGATTCGTGCAGCCAAGGCGGCCGGCTCTGCTGTCATTCTGGTTGGGCACGTGACGAAAGAGGGAAGCATTGCTGGTCCGAAAGTTCTAGAGCACTTAGTCGATGTGGTACTGCAGTTTGAAGGCGACCGTTATGGCGGCTTTAAGGTGGTGCGCGCTGCGAAGAACCGATTTGGTTCAACGAGCGAAGCGGCTATTTTTGAAATGTACGAACAGGGCCTACGGGTTGTCGAAAACCCATCGGCAACGCTACTGGCTGAGCGGCAATCATCTGACGGTTCGGTTGTTTTAGCGACACTTGAAGGCACTCGACCACTGCTAGTAGAGATACAGGCTCTTGTAAACCCGACCAATTTCGGGTATCCTAAGCGTACTGCTAGCGGGTTCGATTTAAATCGGCTCAACCTACTCGTCGCGGTGCTCGAACGACGCACCAAACTAAATTTATCCGATAAAGATATCTATATCAACGTAGTGGGAGGCCTGAAATTAGGCGACCAGGCAGCAGACCTTGCGGTGTGTATGGCAATTGCCAGCGCTGCAGCCGGACGGCAAATCGATGACGACATCGTTGTCTTTGGAGAGGTAGGACTCGGTGGTGAAATTCGCTCAGTCGTGGGGGTTGAGAAACGAATTGCCGAAGCCAAAAAGCTTGGATTTAAGCGGGCGATTGCTCCTAAATCAGCTCATAAAACAGCATTTATTACTCCGGTAAACGATTTGCGCAGTGCGCTTATTGACTACCTACAAAAATAAGGAACACATGGATATACTCATTATCGTTCTGCTATTTGTAATAGCAGCCGAAGCAACATATTTAACAGTAAACAATTTTCAGAAGTTTGGCCGAACTAGCCAATCACCAATTTTCGTCGATACATCAGTTTTGATTGATGGACGGATTGTCTCGATTGCGCAATCGGGCTTTATGTCTCGTACGCTTTATATTCCACGCAGCGTCGTTGGAGAGCTTCAGTTCTTGGCCGACAATGCCGATAGCGAAAAACGGACACGTGCCCGACACGGCCTTGATGTTATTAACGAACTGCAAGCACTTACGACAGTTGATACCAAAATCTTCCAGGATGGTACTCGCGCTAAAGACGGCGTTGATAACCGTTTGCTTGAACTCGCAAAAAAGCACAATGGCTCAATTTGTACTATCGACTATAACCTAAATAAGGTTGCTGTTGTTGAGGGTATTGCAGTATTGAACGTTAACGACCTTGCGAAGACACTCCGCATGGCATACTTGCCAGGTGAGCGCACTATGATTGAACTGACCCAAAAGGGCAATGATTCACATCAAGGCGTCGGACACCTTTCTGACGGCACGATGGTTGTTGTTGAACAAGGTGGTCAGCTTGTTGGTAAGTCAGTAGAAATCGAATTTATTCGCAGCCTGCAAACTGCTGCCGGTAAGATGATGTTTGCTAAATTAGTAAACGCACCTGAAAAGAAAACTGGGCGTAACGCTGCTCAGCCTAAGCCGACTGGCCAAAAACCAGTTGTCGCTAAGACTGCTCGTACACCACGACAGCCACGTGAAGCACGTGAGCCCGCTCAACAGCCTGCGCAACAGCAAACACAGCAAGTTCAAGAGCAACAATCAGATGCAGCGACTACACCACAGTACGAGAAGCCTGCTCGAGCCCCACAGCAACGACAAAACTCTTCAAGGCAACAACAGCCTCGTAAGCAGTACAATCGCCGTAAGAGCCCAGAAGACAGCCTTATGGAACTAGTTAATAGCGAGAACAACGACAACAAATAGCAACAGGGCGTATGTAAACAAAAAAACCTCCGAGTGATAAGTTCGGAGGTTTTGTTTTGGTAACTACTTTTTAGTTACTAGCATCTGCGGTGTAGTAACCCGAGTCGGTAGCAGTTACTTTAACTGTGCCTACTGTGGGTGCTGCGCCACTGTAAGGTGCTTCGTAGAAAGCGCCGTTCTTAGTGAACGTGAGCGCGTTGCCGTTAGCTGTGCCAGTAACGGTAATGCCCGTTGCCCCGAAGGTTCCAGGGGTTACTGAGACCCTGACGTATCCACCAGTGGCGTTGACGGCTGAAATTGATGGAGGTACGTCGCCACAAGCGTGCACGTCGTCATCAGCTGTCGAGTCGTAGCCTTCGCTATTAGTATACGTATCCTTTTTGGTTACAGGGTCGGTATACTTAATAACCGATACTTCGATGCGGGCAGCGACTGGAGTACAGTCGGTCGCTTTTTTCCTCGATACTTTATCGAATGTCATTTTGGCATTTGATTGACCTTGGGTTTTGTTCCACCAGGCAGGGTAAACTTCGTTGCCAACTTTTTGGACGCCGGCGGGCATTGTAAACCAATCGCCAGATTTCCATCTACCGTCTTTGGCATAGACTTCTTTGTGGGCGTATTCCATAACCTTAGCCACGATTGGGCTACCGAGTGATGAAGTACCCTTTTTCAAAATAGTCGTATCAGGGTTACCAAGCCAGACTCCCATAGTTAGGGCTGGGCTGTAACTCATCATCCAAAGGTCCTTAGCATTTCCGCCCTTGTCGGACGTACCGGTCTTGGTAGCGGTTTGCACTCCTGGGATATCTTTCGCAGCAAACCTACCGAGTGAGGCACTGGCGTTCTTATCTGTAAGAATGTCGGTTACCACATAGGCAGCTTGTGGATCGATAACTTTCGTACCTTCAACATCAGCCCACTTTTTCAAGACTTCGTTTGAGCTATTCTTCACTTCAAGTACGCTCGACTGTGGTTTGTAAACACCACCACGTGCCAGTGACGCGTAGGCATTTACTAGGTCGACTTGTTCGACGCCACAACCACCAATGGCCGATGCGAGCTGAGCGTCTTTGTCGTCGCCGATAGTACAGTAACTCGTTGCACCCATTTTGTGGATTGTTTCAAGGGTCGGCTTGACGCCTGAAATGTACATCGCCTTTACGGCCGGCACGTTTCGAGATGTTGCCAGGCTTGAGCGGATAGTAACATTGCCTTTATATGTACGGTCAGCATTTTGCAGGTTGGCGCCATATATTTTATCAATTGGTTCATCGACAAGGACACTACCACTACCATAGTTTGGTGCGCCAGTGGCCTTTTGTTCAAACAACTCAGAGTACACGAGTGGTTTTACGGATGAACCCGGCTGAATATACGCCGTAGCAGCATTGTCTTGCCCGAAGCCTTCGTAGTTGAAGTCGCGGCTACCCATGAGGGCTACAATTTGGCCTGTCTGGGAATCTTCGACAGTCGCTGCGCCGTTGGTGAAGCCGGCTAAGTTTGGTGTGGTTGAGCCAAACATATCTGTCATTGCTTCTTCGAGTTTGGTTTGGATGCGAAGGTCGAGGGTTGTCTTAACTGTTAAGCCACCACGCCCAACGGTTGCTTTGCCAAGTTCACGCTCGAGTTGCGAACGAACCATCTGGACAAAGTGAGGGGCTTTAATATTTGTATACTGGCTTTCTTGAGGCCGTAAACTATCGAGGATAGGCACTTTGAGAGCTTCGTCGTGTTGTGCTTGAGTAATCATTGACTCTTCGAGCATCGCCTTTAATACAAGCTGTTGACGGTTAATGAGTGCCTCGTGGCCGGCGACATTATAAGGGTCGTAGACTGACGGATTTTGTGGAATTGCGGCTAAGAATGATGCTTCTGCTAAGGTTAGGTCCTTTGCTGACTTACCGAAGTATGTTTGCGCACCAGATTCAGCACCATTTCGACGGCCGCCGTAAGGAGACTCGTTTAGGTATAGTGTAAGAATTTGATCCTTGTCGTACATGCGCTCAATTTCAATTGCTAAAATGAGCTCTTTAATTTTACGAGGGATACCGCCAAAGCCACGGTCGGATGCTTCGTCGGCAAAGAATACCTGCTTCACTAGTTGTTGTGTAAGGGTTGAACCACCCTGTACTTGGCCACCGGTAAAGTTATTAAAGGTAGCACGGACTGTACCAGAAACACTTACACCACTGTGAGTGAAGAAATCACGGTCTTCAATAGCAACGGTTGCTTTTTTGAGGTTGGTAGAGAGTTCTTCGCTTTTAACGACTAACTTATAGTTGCCGTCACCTTTATCTTCCCAAAGTAGCTCACCGTTACGATCGAGGTATGTAGTAACCGTCGATTGAACGCGCTTGTCAATTTCGCCTGGACGAATTTGGTCGAGGTCTTTTCGGAAGTAAGCGAATAAGCCACCAACAAATAGAGCCACCAGTAGTACCGCAATACCAGTAATCTTAAGGGCCATAATTGCACCTTCTTTGCTGAACCAATACGCCCAAAAACGTTTCGGGTGCATACGGTAGAAGAACCTCTTGACGGGGTGCTTAGGTAGCGTTGCTAAATACTCGGCTTTACGCCTTGAATTGGCGTCTTTTTTAACTTTTCGCTTTTGCGTTAAGTTGGAATACACGCTCAGTGCGCGCGTCTTTTTTTTCTTACTCACAAATCCTCATTCCCATAAGCAATATCTTCATCCAGTATAGCATTGTTTACTTGATGCAAAACTTATTTTAAGGCCATCTTTAAACTTCTTGGAATGCCTCCAGTCCGATTTCAACTCCTGCACTAAAAACAGACTAAGGGCGTAGTGCAACGCTTAAAAAATCAGCCAGGAGCGATTTTTATGGGCGTGTAACGGTCTAACCGTGAGAAGTGAAGAAGATCTGTCCGGGTGCACTCATGAGAAGTTTGAAGAACGCAATCGAAGTTTGCTATACTACCAAGGTAATTAAAGAGAAAGAGAGATGGCATGACCCTATCTGAAGAGTTAACCTGGCGCGGCTTCGTTAACCAAATGACCTATACCGATATTACCGAACTTGATAAGGGTCCGATTTCTTTCTATTTTGGTGTTGACCCGAGTGCTGATAGTATGACAATCGGTAACTTGGCGGCGGCTATGATGGTGCGTCACTTTATTGACGCTGGCCATAAAGCGTTCTTGTTAGTTGGCGGTGCGACGGGTATGATTGGCGACCCGGATGGCAAAAGCGATGAGCGTAACCTATTAAGCCTTGATAATATTGCTCGAAATAAAGCCGCTATCGCCGAACAATACAAAACTGTATTTGCCGGTCAGAGTTTTGAGACTGTCGATAACTACGACTGGTTTAAGAACATTAACTTCCTCGACTTCTTGCGTGATACTGGTAAGCACGTTCCGCTCAGCCAAATGCTTGGCCGCGATTTTGTGCAATCTCGCCTTGGGGAAGACGGCTCTGGTATTAGCTACGCCGAATTTAGCTACTCACTTATCCAAGGTTACGATTTCTTGCACTTGTACCGCAACCACGGTGTGACACTTCAAGTTGCCGGTGCCGACCAATGGGGTAACTCGATTGCTGGCGTTGATTTGATTCGACGTATTGAAAGTGGCGAAGCGCACGTTTACTCGACACCACTTATTATGAACAAAGCCACAGGCAAGAAGTTTGGCAAAACTGAAGACGGCGCTATCTGGTTAGATGAAAAGAAAACCAGCGTGTTTAAATTCTACCAATTCTGGTTAAACTCTGATGATGAAGGTGTGACCGAGTACGCTAAGGTGTATACATTACTCGACCAATTTGCAATCACTGAAATGCAACGCCAAGTTGCCGAAAACCCTGGCGCTCGCCAAGCTCAAAAAACCTTAGCTCGCGAAGTAACAAAGGTCGTTCACGGCGAAGACCGAACGGCGAGCGTTGAGCGCGTAACCGCTACATTGTTTGGCGGCGGTTCGTTTGGCGACCTAACCGACGAAGACTTGAACGTGTTAGCTGGTGAAATCCCAACGGTCACTGTTGGTTCAAGCCTTATTGATGCTTTGGTCTCTTCTGGCAACGCCTCGAGTAACGGTGAGGCGAAGCGTTTAATCGACGGCGGTGCTGTTTCAATGAATGGCGAAAAGGCTACTGAAGACTTCATTGTCAATTCAACGGCATTACTCAAAAAAGGTAAGAACAACTTCATCCTTGTTCGTTAGAATAAGGATATGAACTTAGCTACTTCACTTGAAAAAGTAAAAGGCGTCGGCGAGAAGACCGGCGCACAGTTTGCTGCAGCCAACATCCTGACGGTTGGTGATTTAATCACCTTTCTGCCTCGTACGTACGACGACTTCTCGCATGTCACTTCAATTGCTGACATTTCACCCGGTAAAGTAACCGTGAAAGCTCGCTGCGAAAAGGTAAGTACACGGCCGGTTCGGCGCGGCATGCGAGTTACAACCGCAACCTTAGCGGATGACAGCGGCAAAATGCAGGCGGTCTGGTTTAACCAGCCCTATCGTGAAAAGCAACTGAAAGACGGTGGCGAGTTTTTCTTTTCGGGCGACTTTGAGTTTAGTTATAACAAGTACCAGTTAACAAACCCGAGTGCCGAGAAGGCAAGTGATATGCCAGTGCAGACTGATCGCATTCTGCCAACATATCGGGCAATAGCCGGGCTAAAAACAACTTTGGTTCGTAAAATTCTTAACGAACTGCGCTCACTTATGACAATGGTTCCAGAAACCTTGCCTGAGAGTGTCGTAAAATCGCAAAAGCTCATTAGTTATGGCGACGCATTACTAGGAATGCACTTTCCGAATACTCGTGAAGATATCGAAAGGGCGCGTGAACGGCTTGGCTTTGAAGAATTATTTCAGCTTTTGCTTGCTAGTCAGCTGAACCGAATCGAAAATGCTAAATTAGATGGTTGGAAGATACCTTTCGAGCAGCCGATTGTTAAAACATTCGTCGAAAACCTTCCGTTTAAATTAACTGGCGCGCAACGCATCGCCGCCTGGGACATTCTGCAGGACTTTGAAAAGGAAACACCAATGAACCGCTTACTTCAAGGTGATGTAGGCTCGGGTAAAACCGTCGTAGCGGGGTTGGCCGCTCGCCAAGCTGCTCATGAAGGCTTCCAAACGGCAGTTATGGCGCCAACGGAAATTTTAGCCAATCAACATGCAGCTACGCTTGATAAGCTGCTATCCCCATTCGATGTTAAGGTAGGTCTTTTGACCGGCAGCGTAAAAGGGAAGGCGCGCGAAACCCTCTATCAAGCAATTCGTGACGGCAGCGTCGATGTGATTGTTGGCACTCAAGCTGTCATTCAAAAAACCGTTACATTTAATAAACTTGGCTTTATTGTGATTGACGAGCAGCATCGTTTTGGCGTGGCTCAGCGCCAAGAATTGTTAAAGAAATCTGAAAAAATGCCTCACTTACTAGCCATGACCGCAACGCCAATCCCTCGAAGCTTAGCTTTAACGGTGTATGGCGAGTTGGATGTGTCGGTATTGAACGAGCGACCTGCAAACCGCAAGCCGATTATTACCAAAATCTGGTCACCGAATAGCCGAGCACAACTGTATACATTAATAGACGAGCAAATTAAACTAGGCCGCCAGGCGTATGTAATCTGTAACCTTATTGATAGCAACCCAGATAACGAATTAAAAAGCGTTCAAGCCGAATATAAACGTCTGCAAGGCTCGGTATTTAAGCACCGTCGCATTGGGCTGTTGCACGGCAAGCTGCCTTCATCAGAAAAAGACGCTGTCATGTCGGCCTTTTCAAGGGGTGAACTTGATGTACTGGTTAGTACAACCGTCGTTGAAGTGGGTGTTGATGTTCCAAATGCCACTGTTATGTTGATTGAAGATGGTGATCGTTTTGGTTTAGCGCAGCTTCACCAATTGCGTGGGCGTGTTGGTCGTAGTGAGCACCAAAGCTACTGTTATATTGTGCCAAGTGGCTCAAACGCGCCATCGCAGCGGCTTAAGGAAATCGAAAAAAGCGAAGACGGCTTTTATTTGGCAGAAGTCGACCTTAAGCTTCGTGGCCCAGGTGAGATTTACGGAAGGGCGCAGCATGGCGCCCTAAACCTGCAGGTTGCTACCCTTGGTGACACAAAGCTCATCGCTCGGGCTCAAAAAGCAGCCGCCCAGTTCGCTAAGTCAGGGGACAGTCTGGTACACTATACTCAGTTAGCACATCAAGTTGAGGTCTATCAAAGGCTTACAACATTGAACTAAAAATTATATGTATTCAGGAACAACTTTTAGACACCACTCAGGAAACCTCGTCGGCGTTCATCAACGCATTGATAGAGTTGCCAAAAAACAGTTAGTTCATCGCATTGGCCGCACGCCATTTTTTCCGACCATCAAGACAATTCTGCACTTTGAAGGTAAAAATGGCCCTGACGGCATTAAAAGCAAAAGCCCATCGGTCGATGAACCGTGGCACTTCATTTCACCACAAGCTGCCCAAGATGACCCACTCGTAAAAGTCATTCAAGACCATCTGTACAATTTATCGGTTGCCTTGAAAAAAGAAGACGAAGTTCGGTCGGGCTTTGAGGCGGCTTGGCTTTCACATGCGATTGTTGACGGCCTTACGCCAGCTCACCACGTACCGTTGGCCGAAAAAATCGAAGAACTATGGGGCAAGGCTCACCACGAACGCGATTCTACATCTGACAAAATTATTATTAAAGGTTCAAGTGCTCGTGACAGTCTAAGCAAGAACTGGGAATATTGGGGTACTAAAGGTGTATTTAGTGCACACTTGTTTTACGAAATGGGCGTTGCTTCGTCGCTGACCGTTGCACAGTTTAGAACTATCGGTATTACTAACGAAGATTTCGAACGAATCGAGCGCGAAGGATACATTAACTACTTCATGGAATCTATCAAAGAAATTGACAACATGGGTACCTACCAGGAGTTTGTAAAAACCGGCTGGTCGGTGCACTTGGCGAACATTTCTCGTAAAAAACTTATTCCTTTGATTATGAAGAACGTCTGCTTGGCCTGGTATGCTGCCGAAAAGGGTAAAGTTTAGTGAATATTCGTATTAT
>Ga0247810_10001017_pt1 | contig 19931 bp, 21 predicted proteins | sample UWRJL119311C1_FD_179918 | JGI IMG/M metagenome (GOLD analysis project Ga0247810, IMG submission 179918) | Plant litter microbial communities from Arlington Agricultural Research Station in Wisconsin, United States - UWRJ-L119-311C-1 | ecosystem: Environmental > Terrestrial > Plant litter >... | reverse complement strand
TGCAACCCTTACGGATGTGGCGTGGGTAATTACAGCATATGCTATTGCAAATGTTATTGTAATACCAATGACGAGCTGGCTATCGCAGCAATTTGGAAGACGTAATTATTTTGTTGCTTCTATCATCATTTTTACAGTATGTTCCTTTTTATGCGGTAATGCCACTAATATTTGGGAACTGGTAGCTTTCAGGTTTGTGCAGGGAATGGGCGGAGGCGCTCTTTTGGTAACAGCCCAAACAATTATCACCGAAAGTTATCCGGTTGCAAAACGAGGTATGGCACAGGCCATTTACGGAATGGGTGTTATTGTAGGACCTACTTTAGGACCACCTTTGGGAGGATATTTAGTAGATACCTATTCCTGGCCGTACATCTTTTACATTAATATTCCGCTTGGAATTATTGCTACAATTTTGGCAATAAGTTTCGTGAGAAGTCCTAAATATGGAGAAAAATTAAAAGCGAATCAGGTTGACTGGTGGGGAATTATTTTATTAACCTCTTTTATTGGATCCTTACAGTTCGTTTTAGAACATGGTCAACAGGATGACTGGTTCAACGATTCATTAATTGTTTTGTTAAGTGTTGTATCAGTTCTTGGTTTGGTATTATTTATCTGGAGAGAACTTACATATGAACATCCTATTGTGAACCTAAGTGTTCTAAAAGACGGAAATTTACGAATTGGAACCGTAATGTGTTTTATTCTTGGTTTTGGTCTATATGGATCAACCTTAATTATTCCAATTTATACGCAGTCTATTTTAGGCTGGACTGCAATGGATGCAGGATTATTATTGATTCCGGGTTCTATTACAACGGCTATCATGATGCCATTTGTTGGGAATATGATTCAGAAAGGCGTACCGCAAGCGTATATGGTTGGGGTTGGATTTTTAGTTTTCTTCTTTTTTACCTTTATGATGCAGACCCGTATGACACCTGATACTGGTGTAGAGCATATGTTCTGGCCTTTAATTTTAAGAGGAGTTGGTTTAGGATTGCTTTTCGTGCCAATTACTACACTTTCTCTTTCAACTCTAAAAGGAAAACATATTGGTGAAGGAGCCGCTTTTACCGGAATGATGAGACAGTTAGGAGGATCATTTGGTATTGCCATTATAACCACTTTTATCACCCGTTTTAGTCAGGAACACCGGGTAAACCTGCTAACCAACTTAGACACTTCCAATTATCAGGTCCAACAGCGTATTATAGGAATGCAAAAAGCTTTTGAAGCGAAAGGATACAGCGCAGATGTTGCGCTGAAAAAAGCCTATCAGGCTATTGATTATGGGATTTTGAAACAAAGTACTGTAATGTCGTACATTGATATTTTCATGTATTTAGGAATTATGTTTTTATGCTGTATTCCGATTATCTTCTTTATTAAAAGAGGAAAAAACAAGATTAATCCTGCTGATGCAATGCATTAATAATTTTAGATTTTAGAATTAATATTTTAAATTAACCCGACACGTTCATAAACTTTTGTCGGGTTTTTATTTTTAAAACTTTTGAGAATCAATAGAATAAATTGAAGCCTAAATTTTTCTACTTAGAAACTTAGTAACTGAGCAATTTAGTGTCCTCCAAAAACTATCTCGTAAAAACCAAATGATTTCCTTCTGAAAGATTGGCATCAAATTGATATCCGTCATAATTAAAGCCTTTTAAGTCATCGATAGTTTCAGCATTAGTATCGATAATATAACGAACCATCATACCTCTAGCCTTCTTTGCAAAAAAACTGATCATTTTAAGTTTGCCATCTTTGTAATCTTTAAAGTCGGGAGTAATTACAGGAATTTTTAAATCCTTAACATCAACCGCAGAAAAATATTCATTGCTCGCTAAGTTTACAAACAGCTCCCCTTTTTTCAATTCTTTATTTAAAGCCTTCGTCACTGTTGGTTTCCAGAATTCGTGGAGATTTTTATAATCACCCACAGATAATTTAGTACCCATTTCTAAACGGTAGGCCTGCATTAAATCCAATGGTTTTAAAATACCGTAAAGTCCTGATAAGATTCGGAGTTTATCTTGTAAATCTTTTACTTTTTCAACCGGAATTGTATAAGCATCCAAACCTGTATAAACATCGCCATCAAAAGTATAAACTGCCGGACGTGCATTCTCGGGAGAAAATGGTGTTTTCCATTTTTGATTGCGTTCCCAATTCAGGTCTGACAACTTTTCAGAAATCGACATTAATTCTGCTAAATCTTTTGGTTTTTTTGTTTTTAAGATTTTATGAACCTGACGTGCTTCCTTTAAAAATGAAGGTTCCGTATACTGAGTAGTTGGTAATTCTTTTTCGAAATTCAGTGACTTCGCTGGAGATATAACAATTTTCATTTGTATGTTTTTGTATAATTCAAAAATACAAATTGAAATTTTAAAAATAAGTGATATGAATTGATTTGTTCGATAGTCATATAAAACTCTTATATAGAAAGCATGTTTTTAGCTTTTTGATAAAATTCAATATCAGAAACTTGGAATTTCTTTAAAAAAGTGAGCGATAGATTATAAAAGGCGTTTTCTATGTTGTAAATTTGCACACGTTTCTTTCTCTTCAGAAATAGAAATGATTATTTAAAAATTCGTGAATTCGTGGCTATACCAACAAATTATAAAACAGCTTTACAACATAAAATCTTCGGAATAATTTCGCAGGCATCTCAGGAACTAAATGTGGACAGTTACGTTATTGGCGGTTTTGTTCGTGATTTACTTTTAAATCGCGGTTCTAAAAAGGACATCGATGTGGTTGCCGTTGGAAGCGGAATCGAATTGGCTTTGAAAGTTTCTGAATTGCTTCCAAAAAAACCTAAAGTACAGGTTTTTAAAACTTACGGAACAGCAATGTTACGCTTTGAAGATACTGATATTGAATTTGTTGGTGCCCGAAAAGAATCCTATAATTTCGACAGCCGGAATCCAATTGTGGAAAACGGAACTCTGGAAGATGACCAAAATCGCCGTGATTTCACCATCAATGCATTGGCCTTATCTTTAAACGAAAAAACATTCGGAGATCTTTCTGATCCTTTTAATGGATTAGCTGATTTAGAGAATAAAACTATAAAAACACCTTTAGATCCGAGTATCACTTATTCTGATGATCCATTGCGAATGCTTCGTGCAATTCGTTTTGCCAATCAATTAGGTTTTGAAATTGAAAAAAAATCTCTTGATGCCATTACTAAAAATGCAGAGAGAATTAAAATCATTTCAGGAGAACGGATTGTAGATGAACTGAACAAAATTCTTTCGACTGATAAACCTTCAATCGGATTTTTACTTTTATATCAAACCGGACTTTTAGATATTATTTTACCTGAATTAACAGCTTTAAATCAGGTAGAAGAAATTGAAGGCCACACGCATAAAAACAACTTTTATCACACGCTGGAAGTTGTAGATAATATTTGTCCCAATACGGATGACGTTTGGTTACGCTGGTCCGCTTTATTGCATGATATTGGAAAAGCGCCAACGAAACGTTTCAATAAAAAACAAGGCTGGACTTTTCATGGACACGAGTTTTTAGGTGGAAAAATGGCTAAAAAGATATTCGAACGTTTACACATGCCATTAAATCACAAAATGAAATTTGTGCAAAAAATGGTGATTATGAGTTCTCGTCCAATTGTTTTGGCGCAGGAAATTGTGACTGACAGTGCTGTTCGCCGTTTGGTTTTTGATGCCGGTGAGGATGTTGAAAATTTAATGACTTTATGCGAGGCGGATATCACTACCAAAAATCCATCGAAATTTAAAAAATACCATAAAAACTTTGAAATCGTCCGCCAGAAAATTGTTGAAGTAGAAGAACGCGATCATGTACGTAAATTTCAACCTCCTATTTCCGGTGAAGAAATTATGGAGATGTTTGATTTGAAACCTTCACGCGAAATTGGAGTTTTGAAGGAAGCCGTAAAAGAAGCTATTTTAGAAGGCGAAATTCCTAATGAATATCAGGCTGCTTATGATTTTGTGATTAAAAGAGCGAAAAAATTAAATCTTATTCTTAAAAAATAATGGATATTGTAGGAGCTTTTTTTTTATTACTTTTTTTATTGGTACTTACAGTTTCAAACGTTCTTTTTATAAAAAATTTAAAAAAAAACAATATTACACAATTGAAATATAAATTAATATTTTTTATAATATCCATTATTTCTTTTGTTGCAACAATATTTACCTACTATATTTTCAATACTTATATTTTAATTGGTCTATTTGAAATACAAATGATTAACAGTACATACAAGGCCAGATTTTTAGCAATTTTTGCTATTGGTGTCTTAAATAGTGTTGCAAACTTTCTATTGTTAAGGTTTTGTTTAAAAATGATTTATTTAAAGGAACAAAGAAGAAAAAACGAAATCGAATTAATCGGAACAGAATGAAAAAACATTTCCCTAGAATAGCAAAAACAGCATTAATTTTAGTTTATTTAGTAATTGTTGCAGGAGCTTTGGTTCGTATGACCGGTTCCGGAATGGGGTGTCCTGACTGGCCGAAATGTTTTGGATATTACATTCCACCTACAGATTTAAAAGAATTGACCTGGGAACCAAACCGTGTTTTTGAAAAAGGTCAGGTAATTATTAAAGACGAAACACTTTTAGTTGCAAAAGATAATTTTACGACCCAAACGACTTTTGATACTTCATATTGGGAAAAATACACCAAACACGATTATGCTATTTTCAACCCTTTACATACCTGGATTGAATATATCAACAGATTGTGTGGTGCCTTGGCAGGAATTGCTTGTTTTATAATGGCAATTGCTTCATTTAAGTTTTGGAAAGAAAACAAAAAAATCACGTGGCTTTCGTGGCTAGTTGTATTTATGATGGGTTTTCAGGGTTGGCTGGGTGCGAAAGTGGTTTATTCTGTCTTGAATCCAATTAAAATAACGGTTCACATGCTAATGGCTTTAGTGATTGTTGCCGTAATTCTTTACATTATTCAACTGGCAAGACCAAAATTAGCCACTGTGAAATACAATTCAACTTTTAGAAACGTACTTTTATTTTCACTTTTGCTGACTTTAATTCAGGTTGGAATTGGAACACAAGTGCGTCAGTTTGTAGATGAACAGGTAAAAAATGGTTTGACTGCCAGTATCCTTTGGCTTCAAAATCCTTCAATTACGTTTTATGTTCACAGATCGTTCTCTATATTAGTATTGTTTGTGAACTTATATTTATATGTTAGAAACACCAAATTAGGCTTAGGCTTTTCAAAACAAAAATGGGTTCTTTATATCATCGGAATTGAAATTTTAACCGGAATGGCGATGGCATATTTTGATTTCCCAATAGGAAGTCAGGCGATACATTTGGTATTGGCTTCTATCCTATTCGGAATTCAGTTTTATATGATTTTGGAAGCCAAAAAAACTACCCCAGCCAACTCTTAAAATCCTGAACTTTTTCACGGCTTACAATAACTTCATCTTCTTTATACGAAGGTAAAATTACTTTTAAACGAGAATTGGTATATACCTGAATTTCTTTGATTGCCTGAAGCGGCACAATGAATTTTCTGCTTACGCGAAAGAATTCCTTCATGTCTAATTCCTGCTCCAGAATTTCTAAAGTTGAATCAATTAAATAATTTCGATTGTCGAAAGTATGAATATAGGTTCCTTTGTTTTCACTGAAAAAACATTCAATCTCATCTGTAGTAATGACTTTCAAATTTTGACCGATTTTGACTGTAAATCTCTTTTTGTAGTTCTTCTCAAAAGGATTTGAAAGCATTCGGCGTATCTGTTCAAAATCAAGCTGAAGATTTTGATTTTCCGAATTTGATTTCGGCAAACGCGTTTTAAATTTAGCAACTGCCACCTCTAGATCATCTTCATCAATTGGCTTTAAAAGATAATCTATACTGTTCAGCTTAAAGGCTTTTAAAGCATATTCATCGTAAGCAGTTGTAAAAATGACAGCACTTTTAATGTCGATTTTTTCAAAGATTTCAAACGATAAACCATCAGATAACTGAATATCCAAAAATATCAAATCCGGATGCTCGTTGTTGCTAAACCAATCTACAGATTCTTCAACAGAATGTAACATGGTTTCTACAGCAATTTCGAGTTTTTCAAGCTTTCGCTGTAATAATCTCGCTGCCGGTTTTTCGTCCTCTATAATTAATGTGGTCATGTATTAAAGTGAAAAATTAATTTAAAATTATTCCCATTTATTGGTATTGGAAGCATCCTTCTCCATGTATTTCTGGATTTTCTTTTGCTCCCATTGATCGCTAAAAAACATATCGACACTAAATACTGTAAATGCATGTATCAATAAAGCTATTCCCCAATAAAATGCTGTAGAATAGGTATGAAGATTCTGTAATCCATTCACTTCAAATCTGGTTCCGATAAAATCTATATTTAAATTTGAAATAATGATAATGATATTCACAAAAATATAAACTTTCAAATGCGAGTAAAAACCTTTAATTCTTTTTACTTTTCTGTAAGCAATTTCAAAGTGTTCATCATTGGTGAATTCTTGTGCATATTCTTCGTACATGCGTCTTCTAAAACGTCCCATTTTTATTCAGATTTAAAAAGTTATTGCCATTTGTTTCTGTTCTCTTTTTCCTTATCCATGATTTCTTTGATTTTTCGCTCTTCCCAGCCTTTTCCTAAAACAGGAAATACATCAAAAACTTTCAAGCCATGAAAAATAACTCCTAATCCCCACCAAATTAATGGCCAATAAAACCATAAATGATGTGGTGTCGTGTATAAATTGATAAAAATCAAAAGTATATTGACCCCAATATAAGAGGTCAAATTACCATAAAAACCTTTTATATTCTCGACTTTCTTTTTTGCTTGGTAATATCTGTCCTCTTCGTTATAATTTATTTCCATGATTACTCCCATTTTTGTGTTTTTGTTTTTTTCTCTAAGATCTTTTTCAGTTTTCGCTCTTTCCATTCTTCATCAAAAATTTTAAAAGAAACTATTAAATCAATTACTGAAATTAAAAATACAGCGGTCCAAATTATCATTACTACATGATTTAAATATTTCAATGGAAAGAAATCCAAAGGAAAACCATAATATTCTTTTAAAACATAGACAATTAATCCACAAGCATAAATAAAAGCATGTATATAAAATGATTTGAGTTTGATTATTTTTTTGCCAAAGATTTGCTGACACTCAAATTTTTCTCTGTCATTATTAAAATTTGTTACCATGACTATTGCCATTTTTGTTTATTATTCTCTTTTTCCAAAATCTCGTCTATTTTTCTTTTTTCCCATTCCTTATTAAAAAAAGGAAAGCAGTCAAAGGCTTTCAATCCGTGCATCGCAATTGCAAATCCCCAACCGAGCAATGAAAACCAAAAATACAAATAACCCGGCGAAGTCATAAGATTTACAACTATTACAATTGGATTACAAAGAACATATACAGTCAAATGCTCATAAAATTTTCTAATCTCTTTTACTTTTTCCTGAGCCTGATAATAGCGTTCTGCTTCAGCATACTTTGGTTCCATGATTATTTCCAGGTTTGTTTGTTATTTTCTTTTTCTAAAATTTCCCTGATTTTTCGTTCTTCCCAATCTGAGCTGTAACCAAAAACTTTAAATGCATGCATTACAACTCCAAATCCCCAGCCTAAAGCCGAAAACCAAAACCATTGAAATCCGGGAGAATATCTCAAATTTATAAAGATTAGAAATGGAATTACACAAGAGTATGAAATTACATTTGCGTAAAACCCCTTTAATTCTTCCACTCTTTTTTTAGCTCTGAAATAAGCTTTATTTTCATCGGTGTAGTCTGCACTTGTTTCCATAACTGCTATTTGTTTCGTTAAAATCGGAATCTTAACTGTAAATGTTTGTTCATTTTGTTCAATCAAAACCTTTCTGTTGGTTATAATTGCGTATCGGTTTACGATATTTTGCAATCCAACTCCCTGTCTGTCCTGCAAAACTTCTTTCTTCTGAAAATCATTTTGGATCGCTAAACAATCTCCATCAACAAAAATTCGGATATGCAATGGTTTCTGTTCGCTTACCACATTATGTTTAACAGTGTTTTCAAGTAAAAGCTGCAACGATAAAGGAACCACTTTTGCATCCGGATTAATCGCTGTTGTTGGCAATTCGTAAAACAAACTATTTTCAAAACGCATTTTAAGCAAGTTCATGTAGGTTTTGGCAAACGACAATTCATCCTCAACCGAAACCAGTTCTTTATCTTTTTGTTCTAAAACGTAACGATAAATTTTTGATAAAGAAGTGGTAAATCGCTGCGCATTATCCGGATTTTCTTCAATCAAAGAACTTAATACATTCAGGCTGTTAAAAAGAAAATGCGGGTCAATTTGATTTTTTAAACTTTCAAATTTGGCATTTGCCGTTCCTGCGATAATCTTTTGCTGGGTTATTTCAAATTTTGAGGCCTGTTTCCATTTTACCATAAAACTTCTCGCCTGCATGAAAGTAGAAACTCCGAGAGATAAAATGATGTAAAAGAGATGAACCCAAATCATTCTTTCACTAAAAAACACCTCTAAAGTTACATCCTGCAAAACAACAAAAATGAAGTAGTTTATTCCTAAAACTACTGGAATAGTGTACAAAACAGTGACTAGAATTCCGTAATAAACCCTAAGATTTGTTTGTTCCAGCCAATCCCATTTTCTATCTAATAGCACATTAATAAATCCATTTCCAAAACCAAGTCCAAAAGAATAAAGGCAACTAACAAAAAAAGTAACAAGAACATTTCTAATAGTTAAATCCTCTCCCAAAAGGGCTATAAATATTATAGCAAAAATCATAGAGATCTTAAACGAGACAATTGTTCCGCTTTTTAAACTTGCATATACATATCTATGATCTTTCATTTCTTTCCTGGCTTAATTAGTTTTATTTTTTGCAGTTTTTTTGCGCCTCAACAGCTCTTTCCAATCCCCATTTTGGAGAAAATTGAGTTTCCGGTTTAAAAGTAGCAAAAAGTTCGACAGCTTTATCAACTTGCACGCAAAGTGGTTTTGTATCAACCCCAGTCCATTTTGCTCCACCTAACTGATAATCGGCTTCTCCAAAAACAGCTCTCGGATTATTTGGATCTATAGCTTTTGCTTTGGCGTAAGCTTCCATTACTTTGGCAGAATATTTCATTCCGTTAGTCATTGGATCTGCAACTACCCAGGCCGTATAAATTAGCGCCTGTAATACATATAACTCAGCGTTGTTTTGATCTTTGATTAATTCGATATCTAAAGCGTCTTGTGCTTTTGTCAATAACAAATCGATTTTAGTTTTGTCTTTCTCCGTAAAAGCCGAAGTTGTATTGATTAAAGCTACATAATAATTTGGTAAATAACTGTTTTTGTCTGCTGCTGCGATTCTCTCGAACATAGCCGAAGCTTCAGCATTTTTTCCTTCTTTCCAAAGTCCGAAAGCTTTTCCCATTCCTTGTTCAAATTGTGTTTGTGCAGATAATAAACTGCAGATAAATAATGTAATAGCGGTGATAATTTTGGTCATGATTTCTTGGTTTTAAGTTGTTTTTATTTATTTCAGATTGATTGATAATGAAACTCTGTTTGTTAATTTATATTTCAAAAGTATATCTGTTTTTACTATTTTAAAATTAAATGATACTGAGTTGTCGAATTTTACGACTGAATTGTTTTTTTTATGAGGGACAAAGGTTCAAAGTTTTTTTTCTAAATTCTGCGAATTTTGGATATGTTAAAAACTGGAAAGAAAGCTTTGTTACTTTTGAACCTTTCTCTAAAGATTCTTCAACTGATTCTCATTCTTATTTTTACTGATTGTCCAGAAGAAACCTACGAAGAAGAATCGGTCTGCGGTTGGCACAACCGCCTGGCTTTTATATATGCCGTTTGCATCCGGTAATTTTGCATAATCGTATCCAAAAACATTTTGGCTTCCTAATATATTTGAAACCGAGAAATATAGGATTTTTTGTGTGGTTAATAAATACGCCCAGTTAAAACTCAAACTGTTATACGATTTTGTTTTTCCATTCATAAACTGCGTTTGGTTTGGATCGTTGTACGGACGTCCAGAACTGTAACTGTTTGTGAAACCAATTTGCGATTTCCAGTCGGTAATGAAATATTTTGTTACAATTGATAAGCTATGATTGGCGATAAAATTAGGAGTTGCCATCGTTGGAAAATTCTTGTACTGTCTTTCTGAATCGATATAAGAGTAAGAAATCCAATATTCTAAATTTTTATACAAATTGCTGTCTCTCCAGAACAAATCCAAACCTTTTGCATATCCCGAACCGTTATTATTAAAAACCGAATTATAAGCAATATCTCTTGTGTCATATTGAACCAAATTGCAGTAATCCTTATAATAAGCTTCAGCTCTAAAAGTTTGTCCCGGTTTTGTAAATTGATAATTTAAGATATAATGACTTGCTTTTTCACTTTCGAATTGATGGTATTTTGAGTATTTAATATAATCAACAACTGGTGTTTGGGTAAAATCTCCGTATGCAAATGAAAATTGACTGCTTTTAGAAACTTTATAAGCCAATGATGCTCTCGGCGCAATATTAGTTTCGTTAAGCAAACTATTATTCGAAAGTCTAAAACCCACTTTTGCTGCGAAATTTTTCGAAAATAAAATATCTCCTTCAGCATAAAAAGCGGCAATATTTGAATCGTAACCATTTGTAACTTTAATTGAAGCATTATCATCGAAATTTTCATTGAATTTGGTAATGAAATAATCGGCACCAAAAGACAACTTAAAATAATCAGAAACATTTTTTCTTAATTTTAGTTTCAATTGCGCTGCGTTCTCATCAGTATCAACATCATTTATATCATATTTGATTTTGTTGATGCTGTATCCATAACTAATCCCTGATGTTAATTGCCAGCCTGTTCCAATAGTGCCTTTATAAGATGCATTCAAATAAAAATTATTATTGTTTAAATCGGTTCTGATTTTGTCCTCGAAATTTACATTTTTCTGATTCAGATCAAATTTCTCCGAATCGAAAGCAGCGTATAATTTAAAAATTCCATTGGTAAAATGATAGCGATAAACGGTTTCTCCGGATAAGGATTGGTAAGGACTATTCCAATCTACATTTTGTGGGATCACGGCCTGGTAAGGTGCCAAATTAATATAAGCCGTATTTACGCTCAAGGAACTTTTTTTCCACTTTTGTGTATTTCCCAAACCTAAGCCAACTGTCATTAAAGAGATATCAGTTTTATTCATATCCGGTTCGTCCTGAGTGTTCAGCAATAAAACACTTGACAAAGCTTCACCATATTCTGCCGAATAACCTCCGGTCGAGAAAGCAATTCCGCTGAACAGAAATGGAGAAAATCTTCCTCTGGTTGGTAAGTTATTGGTTGTCGCGCCGTACGGCTGAGCCACACGAATTCCGTCAACAAAAGTCTGCGTTTCGCTGGCTTCACCTCCACGTACAAACAAACGCCCGTCTTCGCCTACGGTTTGTGTTCCCGGTAAAGTTTGTAAAGCAGCAATTATATTTCCAGCAGAACCGGCAGTAGTTACAATATCTAAAGGTTTTAAAACAGAAACTCTTGCTTTATCGCCGGATTCTAAAGTTCCGGCAGTAATCACAACGGCATCAAGCGCATTTACATTTTCTCTAAGTTTTACAGTCTGATTTTTAAAATTGGTAACATCAATTTCTTTTTTAAAAGTGTCGTAAATTAAAAAACTCACTATTAAAAATTGATTTCCTGTTGCTGTAGTTTCAAAAGAGAATTCTCCAGTTTCAGAACTTGTGGCACCGTCGTAAGTTCCGTCTATGTAAATATTGGCTCCGGGAACTGGTTTTCCCTTTTCGTCAACCACTTTTCCTGAAATAGTGTTTTGAGCAAAAATAATAGCGGTAAAAAATAAAAAGACAATTGTAAAAAGTGTTTTGGTTTGCATGATATTGGTTTTTGATGATGCAAATGTATTTTAACAGTTCTTGTTAAAAAATATTAAATAACCCAATTGTAGAATTTCGGGGATGAGTTGTAAAATACTTATTTGTATCTTAGCTAAAGTGTTTCAAAAACTATCAATTATGTCAGAAAGTAAAAGAGTTTCGAATTTATATCAGTCCATTTACAATGGAAATCCGTGGCTGGAGGTTACTTTGGCAAATACTTTAAAAGATATAACTGCAGAGCAGGCATACAGGAAGATAAATCCTAATTTAAATACAATTTGGGAAATTGTCAATCATCTTATCCAATGGAGAAGAAACATTTTAAAACGTGTTCAGGGAGAAGTTATCAAAACACCAGATCACAATTATTTTGTACCTGTTTTAGATCCATCGGAAGCAGCTTGGGAGCAGTCACTTCAAAGCCTTGCAAAATATCAGGAGTTATGGACTGTCTTTTTTAATGATTTTAATGATGCCGATTTTGATAAAATAGATCCAAATAACAATCATAATTATTACGAAGATATTCATGGAATTATTCAGCATGATGTTTATCATTTAGGGCAGATTGTGATTTTGAAAAAATTATTATAGTACTAGATTACATTTTATGACAGAAAAAGAAAAAATGATTTCCGGTGAATATTATAACGCTTTTGATCCGGAATTAGTAAAAGGTCGTCGAAAAGCAAAAAATCTCTTGCACAGCCTGAATGTAAAAGAATACAGAGTTACAAAAAAAGCAAAAGAGATTTTAAAAGAATTAATTCCAAATACTGGAGAAGGTTTTTATATAGAACCTCCATTTCACTGTGATTATGGTTATAACATTTTTTGCGGAGAAAATGTTTATTTCAATGTAAATTGTGTTGTTTTGGACTGCGCTCCGGTAAATATCGGATCCAACGTATTCATTGCCCCAAATGTTCAAATTTACACAGCTTCACATCCGCTTGACGCTGAATTAAGAAAAACATTGGAAAATGCTTATCCAGTTACAATTGGAGACGATTGCTGGATTGGCGGAAATTCTGTAATTTGTCCGGGTGTAACTATTGGGAAAGGTTGTGTTATAGGTGCCGGATCTGTCGTTACAAAAGATATTCCGGATAACTCTTTGGCTGTTGGAAATCCGGCGAAAGTAATTCGAAAATTAAATCAGGAATCTCAACAAAATTCATAATGCTTACCTTAAATAAAGTTCATCACATTGCCATTTTATGCTCCGATTATCGAAAATCTAAAGCTTTTTATACCGAAGTTTTGGGATTAACTATTATTAGGGAAATCTATCGTGAAGAACGTCAGTCTTATAAACTTGATTTGGCCTTAAATGGAACGTACATAGTCGAATTATTTTCGTTTCCCAAACCGCCTAAAAGACCATCCAGACCAGAAGCTGTTGGTTTAAGACATTTAGCATTCGAAGTGATCAATATAGATGAAACTGTTGCTTTTTTGAATTCTGTAAAAATTGAATCGGAACCAATAAGAATTGATGAAACGACAGAAAAACGCTTTACTTTTATCGCTGATCCGGATGAATTGCCAATAGAGTTTTATGAAAAATAACTTACGAAACTCAATTTTAATTAGTAAAACTTCAAATAAAATTAGCTATACTTTTTTGTACGACATTTCATCGCTATGCTGCAAAAAGCACACTGAAAGAATTTTCTTATATCCTTAATTTTAACATAATATACTGAGTATTTTTTATTAAAAAGCGAATTTGATTCTCTAATTTTGTAATCCGCATAAAAATATTGCGGTTTACAAAATTACTTTCTGATGAACAAAACGGCGCAAATCAAAAAAAATCATCAATTTATTAAATTCCGAAAATTAGTTATTGTTTCTATTTTAATTGGTTTTCTCTCTGCTTTTCTGGGAATTTCCCTTAAAAAAATAACCGAATATTACGAAGAAATCTTCTTTCATGAAGTAACTGTAAATCCAATTTTTTATATCATTTTTCCTGTTTTTGGATTATCAGTAATTTATTTTCTAAGACAATATCTTTTTAAGAAAAAAGAAAACAAAGGAATTAAGGAAGTTTTTGAAAGTACAAAATCAACTTCAAAAAACTTGCCTTCTTATAAAATTCCGTCACACTTTATCAACGGATTACTGACGGTTATTTTTGGAGGTTCAACCGGAATCGAAGTTTCTACAGTAGTTGCAACAGCTACAATTGGTTCTGTAGCGCAGCAAAAAGAAAACGTTTTTCGTCAATATAAAACCGAATTGATCTGTGCAGGAGTGGCAGCAGGAGTTACGGCTTTATTCAGCAGCCCGATTGCCGGAATTTTATTTGCTCTAGAAGTTATTTCAAGAAAAGTGACCAGAGCATTTATAATATCAAATGTTATTGCGGTTTCAATTGCTTTCGGATTGCTTTCGATTTTAAAAGAAGAACCTTTGTTTGCGGTTTCCATTACGACCTGGCATTTAAAAGCAATTCCGTATTTTATTCTTTTGGGAATTTTAGCAGGAATGAACTCGGTTTATCTTACACGTTGCGTTTTATTCTTTAAATCTCAATTTGGAAAAATCGATACTCATTATTATAAAATTATAATAGGATCAGCAGTTTTAAGTATTTCGCTTTTTATGTTTCCGCAATTATATGGAGAAGGTTATCATGCAATAAAAACCAGTTTCATTGCCCCAAATCAAATAATGACATTCACTTTAGCTTTAACTTTTGTCGGAATATTACTTCTTAAACCAATTGTCACGTCGATAACATTAGCTTCAGGTGGTGATGGCGGTGTTTTTGCACCAAGTCTATTTATTGGAGCTTTTTTGGGATTATTATTAGCTTCAATTTTAAATACTTTTTTTGATGTACGTGTAATTCCGGTTAATTTCATGCTTATCGGAATGGCGGCCGTTTTAAGCGCCAGCATTCATGCACCGTTTACAGCAATATTTTTAGTTTGCGGATTAACAAACGATTATACTTTGTTTTTTCCAATTTTAGTGGTTTGCTTAATTTCTAAATACACGGCAAAAATGATTTATCCCTATACGGTTTACAGTTATTCTCCAAGTATATTAAAATAGAAAAACATGCCTGTTGAAAAAATAAAAAGGGGATATCGCAAAACACGTTACATCCTTTACAAAGAAACTTTAGTAGATTTTAAAGAGCATTTTTGGTCTTTTTTAGGCTCTTTTGTAGGTATTGGAATTCTGGCGTACATTCAATCAATACATTTTTCAGGAAATGATGCTGTTTATTTAATTGGTTCTTTTGGAGCTTCAAGTGTTTTGGTTTACGGAATCATTCAGAGTCCGTTTTCACAACCCCGAAATTTAGTCGGAGGACATTTAATTTCAGCATTTATTGGCGTTACCGTTCATAAATTAGCTCCGGATATTATCTGGATTGCAGCTCCTCTTGCGGTTTCCCTTGCTATAATTTTAATGCAGATTACCAAAACATTACATCCGCCAGGAGGCGCAACCGCTCTTATTGCTGTTATTGGTTCGGATAAAATAAAAGATCTGGGTTACATGTATGTCCTTTCTCCAGTACTAATTGGTGTTTTGATATTGCTTTTTACAGCTCTAATCTTCAACAACATGACTTCGAGCCGAACTTATCCAAGTCATAGTTCTTATCACAAACGCTTTCACAAAATTAGACAGCGATTGAGTAAAAAACAATAATTTCATTTAATCGACTGGCAACTTTAGCGAAATCTAAAGCTTATCAATCTAAAAGGTGTTCCACTTAGTTTATCCTAAGCGAAGTCGAATGAACTAAGACTGACTGTAGAAAATGTTTTCAACAAATCGTATTTACTGATTCATAAATCATAATTTATATTTTACCTTTGGCTTTTCAAAAAATACAAAGATTATGGTTTATAAATTTAGAGTAATTCTGGACGCAGAAGAAGATATTTTTAGAGACATTGCAATTCTTGAAGACGACACTCTTGAGGATTTACACAATGCCATCTTCAACGCTTTTGGTTTTGACGGAATGGAAGTAGCTTCGTTTTATACTTGTGATGAAACCTGGAATCAGGAAGATGAAATTCCGCTTTTTGATACTGGAGACATTCCTGGCGAACAGCGAACTATGAGTGATTATCCATTATCTTCTATCTTAGACAAAGAAAATACTAAAATTATCTACGTATATGATTTTATCAATATGTGGACATTCCTTGTAGAATTGGCTGCTATTGAAGACCAAATTGCAGGAGCTCCGTATCCGGAAACTTTATTCTCTCACGGTGAGATGCCTGAAGACTCAGGTGAAAAAAGTTTCGAAGCAGATATGCATGACGATATCTACGGCGAATTTGAAGATGATCTTGACGAAGACGATCTTGACATGTTTGAAGGAGACGACAGCTTTGAAGATTTTGGTTTTGAGGAGAATTGGAATTAGACATAACAAATTAAGAATCAAGAGCCAAGAATAGAGACTTCAATGCTGTCTTTCTTCTTGGCTCTTTCATCTAGAAATATTAAAAACATGATAAACCTTTTCAACACCCACATCGAGACGCTTGCGATTCATCGCGTAGGAAACAAAAGCCGAAACGAAGCGATTTTTTTATCGGAACAGCCTTTTAATTTAAATGATGAAATTGTCCCTTTGATAAAGGAGTACTTTTTTAAGCCTTTTAGAGAAAAAGAAGAAAACTATTATCAGTTTGCTCACGAAGTCGATTTGGATTACAACGACATGTTTAAATATGCTACTGAGATTTTTGATAACCCTACCAGATTACAGGAGATTTCTAAAAATATTACGACACATTTATTCGAACAGTCCAATCATCCGCATATTAAAAACGGAGAGGTTTATGTAACCTATTTAACAAATTTAAGCATTGACAATAATGTTGTAGATGCCATTGGGATTTTTAAAAGTGAGTTACAAGCCGACTTTTTACAGTTTGAAGAAAAAGACAGCAACCTTGAAATGATTTTGCAGCAAGGAATCAACCTCAGTAAATTAGATAAAGGATGTTTGATTTTCAACTATAAAAAAGAAGAAGGATACAAAATTCTAACTGTAGACAGCAATCGTTACGATGCGCGTTATTGGTTAGAGCATTTTTTATCTGTTGATGCTTTTGAAGATGAAAACTTCATCACTAAAAAATACCTGAAATTTTGCCAGGGTTTTGCAAAAGATGTTGTTTTTCCTGCGGAAGATAAAAAAGAAGAAGTAATGTTTATGAACAGATCTGTGAATTATTTTGCTAAAAATGATCAGTTTGAGGAACAAAATTTTCTCAATGAAGTACTAGACAATCCGGACTTAATTCCTGAATTTAAAAACTATAAAGTTGATAAAGGAGAAAAATACAGCATCGAAGATGTAACCTCATTCCCAATTGCCAACGCAGCAGTTTCTGACGCAAGAAAATCGATTAAAAACGTTATAAATCTGGACACTCATATTCAGATTAAAATGGATTTTATCAATCCTGAAAGCGCAGAGAAATTTGTTGAAAAAGGCTGGGATGAAGAAAAACAAATGTATTACTACTTAGTGTATTTCAATAAAGAAGAAAAAAGCTAAGAAGTCATTCATTTTCTATTACTTACTTAAAACAAAAAACGGCAATTAAATTTAATTGCCGTTTTTTTATGGTGCAATTTTATTTTTCAGATATTCGATCATTTGTAATGTTATTGGCTTAGAAAGAAAGTCAATAATAATAGGATATTTTTTTGATTTAGCTAAATCTTCAGGATTAATCGTTGAAGACAAAACAATAACATTAGTCGAATTGAACTCATCATAATCCGATGTTATAAAATGATCTAAAAACTCCCAGCCTCCCATCACTGGCATATTTAAATCCAGAAAAATTAATTGTGGTTTCTTTACAGATTGGTCTTTATTATATTTTAGTGTATTGAAATAAGACAAAGCCTCTTCACCATTTTGGGCTGTTACGATTTCATTAGTAAAACCAGATCTTGCAATTACTTTTTTAGACAGCATCAATGTAATGGGATCATCATCAATACATAAAATTTGTTCCAGCATAACTTAATTTTTAAATGTTATGATAAATGAGGTTCCTTTATTCACCTCGCTTTCAACGCTAATTGTTCCTCCCATAGTTTCAACCTGAGATTTTACAAGATATAAACCAAGACCTTTACTATCAGGATAATTGTGAAATCTTTGATATAATCCAAAAACTTTATCGCCGTTTCTTTCTAAATCAATACCTATTCCATTATCAGTAAAAGTCAAAAAAACACTTTGATCAACCTGTTCAGCGGTTATAGAAATTTTCAATTTTCGATTCTCCGATTTATATTTTATAGAATTTGTCAGCAAATTTAGTAATATACTTTCAATATATGCCTTATTTGTATTAAGTAATGGAACTTTATCTAACTTAAGTTTTATGATTGGCTTATGTGCTTCTATCTGAAAGGATAACTGACCAAATACATTTTCAAAAACTTCACTTAAAGTAACCATTTCTTTTTGAATCGAAGGATTATCTTTTATAATGATAACTTTCACTAAATCGTTAATCGTTTCATTCAGGAGGTATGTAGACTTATGGAAACCACTTAATATTTCCTCCAGCTCAGGATTCTCCACAGGAATATCCTCTATTAAATTCAATAATCCCATTAAATTAGATAATGGAGCTCTTAGATTATGAGATGTTATGTAAGAAAATTGCTTTAAATCTTTATTGTTTTGAGTCAGTTCGCGGATTAAATGTTCTTTTTCAGTTTCTAACTTCTTTTCTTCCGTAATGTCTTGCTGAATAGAAATCCAATGTGATATTACACCTTCAGTATTAAAAATTGGAATCATTGAAAACCGAACCCAATATTCTCTTTTAGTTTTACTATAACTTATGGTTTCAATTAAACATTCCTTCTCTTCCTTAAATGCTTTTAATATTTTTTTAATTGCTTCGGAATCTGAATCCGGTCCTTTAAATATTGTAGGTGACTGCCCCAGAATTTCATCAGATTCAAATCCAGACATTTTAGTGAATGCAGGATTTACGTAAACAATTCTCGGGATTTTACCATCTGAAGCATTTGCCTCAGTAATCAAAATAGAGTCCTTAGATTGCGTAATAACCGTTTCTAAAAGTTTTAACCTTTGTTCTTCTTCTTTTTGCTTGGTAATATCCTGAATCGCACCAATCATCCTGATGCCTTTACCATTATCATCTTTTAAAAGAAAACCTCTGTCCAAAACATATTTGTAAGTACCATCAGCACATCTAAAGCGATATTGATCCTGCCATTTTTCAGTTTTAAGTTCAATAAAAGAATATAATTTGACAGACATTTTTATTGAATCCTCCGGATGTATTTTATCAAACCACCATTTCGAAGTCATACCCACCTCGTCCTGCTTATAACCAAAAACATTTTCGATTCCTTTATTCCAGGTAATATAATCTTCAGGAATTCTCCAGTCCCATATGGTATCACTGGTCGCTTTTGCAACTATATCATACTTTTCATTAGATTCTTTAATCTCTTTATTGGTAAGCTGCATTTTTTCTAAAATGGAAATATTTCTACTTTCATTTTTTGATAAAATATAATTAAAAATCAACCCTGTAAAAAAAATAAAAATGATATCTTTTAAAAAACTGAAATAATAATATTCTGTTCTTAAAACGTAGCAAACTAGAAATTTATGACATAAGATAGCCATAAATAACGAAATGATAATATATATCAGCGTAATTTGTTTAGGTTTACTTTTCATTACTCAAATATAGTTAAATAAACCAGATTGAACCAAATTGGAAAGCGTATAAATCTATAGAAATATTACTATTTCGTTAAACTAATTCGTTGGCATTACGTAAACTATCTTCAAAACGTTTTTTATATCAAAATAAAGTGTACCTTTGCACCCATTAAAAATCACAGATGGAATCTATTAGAAACATTGCAATTATTGCCCACGTCGATCAC
>Ga0247810_10001016_pt1 | contig 19945 bp, 18 predicted proteins | sample UWRJL119311C1_FD_179918 | JGI IMG/M metagenome (GOLD analysis project Ga0247810, IMG submission 179918) | Plant litter microbial communities from Arlington Agricultural Research Station in Wisconsin, United States - UWRJ-L119-311C-1 | ecosystem: Environmental > Terrestrial > Plant litter >... | reverse complement strand
ATTTAAATACAACCGGAACAATTACACTAGGTTTGGCTGAAGGCGGACAAAGAGTTACTCTTTTTGAAACTGATTATGTAGATAAAACAGATAGAGAAAATGTAAAAAGATTTATTCATACGATACAACATGAATACATTCATATTTTAAATCAGACTAAGCCTTACGATGAAAAATCGCTTGCTAAAATTACACCTTCCGGCTATACTGCAAACTGGTATGCAACTGGCGATAGCGTAGCTAATGAAGAAGGTTTTATTACAGCCTATGCAAGATCTAACATTAATGAAGACTTTGCAGAAATGGCCTCTGTTATGCTGATTAATTCCAAAGCAGAATATGAAGCAATTTTAGCAGCAATAGATAATGATGATGCTGTAGCAGATATTAGAGCGAAAGAAGCTATTGTGGTTAAATACTTTAAAGAAGCTTTTAATGTAGATTTTTATGCCTTAAGAGATGAAGCAGAAAAAAATACTACTGCAGTTGTTAATGGCAATTAATAATAGTTGAAAATTAACTTAACAAGAAAAAATCATGAAAATAAAAAATATATTTAAGTTTCTAATTTTTGCTTTATTGGCAATGCAATTAGGCTCTTGTACTGACACAGATGCAGAGCAAAAGTTTGATGACACTCCAACGGGGAGGTTAAATGCTCAGAAAAAAGAATTAAGTGATTTACTGCTAACATCAGAGCATGGCTGGAAAGCAGTTTATTTTACTGATAATACACAATTGGGAGGTTTTACACATTTATTCAAATTTACTAATGATGGTAAAGTAGAAATGGCTTCTGATTTTGATGATACTACTACAGATTCCTATTTTAGCGATTATAGTGTAGAACTTAGCAGTACGGTAAGTTTATTGTTTTCTACTAAAAATAGAATTCATCTTTTATCTGATTCGGATAATTCTCCAACTGAAGCATTAAGAGGAAAAGGATATAAAGGAGACTTTCAGTTTCTATATTACGGGCAGGAAAATGGAGAAATCATTTTTAAAACCAATAGGAGTTTTCAGGAATTACGATTCGTAAAAGCAACTGCTGCTGACTGGAATAGTCTGGAGGAAAATGTTGTTATGGGAGAAAATGTAGTAGGTAGTGATGATCGACCGTTGTTTAGAATGTTAGAAACAAATGATGGTACAACAAAACATCAATTGGATTTTGTTTTTGATGAGGCTCCTCGATTCGCAACGGCAAATTCTGTAGAAACAGGATACAGTATGAGCTATAACATGGGGATTGCGTATACACCAACAGGTATCACTATTAGTCCGGCTGTAGTTGTAAAAGGCCAAAACTTAACTGATTTTGTTTATAATGAAGTAGATGGAAGCTTTACAGCAACTGGAACTGCTGGAGTAAGTGCAACGATTAAATATACAAGCAAACCACTTATATTAACAGAGGATTATAAGGGATTATTAGAAGGTAATGATTTTAAAGTATATGGATATATCTCTCCTTTTTTAACAAATGCTCCTACGACATCTACCTTAGCTAAGTCTTTGTTAAATGAAATTAATGCCAGCTTGCCTGCTAGTCAACAATTAACCAGGGTACAACTTTATTTTAATGATGGAGGATGGAATTATATCGAATACAGATTCTCAGGAGGCAGGCCGACACTTTATCATAATGTAACCACAACTGAAAATGCTACAGATAAAACAATAGTGCTAACTCATGATTCATGGCAAACAGCAACTGCATTAGTTCCTGCACCTGCTTTATTGAAAAAAATTGATGATGAGTTTACAAATCCTAAAGGCTTGTATGTTAAAAGAGAAAATTTTAAAATTACTTATACGAATGTTATTTGGACATTTACGAGTGCTAACAGCAATTTTAGAATTACGACTTATGCATTAAACTAATAGTTTTAGTTTAAATTTTGATTTTGTAAAGGAAAACAGCTCACCATGAGCTGTTTTTAATAAGTATGAATTTTAATCTTTTAAAAACTATGACAAAAAAGTATGTTACACCAACTAGTATTATTCACTTGTGGGGCTTGATTCTCGTAACGATATCATTATTATATCCGGAGTACACAAGATATTATTTGTGTCTCTCCATAATAGTAATTATTCCGATAGCAATTATTAGCCTTATAAAACAGAGAAAGGAAGATAAGCTAAATGATACAACAGAATTTCAAACATCACTTTACAGAATGCTGTTTTTTGCAGTAGCGCTTGGAGTTTTCTTTTTAATGACTAAGATGAATTATATTTAAGAAATTTTATTTTATTTGCAGAAAAGCAGTTCAGTTTGAACTGCTTTTTTGATTTATAGTCTAGTTTATCAAGATTTGTTTTTTATAATATTAAAAGGTATTACAATTGTTATTTTTTTAAAAAAAGGAATTGTTCTATATTTGACAAGTCGTTTTTAGCCCCTGATAGAAGCGGTATCCTTTTTAGCTGCTTTTTTTGCAGATAAAAAGATATAGCGGATAGCAGGATTAGCTACAAATAAATATTAAATTAATTTTGAATATGAAATTACTAGAAGGAAAAGTTGCTATTATTACGGGTGCCAGTCGTGGAATTGGAAAAGGAATTGCTGAAGTTTTTGCTAAACACGGTGCCAATGTTGCTTTTACATACAGCTCATCTGTAGAATCTGCTCAGGCTTTAGAGGCAGAACTGAACAGTTTAGGGGTTAAAGCGAAAGGATACCAGTCGAATGCGGCAGATTTTAATGAAGCGCAGATTTTTGTAGATGCAGTTTTGGCTGATTTTGGAACAGTTGATATCTTGATTAACAACGCCGGAATCACAAAAGATAACCTATTGATGCGTATGTCTGAAGCTGATTTTGATCAGGTTATTGATGTGAATTTGAAATCGGTTTTTAATATGACAAAGGCGATTCAGAAGACTTTCTTAAAACAACGTTCTGGTTCTATTGTGAATATTAGTTCTGTAGTTGGGGTTTCCGGAAATGCAGGACAGACTAATTATGCAGCTTCAAAAGCAGGTGCAATTGGTTTTACAAAATCGGTAGCATTAGAGTTAGGTTCTCGTAATATTCGTTGTAACGCAATCGCTCCGGGATTCATTGAAACTGAGATGACTGCAAAATTACCTGAAGATGTAGTGAAAGGCTGGAGAGACGGAATTCCGTTGAAACGTGGCGGAACTACTGAAGATGTTGCTAATGCGTGTCTTTACCTTGCTTCAGATATGAGTGCTTATGTAACGGGGCAGGTACTTAATGTTTGCGGAGGAATGCTTACCTAGATAAATTAAAAGATTTAATGATTTAAAAATTTAAAGATTCTTATATTCGTAGCTATTTGATTTTTCAATTTTTCAATCTTCTAATTTTTCAATCTTTAAATTTAAATTATGACTACAAACACGATTCTATTATTATTGCTTTCTTTAGTAATAGCTGGTGGATTGTCGTATTTTCAATATTTTTATAAAGCCAGAAACGATTCAAAAGTAAATCTGTTTTTGGCTTTTTTGCGTTTTTTAGCCATTTTCGGATTATTGGTTTTATTGATAAATCCTGTAGTGACAAAGAATTCGCTTGAAGTTACCAAAACCCCTTTGGCAATTGCGGTAGATAATTCGAGTTCAATTACGGCTTTGAAATCGGATAAAAAGACAGTTGAATTATACCAGAAATTAATTTCGAATCCGGCTCTTCAGGATAAATTTGAAATTCAATCGTATCAGTTTGATGCCGATTTCAAACCTTCGGACAAATTTGATTTCAAGGGAAACCAAACCAATCTCGATGAAGTAGCGAAGAATTTAAAAAGCATTAATAAAAACCTGATTTTTCCAACGGTTATCATTACAGACGGAAATCAGACTACAGGAAACGATTATGTCTATCGGTTTGATCCTGTCAATAAAGTGTATCCTTTGGTTGTGGGAGATACAACTACTTTTTTTGATTTAAAAACCAATCAGTTAAACGTAAATAAATACGCTTTTCATAAAAATAAATTCCCGGTTGAGGTTTTTCTGCAATATGCCGGTGATAAATCCGTAAATGCAGATTTTACCATTTCACAAGGAAATTCGGTTGTTGCCAGAGAGAAAGTTTCTTTTTCTCCGTCTAAAAAAACGGCAGCTTTAAATTTACTTTTGCCTGCTGATAAAGTAGGATTGCAGATTTTCAGGGCAAATATTTCTTCCAACGCTAAAGAAAAAAACAGTTATAACAACGTAAAGAATTTTGCTGTTGAAGTGATTGACCAAAAATCAACAATTGCCATAGTTTCATCGATAAATCATCCGGATATCGGGGCTTTGAAACGTTCTATTGAAACGAATGCACAGCGTAAAGTGATTCTGGCAAAACCCAATGAACTGGATAAATTAAATGAGGTGTCGGTTTTGGTTTTATATCAGCCAAATAGTGCTTTTAAACCTATTTTTGATAATAACAAATTGGCAGGAACAAACACTTTTATTGTTACCGGAAACAGTACCGATTTTAATTTTCTGAACCAGAAACAGAATAGTTTGGTTTTTAAAATGAGCGGACAGAGAGAAGATTATTTAAACGAATTTCAATCGCAGTTTAATTTGTTTGCCATTGAAAATATAGGTTTTGAAAACTTTCCGCCGTTGCAAAATCCATTCGGAACCATTACAACAAACGGAAATGTTTCAGTTTTACTTTCTTCTAAAATCAGAAATGTTTCTACCAATGCTCCTTTATTAGCTTTCGCTGAAAATCAGGGCAAAAGAACTGCTTTTCTTTTAGGAGAAAACAGTTGGAAATGGCGTTTGCAAAGTCATATCGACAATCAGTCATTTGAAAAATATGATGTTTTTACAGATAAGATTATTCAGTATTTAGCTTCAACGACATCAAGGAAATCATTGGTTGTAACGCACGAAAGTTTTTATAATTCGGGAGAAGCCATTGTAATCAATGCGCAGTATTTCAATAAAAACTATGAGTTTGATGAAAAAGCAAGGCTAACCATCACGGTTACAAATGCAGAAACGAAACAAACCAAAAACTACGATTTATTAAAAGGAAATAATTCTTTCTCAGCAAATTTAGATGGTTTAGCAGCCGGAAAATATAGTTTTACGGTAAAAGAATTAAATTCAAACACTTCGTATTCAAGTCGTTTTGAAATTTTGGATTTTGATATCGAAAAACAATTTGTAAATCCTGATGTTCAGAAATTGAAACAATTGGCATTACAAACCAATGGGAAAGCCTTTTTCCAGGATCAGGCCGATGATTTGATTCAGCAGCTTTTGGAAAATAAAGAATATAAATCGATAGAGAAGAATATCTCAACCAAAACACCTTTAATTGACTGGGTTTGGTTATTGGTTTTAATTGCTGCTTTGTTGACTACGGAATGGTTTGTTAGGAAGTATAATGGGATGTTGTAATTATCTCAGTGAAACTTTGCGAAAACTCAGTGGATCTCTGTGAAATAATTATAACACAAAGTTTTTCAAAGATTTCACAGAGATTCGCAAAGAATTTATAAATATATAATTATGGATTTCAGGCTAAAAGTTTTCTACACCGTTGCACTCCGCCTTAATTTTACTAAAGCGGCAACAGAATTGTATATTACCCAGCCAGCTGTCTCCAAACACATTCAGGAACTCGAAGAAACCTATAAAACCAAGCTTTTTGAACGAAACGGCTCTAAAATTGCCTTAACGCCAGCCGGAGAAATTCTGCTGAAACACACCAAAAACATCTTCGAAATTTACCGCGAAATCGACTTTGATATGAGTTCGTTTATCAATGAGAGACAGGGATTACTAAGGCTAGGAGCAAGCACAACCATTTCGCAATATATTATTTCACCGGTTTTAGCAAGATTCCATCAAAAACAACAAGATATAAAAGTCAATTTGCTGAACGGAAATACCGAGCAAATAGAAAATGCTTTAATTAATAAGGAAATCGAAATCGGAATTGTAGAAGGACAATCTAAAAATCAGTCTATTAAATATGTTCCGTTTATAAAAGACGAACTGGTATTGATTTGCAATACCAAAAATCCTTTGGTAAAACAAAATGTAATTTCATTGGAAGATTTGAAATCAATGAAATTCATAACCCGTGAACGCGGTTCAGGAACACTTGAAGTTATAGAATATGCTTTAAAGAACGTTGGCGTAAAATTAACCGATTTGCAAATCGAAATGCAGTTAGGAAGCACAGAAAGTATAAAATCGTATCTGCTTAACTCAGATTGTTTTGCTTTCATGTCAATCCATGCGGTTGATAAAGAGCTTAAAAATAACGAATTGATTGTTTTGGATGTCGAAAACCTAACTATCGAAAGATATTTTTACATTATCACATTACTCGGGAAATCAGATGCCTTATCTGAATTGTTTATTCAAAATATTTCCTCTTACTATAACCTGAAGTTATAGTCGATTGTGTTTTACGATTGGCGAATTCAATATAAAGAACAGACCTTTGTAGGGTAAATATCAAATACCCTATTTTGAAAACTCAACAACATACAGCGTCCCATCTATTTGAAGTTAATCTTTTTCTGCAGCAAATTATTTTTGGTGCAGTAATCGTGCTATGTTTGTTTTCAATTATTTCTCCGCCTATTGCTTTATTATTGGGTGTCTTGATAGTGAATGTTTTTGGTAACCCGTTTATAGCATTCAATCATAAAGCGATCACGTTTTTATTGCAATTTTCAGTTGTAGGTTTAGGTTTTGGAATGAACGCTTCATCAGCAATGTCAGCAGGGAAAGAAGGTTTTTTACTAACTTTTTTTTCAATTTTCAGTACGCTTGTTTTCGGAACGCTTTTAGGAAAATGGCTTAAAACAAAGAAAAAGACATCGCATTTAATTTCGTGTGGAACTGCCATTTGTGGCGGAAGTGCCATTGCCGCTATTTCTCCGGTAATCAAATCAGATGAAAATCAGACTTCTATTGCATTGGGCGTAATTTTTATACTAAATGCAATTGCCTTATTTGTCTTTCCGTTCATCGGACATCAACTTGATTTATCTCAGAAAGATTTTGGTTTATGGTGTGCCATTGCTATTCATGATACGAGTTCGGTTGTGGGTGCGGCAAATAAATACGGAGCGGAAGCTTTGCAAATCGCAACAACCGTAAAACTGGCAAGAGCTTTATGGATTATTCCGATTTCAATTCTAACAGCATTAATTTTCAAAAATAAAAACTCTAAAATTAAGGTTCCTTACTTTATTGGATTGTTTGTTTTGGCAATGCTTTTTAATACTTATGTGCCTGCAGCAGCCATTATTGCACCAGGTATTGTAGGTATTGCCAAAATTGGTTTAACAGTTACTTTGTTCTTAATAGGCGCAACATTAAATATCAATACCCTAAAATCAGTAGGAGTGAAGCCCTTATTGCAGGGTGTTTTTCTTTGGGTGTTTATTGCATGTTTGGGATTAGCTTCTATTTTATACTTTCATTAAATATAGACTGAGTTATTTTACATTTGAAAATTTCACTACGGGTTTGCCTTCGGTGTTATACCATTTCCCTTTAAATGAAAGATGCTTTTCTATCACAAAATTAAATTGCTTTTTATTCTTGGCCATTTCACTGACTTCCTTTGGTAGATCGACTTCGTAATCATCCTCAGTACCTTTTGCCTTTTTGTAGAATCCGGTAGTTGTAATAACAAAATCCCTGAAAAACTTTTTCTTGCCATCATTCATAACTTTGTATGTACTCGACCATTCTGTACTTCCTTCAGCATTATTCGAAAGTCTGTAATCTCCGACTTCCATCAAAGGCTGATATTTTCCATCAAAACCAACGATTAGATAGAGGTAACCATTATAAGGAGCACCTGCGCCTCCGTTGGCATGTATTAAGGTAAAAGCATATTGATCATCTCCAATTTCTACAAGTTTTAAAGATGGGATTCGGGCAAAAGCACCAAAAGCGGCAATTGCGGGTTGATAAGATTTCATTTCCCATACATTTTCGGTTTTTGTAAATTTGGCTAATCCCAAAAGACCTCCGCTAAAACGACCTGTTTGTAATCCATCCATATCATATACAGAATGATTGAAAACCAACATTTTGAATTGATTGCCTTTAGAATCTGTGTAACTAATTGTAGTGTCAAGCCGTGTAGCAATACCTTCTGTATACGGGAATAACTGATCTCCTTCAACACCATTTACATCTGTATATGAAGCAGGTTTACAGCTTTTACATTTCCAGCTTATAAAAGTATTATGATCAGATAATTTATATAATTTACCGGTAAATAATAGGTGCATTGTTTTTACACCATCCAAAGGATCAGTTATTTTCAATGTTCGTTTGGTATTTAAAATGGTATCGCTAACATTTTTTAATTGCACAAGATCGTCTTGTGCTGAACAGATAGAAATGAAGATCAGAGAAAAAAGAATGGATTGAATTAGGCACATAAAGTAATTTTTGATTAAAAGTAGTACAAACTTATTGAAAAACTTCTTACTGCAACTTAATATGAACTTATATCATTGATATGGTTTAAAAGTTGAATAAAATTAAATTAACACAATATTAATTAGTATTCTTTTGAATTATCCTCAAATGAGATAAATTTGCACTTCAAATAAACTTCAAATGAAAAATTTTAAAATGAAACCAAAACTAATTGCACTTTTTGCAATCGGAATTGGATTTTTGACCTTATCATGGGGAATCGTTGGCCACGAACGAATCAATAAAGCGGCAGTTATGGCTTTGCCTCAGTCGTTACAAGTGTTTTTTTATAATCATATCGATTTTATTACGCAAGAAGCATCAGTTCCGGATATTCGTAAATATGCCTTAAAATATAAAGATGAAAATCCGAGACATTATGTTGATCTCGAAAACTTTAAAACTCCAATTGACAGTTTGCCTCAAACTTTAGAGGAAGTAACTAAAAAATATGATGCTAAATTTCTGAACGATAACGGAATTTTACCTTGGTATATCGAAGATATGATGACCAAATTAACCAAAGCTTTCAAAGAAAAAAACAGAGCAGAAATATTATTTCTTGCAGCCGATTTAGGGCATTATATAGGTGATGCGCACATGCCGTTACACACTTCTGCGAACCATGACGGACAATTAAGTGACCAAAAAGGAATTCATTCTCTTTGGGAAAGCAGATTACCGGAACTATTCGTTAAAAATTACAAACTAAACGTACCGGAAGCTCAGTATTATGAAGATGTTCATAAAGCAACCTGGGACATGATAAAAGATACGCACAGCTTGGTTCAGCGATTATTGGCGGTTGATAAAAAATTAAGAACCGCAACTCCCGAAAATCAGGTTTTCGTGGTTGATGCTGAAGGTAAAATAGTAAAGAGCAAATACAATTCGGCTAAATTCTCTGATGAATACGCTGCTAAATTACACAGAGAATTAAACGGAATGGTAGAAAATCAAATGAAAAAAGCCATTACAGCTACAGCAAGTTTTTGGTACACAGCCTGGGTAAATGCAGGAAAACCTGATTTAAGCGATTTAGATTCCAAGGAACTTACAAAGCGAAACAGCAAAGCTTTAAAACAGGATTTAAAATTATTTCAGAAAGGAAACCTTTTCGGAATGCAAAATCAAAATGATTAGGAATTTACTTAATCGATAAATAAAAAAAAAGCCTGTGAAGTATTTATTTCACAGGCTTTAGATTTTAATTAAGACTTGGCGATTCCGGAATCTTAATATTTCTTTTGGTCTTTTTTATAATCAGTAAATAAAAAGTAATCCCGCCTAAAATAATCAAAAGAGCAATTTCCAGCTGACCAAGCGTGTTATTACCACTATGCATTGCATTAGCACTGGCCAGTTTTGCCTTGCCTTCCTTTACCTGAATTTCAGAAAGCTGATTTAGCGTATTTAAAGCCTTATCACATAAGAGCACAATATGATTCCAGTTTTTATTTTGTGCTTCTTTATTAATTTCTGAACAGGAAGCCAGAAAGCTGTCAAAATGAATTTTTTCCTTCGGGGTCAGCACCGTTTTAAAATACAAATCATCAATCGTATGAATTATTTTCAGCGCATTTTTAATTTCATTATTTTTCGTTATATCGTTTAAATTCTCTTTTCCGGATTCAGCTTTTATATAATGAAGTTCATTCGCATATTGAAAAATATAGTACGCGACAACCAGCCTGTCATTATAAATCGTGTTGATATTTTCATTAACATTTTTAGAATTTCGCAACGTATTAAAATTACTCAGTACGATTATAAGCATCACAATTAATAAAATAAAAGCAGCTTTTGTCTTGTTACTGTATTTTTTTAAAATATCTCTCATGATCCATAAATTAAATAGCTGATTTAAAGATACATAAATCTATGGTTTTAAAATGGAGTAATTTAGAGTGTATAATAGAATTTTAAGGAGCTATTTCCTGCTGTACGCTGTATCTTTTGCGGCGAACCCCGCCACAAAAGGATGTCGCTGCCATCAGGGCTACGGGGTTAGGTTTTATTACAACAATTGAATTCTTAATAATTTCTTATATTTTTTCATTGTAAAATAGCAGAAGCCGATTTAAAAGAGAGATTTTATTTAAGATTGCAAGCATAATATCTTACTTAGCATTAACTTAAGATTTGCTTAAGATGGTTTGATTTTTAATCTAATACACATCATTTAAAACTCATACGGAAACAAAATATTTATCTTTGACACACAAAACGGATTATAAATTCGGAAATTTAATCCTAAATTAAATACTAGAAATGCACATTTTAATAGTTGAAGATGAAGAAGGAATTGTTCAGTTTTTGCAGCAGGGTTTGCAGGAAGAAGGATATCAGATTACCACAGCCAGCGATGGTTTAAAGGGCTTTGAATTGACTCAAAATCAGCAATTCGATTTAATTTTGCTGGATTGGATGCTTCCCAAAATCAGTGGTTTGGATCTCTGTAAAGCAATCAGGATTAAAAACCATACAACTCCTGTTATTTTTTTAACGGCAAAAGATACAGTTCAGGAAACGATAGAAGGTTTAAAAGCCGGAGCTAATGATTATATCAAAAAACCTTTTAGTTTTGAAGAATTGGTCGAACGTATTAAAGTTCATTTCAGATACCAAAAAGGTTCGGAATCGATGTCTTTAGGAACTATTAAAATTGATTTATCGAAGTATATTGTTTTAAAAAATCAGGAAGAAATTTCACTTACGCAAAGAGAATTAGAATTGTTGGTTTATTTGATTAAAAATAAAGGAAATGTATGTACCCGAAACCAGATTTTAAAAGATGTATGGGGTATCAATTTTGAGTATGATACCGGCGTTATTGACGTTTTTATAAATGCCATCAGAAAAAAACTGAATTTAAAAATTGAAGAGGATTATATAAAAACAATACGTGGTGTAGGATACATTGCTAACGATTAAGAATGACACAGCTTTCCTTTAAAAACAGAATTGCCTTAAACTATATTGTCACAACCGGTTTATTGATTCTGGTTGTTTTTTCGGCTATTTATTCCACAGTTAAATTTACTGTTTATAACCATGTTGATGAAAATTTAATGATCGAGATTGATGATCATTTACAAGAAATTAAAATCGAGAACAATGTGGTTATCCTGATGGATGCTGAAGAATGGGAAGAACGCGAACATAATTCTGTAGATGTTAATCCGGTTTTTGTCCAGTTTTTGGATTTGAATAAAAAAGTAATCGAAAAATCCCCTAATTTAAAGAAAGAAGTCCTTGTTTTTCATGATGATGTAAAGCATTTTCAAATGTTTGACACAAAATTATTAGGCAGTACAGTAAGGCAGATTCAGGTTCCTCTCCAAATAAAATCAAATCAAATTGGGTATCTGATAATAGCGATGCCGCTGACAGATTCGGCAAAAGTTTTAAATAATCTTTTTGAAACCTTATTAATTGCATTTCCTCTAATTTTAGTTTTACTGTTCCTTATTGCACGTTTTTTTGCGGGACGAAGCATAAAACCTATAAATGAAATTACCAATATATCGGGGATGATCACCAGAGATAATTTGAAGGCCAGAATTCCGCTGCCCAAAAAACGAGACGAATTACACACCCTTTCTGAAACCATAAACAGCTTATTAAATCGTATTGAAGATGCCATCGAGCGTGAAAAACAGTTTACATCTGATGCTTCACACGAATTAAGAACACCTTTAACCGTAATCAAAGGAACTCTCGAAGTATTGGTTAGAAAACCACGGGACAATAAAGAATATGAAGAAAAAATCAATTATTGTATTAACGAAGTAGATCATTTAAATATGCTGGTTGATCAGCTTCTTACTTTGGCTCGTTTCGAAAATCAGAAGCAAAATATTTTACCGGAAACTGTTTATCTGAATGCTTTGATTCTGGACGTCATAACTTTAAATTCAGAAAAGATAAACAGCAAGGAAATCAATATGAAATTTGATGCTGAAGAAGATTTTTACACCAATTCAGATAATTATCTGGTAGTAACCATTCTGAGGAATATTATTTCGAATGCAATTAAATATACAAATTCGGGTGGCGAAGTATCAGTTTCTTTGTCTAAACAGAATGGCAAAATAATTTGTAAAATTTCAGATACCGGAATCGGAATTGCCAAAGAAGATTTAGAAGCCGTTTTTAATCCTTTTTTCAGATCAAATTCCTCTGTTCATCCCGAAATTAAAGGCACAGGACTGGGATTGTCTATTGTAAAACGCTTTACGGAACTGCTTCATATTGCTTTTAAAATAGAAAGTAAAATCAATGAAGGAACGGTAGTGATTTTAGAATTGAATGAAGAAATAAAATAGTGCTATTTAGGTATTAACCAATCTTGATGTCAGGCTGAGCGGAATCGAAGTACTTCAAAACAGGAGCCTTCCACTAAGTTTATAGTACGTGTAGCCGAATGGACTTGGTGATAATATTTCTAAATGTAAATGCGCTACGTGAATTGTAAAAAATTATTATAATAAAAATGAAAATCTTTTTTTAACAATAAATCATTCTTAAGTTAAAATAAAAATTGCTTTTTTATGAAATTAACCTGTATATTTGCATCCGAATCAAAGAATAAAAAATCAACCATAATGTTTGCAAATCAATTACATCATCATCATTTTCATAATTGCTCTCAGGCGATGTGTTAATGATATGCATGTAAATCATCATATTTTAAAACCCGTTTGAGTACATCAAACGGGTTTTTTATTACCTATTCTTTGTACTCAAACTATTAATTAAACAAAAAAAGAAAAATGAGTACTTTAAAAATTGCAATTCAAAAATCAGGTCGTTTAAACGAAGACAGCATTCAAATTCTTAAGGATTGCGGTATTTCAATCAATAACGGAAACGATCAGCTAAAAGCCGAAGCTTCCAACTTTCCTTTGGAAGTTTTATACTTAAGAAATTCAGATATTCCTCAGTATTTAATTGACGGAGTGGTAGATTTAGCAATCGTAGGTGATAATCTACTGGTTGAAAAAGGCAAACATATTGAAGTAATTCAAAAATTGGGATTCTCAAAATGTAAAGTTTCTGTTGCGGTTCCTAAAACTTTTGAGTACAATTCTATACAGGATTTAGCAGGTTTAAGAGTAGCAACTTCGTACCCAAATACGGTTACCGAATATTTTGGTTCATTCGGATTGACAGTTGATATTCACCAAATTTCAGGATCGGTAGAAATTGCACCAAATATTGGCCTTGCAGATGCCATTGTTGATATTGTTTCAAGCGGAAGTACTTTATTCAAAAACAATTTGAAAGAGGTTGAAGTTATTTTGAAATCAGAAGCAGTTTTAGCGGTTTCTCCACAAGTTTCTCCTGAAATTCAAAAACATATTGATACTTTAAAATTTAGAATTCAATCAGTATTAAGAGCCCGAAATTCAAAATATATTTTAATGAACGTGCCAAACGATAAGATTGATGAAATTGGCAGAATATTGCCAGTCTTACGAAGTCTTACTGTTTTGCCATTGGCTCAGGAAGGCTGGAGCAGCGTACACTCTGTTATCGACAAAGATACCTTTTGGGATGTTATCGATCAGTTAAAAGAAGCCGGAGCTGAAGGGATTTTGGTTTGCCCAATTGAGAAAATGGTACTGTAAGAAATAAAATTCAAATAAATAAAATTCCAAATCCCAACTTTGCGGACTTTGTAATCATGCAGATTGGAATTTGGAATTTAAAAAATTTCGAATTTAATATAAAATATTATGAATAAAATAAATAATCCAAAACCGAACACCTGGTCAGAAATATTAAAAAGACCAACAAAAACTATCGATGATATCGAAGTTACGGTTAAAGAAATTTTTAAGGAAGTACAGAAAAAAGGAGATGAAGCTGTTGCAAAGTATACTTCAATCTTCGACGGAATAGCTTTAGATAATTATGAAGTTTCACCGGCTGAAATTGAAGAAGCAATTAATTCAATTTCAACTGAATTAAAAGAAGCGATCCAGCTGGCTAAAAGCAATATTTATAAATTCCACACAGCACAAAAAACTGAAAGAATTTCAATTGAAACTATCGAAGGTGTAAACTGCTGGCAGGAAAAAAGACCGATTCAAAAAATTGGTTTATACATTCCGGGCGGAACGGCTCCTTTATTTTCGACCGTTTTAATGTTGGCTGTACCTGCGGAAATTGCAGGAAGCAAAGAAATTGTCTTATGCTCACCTCCTGATAAAACCGGAAAAATTAATCCTGCGATTTTGTATGCTGCGAATTTATGCGGTGTAACTAAAATATTAAAAGTGGGTGGAATCCAGGCGATTGCCGGAATGACATTTGGAACAAAATCAATTCCGAAAGTATATAAAATTTTTGGACCCGGAAATCAATTTGTAACTGTAGCTAAACAATTGGCAACTCAGTTTGGAGTAGCAATTGATATGCCTGCAGGACCATCAGAATTATTGATTGTGGCTGATGACACAGCTGTTCCTTCATTTGTAGCTTCAGATTTATTGTCACAGGCAGAACACGGAACGGACAGTCAGGTAATTTTAGTTTCGACTTCGAAAAAACTTATTGAGGCAGTCGAAAAGGAAATTCAAATTCAGATTGAAGAACTTCCAAGAAAAGAAATCGCCAAAAAAGCAATTGCGAATTCTAAATTAATTTTTGTTGAAAACGATAAAATTGCTTTGGATTTAATCAATGAATACGGACCGGAACACTTTATTATCTGTTCAGAATATGATGATTTTTATTGCAACGGAATTGTCAATGCGGGTTCTGTTTTTATTGGAAATTACACTCCTGAAAGTGCAGGAGATTACGCTTCAGGAACGAATCATACCTTGCCGACAAACGGATATGCAAAAAATTATAGCGGAGTAAACCTTGATAGTTTTATGAAATCGATGACATTTCAGAAAATATCAGAAACCGGAATTCAGAATATTGGCAGAGCGATTGAAGTTATGGCGGAAGCCGAAGGATTGCAGGCGCATAAAAATGCTGTAACATTGAGATTGAAGAGTGTAGAACAAAGAAAATAGAAACAAGAAGCAAGAAAAAAGAGTTAATGGATAGATTTGAATCTTTTTTCTTGCTTCTTTCTTCTCCTTAAAAATAAAAGAATGGAATTCGATATAAACACCATAACACGTGAAAACGTAAAAATATTAAAACCATATTCTTCTGCCCGTGATGAGTTTGAAGATTTTGATACTGCCGAAATGATTTTTTTGGATGCGAATGAAAATCCGTTTCAAAATGGTGTGAACCGTTATCCGGATCCGCAGCAGAATTCGGTTAAAGTGATTTTGGCTAAAAATAATAATGTAAAACAAAGCCAGATTTTATTAGGAAATGGAAGTGATGAGGTTTTGGATTTACTTTTCAGAGCTTTCTGCGAACCGAAAACAGATAATATTATTTCATTGCCGCCAACTTACGGAATGTACAGTGTTTTGGCAAACATCAATGCTGTAGAAAACAGGGAAGTTTTACTTTCAACCGATTTTCAGCCACAGGTTGAGAAGATTTTAGAAGCTGTTAATCAGAATACAAAAATTATCTTCTTATGCTCACCAAACAATCCAACGGGAAATTCTTTTTCGGATGAAAGTGTGGTAACATTATTGCAAAACTTTAAGGGTTTGGTGGTAATTGATGAAGCTTACATTGACTTTTCGGATAAAGAAAGCTGGCTGACAGAAATGGACGAATATGCAAATTTGGTTATTACGCAGACACTTTCAAAAGCATACGGTCTGGCCGGAATTCGTTTAGGAATCTGTTATGCTTCTGAAGCCGTTATTTCAGTTTTGAATAAAATCAAACCTCCGTACAATGTAAACCAATTGACTCAGCAAAGAGCCATTACACGTTTGAAGGATTCTGATAAAATAAAACAAGAAATAGCTTCTATCATTGAACAAAGAGAGGAATTATTAAAAGTTTTGGCAGATATTAATTTTGTTGAAAAAGTATACCCAACCGAAGCTAATTTTGTGTTGGTAAAAGTAGATGATGCTAATAAAAGATACGACGAATTAATTGCAAAAGGAATTGTAATCAGAAACAGAACAACTCAGCCACTGTGTGAAAATTGCCTGCGCTTTACGATTGGAATTCCAGAGGAAAATGCAGTTTTGATTAAGGAATTGAAGCTGTTAAAGTAAATGTTTTACCGCAAAGTTCGCAAAGAATTACGCCAAGATCACAAAGTTTTTGATACCCTTAAGAGATTAGGAAGATTTAAAATTTAGTTTAATTAGTGTAATTTGAATTAAAAACATATAGCAGGATAAAAGAATATTTAATCTGTGGCAAAAAAAATAATATGAAGAAATTACTTTTTATAGTTAGCATCTTATTTTGTGCAAATAGCTATTCGCAAAATGAAATTAATTGGGATGGAAAATATCAATTGAAAATATCCGATTTTCAATCATCTTCAACAAAAGTTGGTGATGTAAAGGTTAATAGTTTTATGATAGTTATTGGTGCTGACCTTAATTTTGGAATGTCAAATATTGAGTTCATGTTCACCAAAAATTTTAACTCAAAGATAAATAATTCATTCAAAAGACAATCCTCGTCAATAATTGCAGTTGATGATCAAAATGCACAAGCGATGGTAAATTTGGCACAATATGGTTTTGATTTGTCTGAATTATATGCAAGGAAATTACGTAAAAAAATATTTGAAGAGAAACGTACTCTTTCAGATGTATCTTTTTTAAAACCACTTTATAATGAGAATCAAAAAGAGCTTAATGAATTGATTTCTAAAACTTCTAATGAAACTAATTTAGGTAATGAAAAAGATAAATTAGAAAAATTACACGAACAAGTTTTAAAAGAAATAGAGGGGTTGTCAGATTTTTGTAAAGACTGTAAAACTCCTAAAAAAATAAAATAAAAATGAAAAAAGTACTTTTTATAGATCGTGATGGAACGATTGTTTTAGAACCTGCAGATTTACAATTGGATAGTTTAGATAAACTGGAATTTTACCCGAAAGCGTTTCAATATTTGGCTAAAATTGCCAGTGAATTAGATTATGAATTGGCAATGGTAACCAATCAGGACGGTTTGGGAACTGACAGTTTTCCGGAAAATACATTTTGGACAACACAAAATTTTGTATTGAAAGCCTTTGAAAATGAAGGCGTTTTGTTTGATGAAATCTTCATTGACAGATCTTTCCCTGCGGATAATGCACCCACACGCAAGCCAAGAACCGGAATGTTAACCAAATATTTGAATAATCCAGAATATGATTTGGCAAATTCTTTTGTTTTGGGAGATCGTCTGACAGATGTAGAATTGGCTAAAAACTTAGGTACAAAAGCAATTTTCATGAATATGGCTGACGGAGCCGGGAGTAATGAAATTTCATCAAAACGTGAAGAGTTAGATGAAACCATTATTTTGCAGACAACAGACTGGAAAAGAATTTATGAGTTTCTGAAACTGGAAGCACGTTCGGCTTCGATTACCCGTAAAACCCATGAAACGGATATTTTTATTAATGTGAATTTAGACGGAACTGGGAAAAGCAAAATCGATACTGGAATCGCTTTTTTCGATCATATGTTAGATCAGATTTCACGTCACGGTCAAATGGATTTGGAAATACTGGTAAAAGGAGATTTAGAAGTTGATGAACATCACACGATTGAAGATACTGCAATTGCTTTAGGAGAAGTTTTTGCTAAAGCGTTAGGAAATAAATTAGGTATCGAACGTTATGGTTTCTGTCTGCCAATGGACGACTGTTTAGCTCAGGTTGCCATTGACTTTGGTGGTAGAAACTGGCTGGTTTGGGAAACCGAATTTAAACGCGAGATGGTGGGTAAAATGCCAACGGAAATGTTTTTCCACTTTTTTAAATCGTTCTCAGACGGTGCCAAAGCCAACATCAACATCAAAGCAGAAGGTGACAACGAACACCATAAAATTGAAGCAATTTTTAAAGCTTTCGCAAAAGCAATAAAAGTAGCTGTGAAAAGAGATACAGAGAAAATGATTTTGCCTTCGACGAAAGGAATGCTTTAAAGTTTATAGTTGTTTGTTGATAGTTGATGGCTATCAACAAACAACTGACAACAAACAACTAAATACATGAAAATAGTAATTATAAATTACGGAGCAGGAAATATTCAGAGCATCATGTTTGCTATTGAAAGGCTTGGTTTTAAAGCTGTTTTGAGTAATAATTCGGAAGAAATTCAGCAAGCAGATAAAGTGATTTTTCCTGGTGTGGGAGAAGCGAGTTACGCTATGAGAAAACTGCAGGAAAGCGGTTTGGACAGTTTGATTCCGAATTTAAAACAGCCGGTTTTCGGAATCTGTCTCGGAATGCAATTGATGTGCAATTCGTCTGAAGAGGGCAATACAAAAGGTTTGGGAATTTTTGATGTGGATGTGATTAAATTCACTCCAAAAGTAAAAGTACCACAAATGGGTTGGAATCAGATTTATGACTTAAAATCGGATTTGTTTAAGGGGATTGCCGAGAATGAATTTATGTATCTGGTGCATAGCTTTTACGCTCCAAATTGCGCTGAAGCCATTGCAACAACGAATTACGAATTAGAATACGCATCGGCTTTGCAAAAAGATAATTTTTACGGTACACAATTTCACCCGGAGAAAAGTGGTGCTGTTGGAGAGAAAATATTAGAGAATTTTTTGAAATTGTAAAGAATTCAATTTCAAAAATCAATTTCAATCAAAATAACAATTTCAAAAATCTGAAATCAAAAATCGTTAATCAAGAATCAAAAATCAAGACTTTACGACTTTAGACTTTCAAACTTTAAGACTTAATAAAAATGAGATTAATACCAGCCATAGATATCATTGACGGAAAATGTGTTCGCTTGTCAAAAGGAGATTATGATACCAAAATAATTTACAACGAAAATCCGCTTGAAGTAGCGAAATCATTCGAAGCACATGGAATCGAATATTTGCATTTGGTAGATTTAGACGGAGCGAAATCGAGTAAAATTGTCAATTATAAAATTTTGGAGCAAATTGCTTCTCAAACCAAATTGAAGGTTGATTTTGGAGGTGGCTTAAAATCGGATGCTGATTTGAAAATTGCTTTTGAAAGCGGTGCCAATCAAATTACCGGAGGAAGTATTGCAGTTAAAAACAGAGAAATATTTCAAAAATGGATTTCAGAATATGGTTCGGATAAAATCATTTTAGGAGCTGATGCAAAAGATGAAAAAATCGCTGTTTCCGGCTGGTTAGAAGATTCAGATGAGGATTTGATTCCGTTTATTCAGGATTATCAAACAAAAGGAATTCAGTACGTTATTTGTACTGATATTGCCAAAGACGGAATGCTTGAAGGTCCAAGTTTTGATTTATATGCTAAAATTTTGGCAGAAGCAGAAGGAATAAAACTAATCGCTTCCGGTGGAATTTCCACTTTTGATGAATTGCCAAAGTTAGCTGAATTAGGCTGTGAAGGAACAATAATTGGTAAAGC
>Ga0247810_10001014_pt1 | contig 19984 bp, 21 predicted proteins | sample UWRJL119311C1_FD_179918 | JGI IMG/M metagenome (GOLD analysis project Ga0247810, IMG submission 179918) | Plant litter microbial communities from Arlington Agricultural Research Station in Wisconsin, United States - UWRJ-L119-311C-1 | ecosystem: Environmental > Terrestrial > Plant litter >... | reverse complement strand
ACGCTAGTAACGTAATCGGTGTATACAACGTCAACGGCGTCAACTTCACCAGAAAAGAACAAGTCGCGGGTTGTATTAAGAATAGAACGAAGCTCGCTGCCATCTGGATGGTCAGGAAGGTCTTCATATGAACCTAGCACCTGGATGCTTTTTACCCGTGATACAAACTGTGCCGATTTACGACCAACCGTCAAAGTAGTGTTTTTAATACCATTTTTTTGGTCTTCTTTTAGCTCGTTCGCAAAAAGGCGAAGGACGTTACTGTTGTAGGCACCAGCGAGCCCCTTGTCGGAGGCAATGAGAATAATCAATCGGCTCTTCACTGGGCGAGTTGCAAACAACGGGTGATCTTTGACCGAACTGTGCGAAGACAGTGCCGTCAAAAGTTCACGAGCAGCCAAGGTATAAGGAGAAGAAGCTTTCGTTGCTTCCTGTGCCTTACGCATTTTACTCGCAGCTACAAGTTGCATCGCCTTAGTAATTTGGCGAGTGCTTTTGACGCTGCGGATGCGTTGTTTTAAACCTTGGGTATTAGCCATGTATTATCCTTCAAATCCTTTTGCGGTCGATAGTGCGGTTAATTCAATAGACTTCAAGATCTCTTCAGTTGGCTTAGCACCCTTATCAAGTTCGGTCATATCTTTTTTGTGGTCAGCCCAAAGTCGAGTTAACATTGAAGCTTGTGCGGCTTTAATTTTCGCAGCTGGGACGGTATCGAAGTAGCCCTTAGTAACAGCGAGGATACTAGCAACTTGCTGCCAAACGCTCATTGGGAGGTATTGGTGTTGCTTCAAAAGTTCAGTCAAACGTTGACCGCGTTCAATTTGGCTTTTAGTCGCTTCATCAAGGTCGCTACCGAATTGCGCAAAGCTGGCAAGTTCGCGGAATTGGCTAAGGCCAAGTTTCAAACCACCAGAAACGCTCTTAATTGCACCAGATTGCGCAGCACCACCAACACGTGACACTGAAAGTCCGGCAGAAATTGCTGGTCGGATACCTTGGTAGAACAAGTCAGTTTCAAGGAAGATTTGACCGTCGGTAATTGAAATCACGTTAGTTGGAATGTAAGCAGAAATGTCACCAGCTTGGGTTTCAATAATTGGAAGGGCGGTTAATGAACCAGCACCCAAATCATCAGAAAGTTTCGCTGAACGCTCAAGCAAACGAGAGTGGAGGTAGAAAACGTCACCTGGGTAAGCTTCGCGTCCTGGTGGGCGACGAAGAAGAAGCGACATTTGACGGTAGGCGACAGCGTGCTTCGTAAGGTCATCGTAAATCATCAACGCGTGTTGTGAGTTGTCGCGGAAGTATTCACCCATAGCAGTTGCAGCGTATGGTGCGAGGTAGAGAAGTGATGCAGGGTCAGCTGGGCTGGTTGCAACAATGATAGTTTGATCCATCACGCCTTCTTGCTTCAAACGTTCAACCAAACGAGCAATCTTTGAACGCTTTTGACCAATAGCAACGTAGACGTTTACCACACCAGTGTTTTGTTTACCCTGGTTAATCATCGTGTCGATTGCAAGCGCCGTTTTACCAGTCTGGCGGTCACCAATAATAAGTTCACGTTGGCCACGGCCAATAGGGAACATAACGTCGATAGCAGAGATACCAGTCATAAGTGGTTCGTGCACAGACTTTCGTCCCATCACGCCAATCGCTTCACGCTCAACTAAACCTTGTTGCTTCGTCTTGATAGCTGGGCCACCGTCGATAGCACGACCGAGTGGGTCAACAACACGTCCAAGAAGCTCAGGACCAATAGGAACGCTTAGTACAGAACCCTTAAGGCGAACAGTCTGGCCAGCCTTTACCTTTGAGTCTTCACCCAAAAGTACGGCACCGATTTCATCTTCCATCAAGTTCAACGCAAAAGCTTCAACAATACCTTCACCAGTTTCGATTTGCAAAACTTCGTTAAACCCAGCGTTTCGAAGGCCACGAACCCAAGCGACACCGTCTCCGACACGAAGGACAACACCAACTTCATCTAAGTTGCCAGTCGTTTCGAGCTTCGCAATAGCATTGCGTAGGTCATTTGATAGTTCAGTAATTGATATCTCGGTCATAATATTCCTCGTAATTTTCTAGTTTAAGCTTTTTTGAAGCGAGTCTTTAGGATGGTTAGGTTGCGACTGACAGTGGCATCGAGTTCTCGGCCGGGAATGGAGACTTTTACGCCGCCAATTACAGATGGGTCGATGAAACTATCAAGCGCAACAGTTGTTGCACCAGTCTGCTGTTTAATATATTTTTCTACAGCCTTTTTTGTTTCGGCCGTAAGTGTCGTAGCGGTTGTAATAACTCCTGAAACTGAACCAGCCTCAGAAAGGTAAAACTGAATGTCGCGAATAATCAACGACAACTCTTTTGTCCGACGAGTATCTACCAAATATGCCGCTAGCTGTAGAACGACTTTTTTAGAGTCAGTTCCAGTTGTCAGCTGCTGCGCGACATAGGTAGCGATTGCGCGTCGAGACAGTCGAGTCATTATTTGGCGTCCTTCAATGCAGAAGCAATTAAAGCAGCGTCGGCTTTTTTGTCGAGTTTAGTATGAATCACTTTTTCGGTTGCAAGGGTAATCAACTCAAGCGTTTCGTTGTGCAGTTCACGCTTAGCGGTTTCAATACTTTTCTCGATATTAGCTTGCGCATCGGCAGTAATTTTTTCGGCAGTCGAACGAGCCCGTTCTTCACTTGCGCTTACCATCTGGCTGGCTTCAAGTTTAGCAGTATCAACAATTTCAGCCGCTTGGGTGCGGGCTTCCGTAAGGAGCTCAGAAATTTGTTCCTGGCTTTCAGAAGCCATCGCCTGTGCTTCAATAGCAGCCTTAGCAGCTGCTTCGATAGCCGTTTGTCGCTCATCAACTTGTTTCATCAGCCATGGGTATACAAATTTACCTAGTAGAAATACCAAGATTAAAAAAGCAACAATTTGAAAAATAAGCAGTTGCAAGTCAATACCTAGGGCACTAAAAAGGCTACCTGAAGCTTCAGGAGTAGCGGCAGTTTCGGCAAAATAGCTGATAAAACTCACGATTTAGGTCCTACAAGAACTTCGCGATAACAGCAACAACGATACCAATAATCGCCAATGAGTCGGCAAAAACGATAGCGGTAATCATCAATGTACGAATGTCGCCTAATTTTTCAGGGTTACGTCCGAATGCGTTTAACGCAGCAGCACCAATAAAACCAATACCGAGTGCAGCACCAAGTGCAGGCAACGCGTAGGTTAAGCCAAAAGCCAATTGTTCCATATTATATTTCTCCTTAATTTACTTTCTTAATTTTAGCACGACAGGGTGAACCTTCGCTCATCACGCCTTACTGACTGCCTTTTTCTTATGGGCAACAGCAGGTGAGTGATCAGGGGAAGGATGATGGGAAACGGCCAGGGCGGTAAAGATAAGACACAACATAAAGAATACGTAGGCCTGAATAAAGCCGATGAATAGTTCGAAGGCGAGGAATGGTGGCAGCACAAGAACTGAAGCATACGTCGTCAAGGCCGCAATCACAATCAGCAGTACTTCGCCGGCAAAGGCGTTACCAAACAGACGAAGCGCCAGGGCGATACCGCGAGAGAATTCACCGATAAGTTCCAAAACACCTTCGAATGCACCAATTGGGTCTTTGAAGGGATTCTTGAAATAGCGCTGGCTGTTTCCAAGGCTACCTAGGTATTTAACAGCGTAAATCTGAACCGTGACTAAGGTAATAATTGCTAAAGCCAGCGTAAAGTTCAAGTCGGCAGTAAGGCTTCGTAGCACCGGCACACCGTTCCACATAATTGATTCAAGGCCAGGTATAACACTCAACCAGTAGTTGATAAGTACAACGAAGAAAATAGTTACAGCCAGTGGGGTCACTTTGCGAGCCAGTTTTTTATCAGGAATAATTCCGTCAATTTGCTTCAATAAGCCTTCAAATACCCATTGTACTAACCCGACGAAACGGTTGTATTTGCCGCGTTTCACCTTGCCAGCAACGTACCATAAAATTGCCACGGTAAGAAGAATACCTACAAACCCAGTAACGAGGGCGTTGGTGACAGGAAAGCCCCAAACATGGAAGAGGGGTTGCGTAGAGATAGAGACGTGAATTTCAGTCGCTGCCATTAAACTAGGGTTTACGAAAGTCATTATTTATTCCTCCGCACAGAAGTTAGCTGCTGAATAATAAGTAGCGTACTAATTATAAAACCGCCAATCAAACAAACAATCGTCCCAATTGGTGCGATATTAAACAGGTGGTCGATGCCAATACCAAGAAATGTTCCGCCGATAGTAGGGACGAAAGCTCTCCAGGTAGTATCAAGTGCAGTCACGAGCAGTACGATTGGACCAGATAGGGCCGAAGGTTCTGTGCGAGACGTGCCTGGCTGTTTTGTCAGTCGAGGCGACTTAGTCATATGAGACAAGTGTAACAAAAAGCCAGACAGTTGTATATGTCCATTACTGTAAAAGCAGTATATAATATTGCTAGACGCGTGCGTTTACTGTACAATGTATAGTGAAACGGAATATCAAGAATATCGATAACCATCGATGATGAGGGGATACAAATATGAGCACTGAGACTCCACAAGTAATTATTTATCGCACAAGCTGGTGTGCCTTTTGCCACACTGAAATGCAATGGCTCGACCGTATGGGCATTCCTTACATCGCTAAAGACATCGAAGCCGACCAAGCTGCCAACGACGAGCTGATGGCTAAAATTAACGGCGACTTCCGCGGCGTACCGGTTACCGATATTGCTGGCGACATCATTTTAGGCTTTGACCGTCCTAAGTTACAAGATGCTATTAAGGCACACAATTTAGCACCAGCCGCATAGTCATTTTCGCATGTCAGACAAAGCACTCTCGAAGTAATTCGGGGGTGTTTTTCTTTATACCGTATACTAGTACTATGCCCACCAATTCTTCCGCCAAACTTCCGAACAAACAAACCATCGTCATGATTCACGGTTTCCGAGGTACTCACCACGGCCTTCTGCTCATTGCTAACGGCCTAAAAAACCACCGGTTAGTGATTCCTGATTTGCCAGGCTTTGGTAAAGGCGCCGCTATGAAAAGCTACGACCTTGATAATTACGTACTATGGTTGCACCGCTATATTAAAGCGTTAAAATTAACCGACCCACCAGTTCTTTTTGGTCACTCATTCGGTAGTATTATTTGCGCGGCCTACGCTGAAAAATATCCTACAACCATTAAGCGATTAGTTCTGGTAAACCCTATCGGCTCACCAGCGCTCGAAGGCCCAAGTAAAGCCATGACCAAGTTAGCAATTTTGTATTACAATATTGGCGCTCGGCTGCCAGAGAAAGCTGCCTACAAATGGCTGTCTGCACAGGCAATTGTTAAAGTTATGAGCATTACTTTGGCAAAAACACACGATAAGCAGTTGCGTGCGTATATTCACCACCAGCACCGCCAGCACTTTAGCCGTTTCCGAAGTGCTCAATCGGTACTTGAAGGCTTTAAGACTTCCGTCAGCCATACCGTGCGTGACTTCGCCCCAAATATTACGACGCCAACACTTCTTATTGCTGGTTCACTTGATGACATTACGCCACTTGGCGACCAATACGCATTGGTAAAGAAATTTCCAAAAGCCACATTACGGGTTATTAACGATGTTGGGCACTTAACCCACTACGAAACACCGGAACAAGTTGCCAAGTACGTTCAGGCGTTTATTAAATCAGTATAGATTTTTTCGAATGCGTTCAAAGTTGTTTCAAGGTCGTGGGTTTGAGCGATCGCTAAGCTCTCTTTGCTCATTTTCGCCCGAAGCTTCGGATCGCTGATAATTGCAAGAATACCTTCAGCCATAGCAACGTCATCGTCTTGCTTGCAGAGGTAGCCATTACGGCCATCTTGACATAGTTCTTTTAGAGCACCGGCATCTACAGCAACAATTGGTTGGCCGCTGGCCATTGCTTCAAGGGTTGCGATACTTTGCAGCTCGGCAGGGGATGGCATACAGTACACCGAACCAACGTGGTGCAGTTCAACCAAATCCTCGTCGGATACTTTGCCGGTAAAGGTAATTTTTTTATCAATCCCAAGGTGTTTAGCCTGTGATTTTAAGTTGTGAGATTCAGTGCCGTCGCCAACAATCAGCATGTGAGCATCTGGCTTATCAGCAAGCACCTGTACAAACGCTTTCAACAATACTGGCATGTGCTTTTCGGCATCAAGGCGGCCAATGTAGGTAACGATCGGCTTGTTAGTTGGCAGGCCATATTTTTTATACAGCGCAGCTGGTGCTTTACCTAAGGCAAAACGGCCGAGGTCAATTCCGTTTGAAACTGGAGCCATCGGTACAGTGATTCGGTCACTCGCTTTGAACATATCAATAGCAGATTGGGTTGGTAGCGTTACAAAGTCAGCCTTTGAATGGAACCGCGCGCCATATGCACTGATTGTGTAGTTAATCGGGCGAGAAAAAGGCGCTAATAGTCGAAGGTTATCCATAAGGTTTTCTGGCATGGCGTGGTTGGTACTCACAATTGGAATACCCATTTTGTTGCCGTAACGCATAGTTGCCTGACCAATACCAAGAAGCATTTGAATGTGAATAACATCAGGATCAAAATCTTTAATAATCTTGCGAACTTCACGAGCTGGGTTCAATGAAATTCGGAAGTTTTGATAGAAAGGGAAGATGACTGAAACAGTTCGCACGATGACATGGTTACCGTCAACCTCTTTTGAGCGTTTGCCGTTTTGACTTGGGGCAATCACGAGCACTTCGTGACCATGGGTAGCCAAGCCTTTGGCGAGATTGCGACTAAATGACGCAACACCGTTGATAGTCGGGTAATGAAGATCCGACGCAATAAGTATTTTCATATTGGTTTGTATTATAGCATATGGATTTGTTGGCAGTGGCCGGCTAGCTTCTTTTTGGATACGCTTGACTCAAGCCTTGTACATTTGAACGCGGTCGCTTTGGCGCCTGCGGAACTCGCTTCGCTCAGACAGTCCTCGGCGCTCAAGGCTTCCTTGTTAAAATGTACAGGTTTCGTCAAAGGTATCCAAAAAGAAGCTAGCCGGCCACTCAGCCACGCAACCGTGGTAAAATAAACCCAATATGAAATTATTCTTTGACGCCCGTCTGATTAAAACCGATTTTCACGATGGTGTGAGCCGTTATTCGACAGAACTTGGAAATGCATTAGCCAAGCTAACGCCCGTGACGTTTATTATTTGTGACGATAAGCAATTGGCGTTTTTGCCTAAGAAGGCGAAGTTCATCAAAATCCACCCGCCGGTTTCCGTTAAGGAGCCGTTCACGTCGTTAATTTTGAATAAGTACAACCCTGACGTAGTCTTTTCACCAATGCAGGTTATGGGAACAATAGGGCGGAAATTTAAACTTATTCTTACCTCGCACGATATGATTTTTTATCATTACAACGTCGCCCCAATTGGCCAACCGTTCTTAATTCGTATTGGCTGGAAGGCGTATCACGCCACGAAAGTTCCAGAACGAATCGCATTAAATGGTGCTGATATTGTCGCTACTGTCAGTAAAGCAATGCGCGCCGAGTTTGAAGATGCCAAGCTCACCAAGCGTCCTATTATTGTCGTTCCGAACGCGCCCCAAAACCTGGCGAAACTAACCAAAAAACAGCCTGCTGGCTTGAAACCGCGGAACCTAATTTACATGGGCTCGATGATGGAATATAAAAACGTCGAGACACTTATCAAGGGTATGAAATATCTGCCAGGCTATACATTGCATATTCTTAGCAAAAGTACCGTCGCTCGAGCGGACGAATTAAAAGCCTTGATTCCTAAAAAAGCCAACGTCATTTTTTATAATGGCGTCACGGACGAACGATACGCCGAATTATTATCAGGCCGGGCCGCATTAGTTAGTGCCAGCCTCGCCGAAGGTTTTGGCGTTCCAGCCGTCGAGGCATTAGCTATGGGCGTACCAGCAATTTTAAGTGACATCCCCGTTTTCCATGAAGTCGCCGCCGACGGTGCGCTGTATTTCGAACCACTCAACCCGAAAGATTTTGCCCGCAAAGTTAAAGAGCTTGATAATAAATCGACCCGCGACCAAATTATCCTACAAGGCAAAAAACATGCAGCCACCTTTACCTGGAAAAAGTCAGCCAAGACGCTACATGCCGCCATCAAATCACTGGTGTAATCTGTTATAATATAGCCAATATGGCTCAAAAGAAGAAAAAGAAAGTATCTACTGGCGCAATCGTCAACCGACGAGCTTCTTTTGATTACGCCCTCGACGAAGATTTAGTTGTCGGTATTGCGCTAACCGGCCGCGAAGCACGAGCCGCCCGCGACAGGCGAGTGCAACTAAAAGGTTCTTTCGTAACCATTCGCAATAATGAACTATGGCTGAATAATGCGAGTTTTAGCTTAGTATTAAACACGCGAGGGGCAGAAGACGCGACTGTTGATACCTCACCACGCAAACTATTAGCGAAACGAAAACAAATTGATGATTTAGCTGAACGGAAGCAAGCTGGTATGAGTATTGTGCCGCTTAAACTACTTACTAGTGGCCGCTACATCAAGCTGGTGATTGCACTTGGTAAGGGTAAAAAGAACTATGACAAGCGTAATGACATTAAGAAACGCGACCAAGACCGCGACAATAGCCGCCTCCTCAAGAGTCTTTAATCGCTGCGGTCGTTATTGACTTTTTACCATAAATTTGGTATAATATAACGGCAATATTTGCACACCGACAAGCTACAAGGGGGAATTACACCTTCATGGAAACTGCCACAACAGCCACACAAAGCAATAACAGCACAACTGCTAACCAAAAGCTGCAACGTGCAGCTATCCAGCTGCTTCAAGGCTACACAAGCGATACGGTCACCAGACATCTCAAGAGGAAGAGGGAAGACGGGTCTCCGACCTATACCACCGACGCCCTCAAGAAGATCATGCGAGAGAGTTTCTACAAAAGCCTCGCAATGTATCACTCCGAGGCTCCAGGCTTCGACAAGGTCTACGACGAGGTCGCACTGAAGCTCGACGCTCTGGTCGACAAAGTGGCGGCATCCATGAAGTAGCTGTAACAAGGCCTCAATGGTCATCCCAAAAAAGTAAGCTTCTCGAAGTGGGCGCCCTGGTACACACCGGGCGCCCACAAAAACTTTTATAGCTTATCGTATCACCCATATCTACAACTCGTTTGCCGGTATAGATGATAAAATGAATATATGAAACTTTACTCCTGGAACGTCAACGGTATTCGCGCCGTCCTTAACAAAGGCACTTTTCAAACTTTTATAGCCGAGCACCAGCCGGATGTATTGTGTTTGCAGGAAACAAAAGCCAAGCCAGAACAGGTCGAACTTGATCTTCCTGGTTACAACTTATACTGGAACAGCGCCGAAAAAGCCGGCTATAGCGGCACGGCCATTTTCAGTAAGATGAAACCCCTCACGGTCATTAACGGCTTTGCTGACGATATCGCCCAGAAGTACGGCTTAGCTGGCGATAGTTATGGCGACCCAACCAAAGAAGGGCGAGTTATCTCGGCTGAGTTCGATGATTTTTGGGTTGTTACCGTCTACACGCCGAACTCCAAAGGTGACCTGTCGCGGCTTGAACTACGCCACAAACAATGGGACCCAGCCTTTCTAGAGCACCTCCAGGAACTCGAAAAAACCAAACCAGTTCTATTTTGCGGCGACTTAAACGTTGCGCATGCCGAAATCGACCTCGCCAACCCTAAACCGAATATTGGTAAACATGGGTTTACCAACGAAGAACGCGAAGGCTTTGATAGCTTCGAAGCAGCTGGTTTTGTCGATACACTGCGCGCTGCCAACCCCGAAACCCCCGAACTGTACAGCTGGTGGACCCACTGGGCCAATGCACGCGCCCGAAACATCGGTTGGCGCATCGATTACTGGCTCGCCAGCAAATCGATTGCGGATAAAATCTCTCACCCAGCTATTCATGCTGACGTTATGGGCTCCGACCACTGCCCAGTAAGTATCGAAATTACACTGTAATGGATTTTGATTATTGGAAAAAACAATCGCCAGCGTCTCCTATCTATCCTGATATCGAGTGGAGCAAACCAGAAACCAAAACTCATTCTGGCAAACTTGGTATTATTGGAGGTAACAAACTTGGGTTTGCCGGTGTAGCCGAGGCCTATTCGATTGCGACAAAAAGCGGGGTAGGGCAGGTGCGCGTGCTTTTGCCCGATGCTCTAAAAAAGGCGATCCCAAAAACAATTTCCGACACTGTATACGGACCAACCAACCCTTCCGGTAGCCTCGCTAAAGAGGCAATTACTGAAATGATCGCCGTTGGCGCCTGGGCTGATGAGATTCTTCTCATTGGCGATGCCGGCCGCAGCAGCGAAACGGCCATTGCCTACGAGCACTTCCTGCAAAAATACCCAGGCAAACTCGTCATTACCCGCGATGCGATTGATTTGGTCAAAAATAGCGCCCGCGAATTAATCGAACGCCCTGATACACTCTTAATTACCTCATTCGCCCAACTACAAAAACTATTCCAATCGGTATACTACCCGAAGGTTTTAACATTCAGCATGCAGCTAACGCAACTAATTGAAGCGGTGCACAAATTTACCATTACGTATCCCGTGACTATTGCAGTGTTACACAAAGACTATTTGATCATCGCACACGACGGCCAAGTCGTATCAACCGAGTGGACCAACCCAATGGCAATTTGGCGTGGCGATGTCGCCAGCAGGGTTGCGGCCTACTGGCTATGGAACCCAGGTAAGCCACTTGAGGCAGCAGCAACGGCAATTGTTGCCCAATAACTATTCAACGTGCTATAACTTAGTTAATGGACGGTAAACCTAAAGAAGAATATTCTTCAAGCAAACCAGACGAGCGACATGAAGTAGTGAATGCACTACCGTCGCAAGTACTTCTTAATGAACTTATGGAAGGTCCTCGAGAGAGGGTCCGATTTTTTAATGATATTATTTCTGGGCAAGATTCAGCGACAGAGCTCACTCCAAAACAAATCACCGGCGAGTTGAACAGTTACGAACAGCACTGGCTAAAAAAATATCTTAAAACCATCAATGACGAGTACCAAGAGCTGGTGCTTTCCTCGCCAGAAACCTTGCCCCAGCGAAGTGAATTATCTTTTCACATCATTAACCAGTTCGTCATGCCACAGTGGCACAGAGCGTTGGTGTCACCAAAATACCCAAAGATGGATACTGTCGACTTAGAAACTGCTCAAATACAACTAGCGATGGAAAGTGCTGGTATTCTATCGACCCTCAATAGTTTTAACCAAACAGAGCTCCCAAACAATGAACTGCGCGACATCGATGCCATGATTAACTTACTACAACTGAGTATTGACGGTGAACTGCACGGCCATCCGAACTTGATTGCCGTACCACACCCCGAAATTGGTAGCGAGCACCACCGAGCTGATTTTCTGATTTTTGAACCAACAGAAGATGGCGCTTTTAACAAACGGGAAGTCCAACTAGAGGAAATCATCGACCCTACGCTTGCACCGGGTGCGGTTGCGGTAGAGAAAATTAAAAATATTCGAATAAATTCAGTTTTTCGCCGCCCTGAATTTCAAGATAAAGCCGTACGAAACAAATTCTTCTTAGCGCGAAAGGCAATAATGTCGTTTAACCCCGAGCGAAACGCCCCTTAGTCCTTGCTGTACACTGTATATAGTTGTATAATATCTTTATGGATAGCCAGACATTTGCTATGGGTTATCGCCAGTCGCCGGATCGCCTCAGATTCTACGATGATACACCAGAAATATTAGAAATTATGGAAGTGCCCCGAGAATGGGCATCTTTTTTCGACCGCCAGCTTTCTGAGCTGCTTAAGGGCGAAATGCGTGACAGCGTGCAAGATATCAATGACCAACTGGACGAGTACGAATTCGGCTGGTCTGCGGGATATCTCGATGACTTAATAGAACAAACCCAAAGCCTAGCCTTTTTTGACAACAAAGCTACTTCGATTGTGAATGAATTAAACTTTCACATCCTAAGCAAAGAGTTCATGCCCATGTGGCGCCATGTTTTAACACCAGAACTACACCCAAAAATCACCCCCGAGGAAATTGAAGCTATGCAAACCGGCTTAGCAACTCGAGGTGTACAGCTGAAAGATATCAAAAACGATGCACTCAAGTGGCAACAAATCGAAAAAAGCCCGCAAGGTCTTGTAGGGGCGCTTAGTGGTCAAATCAGCGAGATAGATGCCCCTGTAGTCATGCTTGAAATCCCAAAAGAGATGCCGCATCTAGCCTTACTTCCAGCACCTCCACAATTTGAGTCAACCCACTACAACACCCGTTCGGCGGATTTCATCATAATTGATACCGAACTTTGGCACAGTAGGGGAATTCAAGTAAAAACATACATAGATAGCATTCGAAACATGTCAAACCCGAGTGAAGAAAAAAGGACCTACAGGCCTACCCGAAAATATGACAGCCGGTTCGTGACGCTTATCGACGGTACTATCGATTTGGGTAATTTTACCGTTCATTACACCCCCGGCAAAGAGGCCGTTTTAACATCAGACCCTGGACAGATTTCTGTTAGCTTTCTTGAAGACCATAACAGTCCAGATGTCGCGCAGGCTAAAAACAATATTCAAAGCCGAATTATTACTGATTTGTATAAATAATTCCAACAATAAAAACGAGGCATTAAAGCCTCGTTTCATAATATTGGTGGGCGAAGAGGGACTTGAACCCTCACTCTATTGCTAGAACCAGATTTTGAGTCTAGCGCGTCTACCAAATTCCGCCATTCGCCCGTTCATGTAAGTTGATTGTATCTATGACAGTGACGCTCGCAATGATAGTTACGCGCGCGTCTACTCATTTCCGAATCCGCCATTCGCACCCGCATTCTGCAAGGCACGTTTGTTTAGTTTCTGCGTAAGCATTCTGTCTCTATTAGAAACACTTATAGTATTGTACAATAAAATGTATTAGGAATATAGATATGAAGCCTGAAAACAGCAGTTCTGGTGGGAACCTCACGAACGGCACACCCACGCAACAAACTCAAAACGCCGCTGCGAACCTTCTGCGTTCGCAGATTAATGCTATGTACGGCGATCGTAATGTCGTCGTTCCTTCGCGTACCCAGGTGCAGCCTTCGGTTCAGACAGATACGCATGCTCATGCGCAGACTCAAATTGCCCCTCAAGAAGATACTAACCCCTACAACCGTACTCACGAAGCCCATCCTCAGCCCCAGGCTGAACAGTGGAAACAGTACCACAGCGCTTGGCAGACCTACTACCAGAAGTATTACGAGGGCTATTATGCAGCCCAAACGGCAGCCAAAGCCAGCGAGCCAATAGCTCAAGCAGCCAGTCAACAGCCAGTTGCGTCCGTCGGAACAAGCGCAAACAATGACTACTTCGCACACCAAACCGACCTTCAAGAAACAACTGAAGAACTCAACAAAGACCAGGCTTTATTCGAACTCCGCCAAAAACTTCTTGGCAAAGTACAAGATTCTGCCAAGAAAATCCGCCGTAGCCGACACTTTATTCCAATTATCGCTTCGCTATCAGTGGTACTTCTATTCGTCTTCTTGCAGTACAACCGAATTTTTATCGCAACTGTTAGCGCTTATGTATCACCAGGTGCTATTAGTGCCCAAAATATCGTTATCGACCCAACAGCTGACGCAGTGGTCAGCGCCGACCCTCGTTTGATTATTCCAAAAATCAACGTTGATGTGCCCGTAGTATATGGCGTTGGTAATGACTATGATTCACAGATGGCAGCAATGGCCAACGGCTTAGCCCATTTCGCTATTCCTGGCGCATCGAGCCACCCAGGCCAAATAGGCAACACCGTGTTGTCTGGCCACAGTAGCAATGACCTGTTTGACGGTGGTGATTACAAGTTTATCTTTGCGCAACTTGAAAAAATGGGAATCGGTGATACTGTCTATGCCAACTACGAAGGCAAGCGCTACACCTATATCGTTACCAAGACCGAAGTTGTGAAACCGACTGAAGTAAGTAAACTTGTTTATCCGACAACCAAGCCTATGCTAACTCTTATTACCTGTACACCCCTAGGAACCTCACGCGACCGTTTGTTAGTCACGGCCGAACAAGTCAGCCCAGACCCAGCCGCAGCTGCCCAGGGGCCTGCAGAGGATAGCAGTACAAGCGAAGCAACCATTCCAGGCAGCTCACCAACATTCGTCGAACGACTGTTCGGCGCCCGTTAACATCTATCTAGTTAACGTTAACGACTTATCTATCAGTCAAGAATCATCTTTACACGTTGTAGCGTAAAGCCTTCAGCTGATTTACCAACGCTATAGAAGAAGCGTCCGTTCGGGCTAATAGTAGCGTCGAAGTCACCAGCTACGGTATTAATTGAGTAGATGTTCGCATTATCAAAATCGCGCATCACCAAGCTTCCGCCTTGTCGGTTCCAGACGTGTGCAATGTCTAACCATTGTAGTGAGGTAGCCGCTGCAGCAGGAGTTGACTCCAGATTACCGCTCGCGCTTCGTTTGTGTTCAATTTCATACGTCATAAACGAATTTCCAGCTTCGGCTAAAACATATTCGCTTTTGGGGCTTAATGATAGTTGTGTTACCGTACCAGGTAAGTCCATTTGAGCAAACTGTTTCAACTCGGACATATTGTCGTTACCAGACAGTTGATAACTACCCTTAAGAATTGTGACCTTCGAGCCCTCAGCAATGGCGACATAATTATCGTTGAAATAATTACCGACAGCAATTTTCAAAATAGTGTCGAGGGAGTCTACGGTACGCAGAACATGCGGCTGCTCGTCGCCATCTTGGTATACACCAGCGACGCGCTTAGTGCTATCTGACGGACTGATGCCGACGTAACTAATAGTGTCTGTGTCGAACAAACTAAAGCTCTCGACGTTCGATATTAATGCCCGCGAAATAGTGGCCGAAGATAAATCTAATTTACGAATATTATTGTCATCAGCGAGCCCGAATAGGGTGCGCCCGTTCGTACCAGAGAAGTGGAGATCTTTAAAACCAACACTAAGTAATCGAGTAACGTTGATGCTTTGGGTGACATCTTCAGTATCAACCATTAACCATTCCAGCTGGCTGTTGTACTCGTGCTTCACCAGGATATAGCGGCCACCAACATTCCATTCATCAAGCGTAAAGCTATGGGCAACGTTAGGAGTACTAGCGTCGCTATATAGAGTAGTAGGTAATGTTAGGCTTGCAAGCTTTACATCGGTTGAACGTAAATCGGCCAGTTGGAACACGGGCTGATCGGCAGCTTCCTGTAACAAGATAGATTTATAATCTGGCGCCGCCTTCGTAGCAATAATGGTTTGGAAATTCGCAACCGTCTCCGGTGTTCGTTCTTTTGGTACCATACGGGCGTAATCGAGCCAGGTAAGCGTTCCAGCCGCAAAGTCGATAGTTCGTGTCCAATCCTCGTAGCGGTCTTTTGAATAAAGGACCGTGTGGACACCAGCAACAACAGTCTGCTTGCCAGCAGTGCGCACACCGGTATTTTTACCATCTACCCAAACAGTGGCAGTATTAGGTGTAGAGTCGAATTGTAGCAGTGCACCTTGCGCAAGGCGATTGCCGCTATCAAGCCGAAAGCCTTGCAAGAACAAGATTGTGACAGTCAATATAATAAGCACCGAGAAGGTGGCAACAGTCGAAAAAAAGATTCGACGAATGAGAAGTTGTTTTTTGGTGGGGCGCTTAAACATAAATTCCTCTATATTATAGCAAAAATTAAAGATATTTAATGAAGTACTTGCATAAGCGTAATGGTTTGCTCTACTATAGAACGTAACGATGTGTGGGCATGGAGGCTCATATATTAATGCGAGTAAACCTGCGAGGATTTAACACCAAATGCCAAACAACAAAACGATCACAATTAATGGGCGTGCTTATGACGCCGTTACTGGTCTACCAATTAGCGAACGAGTCTACGACCAAGTAAGTCGTGTTCCTAATAGTAAGACAGCGCCGGAAACTAAAAAAACCGAAGCAGTAAAAGAGAAGAAGAAAATATCTCCAGCTGTAAAGCGCGATGCCGCCACAGCTGCAACTGAAGTCCACAGCCAAACACAGCGTTCTCAAACACTGCTTCGCCGTGCGACCAAAAAACCAGTAGTTCCTGCAAAGCGTCCAACAACTGGCCGTCACATGGACATGGCTCGTAGTTCAAAAGTAACTAAATTTGCACCACATCCTGTCATAGCTCCAGCTGTCGTCGCCCCAAAGGTAACAGCTAAACCTGACAAACCGGCTCAAATTCACCCAGCTGCGGTCAAAGCCCTCGCTCGCGTATCTGCCTCTAAGCCAGTTGCTACAAAAGCGCCCACCAGCAAAGAAGTAAAAGATGCAGCGATCGTCGCAGCACTCGCAACTCCAAAAGCAAAGGTAGTCAAAGAGAAAAAGACCCTTAGCAAAACACACCGCCGATTGTTTATCGTTAGCGGCATCATTTTAGCACTCCTACTGACGGCCTACGCCGTGTACCGTTTCGTACCAGCAGTCTCTGTCAGCATCGCCTCTGCACAAGCTGGCGTTGACGCCACCTATCCTGAATTCGTACCAGACGGCTACAGCCTCGACCACCCGGTTACTTTTAGCGATGGCGAAGTTGCTTTGAAGTTCAAACAAAATGGCAACAAAGAAAACAACTACACCATTACGCAAACTCGAAGCTCGTGGGATTCATCTGCCGTCCTGGATAACATCGTCCGACCAACCGCTGGCGATAATTACATTACTACCAAAGAACGTGGTTTGACTGTATATTCTTATGGCAATAATGCCGCTTGGGTAAATGGTGGGGTTATGTATGTTATTTCTAGCTCGAGTGCACCACTTTCTGGTGAGCAGATTCGGCATATTGCTACTAGTTTGTAGCAGCTTACTCTAGAGCAGACCAAGGGGCACCCCTGTGCTTTCGCGAAGGCGCTTTATGGGGTTGCTTTCGCGCATTTAAAAACGCGCCAAAGCACGCCCATGGCGCTAGCTCTACCTTCTTGAAAGTACAGGGGTGTCCCTTGGCCTAGTCTCTCGATTTAGCGAACTCATAGGTTGTAAAAAAGCGAGCCTTGCGTCTGTAAGGATCCTTTGTTGAGACCTGGAGTTTTCAGCGAGGGAGCCTTGAGCGTTGAGGACTGTCTGAGCGAAGCGAGTTCCGCAGACGCCAAAGCGACCGAACTGAAAACTTCAAGGCTCGAGACAACCAGATCCGAGCAGATGCAAGGATCGCTTTTTCACCCCTATAATTCATGCTATAATGAAGGTAATATGACTATTGTTCGCTCACGTTTTGCCCCAAGTCCAACTGGTTTCGTCCACGTTGGTGCTGTTCGTACTGCTTTATTTTCTTGGCTTCTTGCGCGCCAAGCTGGTAGCGAGGGTACGTTTATTCTTCGTATCGAGGATACCGATAAGGTTCGTGAAGTTGAGGGTAGTACTGCGCAAATCGAAAAGAGTCTTAAATGGCTCGGGCTTGAATGGGACGAGGGGATTGATAAGGGTGGCCCCGATGCACCATACCTACAATCTGAACGTCTTGCTATCTATATTGATTGGGCACAAAAACTTATCGACGCTGGCCGGGCGTATGCCGACCCGTATACCTCTGCAGAAGTTGAGGCCTTCCGCGACCAAGCCAAGGCTGAAAAACGTCCATTCCTTTTTCGTGACCACCGCCCCCAGACTCCACCAGTATGGGATGGTTCACAACCACTTCGTTTTAAATCTGAACCGAAGCCATATAAATGGCACGATGCTGTATTGGGCGACCTTTCAACTGGCCCTGATGCGATTGATGATTTCATTATTATTAAAAGCGACGGTTTCCCGACTTATAATTTCTGTCATATTATTGACGATGCCATCATGGGTGTTACGCACGTACTTCGAAGCCAAGAGTTTATTTCTAGTACGCCAAAATTCTTAAACCTTTATGAAGCTTTAGAAGTTGAGCGCCCAATATTAGCAACCTTGCCGTATGTCATGGCAATTGATGGCAAAAAGAAGCTCGGTAAGCGCGATGGCGCTAAGGACATTCTTGAATACGCCACCGAAGGCTACTTACCAGAGGCAATGATTAACTTCTTAGCGACACTTGGCTGGAACGATGGTACTGAACAGGAAATCTTTACTGTTGCCGAATTAACCGAGAAATTCAAACTCGACCGCGTGCAAAAAAGCCCAGCCCGTTTTGACGAGCAGCGTTTGCTTTGGCTCAATGGCCAACACATCCGCCTGCTTTCACTTGATGACCTATTCGCCCGAAGCCACAATTTCTGGAGCGACAAAGCCCACGAAGCAGGTGAGGAGCGTCAAAAGCTCGTACTTGAGCTCGTGAAGGACCGACTGAAAACTCTTGCAGACATCCCAACTATTACCGACTACTTCTTCGAAGAGCCAACACCTAACTGGACCATGATCGAAGGCAACAAGCAGCTAGTCGCCCTTGGTAACGACGGCATCAGGGAACTTCTCGGCCAAGCCGTTGTTGCACTTTCTTCAAGCGAATACACTCCCGAAGCATTGCAAGAAACCCTTAACGGCTTGCTTGAAACCACCGGCCAAAAACCAGGTATTCTGTTTAGCCTGATTCGCTTAGCAGTATCATGGGCACCATTTAGCCCAGCACTTAATGAGACCCTCGCCGTCCTCGGCAAAGACACAGTGCTCAGCCGGCTCGATACATCCCTCAAAGCCCTTTAAATTTAGCTAGATAACGAGCAACTTACCATAACCGCCATGGTATACTAATGCATATGTTTAGGCACTCGCCAAATAAACCCAGTAACCCACTTTCAACAAAAGTAACCTACTGGTTTAAACACCACAAAAAACTATCTATCATTCTGGGTATTATTTTAGTTTTGATTGCCGCCGGGGGGACCGCAACGGCCTTATACTTCATGAACCAGGTACCTGAAGTAGTTGCTACTAAACCCGCACCTAAGCCACAGCCAGCGCCCGAAGCGCCGAAATACTACTCTCCATTAAGTGGTAACCAAGTCGAAACCGAGGCTGCCACAAAACAAGCCGTCACTGGTATTATGATGGAAAATAGCCCCGACGCTCGTCCGCAATCTGGCTTGAAAGATAGTGGCGTGGTGTTTGAAGCGATTGCCGAAGGCGGGATTACTCGTTTCCTCGTTTTGTATCAAGAACAAAAACCGCAACTTGTTGGACCCGTGCGCAGCGTCCGTCAATATTACGTTGATTGGGTTGCTGGCTTTAACGCCAGTGTGGCCCATGTCGGCGGCAGTGCTGCAGCCTTAAAAGAAGTTCGTAACGGCAGCTACCGCGATATCGACCAATTCTTCAATGCTTCAACCTACTGGCGTGCGACCGATCGTTACGCCCCTCACAACGTCTACACTAGCTTCGAGAAAATCGACGCTCTCAATGCCAAAAAAGGCTTCACAACATCTGAATTTACTGGCTTTACCCGTAAAGATAGCGTTGCGACAACTCCAACAGCAAGCAGTATTGACGTAAAGATCAGCGGCCCGTTGTTTAACAGCCATTACAACTACAACGGCACTACTAACTCCTACGACCGCTCGCAAGCGGGTAAGCCACACCTCGATAGGGAAGCTGGTCAAATTAGCCCACGCGTTGTGATTGTCATGAAAGTAAACCAGGTCAAGGTATTAGAGGATGGCTACCGCGAGCAAATTGACGCTATCGGCAGCGGCTCGGCGACCATCTTCCAGGATGGTACCGTTCAAGAAGTTACCTGGAAAAAAGCCAGCAAAAGCGCTCAAATTACCTTTACCGATGCCGCCGGTGTTAACGTTCCGCTAGCACGTGGCCAAACCTGGCTGACGGCCGTGCCAAGTGGCACAGGGAGCGTTACGTGGCTGTAACCCCTCGGCCGCAACTTGTTAAAGATTTCTTTCCTCGCTTCAAGCGGGGAGCAATCATGCTTATCGTGCTTTT
>Ga0247810_10001013_pt1 | contig 19994 bp, 17 predicted proteins | sample UWRJL119311C1_FD_179918 | JGI IMG/M metagenome (GOLD analysis project Ga0247810, IMG submission 179918) | Plant litter microbial communities from Arlington Agricultural Research Station in Wisconsin, United States - UWRJ-L119-311C-1 | ecosystem: Environmental > Terrestrial > Plant litter >... | reverse complement strand
CACCGCGCGGCTCACGCCGTCTGCCGCCGGTCTCGTCCGTGACCTCGAGGGTGAGGTGACGAAGACGATCACCAACTCCGACATCTCCTTCCACGCCCTGCGCGCCTATGAGCCGGGTGACGACCGCCGCTACGTCCACTGGCGCACCTCGGCGCGCACCGGGCAGCTCATGGTCCGCCAGTTCGAGGAGACCCGTCGGTCGCAGCTGACCATCGTCTTCAACGCCGACCGCCGCTGCTACGCCTCCGAGGAGGAGTTCGAGCTGGCCGTCTCGATCATGGCGTCCCTCGCCGTGCAGGTCATGCTCGACGGCACCAAGCTCAAGGTGGTGAGCGAGAAGATGGCGCTGCGCACCGTCACCCCCGTCACCCTCCTCGACGACTCCTGCCGGATCGAACAGGTCACCTCGCCCTTCTCCACGATGCGCGAGTTCGTCCGCGTCGCGACACTGCGACTGCCGCCCCCCAGCGTCGCGATCGTGATCACCGGATCCCAGTTGCAGCCAGGCGACATCCGTTCCGTCGAGACGCTGTTCGGCGTCGAGACGCAGACCGTCGGAATCCGGGCCGAGCTGGACGGCATGTCTCGCGTCACCCGGGTGGCCGGTCTCCCGGTCGCCACCGTCGGCCGCCTCGAGGAGCTCTCCCGCGTGATCAGGAGGCTCCGATGAGCATCATCCCCCCGGTGGCACCGCCCGCCGCGCTCGCGCCGAAGCCCCCCGTCACGATCGCGCCCCGCACCATCGTCGACGTGGCGGTCCTCGCCCTCCTCGCCGTCATCGGCATGATCGGCTTCGCCAGCGCCTACGAGAGCGTCGGCTGGGTGCGCGCCGGCCTCATCGGCATTGCGATCGGCATCGGCCTGGCGATTCTCTCCCACATCCTGCGCCTCGGGGCGATCCCGACCTTCGTCCTCGCCCTGATCGGCTTCTACCTCTTTGGCAGCGCCGCCGCCCTCCCGAACGACTCGATCCTCGGATTCATCCCGACCTTCGACAGCCTCGTCGGGCTCTCCGTCGGTGCGGTGTTCGGCTGGGCCGACATCCTCACGCTGCGCGCGCCCGTCGAGCTGCCCGACTACGTCACGACCATCCCGTATCTCGCCGGCTGGGCCGTCGCCTTCGTGGCGACGCTCCTCGCGGTGCGCTGGCTGCCAGGTCGTCGTCGTACGGCATGGCGCTCGGCGCTCATCCTGCTCGGTCCGGTCGTCCTCTACTTCGCGGGCGTCCTGTTCGGTACCGACGAGCCGTTCTTCGCCGCGCTGCGCGGCGTCACCTTCGCGGCGGTCGCCCTCCTCTGGATCGGCTGGCGCCGAGGCGCCCCATCGGTCGCCGCCTCCAAAACCGACACCGGCATCCTCCGCCGCAAGATCCTCGGCAGCGCGATCGTGGTCACGGCCGCTGTCCTGGTCGGCGTCTTCGCGGGGGCGGCCCTCGCGCCGCTGCCGGACAACCGCTTCGTGCTCCGCGAGGAGATCGAGCCGCCGTTCGAGCCGTTGACCTACCCGAGCCCCTTCCAGGCGTACCGCAACTACACGAAGAACCTCGAGGAGACGAAGCTCTTCACCGTCTCCGGTCTCGAGGAGGGCGATCGGATCCGACTCGCCACCCTCGACACCTACGACGGTGTGCTCTGGGGCGTCGCGGGATCCGAGGTCGCCTCCGAAGGGTCCGGCGCGTTCAGCCTCGTCGGTCGCTCGATCCCGGTGCCGGCACTCCTCACCCCGGCGGACGAGGGCCGCGAGCTCGACGTGACCGTCGAGGGGTATGCCGACGTCTGGATCCCGTCCATCGGCTACGCGACGACCATCGGCTTCGACGGCGCGACGGCACGTGACCAGGCCGAGCGTCTGCGCTACAACCCGGCGACCGGCACAGCGGTGCTCACGGGCGGTCTCGAGGAGGGCGACGAGTACACCCTCGAGGCGGTGCGTCAGCAGGAGTACGAGACGGAGCGCCTGCTCGACGTGCCCGTCGCCTCGATGCAGCTTCCGCCCGTCTCCAACATCCCCGACGTCGTCTCGGCGAAGGCCGCCGAGTACTCGGCGGGGGAGACGACCCCGATCGAGCAGCTCCGCGCCATCGAGTCGGTGCTGCAGACGACCGGATTCCTCAGTCACGGTGCGGCGGACGACGCCGTCGCCTCCCGTTCGGGACAGGGTGCAGACCGCATGGTCGAGCTGTTCACCCGCAGTCAGCTGATCGGGGACGAGGAGCAGTACGCCTCCGCCTTCGCCCTCATGGCCCGCAGCATGAACTTCCCCGCCCGGGTCGTCATGGGCTTCGCGCCCGAGGTCGCCGAGGGTCAGGACGAGGTCACCGTGCTCGGCGCGGATGTGACGGCCTGGGTCGAGGTCGCCTTCGAGGGTGTGGGGTGGGTGCCCTTCTACCCGACCCCGGACGAGACGGACATCCCGCAGGACGAGAACCCCAAGCCGCAGTCGGAGCCGCAGCCGCAGGTGCGCCAACCCCCGCGGACCGACTCGGACGAGAACGACCTCGTCGCCGGCGTGGAGGTCGACGACAGCGACTCGGACGACGACCCCCTGTTCGACATCCCGGCCTGGGCGATCGCCATCGCGCTCGCTCTCGCGATCCCGGCCGCCCTCATCTTCATCCCCATGCTCCTCGTCGCCCTCATCAAGGGCCGTCGCGCCGCCCGTCGCCGACGGGTCGGCGGCGATCGCGCCGTCGCCGGGGCGTGGGAGGAGCTCGTCGACCGCTACACCGAGCTCGGCTACACCGTTCCCCGGACGACGACCCGCATGCTGACCGCGGCGGAGATCGAGGAGCAGGTGGAGCAGGAGCCCGGTCGCGTCCGGACGATCGCCTGGCGTGCCGACGAGGCCGTGTTCTCCGGGCGCGAGGTGCCTGCCGAGGACGTGGACCAGGTCTGGACGGAGGCGATGGCCGTGTCCGCGGCGGCGACCGCCGGCCTCGGCTGGTGGCGTCGCACCCTCGCCCGCTACCGCCTCAGCTCCGTGTCCTCGCTGGTGTCCCGCGTCACGGCGGCGGCCGACGCCGTGCGCCGCAAGGACAAGCCGTGAGCGACGAGTCGCACTACCTGATCGAGCCGCCGCCCGGCCTGCTGCCCGCCGCGCCGGCCACTCCTGCCGCCCCCAGTCCTCCTCACGCGGACGACGATTCGGGCACGCGCAAGCTCAACCCGTCGCGCCAGGCCGTGCCGGCGCGCCCGCCGGTCAGCACGGGGATCCCCTTCGGCACACCCGCTCCCGCCGACCCGACACCGCACGCCGACGAGGAGACCGTCCTCGCCGGGCCTGGCCGTTTCGCCGAGGCCGACGAGAAGACCGTCGTCTCGAGAGCGCCGCGCGCGGCCGGCTGGCGCCTGACCCTCGCGGACGGGCAGAGCGTCATGGTGGACACGGCGGTCGTCCTCGGTCGTCGGCCCACCGCACCGGAGGGTCGGGTCGCCGCCTCGCTGCCGATCGCCGACCCCGCGAAATCCGTCTCCAAGTCGCACGCCCTCGTCGAGGTCGATGCGGCGGGCCTCTGGATCACCGATCTCGGCTCCACGAACGGCACCTTCATCACGCGCCCCGGCGACGTCCTCCGCCAACTCGACCCGCACGTCCGGACGGCTGTGCCGGCCGACAGCGGCCTCGAGCTCGGCGAATATAACGTGCAGGTCGCGAGGGGCTGAGAGCCTCCCCACAAATCACGACCCTCCTCGCTGACCGGTCGTTACCGCCTCGTACCATGGACGCATGGCCAGGGACTCGAAGGGAAACGTCGACGAGCCGAAGGGCGGCGACGACAAGCTCTTCGCGTGGGTCGCCGACTTCGAGAAGGGCGAGCCCGAACAGCCTCGCAAGCCGCGCCGACCGCTCGTCCCCGCCCTCATCGGCGGCAGTGCCTTCGTGGTGCTCGGCAGCGTCATCCTCGCCGCCTTCCTCCGCCCCTTCGAGGTCGAGAACGGTCTCGCCGGCGAGGAGGCGCCCCGGCCCAGCGCCAGCGCCCCGTCCAGCACGGTCGCCCCGAGCGAGCCGGAGGAGCCCGGCGAGCCCGTCGAGACGTCCGCCATGCCGGCCTCCTGCGACGACCTCTACGGCAAGGACATGCTGAAGACCCTCGATGAGGCGGGCCTCCACCTCAACCAGGTGTGGACGGGCGTGCGCGAGGCCAGCGCCGGCTCCCGCGACGACACCCTCAAGCAGTACATGGCGGCCGCGCCGACGTCCATCGACTGCTTCTGGCTCGACGACGAGGGAGGCGGCAAGCACGCCGTGCTCACGTCCGTGAGCGAGGTGACGCCGGAGTCGGCCGCCGCGATCGAGGCCCGCCTCGTCGCGATCGGCCAGTCCAAGGCGAACGATCGCCACGGTCTCCGCTACTTCACCGAGTTCCGCTCCGGGCAGGAGGTCGGGGGTGAAGCGCACTACCTGCGCGGCGGCCTCTGGTTCGCGACGCACTGGTACGGCACCGGCCCGTTCGGCTACACGACCCACATGGCGGATCAGGTCTTCTGAGCGGTTGGCGGTGCTGAGCGGTCGACGTCACCCGCCGACCGCCCAGATCCCGATCAGACGTAGTCGCGTCGGATGCCCATGTAGACGTTGCCCATCTGCGCGAGGTCCACATTGCTGGAGCCCATGGCCTCCTGCATCGCGGTCTCGATCTCGTCGCGGTTGTCCTGCAGCCAGGTCGCGGCGTCGTTCCGGTAGTCCTCCATGGCCGCCTCGCGTGCCGCATCCGACGAGTAGTCGTCGAGGTTGAGCGTGGGCGGCGCCTCGACGCCCGACAGGGTGCCGTTCTCCGTGAGGTACTGGTAGACGGTGTCCGCGGCGACGAACTCGCCGAACTGCTGCGCGTTCGGGTTGTCCTCGATGAGCATCTGCTGCATGACCTGGGCGCGGTCGGGCGACAGGAGTCCCCACCCGAAGTCCTGCGCCTGGCCGACGGCGATGCTCTGGCCCATGTCGATGAGGACGCCGCCCGTTCCGCCGACGAGTCCGCCGAGACCGGGGATCGGGATCGCCCCGACGACGGTCTTCAGCGCGTCCAGCGCGGCCTGGTCGGCGGCATCCTGACGCCCCGCCGTGCCGAGGTTGCCGTCGATGATGGCGCCGTCGATGTAGCCCTGCATGTTCATCACCCGGTCGAGGGCGTCGCGCATGGCGCCGTCCTCCCCGTTGGAGATCGCCAGATCGATGATGTTCTCGCGGTAGGAGTTGAACCCGGCGCCGAGGAGCGCGGCGGCGTCGTCGTTGCCGGCGAAGGCCGCCATGAACCTCTCCAGCTGCTCGCCGTTGACGGCGGGTCCCCAGCCCTCCGAACCGTCCATGAGACGGAAGAGGTTCGCCGAGTCGCTGCCCTCCGGCCAGTTGCCGTCGAGCATCGGCTGCTCGGCGAAGTAGGCCATGTTGTGGAGGAAGCTCGTCGCGAGCGCCGCCGCGCCGTTGCCGCTGACGTTCTCCGGCAGGAAGGACTCGTTGCCGGCGAGCTCGTTGATGATCGACGCGTCGAGCGCTGCCGACTCCTCGGTTCCCCAGATGGGCGGGGTGGCATCGTCGAGGGAAGCGACCTGCGCGCCCACCCACAGGTTTGCGGGCCCCGCGAAACCGTCGTGCGTCCAGTCGCGCTCGCCGTACCAGTACTCGATCCGCTCCGCGCCCTCGGCGCTGTCGGTGAGGAAGTCGTACGCCTGCTCCGGGTAGTGGCCGAGCGACTCGAACACGCGGCCGGCCGCGTCGCGGCCCGGCTCGATCTCCCCGTGCTCGGCATCGAAGCTGAACAGCGAACTGCGGGCGCCGTCCGCGGTGGGGTGGAAGACCTCCATCCGGATGTCACCCTCGCGCTCGAGGGTGTCGATGTGGTGGGCGGCGGAGACGGTGAGGTGCTCGCCCATCAGCGCCTCGTTCGCGTCGCCGAAGAGGAAGGCGATCGCCTCGATCCGGGCCGTGTAGCCGTGAGGCGGATTGGCGTACTCGATGCCCTCGAAGTACTCCGACTCGCCATTGAAGAGGTCGTCCGCGAACTGCTGCGCATACTCCTCGTCCCAGTCCTGCGACCCGACGGCGAGGCCGTTGCGGAAGGCCTGTGCGAGTGCGATCGCGTCCCGCTCCGCCTGGCTGGTCTCCCCGAGCACCATCGTGTGCGGGTTCATGTACGTCGACAGCTCGTCGAGGAAGCGGACGGTGCCGCCACCGCCGAGGTTCGTGTACAGCGCGTCCATGACCTCGGGGTCCTCGCCGTACAGTGCGTAGAGCGCGGCGAGGGCGTTCACATCCTGCTGGCTGTGGTTGCCGCTCGCGAACCTGTTGGCGAGCTCGATCATGACCGCCGGGCCGCCGAAGACGAGATCGTCCACGCCGTCGATCCCGGCGGCGACGAGCGCCTGGTGCTGCGACTGCCAGGTGACGGGGAGAGCGGCCTGCAGGGCGCCGATGACCGCCTGGTCGGCCGCCTCGCGCTGGTCGTGGAGCCCCCGCAGCGCCTCCTCGGCGTCGCGGATGCGGGTCCCGTAGGACTGGACGTCCTGCGCATACTCCGTCGCCTCCTCCGGCGTCGAGTAGGCCGGCGGCGATTCCATGTTGTTGAGGGACTGCTGGGCAGCGTCCCGGTCGTCGATGTGGAACTGGGCGGCCGTCTTGATGCGGTCGACCTCGTCGTGATACGCCTGGATCGCCGGGATGGCGGCCTCGAACGCGGTTCGGATCTCGGTCACGCGCTGGGCCGAGTTGAGGGCCTCCGCCTTCCAGGCGGTGGCCGCATCACCGGTCCACGTGTCTGCCGAGATGAGGGACGCGGCCGAGACGACGCCCGACTGCACGGTGTTGGCGGTCTCGCTGAGACCGGTCAGGGTGTCCACGCCACCCTGGATGACGCCGAGGCTGCCCTCGCCGGGGTTGTCCGCCTGAGCCATCAGTAGCCTCCCGTCTGCTGGGCGAGGCGCGCCAGCTCGTTGTCCCACTCGCCGACGGTCTGCAGGGTCGAGCGCAGGGCGGTCTCCGACCCGGCGATCGCGTCACGGGCGATGCCGGCGTGCAGCACGCCCCACATCGCGAAGCTCGAGACGGCGTCGGCGACGGCGTGCGTTCCGCAGCCGTCGAGCGTGAGGCCGTAGGGGGAGTAGGAGAGGGTGTTGATACTGCTGAGTGAGAGGGAGGCGCTGGTCAGCGTCTCTCCGTTCACGATGATGCTGTCGCTCACCGGCGGGCTCCTGTCGTACGGGTGGGGAGGTTTCCCTCATCGTAGAGAAATACTCCGATCCCGGACATGGGGAGAGGTCCCCGTTCAGCACCCTGTCAGCCACGGTGTTACCCTGATTTCGTGCTGTCCTCTCGGCTTCTTCTTAGCTGCCGCGACGAGTCCTAGTTTCCAGGCCTCCCTCGTCGCGGCGCAGCGCTGACCCCGGCGCCCCTTGGCCGAGCAGACCATCCCTCAGGAGACCGACCATGAACGACGCACGACCCCGTACCCTCGCCGAAAAGGTGTGGGACGACCACCTCGTCACCAAGGGCGAGAACGGTGAGCCCGACCTCATCTACATCGACCTGCACCTCGTCCACGAGGTGACCAGCCCGCAGGCCTTCGACGGCCTCCGCATGGCGGGCCGCCCCGTCCGACGCCTCGACCTGACGATCGCGACCGAGGACCATAACACCCCGACGCTCGACATCGACAAGCCGATCGCCGACCTGACGAGTCGCACGCAGATCCAGACGCTGCGCAACAACGCCGCCGAGTTCGGTGTGCGCATCCACTCGCTCGGTGACATCGAGCAGGGCATCGTGCACGTCGTCGGCCCGCAGCTGGGCCTGACCATGCCGGGCATCACCGTCGTCTGCGGCGACTCGCACACGAGCACGCACGGCGCCTTCGGAGCGATGGCGTTCGGCATCGGGACGAGCGAGGTCGAACACGTCCTCGCCACGCAGACGCTGCCCCTCAAGCCCTTCAAGACGATGGCCATCACGGTCGAGGGCGAGCTGCGCCCCGGCGTGACGGCCAAGGACATCATCCTCGCCGTCATCGCCAAGATCGGCACCGGCGGCGGCCAGGGCTACGTGCTCGAGTACCGCGGTAGCGCCATCCGTGCGCTGTCGATGGACGGCCGCATGACCATCTGCAACATGTCGATCGAGGCGGGCGCCCGCGCCGGCATGGTCGCGCCCGACCAGATCACCTACGACTACCTCAAGGGTCGCGCGCACGCGCCCGAGGGCCAGGACTGGGACGAGGCTGTCGCCTACTGGGAGACGCTCGCGACGGACGACGGAGCGGTCTTCGACGCCGAGGTCTTCCTCGACGCGAACGAGCTGGAGCCCTTCGTGACGTGGGGCACCAATCCGGGCCAGGGGGCATCGCTGAGCGACGCCGTCCCGGACCCGACGACGATCATCGACCCGAACGAGCGGGCCGCCGCCGAGCGCGCGCTCGAGTACATGGACCTCGCCGCCGGCACTCCGCTCAAGGAGGTGGCCGTCGACGCCGTCTTCATGGGCTCGTGCACGAACTCGCGCATCGAGGACCTCCGCGCCTTCGCCTCCATCATCAAGGGGCAGAAGAAGGCGGACGGCGTCCGCGTCATGGTGGTGCCGGGTTCGGCCCGCGTGCGGATCGAGGCCGAGGCGGAGGGCATCGACAAGATCGTGACCGACTTCGGCGCCGAGTGGCGTTTCGCCGGCTGCTCCATGTGCCTCGGCATGAACCCGGACCAGTTGGCGCCGGGGGAGCGTTGCGCCTCCACCTCGAACCGCAACTTCGAGGGCCGGCAGGGCAAGGGTGGTCGCACCCACCTCGTCTCGCCGCTCGTCGCCGCGGCGACCGCGATCCGCGGCACGCTCAGCTCGCCGTGGGACCTGGCGAACGACGGTGATCGCGGATTGAGCCTGTCGACATCGCCCGTCGCGACCGGAGAGGCCATCTGATGGACAAGATCACCACCGTCTCCGGTATCGCCGTCCCGCTCAAGCGCAGCAACGTCGACACCGACCAGATCATCCCCGCGCAGTTCCTCAAGCGCGTGACGAAGACCGGCTTCGACGACGCCCTGTTCCACGGCTGGCGCCAGGACCCGGAGTTCATCCTCAACACGCCACCCTTCGACAAGGGCCGCATCCTCGTCGCCGGGCCCGACTTCGGCACGGGGTCGAGCCGCGAGCACGCCGTCTGGGCCCTGCGCGACTACGGTTTCCAGGCCGTACTCAGCCCGCGCTTCGCCGACATCTTCCGCGGCAACTCGGGAAAGCAGGGCCTGCTCGCCGCCGAGGTGTCGGAGGAGGACATCGAGCGCCTCTGGGCGATCATCGATGCCGAGCCCGGCATCGAGATCTCGGTGGACCTCGTCGAGCGCACCGTCACGGCGGGGGACTTCACGACGTCCTTCGGCATCGACGACTACACGCGCTGGCGCCTCCTCGAAGGTCTCGACGACATCGGTCTGACCCTGCGCAACGAGCAGGCGATCACCGACTTCGAAGCGACGCGCGCCGGCTGGCGGCCGCGGACGCTTCCCGTCCGCCCGTAGTCCCGCTCGCGCCGGAGACCACCTAGCACGGCCTCCGGCGCGGCGGAACCGCCGCGGAGTAGCCTGTCAAGGTACGGAGCAGGAACGACGGCTACACTCGATCCCGCTCTCCTATTCCCCACCACCGTGGGAGCGGAGATCGCACCACCACCCCGGCGCCCACAGGCGAGACCGGCCCTCGATCAGTAAGGCGGAGTTCTCCATGAATTCTCTTGTCAGCGACGCCCAGAAGGCGGGGGAGCGCGTGGGTCTCACGTCCGACACGATCGTCATCCGTGGCGGCAAGCCGCTCATGGGTCGCATCGAGGTCCGCGGGGCCAAGAACCTGGCTACGAAGGCCATGGTCGCCACCCTGCTGGCGGACACCCCCAGCGTCCTCAAGGACGTCCCCACCATCAGCGACGTCAACGTCGTGACCGGCATGCTCGAGGCCTATGGTGTCACCGTGACCGAGCAGGCCCCGGGCGAGCTGCACTTCGACCCCTCCAACGTCGAGAAGGCCCATTTCGCGCAGATCGACGCGCTCGCCGGCTCCAGCCGCATTCCGATCCTGTTCTGCGGCCCGCTGCTGCACCGTCTCGGCGAGGCCCTCATCCCCGACCTCGGTGGCTGCCGCATCGGCGACCGTCCCATCGATTTCCACATGGACGCGCTCCGCGCCTTCGGTGCGGTGGTCGACAAGAGCTACGAGGGCATCCGCCTGACAGCGCCGAATGGCCTCAAGGGCGCCAACATCGAGCTGCCGTACCCGAGCGTCGGCGCGACCGAGCAGGTGCTCCTCACGGCCGTGCTCGCCGAGGGCGTCACCGAGCTCAAGAACGCCGCGATCGAGCCCGAGATCATGGACCTCATCGTCATCCTCCAGAAGATGGGCGCCATCATCTGGACCGAGCCGAACCGCACCATCTTCATCGAGGGTGTCGAGAAGCTCCAGGGCTACACCCACCGCGCGCTGTTCGACCGCAACGAGGCCGCCAGCTGGGCCTCCGCTGCACTCGCGACCGGCGGCGACATCTTCGTCGGCGGTGCCAAGCAGCCCGAGTTGCTCACTTTCCTCAACGTCTTCCGCAAGGCGGGCGGCGCCTTCGACGTCCACGACGACGGCATCCGCTTCTACCACCCGGGCGGCCCGCTCAAGCCCGTCCAGGTCGAGACGGATGTCCACCCCGGCTTCATGACGGACTGGCAGCAGCCGCTCATCGTGGCCCTGACGCTCGCCGAAGGCGTCTCCGTGGTGCACGAGACGGTCTACGAGAACCGTCTCGGTTTCACCGACGCGCTCGTCGAGATGGGTGCCGACATCGTCGTGCACAAGGAGGGCCTCGAGTCGGTCACGCGTCGCGTGCCGCGTCGCGCCCTCGAGCAGGCGGCCGTCATCACCGGGCCGACGAAGCTGCACGGCGCCCACGTGCGCGTCCCGGACCTGCGTGGCGGCTTCAGCTACCTCATCGCCGCTCTGACCGCCGAGGGCGAGTCGACCATCACCAACGTCGGCATCATCAGCCGTGGGTACGAGCACTTCATCGACAAGCTCGCGCTGCTCGGCGCGGACTTCGAGTACGCAGGCTGATCGGGACGTGCCGAAGGGTGATAGACCGGTTCCCGTACCGTCGCGGGAGCTGACCGGGGTCTTCCGCGTCCTGCGGGCGACCGTCATCCCGGCCATGTGGCTGATCGTCGGCATGCGCCGCGAAGGCGTCGCGAACCTCCCGCGGGAGGGGGCCTTCGTCCTCACCCCGAACCACACCAGCAACATCGACCCGATCGTCATGGGTATCGCGACCTTCCGCGCGGGGCGCACGCCGCACTTCCTCGGCAAGGCGTCCCTGTTCCGGATCCCGGTCGTCGGCGCTCTCCTGCGCTCGACGCGGCAGATCCCCGTCGAGCGCGCCGGCGGCAGTCGAGCGAACAGCCCGCTCGACGCGGCCGCGAAGGTCGCGGCGAGCGGTTCCGGTGTCATCGTCTATCCGGAGGGCACCCTCACGCGCGATCCGGATGTGTGGCCCATGCGCGGCAAGACCGGCGCGGTGCGCATCGCGCTCGCGGCGGGCATCCCGCTCATCCCGGTCGCCCACTGGGGCACCGAGCGGTTCCTCGGGCCGTACGCGAGATTCCCGCAGCTCGTCCCGCGTGTAAAGATCACGATCCGCTACGGCGCACCCGTCGACCTGTCCGAGTTCGCCGGGCGCCCGCTGGATTCCGCGACCCTCACCGCCGCGACCGAGAAGGTCATGGCGGCCATCACCGGCCTCGTCGCCGAGCTGCGCGAGGAGACCCCGCCCCTGACCCGCTGGGACCCGGCCGATCACGGCCAATCCGAGTACGGCCGCCCGTAACCCCCCATTTGCGGCAAATCGCGCGCTCGGCGCCGCGAAACCCGCGATTTGCCGCAAATCGATGACACAGCGGGGATAGGGAACAATAGGGGGGTGCCAGAGACCTCCACCCGCGTAGCCGTGCTCGGCGCCGGCTCCTGGGGAACCACGTTCGCCAAGCTGCTCGCCGACGGGGGCGCCGACGTCGCCCTGTGGGCCCGCCGTCCCGAGCTCGCCCGCGAGATCACCCAGTCCAAGCGCAACAGCGACTACCTGCCCGGCATCAACCTGCCGCGCTCCCTCTGGGCGAGCGACCGGCTGCCCGACGTCCTCGAGGGCGCGGAGCAGGTGTACCTCTCCGTCCCGGCCCAGTCGCTCCGTGAGAACCTGCGGATCGTCCGTGAGCTGATCCCGGCCGACGCGATCATCATCTCGCTCATGAAAGGCGTCGAGAAGGGTACCCGCTTCCGGATGAGCGAGGTCATCGACCAGGAGCTCGCGGTCGGCCCCTCCCGCATCGCCGTCGCCTCCGGCCCGAACCTCGCGCTCGAGATCGCGAAGGAGCAGCCCACCGCTGCCGTCATCGCCTCCGAGAACCTGGAGACGGCGACGAAGGTCGCGCTCACCGCGACGAACCGCTACTTCCGCAGCTACGTCAACACCGATGTCATCGGCACGGAGTTCGGCGGCGTCCTCAAGAACCTCATCGCCGTGGCGATCGGCATCGTCGACGGTGTCGGCTACGGCGAGAACACGAAGGCCTCCATCATCACGCGCGGCCTGGTGGAGATGACCGACTTCGCGGTGGCTCACGGCGCCCGTGCCGAGACCCTCGCCGGCCTCGCGGGGCTCGGCGACCTCATCGCCACCTGCGAGTCGTCGCTGTCGCGCAACAACACGGCAGGCCGCCTGCTCGGCCAGGGCTACACCTTCAGCGAGGTCGTCAAGCAGATGAGCCAGACGGCGGAAGGGCTCTCCTCCGTCGCGCCCATCCTCGAGCTCGCGCTCGCCAAGGGCGTCGAGATGCCGATCGTCAGCCAGGTCGCCGAGGTGCTCGCCGGCACCCTCGACCCGAAGGACATCGCGCCGCACCTGACGACCGACCCGATGCCGCAGGGGGAGTAGCGGATGCTGACCTCGCTCGCCGACGGTCGTCTCCTCGCCGAGAAGACCGGTGCGACCCCGCCGACCGTCGTCGCCCTCCACGGCTGGCAGCGGACCGGCGCCGACTTCGCCCCCATCGTGACCGGCCTCGACGCCGTCGCCCCGAACATGCCCGGCGCCAGCCCGGCCGCCGAGCCGCCCACCGAGGTGTGGGGCTCGCCCGAGTACGCCGAGCTGGTCGCCGACGCGATCCGTCCCTTCGGCCCCGTCGTGATCCTTGCCCACTCCTTCGGCGGTCGCGTCGCCGTGCACCTCGCCGCGAAGCACCCGGAGCTGGTCCGCGGTCTCGTCCTGACCGGTGTCCCGCTCCTGCGCCTGCAGGCCGCGCCGAAGCCGTCGTTCGGCTTCCGCGTCCTCAAGCGTCTTGCCTCCCTCGGCCTCGTCTCGCAGAAGCGTCTCGACGCCGAGCGTCGCAAGCGCGGCTCGGCCGACTACAACGCGGCCCAGGGGGTCGTGCGCGACATCTTCGTCCGGCTCGTCAACGAGGACTACCGCGACCAGCTCGCCGCCCTGACCGTCCCCGTGCGCATGGTGTGGGGCCAGAACGACACGTCCGCTCCGGCCGATGCGGGGGAGGCCGCGTCCCGGCTCATCGCGGGCGCCCGCTTCCGTGTCGTGCCCGGCGCCGGACACCTGCTCGAAGGCGACCTCGTCGCCGCCGTCCGCGAGGAGACCCTCGCCATGATCGAGGAGACCTCGTCGTGATCCTGTACATCGCCCTCGGGCTCGGCGTGCTCGCGCTCGTCCCGTCCACCCTGCGCTGGTTGCGCGTCGCGCAGCGCGAGCACTACATCGCCCCGTGGACCACGATCCTCGCCGGGCTGTGGCTGAAGGTCCGCGGTCTCAACCTCGCGCTCGCGATCCTCGTCCTCGTCCTCGTCGTGGTCGCCCTCGTCCCACGAGTGGCCGGGCTCATCGGATCCGACGTCGCCGTCGAGCTCGAGTGGGCCGGCGTGGCCGCCATCGTGATCGCCGCCCTGCTGCCCCTCGGGCTGGGCCTCCGCGGCACCACCGGCAAGCTCGCCTGGACGGTGCGCCTCAAGCGCCTCCTGGTCGCCTGGGTGGTGCTCGTGCTCGTGATCGGCGCTGCGCTCATCCTGCTGCTCGGCCCGGCCGGGCCCGCCGTGCTGCTGCTCATCGCCCCGGTCGTCATGGACCTCGCGCTCGCGATCCTCAAGCCGATCGAGAAGGCGATCTCGAAGAAGTTCCTGGTGAGTGCCCGCAAGCGCCTCAAGCAGGTCGGCCCGCGCATCGTCGCGATCACCGGCTCCTACGGCAAGACGTCCACGAAGGGCTACGTCGCCCACGTGCTCGGTGGTGCTTTCTCCACCGTCGCGAGCCCCGCCTCCTTCAACAACCTCATGGGCCTGTCCCGCTCCGTCAACGAGCGCGTCGTCCCCGGCACCGAGATCTTCGTCGCCGAGATGGGCGTCTACGGCACGGGCGAGATCCGCGAGCTCTCCGAGAGCTTCCCGCCGGACATCGCGGCCATCACCACGATCGGCGAGGCGCACCTGGCCCGGATGGGCTCGCGCGAGGTCATCTTCCAGGCCAAGTCCGAGATCACGGAGAAGGCCGGCATCGTGGTCCTCCCCATCGACGACCCGCTGCTGCTCGGCCTGGCCGAGCGCTGCCGTGCCCAGGGGAAGCGCGTCGTGACGGTGTCGACCGACCCGACCGCCACCTCCATCGACATCCCCGGATCCGGCCGCGTGCTCGCGGACGTCGTGGTCGCGGACGGCCTCGTGCACGTCGGGACGGACACCGCGCCCGTCGCGATCTCGGGCGTCGGCCACGCGGTCAACGTCGCCGTCGCGGTCGGCATCGCCGTCGCACTCGACCTGCCGCTGTCGGCGATCGCCCCCCGCCTGACCGCCCTGCCGGAGTCGGCCCACCGCGCCGAGGTGCAGGAGGCGCCCAGCGGCATCGTCATCATCGACGACACCTACAACTCCAACCCGGTCGGCGCCGCGCGTGCCGTCGACGGTGCCGCCGCCCTCGCCGCCGAACGCGGTGGCGAACTCGTGGTCGTCACGCCCGGGATGGTCGAGCTCGGATCCGTCCAACGGGACCGCAACCGCGCCTTCGCCGCGCAGGTCGCCGGATACGGCGGCCACCTGTTCGCGATCGGACGCACCAACCGCCGGGCGCTCGTCGACGGCGCTGCCGGCGCCGCGCATCCGGCACGCCTGTTCCCGAACCGTGCGTCGGCTGTCGCCGCGGCTCTCGATCAGGCCTCCGAGCGAGGCGTTATCCTCTATGAGAACGACCTGCCCGACCACTACCCCTAGGACGTAGATTCATGAGCAACTCCCCCTGGGCGGTCCTGTTCGGCGGGCCGTCGCCCGAGCACGAGATCTCGATCCTGACGGGCCTGCAGGCGGAGCGGGTGCTCACCGAGTCGGGCGCCTCCGTCGTGCCGATCTACTGGGCGCCGTCGGGCGAATGGTTCCAGGTGCCCAACGGCACCGAGGCGATCGACTATCTCAACGGTGTGCCGAAGAAGGCGCTGCCGATCGAGGTGCGCCTCTCCGGCACCCCCGGTCTCTACGTCAAGGGCAAGAAGCCGCTCGACGTCGATGCGGTCCTCCTCACGCTGCACGGCGGCGTCGGTGAGGGCGGGGGAGCGGCCGCGCTGTTCTCCCTGCTCGGCATCCCGGCCACCGGCTCCTCGCTGTTCGCGGGTGCGGTCGGCATGGACAAGCTCGCCTTCGGCGGCCTCATGCACGTCTCCGGTGTTTCGTCACTCCCGCGCGAGGCGCTCTCGCAGGTCGTCGAGCCGTCCTTCGCCGGCCCCTACATCGTCAAGCCGCGCTTCGGCGGGTCCTCCATCGGCATCGAGATCGCCGAGGACTGGGAGACCGCGAAGGCGATCGGTAAGGCCAGCGCCCACCTGCGCGTCGGTGCCGTCGTCGAGCCCTATCGCCCCGAGCTGGTCGACCTCAACATCGGTTTCCGCACCCACCCGAGCCTGCAGCTGACGGCCGTCGAGAAGCCGCTGCGCGGCGCATCGGGCACGGGCCTCTACACCTACGCCGAGAAGTACCTCTCCGGTGGCGCCGGACAGGCGGGCTTCACGAGCGCGCCGCGCGAGTTCCCGGCGGTCCTGGCCGACGGTGTCGCCGAGAAGGCCCAGGAACTGGCGACGCGCGTCGCCGAGGTCACTGGGCTCACCGGCGTGGTGCGCGTCGATCTCCTGCTGGACGAGGCCACCAACGAGCTGTTCGTCAACGAGGTCAACTCGATCCCCGGCGCGCTCTCGCTCTACCTCTGGGCCCCCACCGCACCCGCGGCGACCGTCCTCACGGACGCCCTCGTCGAGGCGCGCGACAAGCGGTGGGCGTTGCCCGCCGGTGGACACGGCTCGGGTGCGGCGCTGCGCGCGGCCGGCGGCATCGCCGGCAAGCTCGTCGGCCTGTAGGCCCAGCGGGTCGAGCCTGCCGAGACCGCCTACTTCAGCGGGTCGAGACCTCTCACGGCGACCTCAGTGGGTCGAGCCTGTCGAGACCTCCCGCTCCACCCCAGCGGGTCGAGCTTGTCGAGACCTCCCGAGCACACACCCGGCCGACTGCCCCTAGATCGAGTCCTCGACATCCGTGCACTCCGACACCTTCGTGGTGAACGACATCGCGTTCTCCAGCTCGAGCAGGATCACGCCGCCCGCCGCGTTGTCCTGATCCACGATGACTTCGACGGCCGGGTCGCGGCCGTAGCTCGTGTAGACGAGGTTGGGGGTGTCCGACTCGTCGAGCAGCCAGTCGATGCTGCCCGCCGAGTAGCAGGGCAGGGTCGAGGTCGGGTCGGGCACCGGAACACCGCAACGGATGATCGCCGTCGTCGGCTCGCCCCACGCACTCGTGCCCTGCGCGTTCGTCTCGCGCTGCGCGAGGTCGCCGTCACGTCCGGGGACGGTGTCGGGTAGGCGCACCATCACCTCGGCGCACTGCGTGTTCACCGCGTCCTCCGCGGGCTCCAGCGCGACGATCGGCGTGCAGCCGGTGAGCAGGAGGAGGGTGACCCCGGCGACCAGGGCGGCGAGCTTTTTCATCGCTCCAAGGCTAACCGGTGATGGCGGCGCGCCTTCCGGTGACGAACCAGACGAGCGGGCCCAGTAGCGGCAGGAGCAGGACGACGACCAGCCAGATCGCCTTCGCCCGGTTCGAGGCCGTCGAACGGGCGATGCTCACCACAGCGGCGACGAGGAGGCCCGCCTGCACGAGCGCGACGCCGACGATGATGAGCACATGGGGGATGGCGAAGGTGTCCATCCTTCCAGTCTCGCCGAGCCGATAGCGTGAGTCCATGACCTCCGGCGACGACACCCTCGGTTCGCTCGGCGAGGGGGCGGTGCTCGCCAGGATCTTCCCACGCCTGCCCGTCCCGACTGGCCAACTCCTCGGACCCGGCGATGACGCCGCCGTCGTCGCAGCACCGGACGGGCGCTTCGTCGTCACGACCGACACGATGATCCACGGGCCCGACTTCCGCCTCGCCTGGTCCACCGGCTACGACCTGGGCTGGAAGGCCGCCGCCACGAACCTGTCCGATGTCGCCGCGATGGGGGCCGTGCCGAGCGCGCTCGTCGTCGCCCTCGCCGCCCCGGCCACCACCTCCATCGGTTTCCTCGAGGCATTCGCCGACGGCATGCGTGAGGCCTGCGCGGCACTGTCGCCCGGGGCGGGCAACGTCGGCGGAGACCTGTCTGTCAGCCCGACCCTGACCGTCGCGGTGACGGCCTTCGGTGATCTCGAGGGTCGTGCGCCGGTCCTCCGCTCGGGAGCCCAGGTGGGCGACACGATCGCCGTCGCCGGCCCGCTCGGCGACGCCGCGGCCGGGTTGCGTCTCCTGTTCGAGCACGGCGTCACGGACCCCGGAACGCTCCGCGATGACCCGACGGTGGTCGCGCAGCTGCGACCGCGGCCTCCGATCGCGGCCGGCCGGGTCGCGGCGATCGCCGGAGCCACCTCGATGATCGACCTCAGCGACGGGCTCGCCCTCGATTCCCGTCGCGTGGCCATCGCGAGCGGCGTCGCCTTCGATCTGTCGCGCGCCGCCGTCGGCTCACGCGAGGCGCTCGATGGGGGAGAGGACCATTCGCTGCTGGCGACCTTCCCGGGCGACGTTCCGGAGGGCTTTCGGGCGATCGGGCGCGTGGTCGCCGGGGCGGGCGTGCTCGTCGACGGTGTCGCCTACGAGGCGCGTGGCGGCTGGGACCCCTACGCCGACTGGAACGGCGAGGCGGGCTAGACCCGCGGTCAGCGTCCGGTGGTCGAGCCGCTTTCGTGGGTCGAGCCTGTCGAGACCACCCACCACAGCGTCGTGTCGCCATAGTCCTTGCGACGCTCGAGCTCGAGTCCTTCGGGCCAGGCCGGCTCCGGGTCGCGCGCGCTGCGCTCGACGACGACGACCGCGTCCTCGCTGAGGCGGCTCGCGAGCTGCTCGAGGTTGTGGACGAGTTCGGCGGCGCCGAGCTCGTAGGGCGGGTCGATGAAGACGAGGTCCCAGGGCCCGGCCGACCCGCTGAGGAATGCCTGGACGGGCGACCCGGACACCTCGATCGCGAGGGGGCTGCCCTTCGGCGCCGATCGCTTCACGGTCGCGGCGTTGGTGCGGCAGACCTGCGTCGCCCCGTGCGACTTCTCGACAAGGGTGACGTGGGCGGCGCCGCGTGACGCCGCTTCGAGCCCGAGCGCACCGGACCCGGCGTACAGGTCGAGCACCCGCGCGCCGTCGATCGCATCGCGGGCCTCGAGCGCGGAGAAGATCGCCTCGCGCACCCGGTCGCTCGTGGGGCGCGTGCCGACGCGTGGCACCTGCAGCGGGATCGAGCCGGCGAACCCGGCGATGATGCGTGTCACGTCCCCCACGCTACCGGGGCTTCGGAAACTCAGGAATCCGAGCCTCCCGGTGCCGGCTTCGGGCGTCCTGTTCCGTGTTCCCCGACGAATCTCCTGAGTTTCCGAAGGCGCGGGGACGGGGCGCGGCGGGCGGGCCGGGACGCGGCGCGGCCCGCGACGGCGGCCGCCGGTAGCGTAGGGGCGTGACCTCCCCGCTCGACGACAAGCTGGCGAACGCCCTCGGCGGTCGCACGGCGAGCGCGTTCGAGAAGGCCTTCGGCCTGTCGACGGTCGGCGATCTGCTGCAGCACTATCCGCGACGCTACGCGCGACGGGGCGAGCTGACGGCCCTGTCCGAGCTGTCCGGCCTCATCGGGGGTGACGACGACAACGTCACGATCGTCGCCGAGGTGCTCGAGACCCGCGAACGCCCGATGCGCGCGCGGGGTGGTTCCCTCCTCGAGGTGCGGATCAGCGACGGCAAGGGCGTCCTTTCGCTCACCTTCTTCAACCAGGCCTGGCGGTCGAAGGACCTGCGCCCCGGTGTGCGCGGCATCTTCGCCGGCAAGGTGACCGACTACCGCGGCACCCTCCAACTTGCCCACCCCGACTATGAACTCTTCGAGGGCGATCACGCCGACGAGGAGAGCGCGAAGGCGTGGGCCGAGCTGCCGATCCCGATCTATCCGGCGACGTCGACGGTCGCGAGCTGGCAGGTGCAGAAGGCGATCGGCGTCGTGCTCGACACGCTTCCGGCGCTCGACGACCCGGTCCCCGGGGATGTGCGCGGCGCCCGGAAGCTCGTGCCCTTCGCCAAGGCGCTCGAGCTCATCCATCGCCCGCAGAAGGACGCCGACTGGGGGGCCGCGCGAAAGGCCCTGCGGTTCCAGGAGGCCTTCGTGCTGCAGGCGGCCCTGCTGCGCCAGCGGGCGGAGTCCCGGGCGACGCAGGCGACGGCGCGGCCGGCGGGCGCGATGCTCGAGTCCTTCGATGCCGCCCTGCCGTTCCAGCGGACGGGGGATCAGCGCGCCGTCGGCGAGGCGATCACGGCCGACCTCGAGTCGGGCCTGCCGATGAACCGCCTGGTGCAGGGCGAGGTCGGCTCGGGCAAGACGCTCGTCGCGCTGCGGGCCATGCTGGCGGTCGCCGAGAGCGGCGGGCAGTCGGCGTTGTTGGCTCCGACCGAG
>Ga0247810_10001010_pt1 | contig 20014 bp, 20 predicted proteins | sample UWRJL119311C1_FD_179918 | JGI IMG/M metagenome (GOLD analysis project Ga0247810, IMG submission 179918) | Plant litter microbial communities from Arlington Agricultural Research Station in Wisconsin, United States - UWRJ-L119-311C-1 | ecosystem: Environmental > Terrestrial > Plant litter >... | reverse complement strand
GGCCATCGTAGTGACCACGCAGATTAGGGTACATATCTGCGACAGGCAGGCCTGCCTCGGATCGAGAAGTGATGACGACCACTTCAGCTTGCGGATGCTGTGCCAACAGACGCAGCAACTCGACACCGGTGTAACCCGTGCCGCCGACGATACCGACCTTGACCATAACCTGCCCTCAACGTACCAACTGGAAAGCCGTCGATAATATGGGCGTAACGCGTCTGCGACAACCGACAACGTGACGTATGGGCCTCCCAGCCACTACTATTTGACCCACCGTGAACCTGGGAATAACTAAAAATGCTCTATTTGTGGATCAAAGCGCTCCATATCGTGTCGGTCGTCTGCTGGTTTGCAGCGCTGTTCTACTTGCCAAGACTGTTCGTCTATCACTCCATGAGCGAGGACGCTGTCAGCCGTGAGCGGTTTTGCGTGATGGAACGCAAGCTGTACCGAGGCATCATGGGCCCGGCAATGATTGCAACATTGGTGTTCGGCATCTGGCTGATCAGCCTGACTCCCGGCTTCATGTCACAAGCCTGGATGCATGCCAAGTTGACGCTTGTGGTGCTGCTGATCGGCTATCACCATGTCTGCGGTGCGCAGGTCAAACGCTTTGCGCGTGGCGAAAACGGACGCAGCCATGTTTTTTATCGCTGGTTCAATGAAATTCCTGTTTTGATCCTGCTGGCTATCGTCATTCTCGTAGTGGTCAAACCTTTCTGAGTGACCCGGTGAACGTAACCTCAAGGCAGGGCTTTCAGAGGCACTTGCCTTGGCGGTTAAACACGCTACAGAGTCATGACGCAATGACCTGCACTTCTTCCGGTTCAGGCCGTTTTCTCACCAGACTCTTTTCAACAGCAAGGAAGCCAGACATGGCCAATACCCTTTTCAAAATCGTATTCGAAGGGCAATTGCGCAGTGGCGTCGATTTGCAAACCGCCAAGCTCAATCTGGCGCAGCTTTTCAAAAGTGAAACATCTGCTGTGGAGAAGCTTTTCAATGGCGACCCCATCGCGCTGAAACGTGGCCTGACTCAATCAGATGCCGACGCCTACATCAAAGCATTGAACGAGGCAGGAGTAGAGGCACGGATCGAGGCTGATCCAGCCATCAGCCTGCGCCTGGAGGAAATTGAAAAGGCGCCGGTTTATGTAGCATCGTCCGAGCCGGCTCCAGCATCACCTTATGCACCACCGCGCGCGTCGGTCGGCGAACCCGTTGCGGAATATGGAGAGCTTAAAGTCTTCGGCATTCAGGGCCGGCTGGGACGCCTGCGCTACTTGGCGTGGACGCTGGTGCTGATGATTGCCAGCCTGTTCGTCATTGGTTTATGTGCCATGGTCATGAGTGTTTCACTCATCGGCGGCGGCTTGCTGATGACCGTGGCCAGCGCGGCAGCCTTCGTCGTGCTCATCCAGATCGGGGTGCGGCGCCTGCACGATATGGGCTGGTCTGGCTGGCTGATTCTATTGAGCCTGCTTCCTTATATAGGCAGCGTGTTCTTCTTGCTGATGGTCCTGCTACCCGGCAACAAGAGCGCCAATCAATATGGGGCGCCGCCGCCACCCAATACCCGCAGCATCAAAGTGCTGGCATGGCTGTGGATCTTGTTCATTGCTGTGGTGTTCGTGTCGGGCCTGTCGGGTGGGCTGGATGTATTGCAAGAACAACTGGACGCCACCACTGCGGAATATGAACAATCACTGCCTTACGATGATCCGACGCAAAATCCGGCAACGGATAGCCAGTCCGAGGGCAACCAGGATCAATAGTCAGTTTTCTATAGCCCGGAATCAGTTCTGCGGCTCGCAACACGCACAATGGAGAGTGGCATGACCCGTTACGCCTTGATTACCGGGGCAACCAGTGGCATTGGCCTGGCCATGGCCGAAGCATTGGCTCGCCGAGGGCATCGGTTGATTCTGGTTGCCCGAGAGCGCGATCTACTGGAGACAATTGCCATTGAGCTGACCCAGCGTTTCGGCGTCGAAGTGCTGTTCCGTGCCTGCGACTTGGGTGAACCGCTACGGCTGTCCGGATTTCTGCTGGAACTGGAGGAGGAAGGCGCCCACCAGATCGATGTGCTGGTCAACTGTGCCGGCATCGGCACATCCGGTCCTTTTCTCGCCCAGGACTGGGGCCTAGAGCAAGACCTGATCGACTTGAATATCCTGGCGCTCACCCGCCTTTGCCATACCGTCGGTAACCTGATGGCGCTGCAAGGGGGCGGACAGATTCTTAACGTCGCGTCAGTCGCCGCCTTCACGCCCGGGCCCTGGATGAGCACCTATCACGCAAGCAAAGCCTACGTCCTGCACTTTTCAGAAGGGCTGCGCGAGGAAGTGAAGAAAAACGGCATAAAGGTTTCGGTACTGTGCCCTGGCCCTACGCGCACTGCGTTTTTTCGCACCGCGCAGCTCCAGGCCGGAAAAATCAGTAGTAGACGCTGGATGAGCCCTGAAGAAGTGGCGCTTTATACCGTTAGAGCAATGGCGAAGAACCGTGCGGTAATCATCCCAGGATGGCGCAACCGGTGGATTTCACTCAGTCCACGATTGATCTCGCGCTGGCTGAGCCGCAGCATCGCCGGTCTCGTCAATAAATCCATGTGCTCGCGCTGATCTGGGCAACCTGTACACTCGAACCACTCGATCATTTGTCACGACCATCCACCCACAAGGAGCAAACGGCTGTGGATACTTTGTTTACCAAGATAATCAATCGGGAAATTCCCGCGAACATCATCTTTGAAGATGACCAAGTACTTGCGTTTCACGACATCGCGCCGCAGGCACCGGTGCATTTTCTGGTTATCCCGAAAAAACCCATCCGCACGCTCAACGATCTGACGGAAGAAGACAAAGGCCTCGCCGGTCATATCCTGTTTACCGCCCAACGCCTGGCTAAGGAGTTGGGGTGCCAGGATGGATTTAGGGTGGTCATGAACTGCAACGAGCAGGGTGGACAGACCGTCTATCACATTCATATGCACGTGCTGGGTCAGCGCCAGATGAACTGGCCGCCGGGCTGATCAGCCACTTCGTAGGAGCGCGCTTGCCCGCGATTGCGTCAGGTCAGTCGACACATGTGTCAGCCGTAACGGCAAATCGCGGGCAAGCGCGCTCCTACAATCGGCTATATCACAATGACCCAGCTCAAGCCTCCCGAAGCCGATTCGGGTAGACTGGCCCCATGGTTTTCCCGGAGGTGCCCATGGCTACCGAACGTCACTACTCCCCTATCGACCGTATCCTGCTGCAAGCTGACGCTGCAATGCGCACCCTGTTGCCGTCCAAGGGATACTCCTTCCGTCCGTCCCCCGCCATTGTTCAGCCTGAAGTGAAGATGAGCGATGTGGACACCAGGCACGTCGCAGGGCTGATGCGCATAAATCACACTGGTGAAGTCTGTGCGCAGGCGCTGTACCAAGGCCAGGCCCTGACCGCCAAGCTGCCCAATGTCCGCAAGGCCATGGAGCATGCCGCCGAAGAAGAGATCGACCACTTGGTTTGGTGCGAACAACGCATTCACCAATTGGGCAGCCATACCAGCGTGTTGAACCCACTGTTTTATGGCCTCTCATTCGGCATTGGCGCTGCTGCAGGGCTGATCAGCGATAAAGTCAGTCTTGGGTTTGTTGCGGCTACTGAAGACCAGGTCTGCAAACACCTGAACGAACACCTTGAGCAGATTCCAGTCGAGGATGAAAAGTCCCGCGCAATTCTCGAACAGATGCGCATCGATGAGGAGCATCACGCCGAAAGCGCGTTGAACGCAGGAGGCTTCCGTTTCCCGGCGCCGATCAAATTCGGAATGGGCTTGCTGGCCAAGGTCATGACTAAAAGCACGTATCGTATATAACTAAGCAACAATGAGTGGCGGGTGTTTAATGGAATACCCGCCCCCAAGATTATTACTATTTTTGATATTCACTATCGCGCATCGTTGCTTTCCATCTCGCTTTGAAAGTGTACCCTGTCGGGACTTTTTTTCAGGATGGCCGCGATGTCCAGCCAGCGACAAACCCCTGCACATCTGCATTCCACCTCGACAGTCGATGACTCTGATGAACTTAGACTGCAAGACCTCCAGCAACTAAAGAAGGCTTCGGTTCACTTCTTGCTGTTCATAGCATTGATCGCCGCCGCATTTGGCCTGATCTATCTGGACATCGCTGTCGCCGATACGCAGCTGCTTGAAGTGTCATTTACCGAAGTCGGCCAAGAGCTCATGCTGGCGACCTGCGCGGCACTGTTCTGGGCCAGCCGTGGCGCAGTTGAGCAGAAAAGCTTCAACGCTCTGGCGGGCGGTCTTTTCGCCTGTATGTTCATTCGCGAGCTTGATGGCCTGTTTGACCCGATCAGCCACAGCGCCTGGCTGTGGCCCGCGCTGGCAACCGCCGCAATTTGCCTGTTCAAAGGCTTCGGCACTCCCCGCCGCCGCGCCAACAGCATTTCGGCACTTGCGCGTTTCAGCCAAAGCAGTAGCTTCAGCATGATCGTCGCCGGGTTCGGCGTGCTGGTGTTCTCGCGAATATTCGGCATGGGCACGTTATGGCATCAGATTCTGCAAGACGGTTATCAACGGCTCGCCAAGACAATGGTAGAGGAAGGTCTTGAGCTGGTGGCGTACTGCATTTTTTTGACTGGCAGTCTTCAATATTATTGCCAGCAACGTGGGCGGGAATGAACACTATTGTTCATAGGTGCCGAGGCTGAGGACCTGTAGGAGCGAGCTTGCTCGCGATAAAGTCGGCACGACTTCCTGCGATGGTGGGTCCAATTTTTTGACGACTGCTTCGCAGCCGATCGCGAGCAAGCTCGCTCCTACAGGGTCACATGTTTGTTCATATCAGCTGTTCATAACTTGATGAACACAAAAAAGGCGCCTAAATGGGCGCCTTCTTTTTAACTGGTCATTCAGAACTTTTAACCCAACTCGACGATTTCATAATCGTGAGTAATCTCGACGCCAGCGTTGCCCAGCATGATTGAGGCTGAGCAATACTTCTCGGCAGAAAGCTCAATGGCGCGTTTAACCTGGGCTTCTTTCAGACCACGGCCTTTGACCACGAAGTGCAGGTGGATCTTGGTGAACACCTTTGGATCTTCGTTGGCTCGCTCAGCTTCCAGAAAGGCTTCACAGCTTTCTACCGGCTGACGGGATTTCTTCAGGATGCTGACCACGTCGAAGTTGCTGCAGCCTCCCAACCCGATCAACACCATCTCCATCGGCCGCACGCCGAGGTTACGCCCGCCGCTCTCGGGCGGGCCATCCATCACCACCACATGACCGCTGCCGGATTCACCGAGGAACATGGCTTCACCAGCCCATTGAATGCGTGCCTTCATCGCCAGGACTCCACTGCTAAAAAAGTGGCGGCCAGCTTAGCACAGCGGCCCGCGACCACCGGGTTTGCCTCCAAATTCCATTTAGAAATAAAGATGTAGGAAATTTCGGAAAAGCATTCGAATGACCGGTAAAAAGGTGGCTAAATGCATTGTCCTGCCGATAACGATAACAATACCTCCAGCGAAGCACTTTCAGGACCCAAGAATGGCTATCCCCCTGACTCCCAAGATCAAGCACCTGGAAAAGTTTCTCTCGCACGCTCAACGTCGCCGCCATCCGGCGAAGGCCAACATCATCTGTGCGGGTGATCGTCCCGAGTCGCTGTTTTACATTGTCAAAGGCTCGGTTACCGTCTTGATCGAGGACGAAGAAGGCCGCGAGATGATCGTCGCCTATCTCAACTCCGGAGACTTCTTCGGCGAGCTGGGTCTTTTCGAGACGTCAGGACAGGAAAACATCCGCAGTGCCTGGGTCAGAACCAAGACCGAATGCGACCTTGCTGAAATCAGCTATGGCAAATTCCGCGAGCTTTCACATCAAGAGCCGGAAATCCTCTACGACCTCGGCAGCCAGATGGCCGAGCGCCTGCGCAACACGACGCGCAAAGTCGGCGACCTGGCTTTTCTGGACGTCACCGGGCGAGTGGCCCGCACATTGCTGGATTTGTGCAAACAACCCGACGCCATGACTCACCCGGACGGCATGCAAATCAAGATCACCCGGCAGGAAATCGGCCGCATCGTGGGCTGTTCACGAGAGATGGTTGGCCGCGTGCTCAAGGCTCTGGAAGAACAGAAGCTGGTGCACGTCAGAGGTAAGACCATGGTGGTCTTCGGGACAAGGTAGGGGGCTACCGCAGATGCCTCGGCCTGATTTGTATCTGTGGGAGCGGCCGGGGTGGCGCTCCACCTTGCTCGCGAAGATTTTTCAAGGTTTAGAAAATGCGTGGAAGTGCTGCCCCCTTCGCGAGCAAGCTCGCTCCCACTGGTCAGAGTTGGGCAAGCATGCTGCTGTAAGCGCCCGCCAGTCTCTCCAGCACCCCATCCACTGGAAACGCCTCGCTCAACGCAATGTGGCTGTCGGCCCGCACCCGCTGTTCAAGTTCGCAGATCTCATTGAAGCGATTGACCGCAGCGACCATGTCCCTGCGTTCGTCCTCAACCAGCAACGCACCATGCGCCAGTACCACAGGCCTGAGCCCACCTTGGCTTTGCCGCCAACGCTGTGCGGTGCCGACCATTTTGCGTCCGTCGAGATTGACGTTGTAACGACCATCGCAGAAAGCGCCCTCGACCTCACCCAATGAAGCAGCACCACCCAGGTCGCCCAGTACATCCAGAATGGGCTGACACAGACGTCGGTAGGCTATCTCAATACGATCGCGATCAGGGTCGCTCTTGGGTTGGGCGTAAACCAACGCGATGTTCACCGTGGCCGACGACTGAGGCACAGGTTCGCCGCCGGTTTCGCGCAACAGGATCGGCCAACCGCTGTCAGCCAGGGTTTCGCTGGCTTCGACAAAACCGGGCAGGCGGCTCATGCGCCTTGGCATCACCAGCGCCCGATCACGCGGGCGCCACAGCAGCAGTCCGAAATCCGCTTCAGCCGCACCAACCGAGGCAAGCAAATCCAGCTCAGCCTGCAAGCCTGCTTCGACGCAGATATCGATGATCAAATCAGACATGTGCAACCTCGGTAGCGACCGTCGAAGCAATACCGTGCTTGATCAGTCAGCAGTTGCTCCACTGATCAAGACGCCTCGTTCAGGGAAGAACAATCGTTGCAGTTCCGCACCCGGCTGCTCAGCACGCATAAAAGCTTCGCCGACCAGGAAGGAATACACGTCGCTGATTTCCATGAGCTCGACATCAGCGCGATTGAAAATACCGCTTTCGGTGATGACCAGGCGATCACGCGGAATGCGGGGCAGCAGGTCCAGCGTAGTTTCCAGGCTCACTTCAAAGGTGTGCAGGTTGCGATTGTTAATGCCGACCAGAGGGGTATCGAGGGTTTTCAGAGCACGTTCCAGCTCATCGCCGTCGTGCACTTCCACCAACACATCCAGCCCGACGCTCTTGGCGACCGATGCCAGCTCGGCCATCTTCACGTCATCCAGCGCAGAGACGATCAACAGAACGCAGTCAGCGCCCAGAGCGCGGGCCTCGACGATCTGATAGGGATCAATCATGAAGTCTTTGCGAATCACCGGCAGCTTGCAGGCCGCGCGAGCCTGTTGCAGATATTCGTCCGCGCCCTGAAAGAAATCGATGTCGGTCAAAACCGAAAGGCAGGTTGCGCCGCCCTTCTCGTAGCTCTTGGCGATGTCGGCCGGCACGAAGTTCTCGCGAATGACACCTTTGCTGGGCGACGCCTTCTTGATTTCGGCGATGACCGCAGGCTGCTTGCGTTTGGCCTGCTCGATCAGGGCCTTGGCAAAGCCTCGAACCGGGTCGGCGGCCGCAGCCAGACGCTCGACTTCAGCAAGGCTGACGGCCGAACGGCGGGCGGCTACTTCCTCGGCCTTGCGGGCAAGGATCTTTTCCAGAACTGTCGGCACGCTCATCCTTCATTCTCCTGCTTGAATACCGCGGTAAAGGCACCCAACTCGTCCATCTTCTCCCGGGCCAGCCCCGTATGAAGCGCATCATGCGCCAGCGCCACGCCCTCTTTGAGGGTATAGGCATGATCAGCAGCATAAAGCGCCGCGCCAGCATTGAGGATAATCATTTCCGCAGCCTTCTGGCCGTGCTCAGTCTTGCGGCGCCCCAGCGCATCGCGGATCAGCGCCAACGATGCCTCAGGACCGTCGACTGCCAGACCAAACAGACTCTGGCTCTTCATGCCCAGATCTTCGGGCTGTACCCAATACTCAGAGACTTCGCCGTTCTTCAGCTCGGCAACGAAGGTTGGCGCCGCCAGACTTAACTCGTCCAGACCATCCTGCGAGTGAACCACCAACACATGCTTGCTACCCAGGCGCAGCAACACTTCGGCCAATGGCCGGCACAATGCCTGACTGAATACACCCACCACCTGATGCTGCACACCGGCCGGGTTGGTCAACGGGCCAAGCATATTGAACAAGGTTCGCAGGCCCAGATCGCGACGTGGACCCGCCGCATGCTTCATCGCACCGTGATGTGCCTGAGCAAACATGAAGCCGATGCCCACGCTATCAATGCAGCGCGCCACTTGAACCGGCGTGAGGTTCAGATAAACCCCGGCCGCTTCGAGCAAATCAGCGCTGCCGCTCTTGCCCGACACTGCCCGATTACCATGCTTGGCGACCGTGCAGCCAGCCGCAGCCACTACGAACGAGGAGGCTGTCGATACGTTGAAGATATTGGCACCGTCACCGCCAGTACCCACGACGTCAACCACACGATCGAGTGTCTTGAGCTCGACTTTGCCTGCCAGCTCACGCATGACCGAAACCGCACCGACTATTTCGTCGATGCTTTCGCTCTTCATGCGCATGCCCATCATAAAGGCACCAATCTGTGCCTCCGTGCACTGGCCGGTCATGATGGCGCGCATCACGTCGCTCATCTCGGCAGTGCTTAAATCCAGATTATCGACAATCCGCCCCAGCGCGGTTTTGATATCCATTGGCTTAGTCATAAAAAAATCCTTAACCCTGACGAGTGCCGCCGGTTTGCTTGAGGAAGTTGGCGAACAGCTCGTGGCCCTGCTCGGTCAGAATCGATTCAGGGTGAAACTGGATCCCTTCGACATTCAGCGTCTTGTGACGCAGGCCCATGATTTCGTCCATGGAACCGTCTTCAAGCGCAGTCCAGGCTGTCACTTCCAGGCAATCAGGCAGAGTGTCGAGCTTGACTACCAGCGAGTGATAGCGGGTCACGGTCAACGGATGGTTGAGGCCTTCAAATACGCCGTCGTCTTCGTGTACCACCGGGCTGGTCTTGCCGTGCATCACCTGCCGGGCTCGTACGACGTCACCGCCAAAAGCCTGGCCGATGGACTGATGCCCCAGACAAACACCCAGAATCGGCAACTTACCCGCGAAGTGTTTGATCACTTCAAGCGATACGCCGGCTTCATTCGGGGTGCATGGCCCAGGAGAAACAACGATGCGCTCGGGGTCCAGCGCTTCAATTTCGGCGACGGTCAATTCGTCGTTGCGGATCACCTTCACGTCGGCACCCAGCTCACCGAAGTACTGCACGACGTTGTAGGTAAAGGAATCATAGTTATCGATCATCAGCAGCATTTGGCTTTCAACCCTTGAATTACTGACTATTTATTCAACCTTCAAATCGCTGCCGATTGAGTAGCCGCTAGTTTAGCGACCGGGCGTTGTCCCGGGAAAGCGGCAGGGCAAGGATTTAAAAGCGTATCAGGAAGAGGTCCGGTCGGGCCGGATTGGAATTAGTCAGGCGCGCCAACGCCAACGGGCGTGAGCCTTGATTACGCGCATCAAGAGTTTGCTGACGATCAACACAGGGGGAGTCTCGTTTTTACGTTTGGGCACATTAGCGTAGGTACGTGTGCCGTGCAACAACCGAGGCCAAAGCCAGCTTCAATCCACGTTCCATTGGCCTGAAGGGAGAACAGCTCACTATTAGATGAAACAGATAAAGCCTCTAAAGGCGTGTTTCCCCCTGAAAGGGTCGGACAAGCTGTTTCTGACAGCCTTGGCAATCCCTTGCTATCAAGGCTCTGACCCTGAATCAGGCCCAAAGTGACTTTTCCTACAGCTTCTGCCTACCCGGTCTGACTTCCAGCTTTGTAGAAGGTAATTACCATCACCTCGCCTCAAAACACGCGACAGCCTCCCCGGCTCCGCTCAGCAAAGCGAGCTTCTTTGCCTGCACTGGCCCGTCATATCTCTAGTTTGCGAAGTATTTTCAGTGATCCTCACTCCCGCCGTCCCCCCTATTGACCAGCCCGCGCTGCCGACCGCCCCGGTGGAAATCGAAGCAGCGCAGGTATCAATACTCATGTGTACCTACAACGGCGCGAAATTCATCGCGGAGCAACTCGACTCTCTCGAGAGGCAGAGTCACGCGAACTGGACGCTGACTGTTTCTGACGACGGCTCTCAAGACGAGACCCTGGAAATACTGGAGGCATTTGGCAGGCGCACCGGCTCAGAACGTTTGAATGTTGTGAAGGGCCCCAGGAAAGGTTTCGCCTATAACTTTCTCTCCCTTACCGCGCGCAATGACATTGATGCTGATTATTACGCTTGGTCGGATCAGGACGATGTGTGGCACACAGACAAGCTTCGGACCGCTTTGGCTTGGCTGGCCACAACCCCGCCAGACACTCCCGCCCTCTACTGCGCCCGAAGCGAGCTCATCAATGATGAGGGCGTTAATAAAGGCTTCTCGCCGCTATTCAAACGACCGCCGCACTTCAGCAACGCACTGGTGCAAAGCATCGCGGGAGGCAACACGATGGTTTTCAATCAGGCCGCCCGTGCATTGCTGCAAGAAGCCGGAAGCGCAATCAATGTCCCATCCCACGACTGGTGGGCATACCTGATCATTTCGGGTGCTGGCGGCATTGTTCATTACGACCCGCACCCGAAGGTGATGTACCGCCAACACGATGCCAACCTCATCGGCAGCAATGCCACGTGGTGCGCGCGCCTGAAACGAATCCGCATGGTCTTCACCGGCAATTTCAATGACTGGAATACGCAGAACATCTCAGCGCTCGAAACCATGCGCCACCGCCTGAGGCGGGACCACGCCGACTGCCTTGCTGACTTCAAAGCCGCGCAAAACCAAAGCTTCCTCAAGCGACTCACGAGCGTCCGACGGGCCGGGCTGCATCGCCAGACTCGCCTTCAAGATCTCGCACTTTTACTCGCAGTCCTTTTAAAGAAGATCTGATTAATGACAATTTTAGTGACCGGCGGCGCCGGATTCATTGGTGCAAACTTCATTCTGAATTGGCTCGCCAGCTCAGATGAACCCGTCATCAATCTGGACAAGCTGACCTACGCGGGCAACCTGATGAGCCTGGAGCGTCTGGCTAATGACCCTCGGCACACCTTTATTGAAGGCGACATAGCCGACAGAGAGCTTGTCGGTCAATTGCTGGCGGCGCACCAGCCGAGAGCGGTCCTGAACTTCGCGGCGGAATCCCACGTCGACCGCTCCATTCACGACCCGCAAGCATTCATCCAGACCAATGTAGTCGGTACGTTTCAGTTGCTCGAATCAGTCCGGGGGTATTGGCAGTCGCTGCCGCCACTCGATCAGGGTCAGTTCCGTCTGCTGCATGTTTCGACGGATGAAGTTTATGGGTCACTTGCGATGCATGACCCTGCCTTTACAGAGGACCATCGTTACGAGCCCAACAGTCCCTACTCGGCCAGTAAAGCGGCGAGCGATCATCTCGTACGTGCCTACCACCACACATACGGCCTGCCAGTCCTGACCACCAATTGCTCGAATAACTACGGTCCCCTGCATTTCCCGGAAAAACTGATTCCACTCATTATCGTCAAGGCACTGGAAGGCGAGGATCTGCCGGTATACGGGGATGGAAACCAAATCCGGGACTGGCTTTATGTAACTGATCACTGTTGCGCGATACGCACAGTGCTGGCGGCAGGTAATCCCGGCCAGACTTACAACATCGGCGGGTGGAACGAGAAGACCAACCTCGAAATTGTTCACGGCATCTGTGCCCTGCTTGATGAGCTTTCCCCGCGCACTGATGGGCAGCCATACAAGTCGCAGATCAAACATGTCGCGGACAGGCCGGGCCATGACCGTCGTTACGCTATTAACGCGGGCAAAATCGAGCGCGAACTTGGATGGAAGCCTGCCGAGACCTTTGAAACCGGCATTCGCAAAACCGTGTGCTGGTATCTGGAAAACACCGACTGGGTAACCAGCGCCCGGTCAGGGGCCTACCGCGATTGGGTGACAAGGCAGTACGCGGGACACTCCCAATGAAAATTCTCCTGCTGGGTAAAAATGGCCAGGTGGGTTGGGAGCTACAACGCAGCCTTGCGCCCCTCGGAACGCTGATCGCTCTTGATGCCCGAAGCCAGAATTACTGTGGTGACCTGAGCGATCTGGATGGATTGGCTGCCACCGTTACTCGCATTTCACCTGATGTAATTGTGAATGCCGCCGCCTACACCGCAGTGGACCAAGCAGAGCGTGAACCTGAGATCGCTCAGCTAATCAACGCACATGCCGTGTCAGTGCTGGCGCAAGAAACGAGAAAGCTGGGTAGCTTGCTGGTTCATTACTCCACGGATTACGTATTCGGTGGCCTAGGGAATACTCCCTGGAAGGAAACCGACGCGACTGCCCCCATCAATAGATACGGCGCGACCAAGCTGGAAGGCGAGCAAGTAATTCAGGCCACAGGCTGCCGCCATCTGATCTTCCGCACCAGTTGGGTCTATAGCTCGCGCGGCGAAAACTTTGCCAAAACCATCATTCGTCTCGCCAGGGAGCGGGAGAGCCTGAGCATCATCAGTGACCAGTGTGGGAGCCCCACCGGCGCCGAACTGCTCGCAGACGTCACCGCTCATGCCATCTGCTCCACGCTACAGCACCCGGAATCAGATGGGCTTTACCACCTTGCCGCCGACGGCGAGACCACCTGGTTTGAATACGCCCACTTTGTGCTAGAGCAAGCGCAGACCCTGGGCCTACCACTCAAGGTTTCCTGCGCCGAGCTTGCCTCGACCCTGACCAAAGATTACCCGACCCCGGCTCAGCGACCGCAAAACTCACGACTCAATACCCAGAAGTTGAAGGAGGCCTTTGCGGTGCAGTTACCAGACTGGCGCATCGGTGTAACCCGGATGCTCAAAGAAACAATCGAGAACGCACTATGATCAAACGTAAAGGCATCATCCTTGCCGGCGGCTCGGGCACTCGCTTGCACCCAGCAACACTTGCAATCTCCAAGCAACTGCTGCCGGTCTATGACAAACCAATGATCTATTACCCTCTGACCACTTTAATGCTGGCAGGGATGCGCGAAATACTGATTATTTCCACGCCTCAAGACACTCCACGCTTTGAACAATTGCTGGGGGACGGAAGCCAATGGGGCTTGGAGATAAGCTACGCGGTGCAGCCATCGCCAGATGGATTGGCACAGGCGTTTCTGATTGCCGAAGACTTTATTGGTAATGATCTTTCTGCGCTGGTACTTGGCGACAATATTTACCACGGCCATAACTTCAATGAGCTTCTGAACAGTGCAAATGCGCGCGCGTGTGGCGCAAGCGTATTCGCCTATCACGTCAAGGATCCCGAGCGGTACGGAGTTGTTGAGTTCAATAGCGTCGGCAAAGCAATCAGCCTCGAAGAAAAACCAGCCCAGCCTAAGTCCAACTACGCCGTCACCGGGCTCTACTTCTATGACCAGCAGGTCATCGATATTGCCAAGAGCATCAGACCCTCACCTCGTGGCGAGCTGGAAATTACCGACCTGAACCGTATCTACCTGGAACAGAGCGATCTATCTGTAGAAATCATGGGCCGTGGCTATGCGTGGCTCGATACCGGGACCCACGACTCTCTACTTGAGGCGAGTCGCTTCATCGCCACCCTTGAGCATCGCCAGGGCCTGAAAGTCGCGTGCCCGGAAGAGATTGCCTTCAGGCAGCGATGGATCAGCGCAGAACATCTGGAACGCCTGGCCGCGCCACTTTTGAAGAATGGTTATGGCCAGTATCTGCAAGGAATTTTAAACGAGGCGACTCACCCATGATTGCTACACGTATGGCAATTCCGGATGTGGTTTTGCTTCAACCGAAAATACTGGGTGATGATCGTGGGTTCTTTTTTGAAAGCTTCAATCATCGAAACTTTGAAGCCGCCATCGGCCGCCACGTTCAGTTTGTGCAGGATAACCACTCGCGCTCCGCACAATACGTACTTCGCGGGTTGCATTACCAGGTTAACCAACCGCAAGGAAAACTGGTTCGTGTGGTCAAGGGAGAGGTATTTGACGTCGCGGTAGACTTGCGCAAAAGCTCAGTGACTTTCGGGCAGTGGGTTGGAGCACACCTAAGTGCCGAGAACAAACAGCAACTGTGGATACCCGAGGGCTTCGCCCACGGCTTTTTGGTGCTCTCCGAGTACGCCGAGTTTGTTTACAAAACCACTCAATATTACTCCCCAGGCAACGAGCGCTCCCTGGCCTGGGATGATAGCCAACTGGCTATCACATGGCCGACTGAGCGCCGGCCGATTTTGTCGGCAAAAGATGGGGCGGCTGTAAACCTGATAGATGCGGAAGGGTTCGAGTGATGCAAAATTTCTCAGCCACTCCCTATGCAATGGTCAAAAGCCTTTGGCGAAACCGCCATCTCCTGCGCGCATCAATCAAAAGGGAAATATTGGGACGTTACCGCGGCTCATTCATGGGGCTGCTGTGGTCGCTCCTGAATCCCCTTTTCATGCTGGCTATTTTTACCTTTGTATTTGGCGTGGTTTTCAGCGCACGGTGGGGAACGGCCAGCGATTCAAAGACTGAATTTGCACTGATTCTTTTTGCCGGCTTGATCATCTTCAATCTGTTCTCCGAGTGCATTAATCGTGCGCCCGGGCTCATTTTGGGGAACCCCAATTACGTTAAGAAAGTGGTATTTCCGCTAGAGATTCTGCCGCTGGTAACTCTTGGTTCGGCACTGTTCCACGGAGCAATCAGCCTGACCGTTTGGCTGTTGAGCTACCTGGTTTTCTTCGGCACCCCTCCCGTCACTGCACTCTGGTTGCCGTTCATCATCCTGCCGTTCGCTCTGATGATTATGGGGCTCAGCTGGTTTCTGGCGTTCATTGGCGTTTTTCTGAGAGATGTCGCGCAGGTTATTGGCCTGCTTACGACTGCCCTGATGTTTATGTCGCCAATTTTCTATCCCGCCTCTGCGCTTCCTGAAACCTACCGTCCTTTTTTATATATGAACCCACTGACCACCATTATCGAGCAGACCCGTAACGTGCTGTTCTGGGGAATAGCACCTGACTTCATCACCCTCGCTATTTACCTGATAGCAGGGCTGGCGTTTGCATGGACAGGATTCGTTCTGTTCCAGAAGACCCGCAAGGGGTTCGCTGATGTCCTCTGATCTGTCGATAAAGGTCGAGGGCCTTAGCAAGTGCTATCAAATATATGACCTGCCACAAGACCGTCTGAAGCAGTTCGTCATTCCTCGTTTGCAGCGTTCAATAGGAGTAGCTCCCAAGCAATTTTTCCGAGAGTTTTGGGCGCTGAAAGATGTTTCATTTGAAATGAAACGGGGCGAAACCATCGGAATAGTCGGCCGCAACGGAAGCGGAAAATCGACACTGCTGCAAATGATATGCGGCACGCTTCACCCCACTGGCGGGAATGTACAAATTTCCGGTCGAGTGGCGGCACTGCTTGAGCTGGGGTCAGGATTCAACCCAGAGTTCAGCGGTCGTGAAAACGTCTACATGAATGGTGCCGTGCTTGGCCTAACCCATGACGAGATCACTCAACGATTCGAAGCCATTCTGGATTTTGCAGACATCGGCGACTTCATCGAGCAGCCTGTAAAAACCTATTCAAGCGGAATGATGGTGCGCCTGGCGTTCGCCGTAATCGCACATGTTGATGCCGACATTCTGGTCATTGACGAAGCTTTGGCTGTGGGCGATGCATTTTTCACCCAAAAATGTATGCGCTTTCTGCGTAATTTCATGAAGACCGGCACTATTTTATTCGTCAGTCATGACACTAGCGCCGTACGCAGTTTTTGCAATCGAGCTATCTGGCTGGAAAAAGGCCGCGTGCTTAAACAGGGAGAGCCAAAAGAGGTTTGCGATGCGTATCTGGAAGCTTTCTACGAAGCGCAGCAGGGCGCGAGCAGTACGACGCGATTAAAAACTCTGCCAACAGAATCGGCTGTAGCCGTGCAGGATCAGCGTAAGGATTTCATAAACGCCAGCAACCTTCGCAACGACCTGCAGCTTTTCGCGTTTGACGCTCAAGCGCCTGCTTTCGGAAAAGGGCATGCGCAGATCATCAACGTCTCTTTCCTGGATGTGAACAAGCACCCATTGGCCTGGATCGTGGGTGGCGAGCAAGTGACCCTGAAGATTGAAGCCCAGGCACATTCAGCGCTGGACGCGCCCATCATCGGCTTCCATGTCAAAGACAAACTCGGTCAAGCCCTGTTTGGCGATAACACCTACCTGAGCCATGCGCAGAACCCTGTCAGTAGCCAGGAGCAGGACAAGTTGGTCGCAGAGTTCACGTTCATGATGCCCAGACTGGCCAAGGGTGAGTATTCAGTCAGCGTCGCCATTGCAGACGGTACTCAGCAGGACCACGTTCAGCACCACTGGATTCACGACGCACTCCACTTTAAATCAGAGTCCACCAGCGTTGCGGCGGGCCTGATCGGCATTCCCATGTCAAATATCAAACTTAGAAACAGCAGGTAATACCGGTGCACGAATCTGCAATGAAACATGGAAAGTATTTCTTTCAAACGTACTGCGCCGGTGACTTCACCGGAAAGGTTATTGTTGACGTTGGCGCTCAAGACGTAAACGGTTCGTTGCGCACTTACTCTCCGAAGGGCGCCACCTACATTGGTGTTGATTTTGCCGAAGGTTGCGGGGTCGATATTATTATTAATGACCCTTACTCGCTGCCATTCGAAGCTGAATCGGTGGACGTCATCGTCTGTAGTTCAGTCTTTGAACATTCTGATTTTTTCTGGCTGCTGTACCTCGAATGCTTGCGTATCCTGAAGCCAAGTGGATTGCTGTACGTTAACGCCCCGAGCAATGGAATGGTACATCGCTATCCCGTCGACAGCTGGCGGTTTTATCCTGACTCTGGGCTTTCGCTGGTCAAGTGGGCGCAATATAACGCTTATCAGGCGCTGTTACTTGAATCTTTCATCGGAGATAAATCAGGACCTCTATCAGGAGACGGGATATGGAATGATTTTGTTGCAGTGTTTTTAAAAGATGAAGCGTTTGCATTCTCGCATCCAAACCGGATCAAAGATATTACCGGAGAGCTCCGACATGGCCATAGTTATGGTAATAACAGCAGTACGCCTCAGCTAGCAAACGTATCAGATCACGATCTGATAATGGAGCAAAAAAAAACAATCGATTTCCTGAAGCAGACCCTAAAAACACAGGATCGAGAGATTGCGCATCAAGCATCAAGTATTGAAAGCAAATCAAACACCATAAGCATGTTTGAACAAAGCGCATCATGGCGACTCACAAAACCTTTGCGTTTCGCAAAGAAAAAAATTACTGACTGCTACGTTCTAGCAAAGACAACTACTGTGAAATTTCTGAGAGTTGTCTGGCGACGGCTACCTATGGCCGAACAAAAAAAGAATTTGTTGAGACGCCTCATCGTGAGGACGCCGACACCCACCATCCCAAACACTTTACTAAGCGGCATACCCACCGTTAAATTTGATTTTACTGAAGAGTGTTTTACAGACTACAAGGTCAACCCGGCCATTGACCCCGCCGTCAAGCTGATTGCTTTTTACCTTCCACAGTTTCATCCCTTTCCAGAGAATGATCGCTGGTGGGGGAAAGGCTTCACGGAGTGGTACAACGTCGGGCGGGCCAAGCAGAATTATCAGGGTCACTACCAGCCGCACTGCCCGATTCACAATGGCTACTATGACCTACGCGTGCCTTCCGTTATGGAGGAGCAGGCGCGTCTGGCGAAAGAGTATGGCGTCCATGGTTTTAGCTACTACTTCTATTGGTTCGGTGGCAAAACACTTATGGAGACCCCATTGGAAATGATGCTTGCGAACCCTAACGTGGATATTCCGTTTTGCCTGACTTGGGCTAATGAAAACTGGACAAGGCGCTGGGACGGACTTGATAGCGACATCTTGATTGCGCAGGATCATAGCGAAGAGGATTCTATTGCTTTCATTCAGCATCTTTTCAAGTACTTTGACGACCCACGTTACATCCGCATAGATGGAAAACCATTACTGAACATCTATCGCGCCGGAATCATTCCGGACATCAGAAGAACAACAGAACTTTGGCGAAAAGAAGCAAAGAAACAGGGCTACCCTGACCTATATCTAGTCTGCGCCCAGGCTTTCGAGAGTGCTGACCCTGAGGAATTGGGTTTTGATGCAGCCGTTGAATTCCCACCCCATTTAACTGGGGGCACCGATATAAGCCACACCCTACCGCTAACCAATCCTGACTTCTCCGGTCATGTCTATGGCTATGACCAGGTTGTATCTTCCTCAGTTCTGAAACCGGAACCTAGATATAAACTGCTCCGGACGGCGATGCTGTCCTGGGACAATACGGCCCGAAAGCAGAATAATAGCGATAGCTTTCATGGGTTCAGCCTCATGCGTTATAAGCAATGGTTGTCGACTCTATGCGGCAATGTCTTTCGCTCAGATAAATATAGTCAGCAAGAAAAGCTGGTGTTCATCAATGCCTGGAATGAGTGGGCAGAGGGGACGCACCTCGAGCCTGACAGGCAGTATGGCTATGGTTATCTACAAGCCACTTATGACGTTGTCTCTTGCTATGACAAGAAGCACGGCTTAGATAGCACCACAAAAAGCTTTGTTAAAAATAACGATATTGCAGTAATCGTACATTTGCATTTCAACGAAGCATGGAACGATATCAAGTCTAGACTGGGAGCTTTACGCACTCTGGGATTTGACTTATTTGTGACCACTACAAATGTGGACGCAATGAAGATGGTATTGGCTGACTACCCGTTAGCACATGTGGAGTTTCATGAAAATAGAGGCAGGGATATCTTCCCCTTTACGAAGACAATAGACCTCATCTATAAACACGACTACAGCGCGGCATGCAAGCTGCACACAAAACGAAGCATTCACCGTATAGATGGCGACGAGATTCGCAATCAACTGCTGGATAGTTTAATAGGCTGCGAGAAAAAGACAAAAACCATTATCGAGCGCTTAGCATCCAACCGAAAACTCGGAATGATAGTCCCTAACGACTTCCTGATCTCTCACGACTATCAAAACATGGCTTGCAACCGCGAAACGGTATTAAACGCCTGCGCAATTCTAGACATGGATTTTGATTACGATGTTTTTCCAGCGGGATCGATGTTCTGGTTCAAGCCTGAGGCGCTACGTGATATGAACAAATTCAAGTCCTCGGATTTTGACGCCGAGCATGGTTTGGCCGACGGAACACTACCGCACGGTATCGAGCGAGTCTTCTGCCTGTTAGCAGCGAAGTCGGGTTACACCACCGAAACCTGCTGATAGGGCGAAAGTTTGCCTAAGGCTGGGTAGCGATAAATCGTCCAGCTCATTAAAGGCCACCCATCAAAGGGCGGTCGTATGTGAATGATGGGGACTCGCCTCAGCCTAAGCCCTCATTCGAGTCATCCCGCATTTCGGACAGTCTCAGTGCCCTTTCGGCGGGTTGGATGGCGCTCACAGCGTCCTTTGCTACTTTCCTAGGAGTCGTTTTAAAACAATAAGTAAGGAAACGTGGCAATGATCAAACTTTCGCTCATAGTGCCGCTGTCGGCATGTTGGCTGACCTTGGCCTGCTCTGCGGCACTAGCCGCCCCCTCCCCCTATTCCACGATGATCGTCTTTGGTGACAGCCTGGCGGATGCCGGGCAGTTTCCCGATGCAGGCGGCCCAGCAGGGGCGACGCTG
>Ga0247810_10001009_pt1 | contig 20034 bp, 16 predicted proteins | sample UWRJL119311C1_FD_179918 | JGI IMG/M metagenome (GOLD analysis project Ga0247810, IMG submission 179918) | Plant litter microbial communities from Arlington Agricultural Research Station in Wisconsin, United States - UWRJ-L119-311C-1 | ecosystem: Environmental > Terrestrial > Plant litter >... | reverse complement strand
AGCGATGTGTACTTTCTGTGATTTTATATCCCGACTACATACTAATAAAGTAATAAAAAAGAAATGTTTCAGTATTTATCCGTGATATTTAAAATGTAATTACCCAAAAATAATACAATTAAATCAGCTTAAGCTATAATCTCAATATTGCTTTATCATTAAATTTATTATTCTGTCATTTAGCTTTAGTGATTGGTATCTGCTACCTAAGCAAAAATTATATAAACAATTAAATTTAAAGATTGTGATATTACAAGAAAATTATGATAATTACAATCAGGATGATAGTAATTACTATATTATAGAAGAGTCGATCAATTTTGAAATTACAGAAAACACAGATTTAGCTGTTAACTTTCACTTTGACGAACCAAGATCTGCAGAGCATCAACCAAGCGAACTAGATCATGATGATGCAGACAGAAGAACCTTAGACGAATCAGAAGCTGATGAAGATCAAGATAATGACTAAGCCTTAAGATTAAATATTATTAAAATGAAATTTGACAATTTCTATATATCAAACCTCCAAAGTCAATGACTTTGGAGGTTTGTAAATTATGGGAGTCTTACGACCTGTTTGCAAATCAATGTTTAAACATTTTCTATTGGAATTAATTCTATTAAAAACTAATTTTACACTGATATACGAACAATGCAAATATTTACAAAATACAAAGTAACAGGTATAAATGCTGCTATATAGCATTTTTAAAACTAAGCAACTTGCAATGATATGGATATAGTCAAATTTAAAATTACCTCGAAAACCATAAAAGTAGAAGTACGTAATTCGAATAATTATGTTTTTAATTTCAATACTGCTTTAGAAATTGAAAAAGAAGACAGAGATGTTTTATTAAAGCTATACAATGCCTTAGATATTCTTTTTAAGAAAGAAACTCCCAACGAAGTAAAAAACTATATTTCACCCAACCAAACCAACATTCTGGATCAAATTTCTGCTGTTGACAATTTAGAAGATGAGAAATAATTTTACTACTTATTTTAGCTTATTGATTTAATGTTTATTTTATCTATTTTACTATTACAAATAGAGATAGGAAAAATTTAAAAATAATTGATTGGAAATTTATAATCAATTGAAGAAGATAGTACTAACACTGACAATACTTATAGTTATAGTAACAGGCTATGCTTAAAGATATGAACCTTATTCCGAAAATGACAAATGGGATATAGAGGCAGATTTGATGCGAAACCTTTTATTTTGCCTATATATGAGCAAGCAGAAATATTTTCAGAAAATTTAGCAGCAGTTAAACTAAATTGCAAATGGGATTTATAGATAAAACAGGTACAATTATAATTCAACCGAAATATGATTATGTAAATGACTTTTATAACCTCAAAAACGGTAAGGAAGGAATGGCACAAGTTCAGTTAAACGGCATGTGAAGTTATATTGATATGTATGGAAAAGCAGGTTGGTTTTATAGATCTACTGCATATGTTACACTAAACGGAAGATCTTTTGACATAAATACTCTAGAAATAACCTAACCCAAATATTCATTTTCAGGATTAACAGTTCGACAACGCTAAATGGCCTGCTCCAGTCTTTTTTTGGTTATCAAAACTTCCCAAAGAATTTCTCCAAAGGCTACGGGGGCATTAAGTTTTTTTATCCTTGCTCATTTTATTTTTAACTAACATTAGATTTAAATTACGGACAATCTTTTCACTTCAACTAAAATCATTCTTAAAATTTTCTAATTAAAACTAATCACCAAAGACAATCTTTAGAAAAAAAAAGAGAATATCCATTTTTCTGAATATCCTCTTTTATTATTTTAAAGTAAAAGTAAATTAGTTCACTAATACTTTTGCTGTTTTTTCTCCTTCTGATGATTTCGATTTTACGATGTAAACACCTGTATTTAAATCAAAACTTGTATCAGATCCTGTTTTAAATGATTTAACCAGCACACCACTAATTCCGTAAACATCAACTTCTGTATCTGATTTTACATTTGATACAAAAACCAACTTTCCGTTTGAGAAAACATTTGATGCTGCATCCGCCTGGAAATCATTTACTCCAAGAGAAGGTGCAGTCACAGTTGCTCCATTAACTACAATTTTATACAAATTAAATGAATTAGTACCATAGATATATATTCTTCTTCCCCCAGTTCCTGTATAAGAAGCTGTTTCTATATATGTACTAGTTTCATTTGCACTTGGATAATTTCCAAATACATCTGTTCCATCAGTTACTAATAAATTACGAGCTGATTCTCCTGATCCCATAAACCAAATTTTTATAGTACATGGTCCGCTAACATTAAATGTTAAAAATCGAAGAGTCGGTTTATTACCTGATGGAGATCCCCCCCCGTTAAATTTGAATCTGCTAGTAGCAGTAAAGCCATCTGAAAATGTAGCAGGTTTATTAGCTTCAACAACACCAAAATAAGTAGTACTTGAAGTATGAGGAACTAGTGTTAAATTTTCAAAAGTTTGAGCAAAATTGATGACTGGAGTTCCGGAAGCCACACCGGCTGCAGGTCCTGTCCAACCAATATTACCTAGATCCCAGGTTGTTGTTTGAGCATTGATTGTGGTAAATGCCGAAAGTACAATTGTAGTTAAATAAAGTAATTTTCTTTTCATAATTGATAGTTTATAAAGTTTATATTGTAATCGATTGCATAAATTTAGCTATTTTTTTATTAAATCTGAAAATTTTAACTGTTTTTTTTTCACATCCTATTTTTTGTATAGAATTTCAATTTTGTTAAGAAAAATTACAAATCAAATATAAAAAAACAAGCCTGAGAAAAATTCAGAGGCTTGCTTTTAAATAATTTAAATTAGGTTTTTAATGTGTTATCACTTTTACAGATTTTTGACCATCTACAGCTTTGATAACTACAATCCAAACTCCGTTTTGGAAATCAAAATCAATATCCTGACTTGTTTTGAATGTTTTTACTTTAGCTCCTGTAATACTGTAAACAGCCACAGCAGTTTCTGACTTTACATTTGAAATTGCAATTCTGTTTTTGTATCCAACCACCTTAACAGCAGAAGTTGGCGTATTATCTTTTACTCCTAAACTTTCATTAGAAATTAATTGTGGTAACGGATCCCAGTTATCACTTCCTTTTGTAAAATTGAAAGGTGTAATTGCTGTACCATCATTTAAGGTAGGAACATTCAATACCGGAGTTGTCCAGGGAGCACGACTTGCACTATTATTTACACCCGAATTTTCGATAGTACCATATTCATACATTTTAAGAGATTGAGCCGCATTTAAAGAATTTAACCATCCTAATGGCAAAATTAGGGATTGCCCCTCACTTCCGGGAAAAGCAGATGTTTCGATAGTAGTATTATAAAAAACAACTTCGCTGGTAGTAGGAGCCCAAGGGCGGCCAAAATAACCTGGCTTTGAACCGCTGGCAGAAGCCGTTTCAGTTCCCGGAACAGCACTTGTTACTTTACATTCGTACATTAAATAACCTCTTCCAGCACTTTGCTGTGCTGCTGTTATGTAAGCAACATCACTACTCGCATCACTAGTATTCATTGCTAAATCTGTTTTGTAGAAAATAGCATTCATTCCACCAAAGATATAATCAGTGCCTCCCATCATCACTCCTTTGTACACTACCACTCTAGATCCTGTACCTCCAAAAAATGAATCCTGACGACCTATTACCCTACATTTATTTAAAACTACCTTATCGATATTATTAGCAATGGCAAGTGCTGCTGCTCTTTCAACAAATGTTTTATCCTGAACCGCAGTGCTTCCGAATGTTGTAGAACGTATTCCTTTACCTCCAACTGCCCATTGTACTACTACATCTTCTGATTCTTTTTTAGAAATATATTGATTGAATGAGTTTTCAAAAATAATATCATTTGCCTCAAAGCCATTTGCATTGACTACAACTGTAGCATTCCAGTAAGAACCGTTTGTAGTTCCATCACCTTTGTTTACATAAGATAAATAGCCATTTTCTTTGTTTACTTTTAAAACATCTGCATGCCATTTCTGATCTGATGACATACTGTAATAATTATATCCTGTACCGTAGTATGAAGTAACACGAACTGCATTAGCATCAACATCAACTCCTTTATTTGACAGAGCAATACTAGGTGTTGAAGCAGCATTTTTTAATGTTATATTCGGCTGTGTTATCACTAACATTTCTTCGTAATTACCCGGATCAACCATAATAGTTACTCGCTGTCCACTAGTACGTGTTGTCATTTTTGCAACATCAGCAAGTGCTGCATTAATCGTTTTATATGGTTTATCTGTACCAACTGCAAGAACTGATGCATAAGCTATACTGCTCGTAGAAGCTGGCGCAACAAAATCAAGCGTTTTAGAAGTCGCCGCATTATTTACTTTCAAATTAGATGTTAAAGTCATTACAGCTACATTACTATCTAATCCGCTGTATGAAATACTATAAGTTCCGTTACGTAAAGCTATTCCTGAAACAGAATTAAAATTATACACATACCCACTTTCGTTCAGGTTTGTAAAAGTCAATTTCAAATTACTAATTTGTCCAGCATCCAAACCAGTTGTATTAATAGTGATTGGGTAGGTTTGTTTTGGTGTAAATGCTAAATCAGCATTAGTTGTTCCGGTGATTGTAGTGATATTGGCTAACAATTCATAATCGTTTATGCCCTGTCCTGAAATGGTGTATTGTGTAGCCGGCTCTAAATCTACAGTATAAGTTGCATTCGCTGTATTTACAACTGGCACAGGTACATAAATTTTATTAGCTGACGGATCGGACTTATAAACCAAACCAGATAATTTAGAAATATCCGTTCCTAATCCTGTAATGGTACCTGTTACAGTATATAATGGAATCTTCTGAAGGCTTATGTTATGATTCGTTGTTGTATTGATAACAGCTAAAGAACCTCCATTATTAACAACAAAGCCGTTGGCATTAACTAAGCTTATGTTATAAGTAAAACCAGACGGAAGTGTTGCATTGTATGCACCGCCAATTACTGGAACTGACCATGATTTCCCTGCTAAATTGGTAAATAATAATGAATATCCAGCTGGAATTCCAGGTGCTTGTGCTAAATCTACATTCCCTGTTACATTTATATAAGTTGCTGGTTTTCTTAAAATCCTGTAAAAACTTCCTTTTCCTTGTACACAGTAAATTTTAAAAGTCCCTTCTTGTTTCGCAACAAACTTTACTCCTGTTACTGAAGATGAAGATTCTGTAACAGCAAATGTTTCAACTTGTAAAGCTCCATTTGAAACACTTAACTCTCCAGGTTGAGCATCAACCCTACACACAACTGTTACTTCATCATCTTCTTTTAATTTCAGATTAAAATACCTGTTAGTTCCTGTTGTTGTCCCATTACAATATACTCTTCCAGTATATCCTACTGCTGAAGTTCCTACAGTAGAATCATAACGAGTTAAATCTGCATTTGATGTTCTTAATCGATCTGAAGTATTACCAACCCAAGTTAAATCACCAACAGTAAAAGGTGTAGGCAATGTATTACTTGACAATGAACTGCCCGCTATTATAGATGAGGAATACCATCCGTTAATAATACCTATAGTTAATTGTTTAGTATACAAACTAGCATCATCAAACGGTGTAGTTTTTGCTACTGGCTCTCCTAAAGCTCCAAAATCCCAAACATCTGTTTTTTGGGCATTGGCAAACGATACAGAAAGAAGTATCGCTAAAAAAAGTAATTGTAATTTTGTTTTCATAAGTAGTTAAATTGGTTAATTAGTAAATTCGCAAACTGATTATTTTCTTAACCAGCTTATTTATTATTGTTTTAATGTTAATACGAAAATCCGTTGGTATCATTATGGTAAACTAATAAGACCAACGGATTATTTTATTTTATAGTTATTGCTTATTTACAAGATTTAGAATTCAAAAGCACCTAAATCAGGGAACGTTCCATTAAATAGCAAGCCTACGGCTACTCCTTTGTTTATCATATCACTATCTGCTTTTAAGTGAAAGAAAGTTACATCCGGCAAATTTCCATCTGTTTTTCTCGCACCTAATAACTGAGCATAATCAATACTGGTAAAATCATCTGCAGTAACTGCTAATCCGTTTTGCCAACTGTTATTAGTAACATCAACAGCAGTTGCAAGCGTAGTTCCGTAAGCTCCTAAAACATTACTGTTTTTAATAATCAGTTTTGCTAACGGATTTGTACTGCTAAAAGAATAATTTCTACCGTTATCATAAGCGGAACAATTGTAAATCGTAACCTCTCCTCTGTTGCTATTGTGATCAAAACCATCCGCAACGTTTCCTGCAGCTATACAATTGGTATATTTTGCATTATGTTTCAACAACTTAATGCCGTTATTATCGTCGCTTCCTCCGGTTTTAAATCCGTTTCCGTCTCCGGCTCCTTTAGTTCCATCTTTAAGATACCCGTTTTTAACTGCCCAACAATTTTGATACGTTGTCGAAATATTATCGGTTTCTCTTAAATAGCCATCCCATCCATCATCAAGATTTTGCCAGGCTCTGCATCCTATAAATTTATTACCGGTGCCGGCATTTAATTTACAGGCAAACCCATCTGCATTTTCAAGAGATGCATCTGCATTAAAATAAGAGTCACAATTCAGAATCGTATTATTTGCAGCACCGTTATCCAATTGTAAACCTGAATCTGAACACTCTGAGAAAGTCATAAATTCAATTGTATTATTGCTTCCTTTAATCTGCATTCCATTGTCTCCTGCTTTGTAAATATCGATTCCTTTAATATACCAATAATTAGCCGTTAAAACGATTCCCTGATTAGCAGGATTTTCAGTCATTGCAGAAAAATCCAGTTTTGGTCTAACGTCTCCATCTTTTGCTTTAAGCGTAATCACTTTATCTGAAGTTCCCGATGTTGCTATTGCAATTTTTGAAGTCATTGCATAAGTCCCTCCATTCAAAACAATAGTTTCACCTGCTTTAACTTTGGCAAGTGCTGTAGTTAATTCAGTAACAGTTGAAACCTCGTAATCAGCCACAGGAGTAACTGAAAAGCTCGTAATATTAATTACTATTGTAGTTGCAACAGCACTTTTATCTTTTGCAGTAGCGGTAATTGTTACAGTTCCATTTTTTTTTGCAGTAATCAATCCTGTTGCAGATATTTCAGCAATCGCAGCATCTGAGACTTTCCATGAAACTGTTTTATCAGTTGCATTATCAGGTGTAACCTTAGCGGTTATCTGCCCATTAACTCCGGTTGCAATATCAGATCCCGTAACATCAATTTTTTGAACTAAGACGTCTGATACCACAGGGTTATCATCGTCTTTTTGACAAGAAAATAATGCAAAAAGCATTATCAATCTTAGCATCACTTTTATTTTCATTGTTGTAATTTTAAAAGAGAAGAAAAAAAAGGCATGCGTAAATGTTTAAATTCAGCATGCCTTTTAATAATTAACAAAATTGTCTTATTCTTTTATCCAACGCGGATCACCTACTTTTCTACCAATCAAAACTTGATTTTTAATTGTAAAATCACCTGATGCAGCGTTAACAAATTGAGGATCTAATGCAGTTCCTGCAGTATCTGTTCTTAAATACAGCTCAAGTGGCGCAGCTACATTAAGAGTTGACGCATTAAAGTAGTTATTATTTTCAAATGTCGGATTATTTGTCGTCGATTGGTTGGCATATCTAGCCGCTGTTGCAGCAAATATTGAATTACGAACAACAGCTGCATTATCTACAAAACGAACATACAATATCTGAAGACCGCTAGTTGCAATAGTATTAGTTACACCATATAACGTACAATTTTCAATTAATATATCAGTTGTAACTGCACCAAATGGCGATGGATTTGCAGGATTATCTGATCTTATAAAGGCAGCTCCCGGAACACAATTGTTGAATGTGCTTTTTCTAAATTCAATCTTATCTGCAAAAGCAGCCCTAAAATCAATAAATGATCCTGTACCTAAAGTTCCTACATTAGTTACAACTGAATTATCTACAATTATTGATTTTATGTTTGCATTAAAACCACTATTCGCGCCAATGAATGTACGATCATAGTCATGAATAATACAGCCACTAATAAGAAGATTACCATAATTTCCTGTTGCTGCATATCTAAGAACATCAATCTTATTACCTGCAGCACCTGTTAAATTCAAATTAATCAAATTTACGTCATCAATAACACCTGGAGAAATATTAAAAGTTAGTTTTAATTTAGGTTTATCAAATTTTCTTAAACCTCTAATTGTAACGCCTTTAGCCAACACAATAGTACTTATTTGAGACGTATAATCACCAGGCTTTAATATGAGTATATCATTTGAAGCTGCATTAGCGACTTTTATCGCCAAATCATCTGTAGGACCAACTTCGATACCATCTGAAAGATCAATATCAGTTTCAAGTTTTTGAGAACCTCTTCTTGATGTATTATTATACAAATCTGCAGTATACAGACTCAGCGAACTTAATCCTGTAACTGTTGCAACTCCGCTTTCTTTTTCTTCAGCGGTAATAGTGTGTGTTACTGCAGCTTTAGTAGGATCCGTTGGTATAAGCTCTATTTTTGAAACACTACTGTTTGGAATCCATCTTAGCGTAACTTCTTTACCCAGGATATCATCAAACTCTCCCGCTAAGAAAAGTTGTTCGGATAAAGTTGTAGCCGTAATCACTGACCATTTAGAATCTTCTTTATCTCTGCTGCTTACTGCTTTTACTCTGATTGAATAAACGGTTTCCCCTTCTAAAACTACCTGAAGCGGTAGTTCAGCAGCATTTACTTCAAGAGTTTTAAAAATCGTTTTAAATTCAGGATCTCCTGCTGCAATTTCTACTACATAATGATCCGCATCTTCACTTACGGTCCAATTCAATTCAACCGTGGTTTGCTTTTTTATACTTGCTTTTAATTCAAGAGGCGATAATTCTCTAACCGCACCTATATCTGTTAATACCGCTTCGTTGTAACTTTCACAACCAGCAGCAAATACAACTAGTAATGACATAGCCAGCAATCCCTTTAATATATATTTTGTTTTCATAATTATATAAAGTATAATTTATTGATTTTTACTATTACAGGCCTAAAACCCAGTCATTCTTTAATTGACCATTACTACCGGAAATAAATACCTGCCAAATAGGCCAAAACTGTCTGTTATTAGGATTTACACCTGCATTATAAAGTGTAGATATTTTATTTTCTTCAAGTTTCTCCCAGCCTTTAGAAACATAATCACCACCCGGATTTGAAGATTCACCACGATTTAATCCATAAATATCAAGTGTAACACCATCTGCTTTATACTTGTAATACAAAGTTTTAGGTACAAGTTCATACTCACCAGTTCGGGCTTTTAGATCAGTCATTTTAGCTTTTGCTTCATCTAACTTGGTTTTCAATAAATTCCAACGTATTAAAGCAAACTTACGTTCCATTTCACCAGTAAATTCATATTCATTTTCATCTACAATAGCATCAAACATGGCTTTTTGACCTATCAAATCGTTAACATACGCATCTACTTTTTCAGCATGATCTGCTGCAGCAAAAGCTCTACGACGAATTTCTTTTAAATAAGGTGCAGCAGCAGCATATCCTTCTAATTCATTAGCGGCTTCAGCAGCTATCAAAAGAACCTCTGCATAACGCATGTAAATTTTATTCATACCATCATCATTCGGAGCTTCAGCAAATCGTGTCATCCATTCAAATCGGTATTTACCAAAGTACCAAACCTGTAAATCTGTAAGTTCTTGTTTAGATACATTACTTACAGCAGCACCCCATTTGTAAGGTACACAAGTAACATCCCTGCGTGTATCTACCTGATCATAATCATAGAAAACAAAAGGCAATGGTCCTGCAGTACCACCATTAGAATCTCTCATACCCTGATATTTATCTTTAGTATCATGTTTTACAGCAAACCAATAAAACATTCTCCCTCTATTAAATGCAAATGGAATTTCCCAAAGAGATTCTCCACCAGCAGCTAAATTTTCCTGGTTGTATTTTTTCCAGAAACCTTCAAAAGTCGGTTCTAATTTTGCAGAACCACTTTGAATAACTAAACGACACTCGTCTAATGCCAGCTTATACATTTTCTCAACAGATAATTCCGGATCAGTACTTCTTCTTACTCCATCAGGATATTGTTGATAACCACTTGCCTGCATTGCTAAACGAGCTCTAAAACCCTTAACAAAGGCCTTATTTATACGCTCTACTGTGTTTGTTGCTGAAGTCTCATTAGGCCATGCTACCAAAGTTGAAGCCTCTTCTAAATCTACCAATAATTGTTTATAAATTATATCTCGGCTAGTTTTAGGGATATAAACGTTCTCACTTGAAACAGGCTCAAAACGAGCCGGAACATCTCCCCAGTTTCTAATCAAATCAGCATAAAAAATGGCACGCAATGTCAATGCTTCCCCAAGTAATTGACCTAATTCAGTATTAGGTGATGGATTTCCATAGGCACGCAAACCTCTAATACACATATTTGCACGCTCAATACCCTGATACATCATTGCCCATGCATTATCAGCCTGATTCATCTCACCATTATCTGCCTGCGCAAAGTAAGTAACCAAAGCAGACTTAGCATTCTCACTTGAAGATGCAAGAAACCATTCTGTATCTGTATTTAATCCCTGATAACCTAAAAGTCTTCCTCTATAAGAATTTGACTCAGCGAAGGACATTGTAATCCCATCTATTGCTCCTCTAGCTAATCCAGGTGTAGAAAAAATTTGTTGCTCATCTAATGTTGATTGTGCAGGAGTATCAAAATATTCATCTCCAAAATCCTGACAAGAAGTCAACAGACCTGAGATAAGCAATCCTGCTATTATTATTTTATATTTCATTTTTGATAAATTTTAAATTAGAAATTAAGGTTTAAACCGAAAACCAATTGTCTGCTGCGTGGATAAGCTGAATAATCAACTCCAGGCGTTAAAGGATTTTTTCTTACTGTTGACACTTCCGGATCTGGTCCTGAATAATTTGTAATAATAAAAACATTAGTTGCGGTAAGGTAGAATCTTAATTTACTTGCTCCTATCTTAGATGTTAGTGCTTCGGGTGAAGTATATCCTAAAGTTAAAGTATTCAATCGAAGAAATGAACCATCTTCTACTGCCCAGTCTGTAAAGAAATATTTCTGCGAGTAAGGAGACCACATCGTAGTGTTTGCATTTAAAGCTGTCAAAGCATCAGGATCAGTTACTAATTGTCCTGATTCAGGATCTAAATTTGTCCATCTGTTACCATCAGCCATTACAGTACTCAAGTTTTTGTATTGCCCGTTTCTGTTTGAAGTAGCAAATTCAACTTTATTCGCATTATATATATCATTTCCAACACTCCAGTTAAAGGCTGCAGAAAGATCAAAACCATATGCATTGGCATTAATCACCAAGCCCCCTGTGTGTTTTGGATTAGCATTTCCAATTACTTTTTGATCTGTAGTGGTAACTTTATTATCAGCAGAACCATCAGCATTTTTCAATTTCATCATACCTGGCTGTAAAGTACCTTGAAGAACAGTACCATCTGCCACACCTGCTTTTAGGGTATACTTACCATTAGCATAATTAAAATCAGAAACTTCATAACGCCCATCACTTTGGTAACCATATATTATCCCCATAGGCGAGCCAACATGAACCAAATAATCATCACCAATATCACTAGAAGCCCAGTTAGTATTTGTACTAAAATCATTCATTACTCCAAGTGAGTTAATCCTGTTTTTATTCACTCCAATATTGAAAGCAAAATTTAATCCAAAATTTTTCTTTTCAACAGCAACAAAATTAAGCGAAGCTTCAAAACCGGTATTTTGCGTTTCTCCCATATTTCTATACTGAGTTTTATATCCAGTTCCTCCTGTAGGGAATTCAATTAACAAATCTTGCGTTAGGTTTTTATATACATCAAAAGTACCATTTAAACGATTTTTGAAAAATCCAAAGTCTAAACCGATGTTTTGTGTAATTGTCGTTTCCCATTTCAAATCCGGGTTTGCTAAAACATCTGAAGGAGCCCAAATATTCTCTACTCCATTTAAGTTACCACCTGCACTAGATTCATAACTTTGAACTGTTTGTCCCACAGGAATATTATTATTACCCGCTTCACCATAACTAACCCTTACTTTAAGAAGATCTAACCAGGAAGCATTTTTCAAAAAACTTTCTTCTGAAATTTTCCAAGCAGCTGCTGCTGCCGGAAAGTATCCCCAACGATTATCATCTGAAAATTTACTCGAACCATCCGCACGGAAAGTAGCTGTGAATAAATAACGATCATTAAAATCATAATTCAATTTTCCGAAGAATGAAAGTAATTTATCATCCGGGCTGTAAAAATTATCAACAGAATAAGGTGTTCCCTGAGTAGTTAGTTTTTTGGCCTGATTCAGGCTGAAGAAATCAGGATAACCCCAAATTGTTGTAGTTACTTTATTAGAGTTCGTAATAATCATCTCTTCTCCCAAAAGAGCCGTCAAATGATGTTTGTCTCCTAATAATGCTTTAAAATCATAATTTAATGTATTTGCATTTCTAAAAGTTTTATTCTTTTGATCACTCATTACCATACCCGGACGACCAGGTTTAATTGGAGCTGTAGTTGAAGCGTTAGTAGATGCTCCATAGAAACGATAATCTAAATTATTTGAGTTATCAAGTCCTACATCACTTTGTAATTTTAAATTATTAACTATTTTCCAACCAAAACTTCCCAACATATTGAAGTTTTTTCTAAATTGTTGACGATCATTATCCGCTATCCCTACAAATGGATTTACTAAATAAGTACTGCTATTAGGCTCCAAATCATCACCTGCAGTTAAACCCTCCAATGGAATTGGAGCATACCCAACAGCATGACGTAAACGAGTATCTGAAAATGATGTCCCACTTTGCGCATTGGTTCCTCCACCATTAATTTGGGTATCTGAATAACGTATAGTAAAACCAAGATCGATTTTATCACTTAACTTATTTTTTAAGGCCAAAGACAAATTGTTTCTTTTATAATCAGAACCTATCATAATCGCTTTTTCATCATAGCGAGTGTAATTGAAATTATAATTTAGCATTTCTGTACCACCACGAATTCCTAAATCATTACTTAACACCTCTCCTCTTTTACCGTATATTTGTTTTTGCCAGTTGGTCTCTTCTATACCATTATACAAGTCACGATCCTGCCAGTTTCCAAAATACTTTGTATAAGAACTTGGGTTAGTCAAATTAGTTTTATCTGTTTGATCAAGCAAAGCATATTCATATTGCCATTTAACGAAATCCTCAGTACCAAGAACATCAATATCGTTAGCCATAGTTTTCAGACCATAAAATGTATTAAAACTAACAGTCATTTTACCATCTTTTCCGCTTTTGGTTGTAATGATAATAACTCCATTAGCTCCTCTTGAACCATATATTGCAGTTGATGAAGCATCCTTAAGTACTGTCATCGATTCAATATTTGAAGCTGCAATATCATTCATACTGTTTACAGGAAATCCATCAACAATAATTAACGGAGAAGCATCTTGTGTTAAAGAACCTCCACCACGTACTCTAATTTTAATATCTGCATCAGGAGAACCTTCAGAGGAAGTAACCGAAACACCTGCTATTCTACCCGTTAAAGCTTCAGCAACATTATTAACCGGAACTTTATTCAAGGTACTTCCGGAAATAGTTGAAACAGCCCCTGTCAAATCAGACTTTCTTACAGTTCCGTATCCAACAACAACTACTTCGTTTAATGCATTTGCTTCTTCAGCCAAAACAACGCTAATTGTTTTTTTACCTGCTACAGCAACAGACTGGGTCGTAAATCCAATAAAAGAAAATTCAATAGTTGCTTTTGAACTTGAAAGTTTCAATTTATATTTTCCATCAAAATCTGTTGAAACTCCATTTTTTGTACCTTTTTCCAATACATTAACACCAGGCAAGGTGAAACCTGATGCATCTTTTACAACACCTTCAACTGTTAAGTCCTGTGCACTCGCCTTGTTACTGGTAAGCAAGCACAATAAGAAAACAATTGCCAGACAACAATTTGTTCTTTTATTAAATAACTTTTTAAAATTCATAGTTTACTGTTTAGTTTGTTATTAATTGTTTGTTAAGTTTATTTTATGGTTTAAAAATTACATTCACTCTTATAATAATTACAAAAAATGTAAATTATTAATAAAACTCCATTTTTTGTTTCTTTCCGCAACCCCTGAAAACAAACGAAAAATTGATTTTCTAAAATACAAAAAGGCAAAGTGTAATCGATTACACAAACATAAAAATTTTTTTTATATAAAAAATTATATTTCCCAAAAAAATCTTAAAAAAAATTACATATAAAAAAATATTCTATTTTAAAATATTACATCTGTAATTTAATAGCCTTAAAATTGAGAAATACGCTTTTATTATTTTTATGAGATGAAATTATTGCACAAAATTCAATCGATTCCACCATATGGAGTTATTTTAATAATTACAACCAAAAAAGAACACTTTAAATATTTTTCTGACAAACTCTTTTAATATTAGAGTTATCATAGAAATTCAAATTCACACATAAAAAATTGGATTATTAATGGACACATTTTATCTAACCTGAAAACAAATAAAAAAGCTTTCATAAAAAATATGGACCAGTATTTTAATTAATAAAAAAATGCCTCATTACTATAAAGCATAAAAAAAACCCTCAAACAGAATTTAAGGGCTCTAAATATAAATGGAATTTGATAATTAGTCTGTTTGTAATTTCAAAACAGTTTTATGTTTTTGCATTAAAGCAAAAGTTATAATCATTCCTATAATTGCCATGCCAACGCCTATAAGATTGGGCGACGCGTAACTGTAACCAGCTGCCAAGGGCAAACCACCTAAAAAAGCTCCTAAGGCATTCCCGATATTAAAGCTTCCCTGAAGTGCTGCCGAAGCAATCATCTCAGCATCTTTAGCCGTTTTAATCATTAACATCTGAATTGGCGCTATAACCGAAAAAGAAATTGCCCCAGTTAAAAAAGTAAAAAACAAGGATACATATTGATTAAAAGAGAAGAAATAAACCATAATCAAATCAATAACCATCACAAATAATAAAGCTAAAACTGTTGGTGCAGGCGAATATTTATCAGCCAGTTTACCGCCAACAAAATTTCCAACTACCATTCCGAAGCCAGCTAATATCAATATATAAGAAACGTCTTCCGGTGAAAATTTGGAAACATTAATTAATAGAGGAGCAATGTAACTAATCCAGGCAAACAAGCCTCCAAAACCAATTGCCGTGATTCCGATGATTAACCATGCTTCAGTCTTTTTGAAAAACAGTAATTGTGTCTTCATATTCACATCACCGTTTTTTTCTAAATTCGGCATCCATAGAGAAATAAACAAAAACGTCAGCAATCCTACAATCGCTATTAATATAAAGGTATAACGCCATATAAAATGATGTCCTATATAAGTACCAATTGGTACACCAATCAAATTAGCCAGCGTTAACCCGGAAAACATTATTGAAATTGCCTGAGCTTCCTTGCCTTTATCAGCCAAACGGCTTGCGACTACCGCCCCAACTCCAAAAAATGCCCCGTGCGGTAATCCCGATAGAAATCTGGAAGCGAATAAGAAATTATAATTAGGTGCAATAATCGAAAGTGCATTAAAAACTGTTAGCATTAAAGCTAGAATTAAAAGCATTTTTTTTGGCGCTAAATTTCTTCCAAGTATTACTAACAAAGGAGCACCAATAACCACTCCCAAAGCATAAGATGAAATTAAATATCCGGCAACCGGAATCGAAACTTTCATGTCTGAAGCAATATCAGGCAGCAAACCCATCATTACAAATTCGGTTATACCAATTGTTAAACCTCCTAATGACAGCGCGATAAGACTTTTTTTCATTTTTTTTAAAGAAAAGAATAGGTTTTCTATGATGCAAATTTACGCTAAAAGCACAAGAAATAAGTTGTACATTTGCGATATAAACTTGTAAATTTAAGTTATGCCGAAATTAAATCAATTTAAAACACTTCTGATTGATGAATTTGAAGATGAGAAATTTCATCTTCCGCCACATACGCATACCTATTATGAAATTATTTACATCAAAAAAGGAAATGGCATTCATCATTTAAACAATAATTTATTACCGTATAAAACAGGTGATTTATTTGTAATTTCTCCTGATGACGAACATTATTTCGATATAAAGAAAAGTACCCGCTTTTTCTATATCAAATTCACGGACAATTATTTTAATTCGAAACAAAACTTAACCTGTGATGAATTTTTGGTTCATACTCCCGAAAGTTTCATGCGTGACAAAACATTAAAAGAAACCGTTTTAAAATTAGATGATCCATGTAAAACGATTTTAAAAAATACCATTGATAACATATCCGCATACAATTGCAAAACTGATGTTTCAGATTCGCCAATCGTATTTTATCAGATTCTTTCGATTTTTGGGCTAATCAAAGAAACTTTGCGTGGCATGAACATTATTGTTAAAGGAAATTCTATTGATAACGAACAAATAACGTCTTATATCCATCAGAATATTTATCAGCCCAAATTGGTTCAGATTAAAGTAATTGCAGATCATTTTAATATTGCGCAGACTTATTTCAGCGCCTATTTCAAAAGAACTTTTGCGATTAGCTATCGCGATTACATCCATAATTTAAGAACGACACTAATTGAAAAACGATTCAATAACAACCAATTACCTATTAAGCAAATAGCGCACGAATTTGGTTTTACTGACGAAAGTCATTTATCAAATTATTTCAAAAAGCGAAAAAACATGAAACCGACAGATTATAAAAAACTGTAGTCTTATAAAAGAAAAATCATGAAATTATATATTAAAAATATGGTTTGCGGCAGATGCAAGATGGTTGTAAAAGCTGAGTTTGAAAAGTTCGGACTTCAGACTATTTCAGTTGAATTAGGTGAAGTTGAACTTCACGACACCATTACCGAAAATCAAAAAAAAGAACTTTTAAGTCATCTTCAAACTTTAGGCTTTGATTTAATTGATGATAAAAAAAGTAAAACCATCGAGAAAATCAAAACGCTGATTATTGATTTGGTTCACCATAAAAATAATGAACTCAAAACCAATTTATCCGATTATTTGTCACAAAAACTTAATCAGGATTATAATTCATTGAGTAACCTTTTCTCTGAAGTTGAAAACACCACAATTGAAAAATATTTCATCAGTCAAAAAATAGAAAAGGTAAAAGAGTTGATTATTTACAATGAACTATCCTTAAGCGAAATTGCCGATATCTTAAATTATAGTAATGTGGCACATTTGAGCAATCAGTTTAAGAAAGTGACCGGTTTTACGCCTACTTATTTTAAACAGTTAAAAAATAAGAAACGTATTCAGATTGAGAATTTGTAAATTTTGCAAATCATTCTCAAAATTTTGCAATCATTAGTGTGTTTTAGTTCGGAAATTTGTTTTTTAATCCTAAATCAAATATCATGACACATACGTATCAAATTACCGGAATGACCTGCACAAGTTGTGTTGAAAAAGTCGAAAAAGCACTTGAACAAGTCGAAAATATAACCAATATTGCTGTTTCTAAAGATGATAATTCTGCAACAATAACGATGACAAAACATGTTCCATTAGCAGATTTACAGCATGCACTAGATAGTAAATATCACATTTCAGAAATTCATCAACATGAAGTTAATGAAGAAACAAGATCCTGGTTCGAAACCTACAAACCCATTATATTGATATTCTTTTACATCAGTTTAGTTACGATTCTGATTCAGTTAACCAATCATCATTTTGATTGGATGCAGGCGATGCAGCACTTTATGGCGGGATTCTTTCTGGTTTTCTCATTTTTTAAATTACTCAATTTAAAAGGTTTTGCTGAGAGTTATGCGATGTATGATGTTTTGGCAAAGAAAATTCCGGCTTGGGGATATGTATACGCTTTTTTAGAACTTGGATTAGGAATTTCTTATCTTTTGAATTTTAATCCGATATTCACAAATGCAGTTACTTTTATTGTGATGAGCATTAGTATTGTTGGTGTTTTACAATCGGTTTTGAATAAAAAGAAGATTCAGTGCGCCTGTTTGGGAGCCGTTTTTAATTTACCCATGAGTACCGTAACAATTATCGAAGATGGGCTGATGATTTTAATGAGCTTGGCTATGCTAATTTCATTAGTATAATTTAACTAAATCTTGAGAATCTTCAAATCTAAAATCTTATTATATTTGACAAAGCAAAATTATTAAATCATTAACAAACAACAATTAAACCATAAAAAATGAAAAATTTATTTACCGTTTTAGCCATCGCATTATTTACAATTAGTCTTCAGGCTCAGGAAACCAAACCTGCAGCTACAAAAGAAAAATCTAAAAAAGAATCTTGCTGTGCTAAAAAAACAACTGCAAAAGACAAAAAGTCTTGTTGCGTTAAAAAATAATATGAATCTTTGTTTCAATAAAAAAGACCTCAATTGAGGTCTTTTTTATGTTTTATTGAAAGCTTATTTTAATCGGACGCTCCATTCGAAATCCATTTCAGAAACCTGAACACCTTCTTCATTTGTTCCAATAGATTTCATCCAGAAAGTCTGACCCTCGCCTGTAGCGATTGTTTGTTTAATAGCCTCGGCAATTAAATGTCCGTCTTTGCATACAAACGTAATTCTGCCTGTTGCCTTTTTAGTAAAGTTTCCTTTGTTATTGGCAACCAGCATAGAAATTTTTCTTCCGCTTTCCTGAATTTGTGAGATTACCAATGCTCCCGTTGTTAGTTCTGCTGCCATGGCCTGAACAGCAAAATACATGGAGTTAAACGGATTTTGATTAATCCATCTGTGTTTTACAGTTACGGTACAGCTATTTTCGTCGATTGCTTTTACACGCACACCGCAAATAAATGCCGAAGGTAATTTGAATAATACAAATTTGTTGAGTTTGGAAACTGAAACTGCCATGATACTTATTTTTTTATGTAAAAATACAAAAAAACTATGCACGCACAATAAATTGAGATTACTTTCCTAAAGCAATAATAAAATCAACGCTTGTGAATGATTTTTATACATTCAAAAATCAATTTAAAATTTTAATATTGTTAAAATTTTGTTAACATTTGGTACTATGTAAAACAAGATACTGTCTTTTAGCCATATATTTGCATAAGAAATTACTATATACTTTTAATCATGGAAACATCAACACCACTCATCATGGAAAACACATCAGACAAGAACACTGCAACGTTCACACATTTAAGTACTTTGAGCCAATATATTATTCCATTTGGGAATTACATTTTTCCAATATTAATCTGGACGAGTTACAAAGACAAATCAGAATTTGTAAATCATCATGGAAAACAAACCTTGAATTTTCAATTGAGCTTGTTGCTTTATTCTTTGGTTTTAGCCTTAATTGCAATTCCAATTTTTATTACTGTATTTCTTCAAAACCTTCCGATGGAAGCTGTTTTTAACGATGAAGATTTCATTATCAGAAATTTTGATTTTCAGGGAAACATTGGTTTGATAACAGTTGGCGTAACGGCAGTAATACTTTTTGTACTGTTGAAAGTAGTTGAATTCTTTTTAGTTATTTATGCTTCAATAAAAACATCGAATGGAGAATTATACAAATATCCGTTGACAATTCCTTTTATAAAGTAACACATCGACTTCGCTCAGTGTGACATAAAAGATTAAAAGTTATTATGAATACCGGAGTCCTAGCCCTGATAGCAGCGACATCCTTTTGTGGCGGGGTTCGCCACAAAAGATACAGCGGATAGCAGGAAACAACTCCTGAAAAAAAAATCAATCATCAATCAAAATCATCAATCAAAAAACGAATTGTTCAATCTAAAAAAAACAAAATGAAATTATGAACATTGAAAACACAAAAGCACAGATGCGCAAAGGTG
>Ga0247810_10001008_pt1 | contig 20068 bp, 20 predicted proteins | sample UWRJL119311C1_FD_179918 | JGI IMG/M metagenome (GOLD analysis project Ga0247810, IMG submission 179918) | Plant litter microbial communities from Arlington Agricultural Research Station in Wisconsin, United States - UWRJ-L119-311C-1 | ecosystem: Environmental > Terrestrial > Plant litter >... | reverse complement strand
GCTTTTTATTATCATTCGTTATCACAAAGTCAGCCAGCGGGATTTTCTCTTCGTCCTTCAGCTGGTTGCTGATCCTTGCTTTGATCGCTTCTTCGCTTGAATGATCGCGATCCTGCACCCGTTGAATGCGGATGGCTTCGGGAGCTGTTACAAGAACGGTTTTGTCGAGTAGCTTGTAGCCCCCCGTTTCAAAGAGCAGGGCCGATTCCTGGAAGACCAGCTCCGATTGCTGACTTTCCGCCCAATTGGCGAAATGTGCTCTTACTTTCGGGTGAACAAGCGCATTGAGTGTGTCTTTCTTTTGAGGCTGCCGAAAAACGATCGAGGCGATAAACGGGCGATTCAGCTCATTGTTCTCGTAAGCTGCTTCTCCGAAGGCTTGTTTGATGGATCCGATCAGCTGCTGATCTTCGTGCATGAGCTTTTTGGCTTCGTCGTCGGAATAGTAAACGGGATAGCCCATGATTTCCAGCACGCGGCAAACGGTCGACTTTCCCGAGCCGATGCCTCCTGTTATGCCAATGCGTTTTTTCATGTAGTTGAAGATACTAGGTTTGTTGAAAACAGTAAGCTAACGTGCCCGGTATTTTTTTACCTCAAAAGGCTCAAAAGAACAAGGAAATGTGCGGAAGTGTAATCAAAGACAACAAAAGATTGTCAGCAAGCTGACAATCAGCGGGACTAATTTCATATACAACCCGATTCTATGTTATCTATGTCTCTATGTGGTTAAAAACAAAAATCCCCTCGTTTCGGAGGGGAGTGTTTTAAATTTCTTCGACTTCGATGATCTTAAACGGCAACCCGATGATCGCCTGGTAGTCCTGCCCGGCTTCTTCCATATCTTCATCGTCCTGTTCGTAGTACCAGTTCACGGTAACCTTTGTGCGCTCTCCCGAGATCGACTCCAGCTTTTTGAAGAGGTCCAGGATGCATTTCGAAGAGGAAGTGTTGAAATATTCGAGCTTCACGTCTACTTCTGTCGCTGTAACCGGAGATTTCCCGTAGGTATCGATCCATTCGTTCAACGGTTTGTAGAATTCTACCGAGTTTTCAGGAATAGAACGTCCTTTCAACTCAAGTTTGCCTGCAGCGGCATCAAAGTGGATAGAAGGTGTTTTAGCAGAACCTTCAAGATGTAAGTTTTCCATAATCCTTTTTCAATCTATTTTAATATTCAGGCAGAAAAAGCTGTTCGTATCGTTGATCGGTAAGAACTGATACTCGAGCTTGTTTCCTGATTTTCTTGCAATATCTATCATTCCCAGTCCGGCGGTTCCCTTATCTGACATTGTCCCGTTACCGAGCACTTCCTGGTAATATTTTTTCAATTCCTCCCTATCCATCCCGTTGATGGTCTCCAGGCGATGCTTCAGATCGGCGGCGCTTTCGGAATCAATGTAGTTTCCGGTCTGGATCATGAAATGGTCGCCCTTTTTGGCAATCATGAACAGGGCCGATTTGGCCTCTATTTTCTCAAAATTCCGTTGTGCAGGATCTTCACCGTCGATGTGATGATAAAGGTTCTGAAGGCACTCAACCAAAACGTTAAATACTTTCTTCTTGGTTTTGGGTGATTCTTCCATGTAATCCATTTTCGATTCCATGATGGAGAGCACTGATGTAAGCAGATCGGACGTAACTACACCTTTAAATGAAAGGAGAATATTCTCTCTTTCCATTGTCTGATACAATTCGTAGATATCGTTTTTTATCATAGTGCTTCCCCGAAGTGAGGCAAATATAAGCATCCTATCGAACAATTAACCCGATTCATAGAAAAAAACAGTCAAATCATAGAAGAGGCTCAACCAGTTATGTAAATGGCGGAGTTTGGTGAGTGGATGGTTTGCGCCTATACGCCTCCAATTCTTTTCTTCCTATAAATACACGAATGCGGCGCTCCAAAAAATTCGTGCATTCGTGGCGAGTTCCACTACGCACAAACGGAAAAAGGAGTACTTTTGCCCTCTATGAACAAGCAACATCAGAGCGAATGGTTCGAAACCTGGTTCAACTCCCCTTATTATCACGTACTTTATCAGAATCGTGACGATCAGGAAGCGCAGTTGTTCATTGAGCGCCTGTGTGCTTACCTTCAGCTAGAAAAGGGAACGAAGCTCCTCGATCTTGCCTGTGGCGCAGGCCGTCATTCCCGGGTGCTGCACAGTCTTGGCTTCGAGGTTTCCGGTGCCGATCTTTCGCCCAACAGCATCGAATGTGCCCGGGAAAACGCGCCTCAAGGACTGAAATTCTTCGTTCACGACATGCGCGAGCCGCTGCAGGAAAAATACGATGTTGTAATGAACCTGTTCACCAGCTTCGGGTATTTTGATTCGATAGCCGATAATGCAAAAGCCCTTACAAGCGTGTACAACGCCCTGAACAAAGACGGCATGCTCGTGATCGATTTCATGAATGCTGAAAAGGTGGTGCGCGAGCTGAAAACACGCCAGGAGCTTAAAAAGTGCGACATTCTTTTCCACATCAAGAAAGAGGTTGTTAACGGACGGATCGTTAAGACCATCGCTTTCGAGGCGGAAGGAAAATCGTATTTCTTCCAGGAAAAAGTACAGGCACTCGACCTGTTGGATTTCCAGCAATTACTCGGTAATGCAGGCTTTGTCATTCAATCTGCATTCGGCAACTACCAGCTGGAACCATTCAATTCCGTTCTCTCCGACCGGTTAATTTTGATTTGCACGAAAAGATGAGCCACGTTCTTCTCAATACGCTTTACCTTATTGTTTCTGTTATCGCCGGCGGATTGCTCGTTGTTTTCCTCGAGCGCAAGAACCAGCAGCAGATCATCAAGCTCACCCTGGCATTCAGCGGAGGCTTTTTGCTGGCCATTGCATTCATTCACTTCCTGCCCGAGCTTTACCACGAGCACAACACGTCCATCGGGATCTGGATCCTGGTCGGATTTCTCATTCAGCTTTTCCTCGAATACTTTTCCGGCGGGATCGAGCACGGCCACATTCACGTTCACACGCACCGGAAGATCCCCTATGCTTTACTGCTCTCGCTTTCCGTTCACTCCTTTATAGAAGGAATTCCACTGGCAGGATTCGGTGAGCACACTTCGCACGAAGGCCATCACCACGAATCACTTTTGCTGGGAATTGTTCTTCACCAGCTGCCCGTTGCTATTGCATTGATGACGCTGCTTCGCCAGTCACAGATCTCTGCGCGACTTTCGTGGACATTGCTCCTGATCTTCGGCATGATGACACCTATGGGCATGTTCCTGGGCTGGCTAGCGGAAACGAACGGCGATTTTGCGAATATGGATCTTCTGCTGGCAATCGTTGTGGGGATGTTCCTGCACATTTCGACCACGATCATCTTCGAAACGAATGAAAACCACAAGTTCAACCTCGCAAAGCTGACAGCTATCCTGCTGGGCGTCGGGCTGACGTTCTTCTTAATCTGAGTTCTGTTCCGGAAAGAGAATACACTAATAGTACCTGTAACCCGGCTTCGGTATCGGGAGCACTGTTCCGTCAGACAGCATTCGTTTATTGATCGTTCCCAATTCACTGAATACAATCACTCCTCCCACAGTTCCGTAAATATACTGGTCGGCCGGTACCGGGTTACCAATGAATCGTTTCAGCTCAACATTGTAAATACGGCTCCTGAACAGCTTGTCCAATCTGACTACTTTGTGGGTATGGATCCATTCAGCGCTGCGGTATTTAAGCGGAACGGCGATCTTCCCTCCCGATTTTACTACACCGCAACGGCCAGCCCGGTAAACAATGTAGTAATCGCTGTCACTGACCGAATTAACGCGAATCAGATTGATCTTATCGTAAGCAGTGGGTACTATTTCCTCGTTGGAGTAGCTTCGGAGACCTTTCTTTCCCTTCAGTGTGACATTAACCAGCCCCGCGTGGTCGGCCATGATGAGATCGTATTCAAACGGAATGATCGTTTGAGCCGCTGAGTCGAGAAAGCCCCATTTACCGTTCAGGCTGGCCGCGTAGCCTGCTAAGTAAGCGTGAATGGTATCGTATTGCGGCGGAATAATAACAGTTCCTTCGGCATTAGCAATTCCTGCCTTTCCCGTCGCTGGCGAACGTACGATGAATACCTGCCTATTGATATTCTGATTGTCGAGCAGGCTCATCCGGTTGTAAATGAGCTCATAAGTACTCATCACTTCCATAGAATCCAGGTCAAGGGGCTCGAACCGGTCATTGAACCAGCATTGTCGGCCATTCCGATAACTGTAATGATCAAAGACCGATTGGTAATAACCTACTCTGAACAGCGAATCGTAAACAGGTGGAATCAAAATCTTCTTTTCTTTCAGTGAAGCCAGTCCGTATTTCCCGCCGGGGGAAACAATATGCACGAGAAGAGAGTCGTATTCTTCCGGATCAACAGGCAGCAACTGGTTACCGGCCGCCCGGAGCGTGTCTTCCGGATGGTAGGATTCCAGGTCCTGGCCGTGAAGCGTTAAGCAGGAACCCGCAAACAGAAGAAGGAAGAACTGTTTCATCCATTAAAGTAAGAAGAAATAATTTGAATAATCAATTATCGGGAATCAGATCACTCTTGAACGAGTAAACAGAACATTCAATCGTAACCACTCCTTATTGCGGCAGGCGCTGACGGATCAGATCTTCCACACAGTCAATAAACCGCGGATGGTCGTTCGAGCTTGGAACCAGCTGTACTTTATCGCCGCCGTGCTCCACGAACAATTCCTGGTATTCGTCACCGATCTCAATGAGCGTTTCCAGGCAGTCGGCAACAAACGCCGGACTAAATGCAAGGATCTTTTTCGCACCTTCTGCGCCCCACTGACGGATAATGTCGTCGGAAAAAGGCTGGATCCATTTCTGGTTCAGGCGCGACTGAAAGCTCACCATGTACTGATCTTTCGACAATCCCAGCTTTTCCGCTATGAGCCTTGTCGTTGCATAACACGTGGCTTTGTAGCAGAACTTTGCATCTTCTTCTACCTCGTGCTCACAATTGTGATCGGAGCACAAACCGTCGTCGTACACTTTGTCGACATGGCGTTCCGGCAATCCGTGATAGGAGAACATGATCTTATCGTAATCGCCGATATTGAACTCGTTCGCACGGGCAACAACGGAATCGATGTAGCCTTCGTGATCGTAGAACTGGCTCACGACTTTAATTTCCGGAATCACCCACCATTTGCGGATGATCTCCATCGCTTTGTCCATTGCCGAACCGGATGAAGCGCTGGCATACTGCGGGAACATCGGGATAATGATGAGCTGGTCGTAGTGAGCCTTGCGCATTTTTTCCAGCACGGAATCCATAGAAGGGTTTTGGTAGCGCATGGCCAGCTCGACGGTCACATCTTCAGCGCCGAAGCGTTTCTGAACAAGCTCTTTTACCTGGTTGGAATAGGTCAGCAAAGGCGAAACACCGTTTCCAAGATCCCACAGCTCTTTGTAGATCTTCGCGGATTTAGGCGCACGAAAAGGAACGATAATGCCGTTAACCAGCAGTTTTCTCGACAGGTAAGGAATGTCGATCACCCGTGGATCTCCGAGGAATTCGCGTAAATAGCGGGCTACGTCACCACGCGACGGGCTGTCGGGTGTTCCGAGCTGAATGAGTAAAACTCCTGTTTTTTTTGCTGTCATTTCGTAATATCCGCCAGGCCCGGGATACAACCCAAACCTGACGATTTATGGACATTAAATATGTATCGCTCTGTTATCTGTTGCAGCCATTGCGGCTTCTTTCACTGCTTCGGTGTAAGTCGGATGCGGGTGACAGATACGCGCCAGGTCCTCCGCAGATGCGCGGTATTCCATTGCCGTAACAGCTTCCATGATCAGATCGGCTGCTCTTGCTGCAACCATGTGAACTCCGAGGATCTCATCTGTTTCAGCATCTGCAAGGATCTTCACGAAACCTGCAGTGTCCATGCTTGCGCGTGAACGGCCCAAAGCTTTCATCGGGAACTGGCCTGTTTTGTAATTGATTCCGGCAGCTTTCAGCTCTTCTTCGGTTTTACCAACCGCAGCGATTTCCGGCCAGGTATAAACCACTCCCGGGATCAGGTTGTAATTGATATGTGGTTTTTGGCCGGCAAGCAATTCAGCTACATAAACCCCTTCTTCTTCGGCTTTGTGCGCAAGCATTGCTCCGCGAACAACGTCACCGATAGCATAGATGTTCGGAACGGAAGTCTGCAGGTGATCGTTTACTTCGACCTGACCGCGGTTATTTGCGGCAAGACCAACGTTCTCAAGGCCCAAACCTTCTGTGTATGCTTTACGACCAACGGCTACCAGGCAATAATCGCCTTCGATCGTGATCTCTTCTTTCTTCTTGTTAACGGCAGTTACTTTTACGCCCTTGCCTGTGTTTTCCACCTTCGTAACACTTGTTTCTAGATTGAACTTGAATCCTTCTTTTTTGAGAATACGGATAAATTCTTTCCCGATCCCGCGGTCCATCGTAGGGAAGATCGCATCTGCGAATTCCACCACTTCGATCTCTGTTCCGAGACGCGCGTATACCGATCCCAGTTCCAGGCCGATAACACCACCTCCGATGACGATCATTTTCTTTGGAATCTCTTTCATTTTCAACGCTTCGGTCGAAGTAATGATACGGTCTTTATCCGGTTCCATCCCCGGGAAGAAATTCGGCTTGGAGCCGGTTGCGATAATCGTGTTCTTCGAAGAGATCTCTGTTTTCTTTCCTTCGGAATCCGTAATGGCGATCGTTGTTTTGTCGACGAATGCACCAACTCCCTGGAAAACGGTGATCTTGTTTTTGTCCATCAGGAATTTGATACCGTTCACGGTTTGCGACACTACTTCTTCTTTACGGGCGATCATCTGGTTGATATCCGCTTCCAGGTTGGAAAGCTTGATCCCGTGTGCTTCAAAGTTGTGCTTTGCATTGAAAAAATGCTCGGAAGAATCCAGCAATGCTTTTGAAGGAATACATCCTACGTTCAGGCAAGTTCCGCCGAGCGAAGCATATTTCTCGATCAACGCGGTTTTCATTCCTAATTGTGCGCAACGAATTGCAGCAACATATCCACCTGGTCCTGAACCAATTATTGTAACATCAAAAGCATCCATACTGTCTGTAAATTTTACTTGGTAAAAGTAAGATTTCTATGGGGAATAGCGATGTGAAAAGTGGAAAATTGAAACAGCAGAAGGATTTTAGGAATGCAGTAATTGGTATGAAAGGATTCCAGGAAGACAGGAAAATAAGACAACAGGATGAAAGGATTTCAGGACTACAGGATCGTACGAGAAAGGAAGCAGGAATTTGTTCCGAACACGTTTTGTTTTTCCGGGAAAAAGTATCTTTACAGCTAATCAACTCAAATGAAGCGACTTGTAGCATTTTTCTTTTCTCTGGCTGTTTCTGCTATCTACGGACAAGATTACGAAGGTTTTATAGCAATCGGCAAGCAGGCTGAAGCGCTAGGTGAGTACCAGATAGCTATAGCTGCTTACTCAAAAGCGATTACAATGGAACCCAAAAATCCTGACGCTTATGTTATGCGGGCCGAGCCCTACCGGAAAACCGAAGATTATGTGGCTGCCATTTCCGATTACGACAAAGCGGAAAGTCTTCATTTTTCAGAGCAATTCCTTTACAATTTCCGGGGCTTGTGTAAGAATAATGCCGGCGATTACACGGGTGCGCTGAACGATTTTGACAAAGGACTTAAGCTTGTTCCGGATGATTATACCTGCCTGACGAATCGGGGAGCTACCAGGATAACCACTGGAGACCTGGCAGGTGCAAAACAGGATCTTGACCTCGCTCTGAAGATCAATCCCAATTATGAAACAGCACTGTTTAAAAGAGGCATGCTCGCTTATAATGCGCAGCGCTTTTCAGAAGCAAAGCCCTATTTTCTCAAAGCGGTGGCTTTAAACCCGGATGAAGTAGATGGACATTACTGCCTGGGAATGATCTGTGTTGCGCAGGAAGATTTTGCTTCGGCGATCGTATATCTCACTGCCGTCATCAGCAAAGATCCCACCTATACAAGGGCTTATTCGAACAGAGCCTATTCCAAAGGACATTCAGGAGATATTCCCGGAGCAATCGAAGACTTAAGCAAGGCAATCGAGCTGGAACCGGTTATGGGCAGCTTCCATTCCGACCGTGGATTGTTATATGCTAACAGCGGTGAGTTTAACCTGGCGCTGGCTGACCTCGATCAGAGCATAAAACTGGATCCGGGCAGCGCGAAAGACTTCTATGTAAGAGGAATGATCAAAATGGAGCTCAATATGAAACAGGGAGCATGCAAAGACCTGGAAATGGCAAGAGATCTTGGGTACCCGGATGCTGCCAATGCGATTATTGAAGTTTGTAATTAAACCCTGGATTGTTCCTGTTAATGCAGCTTCTTGGCCCTCAGCGTATCGAGCACTTCCACATTTCCGCGAAGGTCGATAAAGAACGAGTGAACTCCCAGCTGGTAGCGTTCCATTTCTCCTTCGCGATTGATCTCACTTCTCACCTCATCGTGGATCTCTCTGGCAAGCGTGGAAGCAAACTTCTTATGGGTTTTCTTTTCATGCTTCAACGTTGAAAGGTCTACTTCTGTATGTTGCTGATCGAGGAAACTGCTGTAGGCCCCGCAATTCTCGTGCTCTACAATGTAAACGTCCTTTATATTGTGCAGGGCGATGGCCAGGTTCAGATGATCTACCTGCACCTGTTTCCAGTTCGAATATTGCTCGTAGCAACCTGACGCAAAAAACTTCTTCAGTTTTGGAGAACACAGCAAAGAAGCCCCGGCAAGAATGAAATGATCGTAGCGGTTCTCCAGGTTGTCGAAATTCAGGAAAGCCATGAGGTCATCCGTTAATCTCAGGTCCATGCAACTGATCACCAGAACATTTTTCTTTGGCAGCTCGTAATCTTCTCTCGAAGGGTATTTCAGATAAGACATAGTAATAGCGGTAAAATGATATAACTGATTTATTCGCTGCAATTTGCCATTTTTATCGCTTACCGGCAAATTATTTTTTCTTCTTTTTCCCGAAACAATTTCTTAACCCGGTTGACTCCGATACCCGATAATTGAATCCATACTTATCAGGCATTCGGGAACGAGCTCAGGGGTACAGGAAATTATTCCCCTCCATATACCTTGTTAAACATCTCCTTTTAACTTTTCGATTTTTCCAAAAGCACTACTTTTATGCTCTAAACTTAAATCAACTATTTATGAAACATCTCTTTACTCTTTGTGTTTTTGCAGTAACCTGCCTGTGTTTCTCCATTCGGAGCAATGGTCAAACGGTTTACAATAATCCCGGATTTTCAACCGGAACAGGGCTTGACTCCTACATCAATTCTTCGGCAAAACAGCCAGATGGCAAATTGCTCATCGGCGGATCGTTCATGGAATACAACGGAACAGCTGTTTCAGCACTTTGCCGCTTGTTTCCCGATGGCTCCATTGACAGCAGCTTCCACTTTAACACATCCAATGGAATGGTCGCCGCTATCCAATTCCAGTCGGACGGAAAGATCATTATCGGCGGTCATTTTGATGAATGGGACGGCGTTGTCCGGAATCACATTGCACGACTGAACGCCGATGGTACGCTGGACCTCACATTTGATCCGGGAGACGGATTCGAAAGTCTACCGGGAAGCGGTTATTCTTATGTATACGATCTTAAGATCCAAAGCGACGGGAAGATCATTGCTGTGGGTACTTTCGAGCTTTACCACGGAATAGCCCGCAAATCGATCGCTCGTATAAATTCCGACGGAACACCTGACACTTCTTACGATCCCGGATCATTAATTGAATCCGGCACACCGGCTGTTGCCGAGCTGTTTTCCTGCGAAATCCAACCGGATGGCAAACTGCTTCTAGCCGGTAATTACATGGGATTCAATTCCGCCCCCACGGATGGCCTCTTGCGGCTGAATACGGACGGCACGCGCGATATGACCTTCGCCCCGACATTCGACATCGACGGTTTACCGGGATACGGATCCGTTCTTCTTTATGTGAAACTGCAACCCGATAACAAAGTACTTCTCGGGGGATATTTTACCGAAGTAAACGGAACTCCCAGCGTTTCAATTGCCCGGCTAACTTCTTCCGGAGCTGTAGACAACTCTTTCCTTCCACCTGTTCTTCCTTCCGATTTTACCGGCGCTGGCTCTGTGGCACAAGTCTTCACCATCGCTTTGCAGGATGACGGAAAAATACTCCTCGGAGGCTCATTTGATACTCTTAATAGTTTGCCAACCCGCAATATTGCCCGCCTGATGCCGGACGGATCCCCTGATTATGGATTTGATGTTCAGTATTACAGTGATTTAGGCGAAGCGGTTTATGCACTTCTAAGCCTTGGCAATTCAAGCTTTCTCGCCGGGGGAGCATTCGAAACCATACAGGGCGAGCCTAACAGGTTTTTGGCAAAACTGGATGTGTGCGGAACATTTTCCGTTACGGAACAACCTGCCTGCGGAGATTATTACTGGTCAACAGGTGACTCGACCTATGCGGAAAGCGGGACCTATTTCGCAAGGCTTTCCAACAGCGAAGGATGCGATTCCATTGCTGTGCTGAAGCTGGCTATTCCAGACGTACTTGACCGCCAGGAACTCTGCATCATAGGGCTTGATTCACTGACCAATCACAATCGCGTGGTTTGGGAGAAACCCTTTTCTTCGGCTATCGATTCGTTCTATGTTTACCGTGAATCTACTGTTGCGGGCGTTTATACCCGGATCGGCGGAACCGATTACAGCGAAACAGGCGTATTCATCGATGCCAATTCGAATCCTGCCATTCAGCCTTACCGCTACAAAGTCAGCATTATCGACACCTGCGGAAGAGAAACTGAGCTCAGCTCCACAGCTCACAAAACGATTCACTTAACGATCAACCAGGGAACAGGAACGACGTGGAACCTGATCTGGAGCAGTTATGAGGGAATCGCGGTGCCGAGCTACAACATTTACAGAGGTCCCGACCCTGCGGCTATGACACTGCTCACCACTGTCCAGGGAAGCATCAATTCCTACAGCGACCTGAACGCTCCGGCCGATGTTTTCTACCAGATCGGCTTCATCAATCCGGATGACTGCGACCCTTCGAAAACAATCGATTACAATACTTCCAAATCGAATATTTCAGCCACCAATCCGTTGCTTGCACTTGACGAAGAAACTTCCGCCGCTTTTACTGTATTCCCGAATCCTGCCGAAGACGAGCTCACGGTTCTGCTGCCAGCTTCCACAGGAACGATTGCGATCTATTCGCTGATCGGAAACAAAGTATTCGAACAGACGATAGACAACCGGGAAACAACACTTGATATCCAGGCACTTGCTAAAGGAATGTATACGGTTGTTTTCAATTCCGGAAAACAGGTTTCGGAGCTGAAGTTCGTTAAGAAGTAATAGTTAAAGGTGCAGATGTCCAAAGATGGCACAGATTAACACAGATAAAGTGTTAGCAAAAGTTGTGGACACAGTAGGGCACATAGAAAAGTGTAAGTTACCCGCAGATGGCCTAGTTAACACAGATGGCACTTTTTTGAGAAACCGGGAGAAGATTCGCTATCGTCTTCCGGTTTTTTTGTTAATCCAGTTGGTCGTACACACTGTTATGTTTTGCATCGAGGCTTGCTCCCATTAATGTCCACACAAACTGGCTTCGTGCAAAAGCGATCTGCATAAAACCGCTCTGATCGTTGAAGAGGATCATTTTCGCTTCGTGATGCCTGTACCACACAAATGGAATAGGAATCAGTAGCAGGTGCCGGCGAACCGATAAGTAATCACCGTGCCTCTTTACTTTTAATTCGATCTGGTTGACAACAATACTGTCTTCGACAAGCGTTACCTTCAGCTCCTTGTCGTTATCATAGTCGAGCACAACGATAGCTTCCGCACTTCCGCTGGTCGTATTTTTAAACGTTTTGCAGAAATAGAGATCGCTCCAGAGTGTCGAATAGGATGAATAAGTGTTAGCAGTATCGACATTTTTATAACGGCCATTCAGCAAGGAAACCGAAAATGTTTCCGGAACAGCAGTATTCTGCCTGATCAGCTCAGAAGTCGTGATGCAACCTGTAAACGCTGCAGCGACCAGGAAAATTGCTGCGAGCTTTAGTTGAGTCATCAGACTTTTAATTTCGGCTTCGACATCATCGGGTTAAAAGTCCCGCTTCAGTCATTAGTTTCACTGCTTTTCCCGTTTCATCCTGCCCGCCAGACAAAGATCCGGGAAGAAAAATAAGTCGTTTTTTCAGCTTGCCCTTCTCATCTTCGAAAAAAACCTCAAACCGGGAACGCGTTAGTCCGGGAATGGCTTTTTTGAATCGGGTGTTCCTGATTTTCTGGCGGTCAATGACAGGTGTGGCCGAATTATTCAAGCTGGTTAATATTCCATATACAAGATAGGCAACTACAAGAGCGAGTAATACGACCTGGGTCGTGTGGCCTTTTTTCAACTCTTCGGTCGCGCCATAGACCAGGGCAAGGGAGAGCGCACCGTAAATAACAAGGATTCTCGAAATGGAGCTCCCAACAGTTACTTCAGCCATGTTTCCAATAACACCATCTCTCGTGAGCACGATTTTATCCGGCAGAATATGACAGAATCCCGTTTTGGTCAGGAAGGTCGTTTCGTTTTCCATAAAGGCAGTTAAGGTTCGGTAATCGTATTACATTTCAAAAATGTGCTTCTCGGCATGGTAAGAACTTCTTACCAACGGGCCACTTTCTACATAACGGAAGCCCATTTCCATTCCCAGTTGCTGGTATTTCTCAAAGCGCTCAGGAGTAACAAATTCAGCTACCGGAAGGTGTTTCGGAGTTGGCTGCAGGTACTGGCCCAGCGTCAGAATGTCTACACCAACAGCACGCAGGTCCTGCATGGTTTCGATCACTTCTTCGTCTGTTTCGCCCAGGCCGAGCATGACACCCGATTTGGTGCGCATTCCTCCTTTTTTCAGGCGGAACAACACTTCCAGGCTTCTGTCGTATTTTGCCTGGATGCGAACCTGTTTGGTAAGTCGGCGAACAGTTTCCAGGTTGTGTGAAACGATCTCGGGGGCAACATCGATAATGGCCTGCAGGTTTTCCCATTTTCCGGCGAAATCCGGGATCAGGGTTTCCATAGTCGTTTGAGGTGACTGATGGCGTACCGCACGAACAGTTTGCGCCCAGATCTCAGAACCACCGTCTTTCAGGTCGTCGCGGTCAACAGATGTGAGAACAGCGTGTTTTACTCCCATGAGCTTCACACTCTGGGCAACACGTCCGGGCTCGAATTCGTCGACAGCATCCGGACGGCCGGTTTGCACGGCACAGAAACCACACGAGCGCGTACAGATATTACCGAGGATCATGAACGTTGCCGTTCCTTCGCCCCAGCATTCGCCCATATTCGGGCAGCTTCCGCTTTCGCAGATCGTATGCAGCTTGTGCTCGTCTACGAGTGCTCTTACTTTGCGGTAATTTTCACCGGTAGGCAACTTTACACGTAACCATTTCGGTTTTTTGATGCGAACGGTGCTTTCACCGATAACCAATTCTTCTGACATCTTTCTCTCCTTGTCTTGCTGTCAATCAATTTGAAACACCTTGGGACCCGCTAAATCAGGCGGTTTAAATCCCGAATTTTAGCTACCTTTGCGCGCTCCTTATTGAACAGGACAAAAGTACGAATTAAGCAATTACAATCCAATGGCAACAGCTGAAGTAACGTATCTCGGGGGATTACGCACCGAATGCAGGCATCTCCAGTCAGGAACGGTTATCCATACAGATGCACCGACGGACAATCACGGCAAGGGAGAGAAATTTTCTCCAACCGATCTGGTAGCAACCGCTTATGCTTCCTGCATGATCTCCATTATCGGGATCTACTGCAACGAGCATGGTCATTCCTACGAGCACGGAAAAGCTTCGGTAACCAAAATAATGGCTGCTTCTCCGCGCAGGATAGCACAGCTAGTGATTTCCATGGACCTTCGCGGAAACGGCTGGAGCAAAGAAACCAGCGAAAAAATCGTACGTGTGGCAAAAGCGTGCCCGGTGGCGAAATCCATCAACGAGCTGATTGAAGTTGAACTGGAGATATTAACAGATTAAGCATGGAAGACAAAAGACCAGGACGCGGCTACGGCCGTGATAACGATAGCAGCGACCGCAGAGGAAACAGGGAAGAATCGCGCGGTGGCGGAAGAGAAGAAAGAGGTGAACGTCCTGCACGGGCAGATCGCGACCGGGACCGTTCCAACGACCGGTTCGGAAGAAGTGATTTCCGCAAGGACAAAGAAGAGCCGAAAGATATCATTTACGGGATCCGTGCGGTGATCGAAGCGATTAAAAGCGAAACTGAGCTGAACAAGATACTCATTCTGAAAGGAATGGACAAAGACCTGTTTACCGAGCTGAAAGACGTGCTTGCAGGGAAGGATTTCCAGCTGCAATTCGTTCCGGCCGAAAAGCTCAACAGCATTACTTCAGCTAATCACCAGGGAGTGATCGCTTACATTTCGCCGGTTGCTTACCAGAACATCGAAACGCTTACGGAGAAATGGCTGGCAGAAGGAACAGAGCCTTGTATTCTTGTTCTCGACCGGATCACCGACGTACGGAATTTCGGCGGGATCGCACGAACAGCAGCTTGTATGGGAGTGGATGCCATTCTTATTCCTTCGCACGGAAGCGCAACTGTTACGGCCGACGCGATCAAAACTTCCGCGGGAGCTTTATTGCAGATTCCGGTGTGCAAGACCGAATTACTGAAAGACAGCCTGTTCTTTCTTCAGCAAAGCGGTTTCCAGTTGGTAGCATGTACGGAGAAATCCAAAACGAGCACCGAGCAGTACAACTTCTTCGGTCCAACTGCGATTATTCTCGGCTCCGAAGAGAACGGGATTACTTCCGACCTCATCAAAATGTCGGATGCGAAGCTTTCCATTCCCATGCTGGGAGAGATCGCTTCCCTGAATGTGGGCGTGGCTACGGGAATGATCCTGTATGAGCGCTTGCGACAGCTAAAGACACAGAAATAATTACCCGATCATTATGAATTTCTTACTGAAAGCCCGCTTAGTTCTTTTCATCCTTCTCCTGAGCAGCGCTGCCGGGGCGCAAAACGCTACCACTTATTCAGCTCTTGATTTTTCAGGAAAACTGGAACAGGATGCTTCTGCTCCGCTGATCGATGTGCGGACTCCGGAAGAATTTGAAAAAGGCCATCTCGAAAAAGCAGTAAACTACAACTGGAACGGCAGCGATTTCGACAAACAAATTTCGCAGCTCGACAAATCGGCACCGGTTTATATCTACTGCCTGAGCGGAGGAAGAAGCACTGCTGCGGCAAAGAAAATGCGACAAGATGGCTTTACACAAGTGTATGAGCTGGAGGGTGGAATTATGAAATGGCGTGCGGCCAATCTTCCGGAAGTGACTTCTGAATCGGCAAGTCCGGGAATGACGAAAGCTCAATTCGATGAGCTGCTGAAAACAGACAAGACCGTACTGATCGACTTTTATGCGGACTGGTGTGCCCCGTGTAAAAAGATGAAGCCCTACCTCGACGAGATCTCAAAGGAGAAAGCGGCTTCAGTAATTGTGATCAGAATCAATGCCGACGACAACAAGCAACTGTGCAAAGAGATGAAAATCGAAGAATTGCCCGTGCTACAGGTTTATAAAAACCACGAAATGCTGTGGGAGCATAAAGGATTCATGGAGAAGAAGGCTATTGTGAAGGAACTGGAGCAATAAATTAACCACAAAAGGCACAAAAGAGGCAGCAGGCATCTATTGAAAGGATGTACTGTGTTTAATAGAGCACAAAAGATCATCCTTTCTTTATAGCAATCCCTATCTCAAGCATGATGGCTTTATCCTCATTTGTGAGCGCGCTTTTTGAGAGGAACCCGTAGCATTCTTTCAGCATGTAATTCAGGAATGCATTGGTGTTTTCTTTCGTGAGCAGCCATTTTGCTGCCGGGTTTAGCAGAGCTGTGTCTGTAGTATAAGGTGCCTGTTGGGGCACCGCAGCCTTTAATTTAGCAATCCAGCTTTCGAACGTCGCTTTGAAACCGGGAAGATCATCGCAATCGGCGTGGTGCTTCAACTTCATCCAGAAAGCGGACGTAATTTTGAAATCGTAAATGCCGTAAGGTCCGCTAAGATCCCACGCGAGCAATTGTTCGATCAGTGGTTGGGTGCTTTCATACCCTTCAGAGAAATAGTTACCGTAAGCCATTGAGCTGAGGTAGTAAACACGTTCCCTCGACGGCTCCGGTTTCAACATTTCTTCCTCGTACACTTTTCTGTAATACCGGTATGCTTTCCCGGCGTATTCCTTTTTCAGCGTGGCTCGGCAGAAATAATAGAAAGCCAGCTCCTGTATTACAGGCATACTCATCTCAGCCAGGTCAGATTTCTCGTATTTAAGGATCGCGTCTCTGTCCTTTGTGGCTTTCTTTATCTTCTTCGAGATCTTCAACCGGTACTTGAGCGCTTCTTCGTTTTCGGGATCTGTTTCCAGTACCCTACTCAATATGCTGAGCATGGCCCCACCAAAATCAATGATGTCCTCCTCAAAATCCGTCAGCGAAGCACAGCGCCATTCATAATGAGCCCAGCATAAAAGCGTGTTTACGTCCGCCGGCGAATGATTGACTATCCATTGCTCAATCGCTGCAGAGATCGCATATTCAGTAGTGTTCCCCGAACGAATGATCGACTGTAATTCCGGCGCCAGCTTTTTAGCATCAAATTTCATAGCAACAGGTTTGCACGCAACCGGAACAGGTCACAAAGGCAGCATCGCAATTTCCAGTGGCAGCTCTTCCAGGCTTCGGATCCGCTTTACGTTCCGTTCTTTTTTGAACTTCCGCTCCGGATCGAAATGAATTGCGTGCCAGCCGGCGTTCAACGAGCCCATAATGTCAGCTTTGATGTCGTCGCCTATCATAACGGCGTTTCGCGAAGTGCAGCCCGATCTTCTGAGCGCTTCGGCAAAGATCTCTCCGTTTGGCTTGCTGAAGCCTACGTCCTCGGAACAGAGAATGGTTGAAAAGTAAGCCGCGATACCGCTGTTCTCCAGCTTAATGTGCTGTACTTCCGGGAAGCCGTTCGTGATGATGTGCATCGAATAGCCTTCTTTCTTCAAAGATTCGAGCGTTTCCATTGCATTGGGGAAAAGCTGCGTTTGTCGGGGCGAGATCTCGATGTAAGCATCGCTCATTTGCTGTGAGATCAGCGTATCCTCAATACCGTGATAAGCCAGTGTTTTGTGGAAACGGCCGTTGCGCAATTCGTTCTTGGTAACTTTTCCTTTCCCGAACTGCTGCCATAGATCAGCGTTGATGCGGGTATAAGTGTGGTGAAAATGATTGAAGTGCTCGATATGCTCTCCGAGCTTCAGCTCACCGTATAGGTGCTGCAATGCTTTTTTGGAATTCGCCTCAAAATCCCAGAGCGTTCTGTCGAGGTCGAAGAATAACTGCCGGTCTTTCATCAGAGCAGCCAGGCAGACCCGTAAGTAATGCCGGTTGTAATGGCTCCGTTAATGAACATACCGAAAACGATCAGTGGAAATGTTCTGCGGTCTTTGCCATAGAATTTCGCCGTAATGATCGAACCGATAGGAACGGAAAGAAAAAGCGGCGCATACATGGAAATGCCTACAATTCCGAGCCTGCGTTTCATTTTAACGACCAGCTTATTGGTTTTGGTGAAGCGGGGCTTGAATTTGAGCGGAATGTTGTTCTCGACGGAGTAACGAATCATTTCCTTGCGCTTTTTGTGCGCACGGATCATGAAAAATTCGCTGGAATAATAGAAGATCGCTGCGCTGAAGATCGCTCCGGCAACACAGACCATATAGGTTTCGATAAATGTTAATCCCGCCTGCACTCCACCAAAGGGCGTGAACAGGAACTTAATCATTGAAAGGCCAAAAAAACCGGCGTAAATTCCCCACTTCATACTACTACTCCAATTAACATTTTACTCCGTAAGCCAGGTCGCCTGCATCGCCCAATCCGGGAACGATGTACGACTGGGCTGTTAATTCTCTGTCCACGGCTCCCACCCAGATCGTAACCGTATCGGGAAGGTGAAGGCGAACAAATTCCAATGCCTCCGGAGCAGCGATCGCGCAAACGATGTGTACTTTCGAAGGTTTTCCGTGTTTCAGCAATGCTTTGTAAACCATCACCATCGAGCTTCCGGTTGCCAGCATCGGATCGGAAATGATCAGTGTTTTCCCGTCGATGGACGGAGAAGCCATGTATTCCACATAGATCTCAAAATCTTCGGCTGTCGTGTGCTTGCGGTAAGCCGAAACAAAAGCACTTTCAGCACGATCGAACATATTCAGCAATCCCTGGTGCATAGGCAATCCGGCGCGAAGAATAGTTGCCAGAACGGGCTGCTGTTTCAGCAGGGGAACACTTGCTTCGCCGAGCGGTGTTGTAACATCTACGATCTCGTAATCAAGCTGCTTTGAAAGCTCATACGCTATTACTTCGGCCACTCTTTCGAGGTTTCGCCGGAAACGCATCGGATCCTGCTGGATCGTGCAATCTCTCAGTTCGCCCAGAAACGTGGAAAAGATAGATGTTGTAAGGCTTAAATTATGGATCATGGCTGCTGTTGTTTTCGGTTTTTAAAGATAGCTAAAATTGAATTATGAATGAGCAATCAGGAAATTATAAAGCGGTTTCTCCATTCAATTCTAACTGAGCCATCAGAGAATTAATAAGCAACCAATACAATTGTTAAGATAACGATTGTGCGCTTTATAATTGATCCTTTTTTAATTGATAATTGCTGCCGGAAGCAGTAATTTCGCACCATGTCAAATCAAACCAAAATGGATACGCGCATTTTCTCCAGGCTCCTGGGATTTGCAAAGCCGTACCGCGGTTTATTATTTATGGCGGTTTTCAGTACGCTTACACTAGCGTTCCTGTCTCCGGCACGACCAATGCTGCTGGGAAGAATCGTTAACAGCTATGTGATCAACGAGGAAACCAAAGATTCCAATCTGTTCCTGTTCTGGATGCTGATCATCTTCGGAATGCTTTTTCTGGAAGCAGTGCTTCAATTCGCTTCGACCTGGTTCTGTAACCTGCTGGCCCAATCGGTGATCCGGGACATCCGCATGAAAGTCTTTGCACACATTACCAGCTTCCGGATGCGTTATTTCGATCAGACACCCGTTGGTAGCCTTGTTACACGCGTTGTTTCAGATATCGAAGCTATTTCGGAGGTTTTTTCTTCCGGGCTGATCGATATTATCGGCGACCTCATCATGCTCTGCGTGATCATCGTGGTGATGTTCATTACCAACTGGGAACTTACATTGCTCACACTGATCCCAATTCCGATACTCATTATCGCTACCCGCATTTTTGCCCGCGCCATGCGGAAATCCTTCGATCAGGAACGCACACAGGTCAACAGGCTGAACACCTTTGTGCAGGAACATTTGACAGGAATGAACATCGTTCAGCTTTTCGGGCGTGAGCGCGTTGAAAAAGAAGCGTTCGTTTCCATCAACAAAGACCACAGAAAAGCACACATCGATGCTGTCTGGGCTTTCTCGATCTTCTTCCCTGTAGTGGAGCTTCTCAGCTCGCTTTCCGTTGCTTTCGTGATCGTTTGGGGCGCCATGCAATACACGGGTAAAGCGTCCGGAGATGTTGATTTTGGTGAGCTTCTGAGCTTCACGATGTGGATCAATATGATGTACCGGCCTATCCGCCAGCTGGCAGATAAATTCAACATTCTGCAGCGCGGGATCGTTCGTGCGGAACGTGTTTTCGAAATTCTCGATACCGAATCACACGTCCAGGACGCCGGATCGGTCGAACAGGCAGATTTCCAGCAGCCACTTTCTTTCCAGCACGTCTACTTTGCGTACAAAGACGAACAATGGGTACTGAAAGACATTAACCTGACCATCGAGCCGGGGAAAACGATCGCATTTGTGGGCGCCACCGGAGCCGGAAAAACATCTATCATCAACCTGCTCGGTCGTTTTTACGAATACCAGCAAGGCTCGATT